>Ga0111539_10000663_pt1 | contig 44465 bp, 41 predicted proteins | sample RhiMethybrSRZTD1_FD_79667 | JGI IMG/M metagenome (GOLD analysis project Ga0111539, IMG submission 79667) | Populus rhizosphere microbial communities from Tennessee, USA - Rhizosphere MetaG P. TD hybrid SRZTD1 (version 2) (version 2) | ecosystem: Host-associated > Plants > Roots > Rhizosphere >... | reverse complement strand
GGGATCGACGGCCCCGAGGTTCCGCGATTCGTCACGGTCTTCCCGGCGCAAGGGCGACGGGAATGCGCAGCATTCCCGGAGCGCATTTCTTCGCGGCCTTCGCGCCTTCGCGGTTCAACCGCTCGAAGACGGGCGTTCGAGCGATCGCGGGCGCTTTGGCGAATATGGCGGCTTTGGCGGTTCGATCAGATCTGACGAATCGACGAATCGTCACGAATCGTGAGAGCTCGCCGCTAGCTCGCCGGGGCGTCGAGCTGCCATCGGCCGCTCCGGGTCGGCTGCTCGAGCGCACCCGCCAGGCGGCGGAGGAAGCGCTCGCGCGGCCACTCGACGGCGCCGAAGCGGGCCAGGTGCTCGGTGTGCACCTGGCAGTCGATGAGCTGGATGCCCCAGCGGCAGAGCTGCTCGACCAGGGTGACGAAGGCGACCTTGGAGGCGTCGCCGGTGCGGGCGAACATCGATTCGCCGAAGAAGCCGGCCCCCAGGCTCACGCCGTAGAGTCCGCCGACCAGCTCGTCGCCCTCCCAGGCCTCCGCCGAATGGGCGTAGCCGAGCTCGTGGAGCCGCCGGTAGGCCCGGACCATGTCCTCGGTGATCCAGGTGCCGTGCTGGCCGGGGCGCGGCGCGTCGGCGCAGGCGCGGATGACCCGGTCGAAGGCGGTGTCGAGGGTGACGCGGTAGCGGCCGCGCCGCATGGTCTTCTTCAGGCTGCGCGAGACGGCGAGCTCGCCGGCCTCGAGCACCAGGCGCGGGTCGGGCGAGTACCAGAGGATCGGCAGCCCCTCGCTGTACCAGGGGAAGATGCCGAGCGAGTAGGCGAGCAGGAGGCGCTCGGGGCGCAGGTCGCCGCCGACCGCGAGGAGGCCGCTCTCGTCGGCCATCTCGGGTGGCGGGAACGCCAGCCGAGCGTTCAGTCGGAAGACCGGCATGTCACGAGATGGGCCGCCAGGGATGCTGCTGGGCCAGCTCGCGTGCGCGCTCGCGCAGCGGAGCGGCGAGCCGGCCGCGCATGGCGTCCTCGAGCGAGGCGGCCATGTCGTCGGCGCGCTGAAAGCGGTCCTCGCACGACTTCGCCATCGCCACCAGGAGGAAGTCGTCCACGTCGGGGTCGACCTCGATCAGGGCGGACGGACGGACCGGCATGTCGTAGACGACGTTGTAGAGGATGGTCGGGACGTCCTTGGCGCGGAACGGCAGGTGTCCGGTCAGGCAGCGGTAGGCGATGGCGGCCAGCGCATAGAGGTCGGCGCGCTGGTCGACCTCCTTTCCCTGCGCCTGCTCGGGAGCCATGTAGATCGGAGTGCCGACCACCTGCCCCTCGGTCAAGGTGCCGCCGTCGCCGAGCCGCTTGCTCACTCCGAAGTCGAGGATCTTCCAGAGCGGCGGTCCCGCCGGCTGGTCGGCGAAGAACAGGTTCTGCGGCTTGAGGTCCCGGTGGACGATGCCGGCGGCCGCCGCCGCGGTGATCCCCTTGCCCACCTGATCGACCAGGTCGATGACCTGCTCGCCGGACAGGCGGCGCTGGTCGCGCAGGAGCTGGGCCAGGTCGCGCCCGCGCAGCCGTTCCATCGCCATGTAGGGCATCGGCGAGGTGGCGTCGCTGACCTCGAGGACCCGGACGACGTGGGCGACCTCGATGGTCGAGGCCACCTTGACCTCGCGCAGGAAGCGCATCACGTAGGAGCGGTTGCCGATGCTGGCCTGCGACAGCATCTTCACCGCCGCCGGCTCACCGGTCGGGAGGTGGATCGCCTCGTAGACCTCGCCCATCGATCCGCGCCCGAGGATGGCGCCGAGCTGGAACGAGCCCAGCGTCTGGCCGCTGAACCGGCCGGCGCCGCCGAGCTGGAGCGCGCGCTCGAGGTCCTGGCGCGCCTCGTGGAGCAGGGCGTCGCGCTGGCCGAGGGCGCGCACCACCCGCTCGTGCTCGCTCACCACCGACAGCGTGGTGCGGCGCGAGGCGCGCGCCATCACGAAGCTGGCGGCGATGACGAACTGGATGAGGATCTCGACGACGATGAGGACCGGCGGCGACAGGTAGTCGGCGCGGATGACGCCGGGATCGGCGATGACGCCGGTGATGATGAGGATCGCCACCGCGATCTGGCCGGCGGCGCACAGGAAGTAGACCAGGAAGGAGAGGATGAGGCTGCGGCCGAGCGCGAGGAAGTAGACGCCGAGCGAGACCACCATGGCGCCGGCCGAGAAGACGCCGAAGTAGACCACCCCGGCGGTGACCCCGAGCGAGCCCTGCACCCAGATGACGAGGATGCGCCCCGGAGTGAACAGCTCGGGGCGGCCGGTGATGTAGTAGAGGTAGCCGCAGCCGCCGCCGGCGGTGACCACCGCGCCGACCGCGATCCATTTCATCACCTGGCTGCTCGGCAGGATGAAGAGCGCGCCGACCACCGCGGCCGCCAGGACCAGGCCGAACTGGCCGAGCAGGCGGCTCCGGCGGATCTCGTCCTGGTGCAGAGCCTGCACTGCCGAGCCGAGCTGTCCCTCGAGCGCGCCGGTCGAGCCGGCGACGCCGGCCGCGCCCGATCCGGAGCCGGGCAGCAGGGCGGCTATCATGCCGGCCGACTCGCGAACGCGGCGGGCGCGCTCGGCGGCCGCGGGCGAACCGGCGATGGTGATGTCGGGCGGCCTGGTCGTCTCGATGGTCGAGTCGACGGTCGGCTGGCGCGACAGGATCTCGGTCTCCGCGGTGTCCGACGCGCCTGCGCCTGCGCCTGTGCGGTCCCGGGAAGTCGCCACCGTGCCCTAGGATAGCGCGTCGTCGTCCGGTTCGGCCTCGATCAGGCGCCCGGCGATGAGGCCGTGGAACTGGCGGTCGGACGAGCTGAACAGCCAGCCGAGGTGCCACCCGCAACCGCCACAATGCTCGATCTGCCAGCTGTGGCCGGGGAACCAGGAGAACTCGGTCGCCGGGCGGCCGACCAGCGTGCAGCCCGGGGCGCGCGCGAAGCAGTGGAAGGTCCAGACGAACCCGTGCGGGTTGACCTGGCTGTGCTCGCGCAGCCCGTCGATCTCGATCTGGTCGGCCGTGCTGGTGATGACGCGGCGGCAGCGGGCGCACAGGAGGAAGACGCCCCGGCCGCCGGTCGCGGCCTCGCTCTTCCGGCCCGGCGCCGGCGCGGCGTCGCGCGCGGGCCGCCGCGGGGCGTCAGTCTCCGCCCGTCGCTCCTCCATGGATCCAGTGTAGAGTCTGCCCGGTATGCGCCGGATGAGTGTCATTCTCGCCGCCATCCTGTTCGAGGGCTGCACCGCGAAGCCGGCACCACGGACGATTGCGCCGCCGCCGGCGCCGCCGCCCGGGCCGACCACCCAGGAGCGCTTTCGCCAGGCGGCGGACGCCTTCTTCGATGCGTACATGGCGTATTTCCCGACCACCGCGGTGGAGCTCGGTCTCCACCAGTACGACGGCAAGCTGCCCGACGTGTCGGCCGCCGGGCTGGCGAAACGCGGCGAGTGGCTCGCGGCGCAGCGGGCGGTGTTCGAGGCGCTGCCGGCCGCCGAGCTCGATGCGGTCAGCCAGGTCGAGCGCGACGCGCTCCTGGCCAGCATCCGCGGCGACATCTTCGACCTCGAGGTCCTGAGGAAGCCCTTCACCAATCCGATCGGCTACGCCGAGGATCTCGAGCTCACCCAGTACATCGCGCGCGACTATGCGCCGCTGCCCGACCGGGCGCGCGGGATCATGGCGTTGTGCGCCGCGGCGCCGGCCCATCTGGCGGCCGCCGAGGCCAACCTGCCGGAGGTGATGCCGCGGACCTTCATCGAGACCGCCCTGCTCGAGGTCAACGGCATGATGGAGTTCGCCAGCGAGGACGTCGCCGGTGCGATGGCGGCGCTGGAAGACGCCGACCTGTCGACCCAGGTCAGCGAGAGCCTGCTCCAGTGCGGCAGCGCGCTCGCCTCGTACCGCGACTATCTCAAGAAGCGACTGGCCCGGGCCAATGACGACTTCGCCATCGGCGAGGAGAAGTTCCTCCGCATGCTGGCCGACAAGGAGATGGTCTCGATCGACCTGGCGCGACTGGAGGAGATCGGCAGGCGGGACCTCGAGCACAACCTGGGAGAGCTCGAGGTCGCAGCTCGCAAGCTGCATCCGCGCCGCGCCATCCCGGACATCCTCGAGCGGGCGAACCGCGATCGGCCGACCACCGCCACGATCTTCGCCGAGGCCACCGCGCAGTCGGCCGCGATGCGCGCGTTGATCGTCGACAAGGACCTCGTCTCCATCCCCGCCGAGGACGTCGCCGAGGTGCGCCCCTCGCCGCCCTTCATGCGGTGGAACTTCGCCTTCCTCAGCTCGCCCGGCCAGTTCGAGTCGAAGTCCTTGCCCTCCTTCTATTACATCTCGCCGCCCGACCCGAAGTGGCCGCGCCAGGAGCAGAAGAGCTACATCCCGCCGCGCCACGACCTGCTCTTCACGACCATCCACGAGGTCTGGCCGGGCCACTTCGTCGAGTACCTGCACACCCGGCGCAACCCGTCGCGCATCCTCAAGTCGTTCTGCTCCTACGCCTTCGGCGAGGGCTGGGCGCACTACGTCGAGCAGATGATGCTCGAATCAGGCGCCGGCGGCGACGACCCGCGCGCGACCATCGGCCAGCTGTCGAACGCGCTCCTGCGCAACGGCCGCTTCGTGTCGGCCATCGGGCTCCACACCAAGGGAATGACCGTCGCCCAGTCGATGGCGCTGTTCGAGAAGAAGGCCCTGCAGGACCGGGCGAGCGCACGGCAGCAAGCGGTGCGCGGCACCTTCGACCCCGGCTACATCAACTACACGCTCGGCAAGCTGATGATCCTCAAGCTGCGCGCGGACTGGAAGGCGAAGGTCGGCTCCGCATACTCACTCAAGGCCTTCCACGACGAGTTCCTCTCGCACGGATGTGCGCCCATCCCGGCCATCCGCCGCGCCATGCTCGGCCCCGACGCCGGCGAGGCCCTGTAGTCGGGAATCAGCTGCCGGCGCAGGCGCAGCCGGCCGGCTTGCTGCAGGTGGAGTCCTTGGAGATGCAGGCGTCGCCGCAGGGCTTCGAGGTCGAGGAGCAGGTCCGGCAGCACTCGTCGGCGGCGGCGTCGGCCTCGGTCCACGGGACCATGTCGCCGCAGCTGGCGCTGTACTGGCCGTCCTCGGGCGGGGCGCAGACGATGGCAGTGGCCGGGATCGGGATGTGGACGACCACGTTGTCGCCGTACTTCTCGCGGCACTTGCCCTTCACGTCGGTCTGCGAGGACAGGACGTCGCTGCCGGTGAGGTTGCAGGCCACGACCGTCTGGCTGTCGTCACCGGTGTCGAGGAAGCGGCAGCCGGCCGGCAGGGCGGTCGCGCCGGACCAGGTGCCGAGCTTGAACCCGCGCAGCGGGATCGAGCTCGAGGTCGGGCGGGGCACCAGGGCGTGCGCGATGTCGTCCACCTGGGTCAGGTTCGGCTTGCCGTCGCCGTCGGTGTCGACCCCGCAGCCGCACTCGGCGGCGCGCATCGCGGCGGTGCAGATGGTCGGGTCGGAGCGACGCCACTCGGTGCCGAACAGCTGGAACGCCTTCCAGCAGCCGCGGATGTAGTCGTCGTTGAGCGGGTCGTCCTTGTCGTCGGGGTCGCCGGCCGGCGGATCGACCATGCACTTCTCGAGCAGGTCGGCGGCGGCGTTGTTGGAGTTGATCGACACCTTCATGCGCACCATGTCGGCCGTCATCTTCATGCCGAGGCTGGTCGAGCTCATCCAGGGCGGCCGGGTGGCGTTGTCCGGCACCGTGATCGCCGGGCACTCGGAGGCGGAGACGCCCGCCTCGCAGATCGGCAGCTCACCGCTGACGTCGCTGTGCCAGGAGGTGAAGATGCACTGGCCGACGACGGCGTCGGGGTTGTCCTCGAGCGCGAAGATCTGGTTCTCGCTGAGCGTGAGCGAGAGCGGCTTGCCGGAGCCGTTGCGGCCGAGGTCGACCGCTGCCGGGGTGGCGCCGCCCTCGGTGGCCGGCGGCGGCTGCACGATGGCGTAGTACTCGCAATACTCCTGGCCGCGGTCGTCCTGGCCGTCGGTGTTCACGCCCTCGACGTCGGAGCAGGCCCAGCGGATCGCGTCGCCGACGAAGGCCTTCTGGCTCGAGTCGACGGCGTCGGAGCGGCGCGCCTCGCAGTGCTCCATCGCCTTGCCCTCGCGACACTTGGTCACGCAGTCGGCTTCCTTCGAGCTCTTGCACGCCGCCTCGCACTCGGCCTGGGCGTGGGAGCCGGGATCGTCGCACTTGTCGCCGATGCACTCGGCGTCCCCGCCGTCGCCCTCCGACGCGCATGAGGCGGCGACCAGGGCCAGCGGAGCAGCGAAACAGAGTGACAGGGCAATTCGGCTGATGTCGATCATGGGCGTCCTCGTGGCGCCATCCGTTCGAGCAAGGGCCGGGCCAGGACCCGTTGGTCCGACCATTCCGCTAACTCGAGGCGAGGGAGGCGTGTCGCCGGCTGCTCGAGGAGCCACCCGCCTGGGACCGGATAGGGCATTGGCCGCACCCATGTGCGGCCCGACACTGCCGTCCTGGGCTAGCATCGGTCCCGATGGGTCTCGACGAAGACTTCCAGGCCGCCGTCAAGCGAGTCAACGGGCTGCCGACCGCGCCGCCCAACAACGTCCTCCTCGACCTCTACGGGCTGTTCAAGCAGGCCACGGTCGGTGACGCGACCGGCAAGCGGCCGGGCTTCACCGACCTGCGCGGGCGGGCCAAGTTCGACGCCTGGGCCGGACGCAAGGGGATGTCGAAGGAGGACGCCATGCGCGCCTACATCAAGGCGTCGAGCGCGCTGTGATCGACCTCGGCGCGGTGCGCGCGCAGTTCCCCGCGCTCGCGCGGCGGCAGGGCGAGCACCCGGTCGTCTACTTCGACGGCCCGGCGGGCAGCCAGGTGCCGCAGCGGGTCATCGACGCCATCGCCGACGCGCTGGCTCACCACAACGCGAACACGCACGGCCTGTTCGCCAGCTCGCGCGAGGCGACGGCGATCGAGGACGACGCCCGCCGGATGGCGGCCGAGCTTTTCGGCGCCAGTGATCCCGACTGCGTGGTCTTCGGCCCCAACGCCACCACGCTCCTCTTCGCGCTGAGCCGCGCCATCGGCCGCACCCTGGGCGGCGACGACGAGATCGTCGTGACCCAGCTCGATCACGACGCCAACGTGACTCCCTGGCACCTGGCGGCGCGCGAGGCGGGCGCCGGCGTCCGGGTCGCCCGCGTCCGCACCGAGGACAGCGAGCTCGATCTCGACGACCTGGCGGCCGCGGTCACTCCGCGCACCCGCGTGGTGGCGGTGACAGCCGCGTCGAACGCGACCGGCGCGCTCACCCCGGTGGCCCGCATCGCCGAGCTCGCCCACGCCTTCGGCGCTCTCCTGGTGGTGGACGCGGTCCACTTCGCGCCGCACCGGCTCATCGACGTGGCCGCCTGGGGCTGCGACGTCGCGGTCTGCTCACCCTACAAGTTCTTCGGCCCGCATGCCGGCCTCCTGTGGGGCCGCCGCGAGACCCTCGAGCAGCTGCCGGCCTACCGGGTGCGGCCGGTCGGCGACGCCCTGCCGCATCGCTGGATGCCGGGCACGCCCAGCTTCGAGGCAATGGCGGGGACCGCGGCCGCCATCCGCTACATCGCGTCGCTCTCCGGGGTCATCGGCGCCGAGGGCCGCGACGCGCTGGTCGCCGCCTATCGCAACATCGCGGGGCACGAGCAGGCGCTGTGCCGCCGGCTGCTCGCCGGACTGGCCGACCTGCCGGTGACGGTGTACGGGCTCTCCGATCCGGACCGGGTGACCGATCGCGCCCCCACGGTGGCGTTCACGCACGCCCGGCGTTCACCGGCAGAGGTGGCCGCGTACCTCGGCGAGCGAGGTGTGTGCGTGTGGCACGGCAACTACTACGCGCTCGAGCTGTCCACCGCGCTCGGTCGCGAGCCGGACGGCATGGTGCGAGTCGGCCTGCTCCACTACAACACCGACGGATAGATCGATCGGCTTCTCTCGCTCCTCGCCGAGCTGGCAGCGTAGAATCGATCGTCGATGAAGTCTCAGCCACCACCTCCGCCTGGCTCCGATCGGCGGCGCACCAATCGAGTCGATCTCCTCGCCCAGGTGCAGCTGCGGCGCGGCGACGGAGAGGTGTTCGTGCTGCCGGTCATCAACATCTCCGCCGGCGGCGCCTTCATCCGGTTCGAGCGCGGCGTCGGCATCGCCGGCCTGGCGGTCGGTGATCAGGTGGACGTCTTCCTCGACCTCGGCTCGAGCTTCACGCTCGACCTGCCGGCGCAGGTGCTGCGCATCGACGTGCAGGGCGGCGACGGGCGAGTGGCCGGCATCGGCCTGCGCTGGACCTCGAACGACCCGACGGTGCACGGGCGGCTCGATCAGGCGCTCAAGCGCCTCGCAGTCGGCTGAGCCGGCGGCGCGCGCTGGTTCAGCCCCAGCTGTCGTCGACCGGCGGGCGCAGCCGTCCCAGCAGGATGGCGGCGAGCAGGCAGCCGCACGCGCCGCCGCCGGCCACCATCATCGACCAGCCGGTCCCCCAGCCGACCTTCTTCCAGGGGTGGAGAGCCAGGACGAGGGCGATCATGATCACGCTGGCGAACGACATGATGATGCCCAGCGTCGAGGGCGAGATCGGCAGGTCGGGGAACTTCTTCGCCACCGTCAGGATCATGATGAGGAGGACGATGGCGCAGCAGGCCAGCCCGACGTAGAAGGTCGCCTTGGCGAGCAGGCTGAAGGTGTCGAACCCGTCGATCGCCGACGGGCTGTTGGCGATGTCGTCGAAGCTCACGGTGATGCAGGACCCCGTGCCCGGCCGCGCGGGATCCGGCTGGACCACCTGGCACAGTTTCTCGGCGCGCAGGCCGACGTGGGTCTCGATTCCGTAGTCGCTGCCGATCACCCAGTCGTTGGAGAACAGGCCGACCAGCAGGGCCGCGATGCCTGCCGCTCCGGCCACCAGCCCGAGGACGAGCTTGTTCATGGCGCCAGTATCGCCGCCGGCTCCGCGCGGGACAAGCCGCGGTCGCTGAGGAGGTAGACCGCGAAGCTGCCCAGCCAGTGAGCGCCTGCGTAGTGATCGCTGGTCACGCCCGCCATGCCGGCCGCCTCGTGCGCCTCGGAGCTGCGCAGGAGGTCGCGCCGTCGTGGGTCGCCCGCCGGCAGCGCCGACGCGATGCCGCGCAGCATCCACGCGCGGCTGAGGTTGAGCCCGTCGAAGTGGACCAGCTTGCCGTCCGAGCGATCGACCGTGCGCACCGGAGCGAAGACGTCGACTCGCGGCAGAAAGCTGGCCAGCCAGGGACCCAGCTCGGCGGACCCCAGCACGCGGCGCATCAGGTCGGCTTCCGCCAGGCAGGGGGACAGGAAGTCGTGGGCCGAGGGTTCGTAGGCGACCGGCGCCGCCCGGTCCTCCTGGTAGAACAGCCGCGCCTGCTCGGCGATGAGGTCGGCGAGCGCGGTCCGGCGCTGGGCACGCGCCCAGTCGAGCGCGAGCGCCATCGCGAAGGCCGACTGCGAGTGCTCGCCGCCGCGGATCGCCATCGGCAGGCGGCCGATCCAGGCGAGGAAGCGCTCGCCGGCCAGCGCGACCAGCGGCGCGAGCGCCGCCCGCCAGGCGGCCATCTGCGGGTCTCCTGCGGCCGCCTCGCCGAGCTCGGCGTCGAGCTGCAGCAGCCAGGCGATCCCGTAGGGCATCTCGTAGGCCTCTCGCCCGGCCAGGTAGGCCAGCTCGCCGGCCGCGCCGTGTCGCGTGAAGCTGCCGGACAGGGCGATGCGCAGGTCGCCGGTCCACTCCTCGCTCGGGTGCAGGCGGAGCAACCGGACCAGCGCCCAGTGGCCGTGCACCGCCGAGTGCCAGTCGAAGCAGCCGAAGAAGATCGGGTGGAGCGCGCGCGGCGGGCCGCTGTCGCCGTCGCCGCGCACGAGGTGGACGATCTGGTTGGGGTACTCGCGGTGGATGGCGGCGGAGACCAGCTGCGCCAGGCGGCCGGCGGTCGACGCGACGAGCCTCACGGGGCGAAGTCGCGGCGCAGCCGCTGCCGGGCGGCCAGCTCGCGCAAGATGAGGCGCGCGCTCCCGGCGGGCTCCGGCTGCGGGTCGAAGCGCAGGTCGGTCGTCTCCGGCAGGCCATCGGCCTCGCTGCCGATGTGGACCACGAAGGTGGAGAATGGCGCCACCTGGGTCGAGATGTTCTGGCTGTGGCGCGGCCCGATGACGTTGGTGGTGGTGACGACCAGGAGGCCGGCGTCGAGCAGGAGGTGGACCACCTCGCCGAAGCGGCGGACCAGCTCGCCGATGTCGTCGAAGGCGATGTCGGCGTCGACCCCGAGCACCACGTTCCGCCCGTTCAGGAGGTAGGCGCGGTGCCCGGTCTCGACCAGCACTCGCTCGAGCTCCATGGCGAGCGCCGCCTTGCCGGTGCCCGGCTCGCCGGTGATCATGACGACGCTCGGTGGGTGGCCGGACAGCTCGGCGCGGCGCACCGGCGTGATGTGGCCGCGCGCCCAGTCGCGCGCGCGCAGCTGGCTCTCCAGGCGGCGCTGGCCGAGGTCGTCCGCCACCACCTCGCGCACGATGCCGCCGCCGGCGATGTCGTAGCCGTCGACGATGACGAAGCGGCCGGTGACCTCGAGGTCGGCGGCGGTGTCGAAGGCGATCGGCTGGCGGGTGCGCAGCACCAGGTCGGCGACGTCGTGGCGGCCGACCTCCTGCTTGTCGGAGCTGTCGAGGTTGGAGGCGTCGAGCACCCGGTGGACCTTGTCGATGGTCACCTCGGTGGCGGCGGTGCCGAGCTTGAGCCGATAGCGGCGGCCGGGCGCCATCGAGGCTCGACCCAGCCAGAACAGGTTGACCCGCAGCTTGGTCGACACCGAGGGCGCGGTGTCCTGGTGGCTCATGATCTCGCCGCGGGTGACGTAGATCTGCTCGTCGAGGGTGACGCCGGTCGACTCGCCGGCGAAGGCCTCGCGCTGGACCGGAGCGTTGAAGGCCTCGATGCTCTCCACCCGGGCGGTCTTGCCGGACGGGGAGAAGACGACCCGATCGCCGAGCCGAAGCGCGCCCGACTCGATGCGACCCGCGACGATGCGGCGGTCGTCGCCGCGCAGGTTGAACTTGTAGACGTCCTGCACCGGCATGCGCAGCGGCAGATCGCGGCTGGGCGCAGCCTTGCCGAGGCCGTCCATCGCCTCGAGCACGGTGGGGCCCTGGTGCCAGGCCAGGCGGGCGCTGCGCTCCGCCACGTGGGCACCCTCGCGGGCCGAGATGGGGATGAAGTGGCGCGGCGTGATGCCGACCTCGGCGAGGAACCCGCGGTACTCGGCGACGATGCGCTCGAACACGCCGCGGTCCCAGTCGACCAGGTCGATCTTGTTGACCGCCACGACCACCTGGCGGATGCCGAGCATCGAGAGCAGGTAACCGTGGCGGCGGCTGTTCTCGCGCACGCCCTCGTTGGCGTCGATGAGCAGGATGGCGGCCTCGGCGCGGGCGGCGCCGGTGACCATGTTCTTGAGGAACTCGATGTGACCGGGCGCGTCGATGATGATGTAGTCGCGCAGGGCGGTGCGGAAGAAGACCCGGGCGGCGTCGATGGTGATGCCCTGGCCCTGCTCCTCCTCGAGCGCGTCGAGCAGGAAGGCGTACTCGAAGGTCTTGCCCTGCCGCCGGCAGGTCTCCTGCACCTTCTCCAGCTTGCCGTCGCCGAGCGTGCCGGTGTCGGCGAGCAGGCGTCCGACCAGCGTCGACTTGCCGTGGTCGACGTGGCCGACGATGACCACGTTCATGGTGTCGCGACCGGAGTCGGATACGCTCACATGTACCCTTCGCGGCGGAGCTTCTCCATCGCGTACGTGTCTTCCTGGTCCTGCGCGCGGCCGGCCCGCTCCGGCACGTTGGTCTTGCGCAGCTCGACGATGATCTCACCGGTGGTGCGGGCGCGCGACTCGATCGTCCCGGTGCACGGCTCGCATCCGATCGAGCGGTAGCGCTTGCCGCTGCCCTTGTCGAAGTAGAGGTCGATGATCGGCACCTTCTCGCGGTCGATGTACTCCCAGATGTTGACCTCGGTCCAGTCGAGCAGCGGGTGGATGCGCACGTGGGTGCCGGGCGCGAAGTCGGTCTTGAACTGGTTCCACAGCTCGGGCGGCTGGTCGGCGATGGCCCAGTCGCTGTTCTTGTCGCGCGGCGAGAAGTACCGCTCCTTCGAGCGGCTGCCCTCCTCGTCGGCACGGGCGCCGACGATGACCCCGGTGAACGGCTCGCCGCCCTGCTCCTCCTGGTAGACGCCGGTGCCGTTCATCCGCATGCGCGGCCAGCTGCCGTCGAGGGTGTGCTTGAGGGCGTCGGTCTTGAGCGCGCCGCAGCAGGTCAGCCGGCCGACCGTGTGGTTCATGCCCTGGGCCAGCGCGGCCCGGTTCTGCCCCACGACCATGGTCAGGTTCCACTCGCGCGCCAGCCGGTCGCGATACTCGATCATCGACGGGATCTTGTAGGCGGTGTCGATGTGGACGAGCGGGAAGGGGACCTGGCCGAAGAACGCCTTCCGGGTCAGCCAGAGCATGACGGTCGAGTCCTTGCCGATCGACCACAGCATGCAGAGGTTGCGAAAGTGCTTGTACGCCTCGCGCAGGATGTAGACACTCTGCGCCTCGAGCTCTTGCAGTCGGTCCATCGGCCTAATCTCCAGGAAGTCACTATACAATCATTCCCAATAAAAATTGGGAAGTAGCGAAACATACGCAGATTGTACGGCGATATTACGGAGAATTAGCGATCGGGTGGAGCGCCGAGCACATCCAGCGCACAGCGGGCCAGGTCGAAGCGGTCGGTGATGATGAGCGAGCCGACGATGTGGCGGCGGACCGCGCCGGTCTCGTCGACCAGGAATCCCTCCGGCACCTTCGAGATGCCGAGCGCGCTCGTGTAGCGGCCGATGTTCTGGTCGGGGGCAGGCGGATCGAGGACGGCGGTGATGGTGCGGGCGCCCTCGAGCTCGCGCAGGCTGTCCCAGCCGCCGTCCGACAGCACGGCGATGACCTGTACCTGGTGCGGCACGAGCGCCGCCGCCAGCGGCTCGAGGTCGGCGATCGAGCCGGGTCGGTTCCAGCTGGCGGTGAAGAGGAAGAGCCGCCGCGCCGGCCGCAGCGCCGCGCTGTCGAAGGGAGCCCCGCCCTGGCGGGTGCCCTTGAGGCGCGGGAGCCGGGCGAGCGCCAGGTGCGGCTCGCTGGCGATGTCGATCGCGTCGCAGCCGCCGCGGGCGTAGGGGCAGTACCCGGTCAGCTTGCCGACCTCGCAGGCGTCGCGCGCCGCGCGCTGCCGCTCCTCGCCTTCGATGTAGGAGACCAGCTCGGCGCAGGCGCCGTGGTCGGCGGCGGCGCAGTCGCGCCGGGCCAGGACCAGGTACTCCGGGCTGCCCTCGCGGCAGCCCTCGCGCTCGCCGGCGCTGCAGGCGGTGGCGCGCTTCTGGTCGATCATCGCGCGCAGCGTCGCCATGCGATCGCGGCCGGCCTGGTCGAGGTCGGGCAGCGCGGCCGCCTGCTCGAGGATCGACTCGAGGGTGCCGCACGACCACAGGTGGCCCGCCTTGCAACCGAGCTCCGACCAGGTGGCGCCGCCACCGGTGTCGCGCAGGCTCCCGGTCGGCCCGGGCCGCAGCGCCCAGCTGGCCAGCGCCGCACACGACCAGCCGTCGCCGGCGCGGCAGTCGCGGTCGAGCCCGGCGCGGCGCTCCGCCGCGAGGTCCTCGCCGCGTCCCGCCACCAGCCAGGCCGCCATGCCGCACGACTTGACCAGCTTGCCGGTGCACGCCTTCGCCAGCACCGTCTCCGCCCCGGCGACGTCGATCGCGGTCCCGCGGGCTCCGATCTTGCGCCAGGCCAGCTCGTGACAGTCCTCGAGCCTCCCGCCCTGGCACCCCTTCTCGCAGCCGGCCGGGTCCGCGCACGCCCCGCTGCTCGCGGCCGCCGCCTCGGAGGGCGCCGCTCCCTTGGCCGGCTCGCCCGCCTGCGAGCAGCCGCCCACCAGGAGCAGGAGCGTAACGACCGCGGCTCGCATGCGCGCGACGATACACCCGGTGGAAGGCGACCGGTCGGCCGCTATACTCACCCGCATGGCAGAGCGCGACGACCTGCTTCCGGTCTCGCTCGAGCCTTCGCCAGTCATCGAGGCATACAAGCGGGACGTCGATCGCACGCTGTTGCGAGAGAACCTGAAGCTGACGCCCGACCAGCGGATGCGAAAGATGATCGCGGCCCTTCGTTTCCACGAGGAGGTCCGCCGCGCCGGCCGGGAGGCCGCCGGACGGTGACGGATTTCGCAGCGCTCCTGCATAGGCTCGTCAGCGGCGGAGTCGAGTTCATCCCGACACCATCCGTCGCGGCTTGAACTTCACGTTGACGACGAACGCGGGCGACCTTGACGACTACAGGCCGAGCTCGGACTTGACGGCGGTGAAGGCGGCGACGCACCGGTCGACCTCGTCGGTCGAGTGGGCGGCCGACAGCTGGACGCGGATGCGGGCCTGGCCCTTGGGCACGACCGGGTAGGAGAAGCCGATGACGTAGATGCCGCGCTCGAGCAGGCGGCGGGCGAAGTCGACCGCGGCGCGCGCCTCGCCGAGCATGATCGGGACGATCGGGTGGACGCCCGGCCGGATGGCGAAGCCGGCCGCGGTCATGGCGCTGCGGAAGCGCTGCGTGTTGGCCTCGAGCTTGTCGCGCAGCGCGGTCGAACCGCCGAGCAGGCGCAGGACCGCCAGGCTGCCGGCGACGATGGGCGGCGCCAGCGTGTTGGAGAAGAGGTAGGGCCGGCTGCGGTTGCGCAGGAGATCGACGATCTCGCGCCGCCCGCTGGTGAAGCCGCCCGACGCGCCGCCCAGCGCCTTGCCGAGGGTGGAGGTGATGATGTCGATCCGGCCCATCACGCCGCGGTGCTCGTGGGTGCCGCGCCCGGTCCTGCCCATGAAGCCAGTCGCGTGGCTGTCGTCGACCATGACCAGCGCGCCGTGCTTCTCGGCCAGATCGCAGATGAGGTCGAGCCGGGCGACGTCGCCGTCCATGCTGAAGGCGCCGTCGGTGGCGATCAGGCGCACCCGCTTGCCCGCCGTCTTGACCAGGATCTCCTCGAGCTGGCCGAGGTCGTCGTGGTCGTAGCGGTGGCGCTCCGCCTTGCACAGCCGGATGCCGTCGATGATCGAGGCGTGGTTGAGCGCGTCCGAGATGACCGCGTCCTCCGGCCCCAGCAGGGTCTCGAACAGGCCCCCGTTGGCGTCGAAGCACGAGGTGTAGAGGATGGTCGCCTCGGTGCCGAGGAAGGCGGCGAGACCCTCCTCCAGCTCGACGTGGCGGTCCTGGGTGCCGCAGATGAAGCGCACGCTCGACAGGCCGTAGCCCCGCTCGTCGAGCGCGGCGCGCGCCGCCGCCATCACGTCCGGGTGGCTCGACAGCCCGAGGTAGTTGTTGGCGCAGAAGTTGATGACCTGGCGGCCGTTCACCAGGATCTCCGCCGCCTGCGGCGACTGGATGATCCGCTCCTCCTTCCACAGGCCGCTCTGCCGGATCTCGTCGAGGATGGCGGTGTAGTGCTGCCTCACGTTGTCGAACATGGTGGTCTCCTACCCGGCGCCCAGCAGCGCGCGGATGCGCGGCACCAGGTCGTCGGACATCTGCTCGAGGTCGAACTCCGGCTGCCACCCCCAGTCGCGCCGCGCGGTCCGGTCGTCCAGCCGGCGCGGCCAGGAGTCCAGGATGCCCTGGCGCCGCGGATCGACCCGGAACGTCAGCTTGGCGCCCGGCACCCGCTTGACCACCGCGGCCGCGATCTCGTCGGCGCGCGGGCTGAAGGCGGTGATGTTGTAGACCCGGCGCGACAGCCGCCCGGCATCGGCCTCCGACAGCTCGACGAGGGCGCGCAGCGCGTCCGGCATGTACATGAGCGGGATGACCGTGTCGGGCCGGCAGAACGACTCGTAGGCGCCGATGCGCACGGCGTCGACGTACATGTGCACCGTGTAGTCGCTGGTGCCGCCGCCCGGCATCGCCGCGCTGATGAGTCCGGGGAAGCGCACGGCGCGGAAGTCGAACCCGTAGCGGCGGTGGTAATAGGCGCCGAGCAGCTCGCCCGACGACTTGTTGACCCCGTACATCGTGGTCGGGTTCCTGACCGCGTCGTCCGGCGTCGGGTCGGGGGTGCCGGGGCCGAAGACGGCGATGCTCGAGGTGAAGATCATCTGGCTCACCGCGGTCTCGCGGCAGGCCTCCACCACGTTGAAGGTGCCGAGCTCGTTGACCCGGTAGGTGACCTGCGGGATCTCCTCGCCGCGCGCGCTCAGGACCGCCGCCAGGTGGAACACGCGGTCCGGGCAGACCTGGCGGAACAGCGCGAGCACCGCGCTCGTGTCGGTGACGTCGAGGTGGTGCCAGGTGACGTCGCTCGACGGTGGGACCCGATCCGGCTGGACCGCGATGTCCGTGGCGATGATCTGGTGGCCACGGCGGCGCAGGAGCTCGACGAGGTCGCCGCCGATCTGCCCGCCGGCGCCGGTGATGAGGGTGCGCATGACTGGCCGCGCATCATCGGCCAGCGGCGCCGGAAGGACAAGCGCGCTGCGCGACCGCTACGGTGCCACGGTCGCGTCACCACAGGCCGGCCCGAGGGTCACGGTGCCCGAGCCGTTGTAATCCACGTCGCGCCCGCCGCTCTCGGCCTCGGCCGACACCGAGGCATCGACGCTTCCGCTCACCGCACAGCGGTTGGCGTCGAGCCCGATCTCGACGGCGGTCAAGCCCCAGTCGAACCAGGCCGCGACGTGCGTGGTGCCGTCCTCGTCGGTGACGCTGATATCGGTGTCGAGCTCGCCGGACAGGTGGCCGTCGATGAGGGTGTCGCCGATGGTGATCTCGCCCGAGGTGGTCAGCTCGTTGACCGTGGTGATGCTGTCCGACTCCAGCGTCTGCGTCATCGAGACATCGAAGACGTAGGTGTCGCCCGACACGTCGATGGTGCCGTCGATGGTCCAGCTGCCGTCGTCGGCCGAGCAGCCGTCGAACCGGCACCCGCCGGCGTCGCACGTGCAGTCGCCGACCAGCGGCAGCACGACGGGCGGCCGGCGGAGCTGCTGCTCCTCGATGACCGGCGTGATGATGTTCTGCGCCACGTTGCCGAGAGACAGGACGCCGCTGGCGGAGCCGTCGGGGCTGGCTTGATCCACGCTGGAGCCGATGCCGGCGATCTGTGTCACCGCCAGCGCGGCGTACTGCGGGTTGGTCTGGGTCTCGTAGTCGCTCTCGTCACCGCCGCAGGCGGCGGCGCACAGCCCGAGCGCGGCGCAGGCCAGTCGAAGAGTGGTCTGGTTCATCGTCCCCCCCTGCAGCGATCGTATCGCCTGCGCCCCGGCCCGGCCACGGTGTGACATGTGGCGAAAGGCAGTCGCGGTTCACAGCGAGGCGGTGGCCGCGTCGACCGCGGCGAGCATGGCGGCGGCCGACTCGAAGCGCTGGTCCGGCCGGACCGCCAGCGCGCGCGCGACCAGATCCTCCAGCGCCGGGGTGGCGGCGGCGGCCGGCAGCCCGCGCTCGACCAGCCGCGGGCGCGGCGCCGACAGGTGCATGCGCAGGACCGCGCTCGACTCCTCGCTGTAGAAGGGCGGCATCCCGCACAGCATCTCGAACAGGATGAGGCCGAGCGCGTAGAGGTCGACGCGGTGGTCGACGCCGCGTCCGAGCGCCTGCTCGGGGGCCATGTAGACAGGTGTGCCGAAAATCATCCCGGTTGCGGTCAGCTTCTCTTCGCCGAGCTCGGCGGCGGCGAGGCCGACCAGCTTGACCAGCCCGAAGTCGAGGATCTTGACCACCTCGCCGTCCGGCGGGCCGACCAGCATGAGGTTGTCCGGCTTGAGGTCGCGGTGGATGAACCCGTGCTGGTGGGCGAACCCGACTCCCTGGAGCGCCTGGCGCGCGACCGCGAGCGCGCGCCGCGGGGCGAAGACGCCGTCGGCCAGCGCGTCTCCGACCGAGACACCCGAGCAGAGCTCCATGACCAGGTAGAGCGGGCCGCTTTCGACCCGGCCGAGCGCGATGACCTCGACGATGTTGACGTGCTTGAGGAAGCCGGCCGCGCGCGCCTCGCGCTCGAAGCGGGCGGCCATGCCACCGGCCTGCGCCCACTCCGGCAGGAGCACCTTGACCGCGACCGCGCGCCCGGTTCGCACGTGCTGCGCGCGATAGACCGCGCCGATGCCGCCCTGGCCCAGCTTCTCCTCGAGGCGAAAGCGACCGTCGAGCAGCGTCCCGATCACCTTTCGAGTATCGCCAGTCTCGTACGCGATCTCACCTGTGCGCGGCAACTGCTTCGCCAGGTGCACGTCGAGGTGTCACCCCCGTTTCGATCTGGCAACGCGGGGGGCGCAACGCCTCGGAGACGCTGCGCCTCCCGCAGATCCCGCTGGCATGGCGCTTGTAGCGCGAAGGTGACGGTGGACCAGGCGCAGGAGGAGCGGATCGAATGAGAACGGCACGTCGATGAGGGCAGTTCCAGCATGAGGGCATTCTCGATGAGCGGGCCGGCGCGGTGCGCCAGGCGGACCGCCACCTCCCCCCGCGAGCGGGCTTGCTCCGGGCGTGACCGCTCGGCGAGGGCCGCCGAGGACAGCGGCATCGAGGAGGTGATGCGCCCGGGCGTGACCTGTGTGCGGGCGGAGACGGGGATCTCGGCTTTGCGCCTCCTCTTTCTCGAACGCCGGGTCGGCGGCGTGCCGGTGGTGAGCACCGACGGCCGGCCGGTGGGACTGGTGTCGGGGGCAGACCTCCTCCGCTCGCTCCTGCAGGGCGGGACGCCGCCGACCACGGCGGGAGAGATCATGTCGACCGCGGTGCTCGCGCTGCCGGTCACCGCGTCGATCGCCCAGGCTGCGGCCCTGATGTCCTACGAGGGCGTCGATACCATCGTGGTCACCGACCTCGGCGGACAGGTGGCGGGAGTCGTGCAGGCGCTCGACATCGCGCGCTGGCACGCGCGCGCGGCCGGCTACCTGGTGGATCGGGCGGACGCGGGCGGCGACCTGGCCGCGTAGAGGCCGCCCTTGCGCTATGATGGCGTCCGGCGGGGCCGCCCATGCGCGAGTACTTCCTCGGTTGGGGCTTCACGGCGACCAAGGTCGGTCTCATCATCCTGGTCTTCTTCTACGCCATCGCCTATCTCCGGCGAGAGCTGCGGTACATCCGGGATCTGACCGACTACCTCGGCTACCTCATCGCCCACAAGGAGGGCAAGGGCAAGCCGCCCGCCAGCCTGCGCCTGGACGAGCTGCGCGATCAGGTCAACCAGGTGGCCGAGGCGAGCGACTCGGCCTGGGCGCAGAAGCAGATCCGCGGCTGGCAGATGCGCGCCCAGCGCCTCGAGCCGGCGCTGGCCTTCTGGGTCGACCTCCTGCGCCAGCTCGGACTGCTCGGCACCACCATCGCGCTCGCCATGGCGATGGCGATCGAGCGCACCGACGTGAGCGTCATGCTCGGCCCGCTCGGGCTCGCCGTCTGGACCACGGTGGCCGGCCTGGCCACCAGCATCCTCCTGTCGATGCAGTTCGGCATGAAGATGGCGGCCTGGGCCGACGCCTGCGAGAAGAACATCGAGGCGTGGGAGGCGCGCAAGCGCGGGGGGCCTGGATGAGGCGGGGCCGGCCGCTGGTGCAGTACTCGACCATGACGTCGTTCCTCGACGTCCTCTTCCTGCTCGTGTTCGCCGCCCTCATCCACGCGGCCGATCTGGCGCAGAAGGCCAGCGCAGCCAGGGACCGGCCCAAGGCGCCGCCGGCGGCGGTCGCGCCCGTGCCGGTGCCGTCCGGGCCGGCGGCGGCCATCGATCCCGAGCGACTGCGCAAGGTGGCCGTGGCCGAGATCCTGGCCGGGCTGGAAAGCCGTCAGGCCGTGGTGGCCAGGCTGGGCGCCGACGGCCGCCTGCGCCAGCTCGAGCGCCGGCAGGACGGGGCGCCGGTGGTGACACCGGTCGAGCTGCCGCTGGTCGAGCGGGTGCCCGATCCCGACATCGCGCTGGTCTACCTGGGCGAGCGCAGCCCCGACCTCCGGCTGTGCAGCCTCATCCGGCTGCAGCTCGGCACCCCGGACCTGGCCGACACCATCGTCATCGTCGCCCTCGACCTGCCGCTCGATCGGCTGCCCCTGGCGCTCGCCCGCGGCCTGCAGCGCGACGTCGATCGCTGCACGGGCGATCAGCGCGGGGTCGCCGTGCTGCTCGACCCGCGGGCGGCCGGCGAGCCACCCGCGCCGCCGGCGCCGATCGACTCGCCGCCCACTCGCAACCCGCCGCAGGAGGAGGAGAAGACACCATGAGCAGACGCCGGCAGCAGCGCTCGACGGGCGGACGGCTCCTCGTCTGGGCCTTCGTGCTCGGACTCCTGGCGGCCGCCCTGATGTACCTGCGCTGCGGCGAGGGCTTCGGCTTCGGCCCGGGCGGCGGCGACAAGGACGACGGCGAAGGCGACCGGGCGGTCGAGGAGGCGCTGCGGCCGGCGGTCGGCGGCGTGCCGGCCGGCCGCTGCCAGCTGCGGGTCGATGCCAAGGGCGTCACGCTGGACGGCAAGGCGACCGAGCTCGACGCGGTGGTCGCCGCCTGCAAGAAGGCCGGCGGGGCCGAGCTGGTTGCCACCGGCGATGCGGTTTACGGCACGGTGGAGGAGCTCAAGACCGCGCTCGACAGCGCCGGCGTGCCGGTGCTGGTGCGAGACCCTGCGACGGCGCCACGCCCGTCGCCTTAAGTGCGATACCTTGCCCACCCGGGCGGCGAAGAATATTCTCGCCCAAGGATCGTCTCGTTGCCCTGGGGGGGAACCGTGAACCTGCGCTCGACGTCCGCGCGCGGCCGAGATCGCTGCGCCGCCTTGTTGTGCCTCGTCCTGGCCGTCGCTCCCTCGTGCGGCGGTGACGACACCACCCGCGTGGAGCTGGCGCTCGACTTCCCCGCCGAGTCGGCGGCGAACCGCACCGGCACCGTCCACCTCTGGATCCTCCGCGCGAAGACCGAGGAGGCGCCGAGCTGCAACGCGCTCATCGTCGAGGACGCGCTGCCCTACGACATCGCCTTCGAGCGGCCGTTCGACGACGTGTTCGACTACCCGCCGGCCGAGGAAGAGCCGCTGGCGGCGCCCGGCATCGACAACGGCACCTACCTCGTCTATGCCGAGGCGGTCGACCTCCTGGGCACCGCCCAGCTGGCCGGCTGCGCGGTCGCCGAGCTCGACGGCGGCACCGAGACGGTGACCCTGGTCCTGCGCCAGCCGGGCACCAACGACTGCGCCGAGCCGGGGGTGGAGAACGGCGATCCCTGCGACGACCGCGACTTCTGCACCGTCAGCGACGAGTGCCGGAGCGGCGCGTGCGTTCGCGGCCCCGACCGCAACTGCGACGCGCTGGCCGACGAGTGCAACTCGGCCACCTGCGACCCGGGCGTCGGCTGCCTGGCCGAGCCCTTCCCCGATTCGACCCCGTGTGACACCGGCGTCCTGTGCGTGGAGAGCGCCTCGTGCGTGGCGGGCGTCTGCGAATCGGTGGACAAGGACTGCAGCGACGTCCCCGAGTGCTACGTCGGCAGCTGCAGCCCCTTCACCGGCAACTGCGAGCAGACCGCGATCAGCGGCGGAACCTGCGACGACGAGGACGCCTGCACGGTCGACACCACCTGCTCGGTCGGCACCTGCGGCGGCGGCAGCATCGCGGACAACGACAGCGACGGCAACACGCCGGTCGGCTGCCCCGGGACCGGCGACGACTGCAACGACGACGCCGCCGAGGAGGACCCGGACAACCCGAACGAGATCGGCCTGTGCGGCGATGGCTTCGACAACGACTGTGACGGCTGCGAGGGCACCGCCGGCAACGACTCCGACTGCGGCGGCACCGAGACCGGCCCGCAGTGCTCGAACGGGGCCGGAGTGGACGACGACTGCGACGGCTGCGCCAACGGCAACGACTCCGACTGCGGCGGCACCGAGGTCCAGTGCGCCGGCGGCGGCGACGACGACTGCGACGGCTGCCTGAACGCCCAGGACGTCGACTGCGGCGGCACCGAGGCGGCCGGCGAGTGCGGCAACGGCCTCGACGACGACTGCGACGGGACCCCCGACGAAGCGCCTTGCCCGTGACCGGGAGACCACGATGAGAACGACTCGACTTGCCTTGCTGGTTGCCACCCTCGCCGGCTGCGGCGGCTCGTCGGCCGATCCCCAGGAGGTGGCCGACGATCTCGCGACGGCCCTGTGCGATCTCTCGTTCCGCTGCTGCACCGCGGGCGAGGTCCACTTCTTCCTCGGCCACTACGTGACGCCGGAGGAGTGCCCCGACCGCCTGGTCAACTCGGCCAACCTCGATCCGAGCTTCGGCTTCTCGCTGGACCTCTTCGAGGAGAGCGGGGTCTTCCTGCCCAACCTGGCGGCGCTCGACCAGGCGGTCGAGGACGGCCGCACGACCGTCGATCGCGACCAGGTCGACGCCTGCATCGCGAAGATCAACGCCATCGAGTGCAACGCCCTCGAGGAAGAGCCGGACATGTGCGTCCCGCCCGAGCTCGGGGTCGACGACCCGTGCGACCCGCTGCTCATGTTCGACGGCAAGCAGGCCGAGGGCGAGCGCTGCTCGAGCGTCGGCTTCAGCTTCGAGTGCGAGTTCGGCCTGGTCTGCCGCGCGGTCAGCGCGCTCGGCACCGACGGCGCCTGCGTGGCGCCCGGCGAGATCGGTGACTACTGCTTCGCCGACCTCGAGTGCGGCCTCGACCTCTACTGCTCGCAGCTGGACGGCACCTGCCAGGCGCTGGGCCAGCCGGGCGACGTCTGCGCCTACGCCGATCCCGACGACCCGGCGCCGGATCCCACCACGCTGCTGCTCCGCTGCGACGAGGGGCTGTCGTGCGACCCGGTCACCGACCGCTGCGTCGCGCCCTGCGAGCGGGGCGCCACCTGCTCCGACGACATCCAGTGCGACGCCGAGGCCGGCCTCATCTGCATCGTCGGGCGCTGCGACAGTCCGCGCGGGGTTGGCCTGCCGTGCGCCGAGGACCTCAATTGCGAGGCCGGCCTCATCTGCCGGCTATCGCTCGGCGAGGGGATCAACGTGTGCAGTCAGCCGCTCGACGACGGCGAGTTCTGCAGCGAAAACCCGGACTGTGCCAGCGGCTTCTGTGACCCGGCGGAGCGGCGCTGCTCGCCGTCGTTCGATCCCGGTGAGACGTGCCCCGCCTACAACCACGCGCAGTGCAAGGACGGCTACTGCAGCGACACCTTCCCGAACAACGCGAGCCCGTTCTGCGACGCCAACCCGGACTGCTCGACCACCTCCAACATGTGTGACCTCGGCGCCAGCGAATGCGTGCCGGTCTGCGTGCCGCGCAAGCAGGACGGCCAGGCCTGCACCTTCGGCAACAACTACGAGTGTCTGTCGGACCAGTGCGTGAACGGCACCTGCCGCACGCTGCCGCTCGAGAACGGCCAGGAGTGCGACAGCCCCGAGCAGTGTGAATCGGAGTTCTGCGGCCACGACGGCCTGTGCGACATGCTGCCCCTGCCCGACGGCAAGCTCTGCTTCTACCCGGAGGAGTGCGAGTCGCGGGTCTGCTCGGGCGGCCAGTGCACGCCCGGTCTGCAGGAGGGCTCCGACTGCACGCCGGGCCTGAGCGAGTGCGCCGCCGACCTCTTCTGCGACCCGGAGGAGCTGACGCCCATCTGCGTGCCGGTGCTCGAGACCGGAGAGGTGTGCAAGACCAGCGACGAGTGTCGCGGCTCCTGCGTCCCGCGCTTCGGGCGCATGGTGTGCGACCCGACGCCACCTGTGAACGGCGCGATCTGCGACGGTGGCGACGAGGCCGCAGCCGGCGGGTGATACACTCACCACCGGTGGCTGCGTCGCAGGCCGGTCCGGTTGCCTTCGGCCGTTATCTCGTCCAGGACAAGCTGGGCGCGGGCGGCATGGGCGCGGTCTATCTGGCCCGCGACGAGGAGCTCGGCCGCGACGTGGCGGTCAAGGTGCTGCGCCCGCTCACCGCGGTGGGCGAGCCGCCGAGCGAGCTCATCGAGCGCTTCCGCCGCGAGGCGCGCGCCGTCGCGCTGCTCAGCCACGCCAACGTGGTCAGGGTCTACGACCAGGGAGTCGAGGGGGACTTCCCCTACCTGGTCATGGAGCTGGTCGCCGGGCCGACCCTGGCCGATCGCATCGCCGGCGGCCCGCTCGAGCTGCGCGAGGTGCGCACCCTCGGCATCCAGATCGCCAGCGCGCTCGACGCCGCGCACGCCGCCGGCATCGTCCACCGCGACGTCAAGCCGTCGAACGTCCTGCAGTCGGGCGCCGGGACCTGGAAGCTGGCCGACTTCGGCATCGCGCGGGTCAGCGACTCCTCGCTGACCATCACCGGCCAGTTCCTCGGCACGCCGGCGTTCGCCTCGCCCGAGATGCTGGAGGGCGGCCAGGTCGGCGCGCCGGCCGACGTCTACTCGCTGGCGGCCACGCTCTACGCCGCGCTGGCCGGCGAGCCGCCCTACGGCGACGCCAACCTGGCCAAGCTGATCGTCACCATGGGCAAGGGGGAGCGCCCGCGGCCGCTCGGCGAGCGGCGGCCGGACGTCCCGGCCGGCATCGCGGCGGCGCTGGATCGCGCGATGGCGACCGAGCCAGCGGGGCGGCCGACCGCCTCGGAGCTGGCTCACGAGCTCGCGGTGGCGGCCAGCGCGAGCGCGACGCCGGTGCCCGGCGGCCTCAAGACCGTGGTCGCGGCGCCATCGGCCGCGCGGCGCGCCGCGCCCTCCGGTTCGCGCGCCCGCCTCTACTTCATCATCGCCGCGATCGCCTTCAGCGCGCTGGCGCTCGGGCTCATCCTCGGCGACCGCGACGGCAATAGCGGCGGCGGCGACCCGAGGTCGTTCACGCAACCGACCGGTTCGGCGGTACCGTCCGTGCTGTCGCCGTCGCCGTCGCCGGCAGAGGGCGAGACCGGCGCGGCCGACCACGGGCCCCTCGGCCCGCCGCCCTGGCAGACCGATCTGCCGCCCGAGCTCGCCAATCGCCAGTTCGGCAAGCCGTCCGAACAGGAGAAGCGCTGGCGCAAGGCGCAGGAGAAGCTGGCGCACGGCGACTGGGACAAGGGCGCCGAGGAGCTCATCAAGATCCTCGACGAGGACCCGAGCAACGAGACGGCGAGGCGCTGGCTGGCCTGGATGGAGCAGGCCGCGCGCGATCCGCGCGCTCAGCCGGGATGGGTCGAAGTGGAAGAAGTCGAGCAGTGAGTCATCCCTGTCAGGGTCGTTACACTACGATTACGACCGCGATCCATCTCACGATTGTTTCAGAGTAACTGAATAATGATAACCATTTAGAATGGTCCCTGCGTGGGGCCATTTTCGAACTCTCGCCGGGTTCAAAGGCGTCTCACTGCCTGGGTGGCGCAGTGTCGGGTCGAAGGGGAGGTGGTGACCGGCTCGGTGCTCGACATCAGCGCCCACGGCGCCTTCTTCTGCCCGGAAGGCCAGCAGCCACCGCTGGCGGTCGGCCAGGTGGTCGCCATCGCGTTCGAGAACGAGCCGAACCTGGCAGGGATCGACCTCCCCTGCCGGGTCCGCTGGGTCGGCTATTCGAACGCGCACGGGCGTCGCGGCGTGGGGCTCGAATTCGTGAGCGGCCCGATCGCCGCGTGAAGGTCGGCGGATAATCGACGAAAATTTCGCTGCCGCGATCGCCCCGTCTAGCCTGTGAGCATGGGCACGATCCGCGCGCTCGCGGCGCTTCTCCTTCTCCTCGCCGCCGGGACGGCCCGGGCGCAGCCGACCCCGACCCCGACGCCACCGGCGCCGGCGCCCGCGCCGACCGCGCCTGCGCCCACGCCACCTGCACCCGCGCCCACGCCCACGCCGCCGGCACCCGCGCCGTCCGGCACTCCCGGCGATGCCCCGCCCGATGCGCCGGCCGAATCGACCGGGACGCTGCGGCTCCACATCGTGAGCACCCAGAACACCTACTTCCCGATGGGCTTCGACGTCTTCAGCGTCGAGACCCGCTCGGTGGTCGCGTTCGGCAAGGGGGCCGACGAGGCGACCGGCGCGCCCGCGCCGAGCTGGGACCTGCCGCCCGGCGTCTACAAGATCGTCCGCTCCGGCGAGCCGTTCGAGAGCCAGGTCGACTTCGCCACCGTCGAGGTACGCGCCGGCGAGATCGTCGACTACGCGCTGGTGGTCGATCCCGAGACCCTCGAGTTCCGCGGCTCCGGCCCGGTGGTCGGCGATCTGCCGACCGGCACCCGGATCGCCGGCATCCGCGTCGCGCTCAACGCCGGCGGCTCCCTCAGCCTGACCCAGCGCGCCCACGTGGTCGGCGGCACCAGCGGCGTGTCTGCCCTGTGGGGCCTGTTCGGCAACTTCGGGCTGGTGTTCGAGCGCGGCAGCCACTTCCTCTCGGTCAGCTCGGACCTGGCGGTCGCGCTGAACGACCCGGCGGTGGCGCGCTACTCCTCGACCCAGGATCGCTGGGAGGCCAGCGCGCTCTACGCCTACAACCTGGGCAACCCGTACTTCGGGCCTTACGGCCGGGCCAGCTTCTCCACCCGGGTGTTTCCCGGCTACCTGTTCGTCGAGCAGGACGAGGACGTCCTCATGGTCGAGATCGCGCGCCCCGACGGCACCACCGACACCGTCACGCTCGGTGGCGAGGCCAATCAGGACGACCTGCGGATCAAGGTGGCCAGGCCGCTGTCGCCGATCATCCTGCAGGAGGAGGTGGGCGGAAACCTCAAGGCGGTCGACCTGAATCTGCTCCTGCTCAAGGCGACCATCGCCACCCGGCTCGGCTTCGGCTTCCGCCAGGGCATCACCAACGACCTCCTCATCGTGGTCGGCGACGAGGAGGCCTCGCCGCTCCAGCTGGCCGAGGTCGAGAGCTACGACACCCTCGGCCCCGTGCTCGGCGCCACCGCCAACGTCACCGTCGCCCGCTGGCTGTTCGGCACCGGAAACTTCGGCCTGCTGGTCCCGCTGGCCGACACCGACCGGGCCGGCTCCGATTTCGGCGACCGGCTGCTCATCGATCTGGCCGGCACCGCCGGCCTCAAGCTGCCGCACCTGACGCGCATCCTGTTCGCCTCCTTCGACTACACGTTCCGGCTGCAGAAGGACGGCTACCTGTCGAACGATCTGCAGTTCGACCAGACCCTGATGGCGCGGGTCAACCTGCAGCTCTTCTGATCGCCGATTGTCCTCGCCCCTCGCGACCTACTCGGGCGCGATGTGGCCGGTGGCGGTCGCGGCGGTCGGAGTCAGGTGGAAGGCGTAGGTGACCACCACCCCGGTCCTGGGCGGGGCGCCGGCGTCGAGACCGATGAGGCTCCTGAACAGGCAGGCCCGCTCGGGCGGTTTGAGCATCGGTGTGGCGGCGAAGTAGACCTTGCGCGACTTTCCGCTTTTCGGGTCGTAGAGCAGCGAGGCGCCGAACTGGACCCGGCGGTCGGCGGCGACGCAGCGGCGGGCCGCCGCGGCGGCGTTCTGCCCGCCGACCTTGAGATCGAAGGTGAGCGCGCTCGAGGTCGGAGCCGGCGTGACCGTCGGCTGTCCGGCGGTTCGAGGCGCGCTGCCCGGCGGCGCTGCCGCTGGGCGCGAGGCGCCGGCTGCACCTGGCGGAGTCGCGGCAGGCGCCGCCGAGCTAGCCGCCGCCGGGGGGCTGGGCGGCGGTGAAGCCGACGCGGCGGGCTTGCCGCGCGAGCCTGGCCAGGCCAGCCAGAAGGCGAGCGACGCGACGACGCCGCCAGCGATGGCGCCGAGCGCGATGCCGCCGATGTGGCGCTTGGGCTTGAGCGAGATCTCGCCGACCAGCACCGAGGGACCGAACTGGTTCGGGATGGCCGGCTGGGTCTCCAGGCGCGCGGCGCCCTGGCGCGCCGAGGCTCGCGCCATGCGCGCCAGATCGACCGCCGGCTCCGGCGTCGCGCGGCTCTTGTTCATCACCAGGGTCGGCTCGTTTTCGCGCGGCAGGGCAGGCAGCGGCCGCGCCGCCCGGGTCGGGCCGCTGTAGTCCTGCGGATTCTTCGCCTGGTCGACGAACCGCTCCAGCTGGGCGCGCATCTCCAGGAGGCTCGACCAGCGCTCCTCGGGGAACGGGCCCATCGCCTTGACCAGCACGATGCGGAGGTCGGGCGGCACGATGGGGAAGTAGTTCACGCCCGACGCCATCTCGCCGCGCTTGATGCGCGCGAGCCGCTCCGGGTTGCCCTTCTCGCCGAAGGGATGCCGGCCGGTCATCTTCTCGAAGATCAGCACGCCGACCGAGAAGACCAGGGCGCGCTCGTCCATCTGCTCGCCGCGCGCCTGCTCGGGCGAGGCGTACAAGAGGTCTCCCTTGACCTCGTACTGGCGGAGCAGGGCGAGGAAGCTGAGTGTCCGCGCCGTCACATTGTCGCCGATCTGCCCGGCGTCGAGCTGATCGAGGACTCGCAGAGCCTGCTCGACCACCGCGACCGGATCGGTCGGGTCATCGTCGCGCTCGGCGGCGCGCGCCAGGCTCCAGAACCGCTCGGCGAGCGTCTCGGGAGCCTTGCTCTCGGGCCGGTTCATCGCGGCCAGCATATCAAGCATGCAGCCATCCGGAATCTCGTCGCCGTGCGCCACCCTGTGGCGCCCTCACGCGCCGGCATCCCGGCGGCTTGCGCGGCGCTGCGGCCGGGGGCGAGGACGGGCCCGGCCGGCCGCGCGGCGTGCCGTCGTCCGCGGTGGCGCGTGTCGCGCCGGGTCGCACCTCCACCGACCATCGGTCCGCGCCGCCAGCAGGACGGATCGAGCTGCATGTGCGTGGTATGATTTTTTTTCGCCGTTCGGAGGGGGGCCAGGTCGCGAACGACAGGCTCTGTTCCGAGCTGCGTCCGTACCGAACGAATTCCCGCATGCTCGACAAGGGGCAGAACGCTGCCGCTGAGCCCGTCGCGCCCGTCTCCGAGCGCCTCGGCCGATATGAGCTCATCGCGCGCATCGCCGACGGCGGGATGGCCGAGGTCTATCTCGCGCGCCAGCTCGGCCCGATGAACTTCCAGAAGGTGGTGGTGGTCAAGAAGATCCACCCGAACCTGGCCCGGCAGAAGGAGTTCATCGGGATGCTGCTCGACGAGGCGCGCATCTCTGCCCTCATCAAGCATCCGCGGGTGGTGGACATCTACGATCTCGGCGTCTCGCGCGGCATCTACTTCATCGCGATGGAGTACCTGTCGGGCCAGCCGCTCACCAACGTCATCACGCGCGGCCGCGTGCGCACGCCGCTCGATGTCTACTCGACAGCGCGCATCATCGCCGACGCCGCCGAGGGGCTTCACGCCGCCCACAACCTCAAGACCCTCTCGGGTCGGGCGCTCGAGCTGGTTCACCGCGACGTGAGCCCATCGAACATCATCGTGCTCTACGACGGCAGCGTGAAGCTGGTCGACTTCGGGGTGGCCAAGGCGCGCGGACGGATCACCGAGACCAACGCCAACCAGATCAAGGGCAAGGTCGGCTACGTCTCGCCCGAGCAGATCATGGAGAACCCGACCGACCGGCGGTCGGACGTCTTCGCCCTCGGCGTGGTGATGTGGGAGGCGCTGGCGCTGCGCCGCCTGTTCGACGCCGAGAGCGAGGCGGGCAAGCTCAAGCAGATCCTCGACGGCGTGCCGCTGCCGCCCTCGGCGCACCGCCCGGAGGTCCCCTACGACCTCGACAAGATCTGCCTGCGCGCGCTGGCGGTCAAGCCGGACGAGCGCTACCAGAGCGCCGGCGACGTGCAGAGCGCCATCGAGGTCTTCCTGCGCGACGCCAATTACCGGCGCGAGGGAGCCGCCATCACGCGCTTCATGACCGAGACGTTCGCGGCCGAGCGCAAGGAGGAGGAGCAGCTGCTCCGCCGGCTCGCCGATGCGGATCAGGCCGCCGCCGCGCCGCGCAAGGCCAAGACGCCGCCGCCGAAGATCGTGGAGCCGGCACCGGCGGCCGTCGCGGTGCCGATGCCGCCGCCGGGGGTGGATCTGGACCGGGACACCACCCAGACCGAGGAAGGGGACGTGCTGACCGCGACCGGCGAGACCAAGCCGAGTGCCGGCCGGCAGGGCGAGCGGAGCGAGCGCGACGTCGACACCGACGTGCGAACGTTCGTCCACCGCCCCGGCGAGATGTCGAGTACGCGCATCGGCGAGCACGCCAAGGCGGCGCGCGCCACCGCGCTGACGCCGCCCACCGCCACGCTGGGGCCGCCGACCGATCCCGGTCCGGCCGGCGAGGACCGGACCAAGCCGACCAAGGTGCTGGCAGGCGGCACCCCGACCCGTCCGATGCCGCAGGCGGCGAACAAGAAGAAACGGGCCGACACCGCCGACCCCACCGTGCCGGGCGCGCATCCGGCCATCCTCGACCCGGACGGCATCATCACCGAGGTGCCGCCGACCAAGCCGCGAGGCAAGCGGCGGACCACCGGGCGCCAGCCGATCCGCGAACCGGCGGCGCCGGATCCGACGGCGCAGCTGCGCGGCTCGAGCAGCCGCATCCTGCCGCTGCCGGCGCCGAAGTCGGACACACCGATGCCGGAGCCGGACCACCCGTTCGAGGACAGCGACGACGACGGCGACGGCGACGACGTCGATATCACCGAGGTCGACTCGACGGCCGGCAAGAAGTTCGACGACCTCCTGGCGATCGGCGCCGCGCAGCCGGCGCCGGGCGCGCGCTCCGCGCCGTCGCGGCCGGCGCTGCCCGGCCTGCCCGGGCTGCCCGAGCCGGCGCCGGTCGCCATCGACGCCCCCACCGAGGTGGAGGACGTCGAGGAGCTGTCGCGGATCGATCTCATCGACCCGCAGAGCAGTGGTCGCCGCCGGCTGTGGATCGTGGGCGCGGTCTCGCTGATGGCGAGCGCGCTGGTGGCGATCTCGGTGGTGTGGGCGCTCGATTCGTCGTCGCGCGACAGCCAGGAGTCGCACGAAGAGGGCGCGCTGGCGGAGGACGAGTCATTGCCGGTGGGCTCGGTCGCGCCTGCGCCGGCGGCCGAGCCGGTCCGTGAGCCGGAGCCGGAGCCCGCGCCGCCCGCGGCGCAGCCGGCCAAGGACGAGAACCCGGAGCCGCCCCAGCCGCAGCCGCCTGCGGTCGAGAAGGCGGCGCCGGCCCACGCCGAGAAGGCGGCGCCGGCCCACGCCGAGAAGGCGGCGCCGGCCCACGCCGAGAAGGCGGCGCGCGATTCGGCCGAGCCGTCCCGTCCCAAGGGCAAGGGGGCCCGGACGGCGGCGAGCGCGACCGACGTCGCTCCCCGCAAGAAGACGCCGCCGCCCGAGCCGAGCGCGGGCGCCGGCAGCACCCCGGCGGCGCCGGCCGCCAGCCTGGCGCAGCTCTACAAGGAGGGCGCCCAGCTGACCCTGGCGGGCAAGCTCGCCGAGGCGCAGAAGAAGTACGTCTCGGCCCTGCGCGTCTCGCCCGGCTACGCCCCGGCGCTGCGCGGACTCGGCCTGGTCTACGAGAAGTCGGGACAGAAGGCCAAGGCGATCAAGTCGCTCCAGGCCTACCTGCGCCTCGCGCCCAAGGCCGCCGATGCCGCCGCCATCCGCGCCCGGATCGAGCGCCTGCGGAACTGACGATGACCGCCACCCGCGTCTCCCTCCTCGTGACCGCGCTCGCCGCGTTCCTCGCCGGGCCGCGCGCGGCCCGCGCCGATCAGCCGGTCCTGGTGCTGCAGTTCAGCGGCCAGCCGTCCGACTCCGCCGACGCGCTGTCGCGCGAGATGGCCGCTGCCATCCGCGCCTCCGGCAATCCGGTCAACGAGGCCACCCGCGAGGACGTCTACACCCTGGCCGGCTGCGCCGAGCCATCCGACGACTGCCTGCGCCAGGCGCTCGGTCTGCTCGAGGTCCGCGAGGCGGTGACCGGCGAGGTGCGCTCGTCGGGCGGCGGCGGGGTCGCCGTCGAATTGCGCGCGGTGTCGCCGAGCGGCGAGCCGCGCACCCGGACGGTCACCCTGAGCGGAGCCACGCCGCGCGCTCAGGCGCGGGAGTTCCGCCCCGAGGCGGAGGCCTTCTGGCGCAACGAGCCTTCCCCGGCCGAGGCGGCGGCAGCGGCAGCGGCCGCGGCGGAGCCAGCGGCACCCCCGCCGGGGGCCGACCTGTCGGGCGGAGGGGACGACGGGGGCGGTAGCTTTTCGGCCAGCCGGGTGGAGCCCTACGCCTGGGGCATCGCCGGGGGCGGCGCCGGTCTCATGGTGGTCGGCGCCGTCCTGCTGGCCGCCGCCGACGGAAAGCAGTCCGACGTCGACGACGCGCCGACCGACACCGTCGAGGACCTCGATGCGCTGGTCGAGCTCGAGGAGAGCGGCCGCCGCTACGCCCGCTGGGGCAACGTCTGCCTGGTGGTGGGCGGGATCGCCGCCATCGCCGGCGGCTTCCTCATCTTCCGGCAGGGGCGCGACGCGGGCGCGGAGAGCTCGGCGCCGCAGGTCACGCTGGCGCCGAGCGCGGGAGAGGGCCTCGGCGCCGCCGTGCTGGTGCGAGGCGGGTTTTGACGCCGGTCGCGCGCGAGCACCTCGCGCTGGTCGCTCTCGCCGCGATCGCCGCTTGCTCCATCGAGGGACGCTCCGCCGACTTCGAGTGCCAGGGCCAGGCCGACTGCCCGGACGGCCGGACCTGCGAGAGTGGCTGGTGTGTGCTGGCGGGCGGCGGTGGGGTGATCGATGGCGGCGGCGGGGTGATCGATGCCGGCGGCGGGGCGATCGATGGCGGCGGCGGAGGCTCGGTCGACGCGGCGCCGGCGGTCTGCCCCGACGCCGTCTGCGACCTCTGCGACAACGGGACCTGCGTCTTCTTCTGCACCGGCGGCAGCTCCTGTCAGCTGCCGGTCGAGTGCCCGCCCGGCGTGCCGTGCCGGGTGGTGTGCACGGGCGTCGAATCGTGCGCCGGCGGTGTCGACTGCTCGGCGGCCAGCGCGTGCACCATCGCGTGCGGCAAGAACGACGCCTGCGCCGGGCCGATCCAGTGCGGGCCCGGCCCGTGCGACGTCGGCTGCACGGCGCGGCGGACCTGCCTGTCCGGCATCGACTGCAGCGACTCCTGTGCCTGCACCACGAACTGCTCGGGTGCCGACTCCTGCGGCCTCGGCCCCGAGTGTCCCGACGCTCAGTGCGTCGCGACCGACGGCGATTGCACGGGCGGCGCCGGCTGCGACGTCTGCAGCATCTAGACCGGTCAGGTCAGGGCTGGAACTCGTCGTGCCAGCCGTCGTCGCCCGCCGGGATGGGGCCCGACGGCGCCACGCCGGCCTCGCCCTCGGCCGGCTCCGGCACCACGACCGGGATGGCCGCGCGGTCGGCGGCGGTCATCGACTCGATCCCCTCCTCCGCCTGGTCCTTGCGGGTGGGGCTGCCGTAGCGGCGGTTGAGGTCGACGCCCTGGCGCACGAAATCGGCGAGCGACTCGCCGGTCACCTCGTCGGCGCTGTGGATCTTGAGGTGCTTCATCCGGTCGCCCTCGCCCTCGAGGCGCATCTCCGGGTCGTCGAGCTCGGTGCCGCGCCAGAATCCGAAGGTGATGTGGTCGGCGCTGGAGCGGAAGTAGCAGACCGGGCCGTTGTCCTCGTAGACCGGCTGTCCCCACTTGATCGACTCGACCAGAGACGGCGCCGCGGAGCGAACCACGTCGCGCAGCCGCTGTGCCGCGTCGGCTTGCCAGCCGTCGAGGCCTGCCACGTAGGCCTCGACCGTCTTGCCGGTGGTGCCCGAACCCGCCTTCATGGACTTCTGCGCGGTCTTCCGCGCCGGCACGCGCCGGGCCGGAGTGCGCTTGGCGCCGGACTTGCCGGCGGCCGACCTCGTCTGCTTCGGCTTTGCTCCCATGATTTGCTCCTGGTTCGGTGGTGGGCCGCATTCTAGCTCCAGCGCTCGCGGCCGCGACAGGCCTGCGTCGCGCTCGGTAGGCGGCTCGTCGATGGCCGTATTGGCCTGAAATCAAATAGAAACTGTCCTCACATCGACCGCGCATGCCATCGCCGAGGTTGATCGCAGTGGCCCGCGTGATTATCGGTGGGAGGTCATGGACGATCGGCACGGCATGCCCGGATACACCGTCAGAGATCGCCGCTGGTGGGCTCGCGGCGAAGAAGAGGGCGTCGGCGAGGAGCGCGGCGACAAGCCGACCTACGTGGCGCAGCTCGAGGCCGAGCTGGCCGAGACCCGCCGCCAGCTCGCCGAGGCGCTCGCGCGCGAGCGGCTGGCGCTGGACGAGCAGGAGCACGCGCGCCACCGGGTCGAGCGCGAGGCGCGTCGCGAGATCGCGCGCAGCCGGAAGCAGGTCATCCTCGAGCTCTTGCCCGTGCTCGACGATCTCGACCGCGCGCTGGCGGCGGCCGATCGCAGCAACGACGCCGGCGCGCTCCGGCGCGGCGTCGAGCTGGTCCGGGCCGGCTTCCTCGATCGCCTGCGCGGGCTCGGCGTCGAGCGCGATGTCCCGACCGGCCAGCCGTTCGATCCGGCGCGCCACGAAGCCGTGTCGATCGTGCCGGGCCGGGTCAACGGGAGCGTGTGCGAAACCGTGTCTCCAGGATACCTTCTCGAAGACGAGGTGCTGCGCCCGGCCCGCGTTGTGGTCTCACAAGCTGACAGAAATGCCGAGACCGACTATCCTGCAGCCCGGTAACTAGACTGGAGGCTGCGATGAAGCGATTCATTCTTGGATTCCTCTGTGCCATCTCCCTCGCGATGACAGTGCCCGCCTGTGGCGGCGACGACGATGGCGACAGCGCGGGCGCCGATGCCGCCTCGGGCTTCGAAGCGGCTGCCTTCTGCACCATGTACGGCACGACGTGTGGCTTCACCGACTGGTACGACAGCCAGGAGAGCTGCGTCACCAGCGTCACCGCCTGGGGCGCGGATCGCCAGGCCTGCATCTCCGAGCACCTCGGCTTCGCCGCGGGCGAGGCAGAAGGCTCGGCCGAGCGGATGATGCACTGCGGGCACGCCGGCGGCGAAGCCCCCTGCAACTGACGCGGATCACTCGTCACCGTCGGTCCTGGCCCGCCGGATCTTGCGAGCCAGGACGATGGTGGCCACCACCGGGCGGATGATCGCCTCTCCCCAGGGGCGCACCGCGAGGATGCGAAGGGCGGGGATCTCCTCGACCATGGCGCGGCGTGCGTGCGCGAGCAGCAGCGCCAGGCCGATGGCGCGCCCGACCGACGAGGCCGCGAAGACCCAGAGGTAGGCGTCCCGGTCCTGCCCCAGCGCGGCGAGGATGGCGCCGCCCAGCAGCGACGCGCCCGCCACGGCCGCCGTGTTGAGGAAGTGGTAGGTGGCGAGCAGCGCGGTCCGCTCGCGGTCATCCGGCACGTCGAAGAAGCTGAGCAGGATCGACAGCTCGAACGCGGCCCAGAACATCCCCGCCAGGCCCTGCACGGCGAACAGGTAGGTGACCGACGAAGAGAGGGTCCAGAGCAGCGGCAAGGGCGCGATGCCGATGGCGCCGACCGCCATCAGCTGGCGGATGCCGGCCCGCCGCGCGATGCGGCCGAGCAGCGGGTAGATGGCGATCTTGCCGAGGAAGTTGGCGGCGAGCAGAGTCATGAACTCGCCGTAGCGGAGGTGGCTCTGGACCAGGAGGTACGGGGTGAAGAAGGGGGAGGCGAGGTTGACCGCTGCGTTGCAGATGAGGATCGACAGGACGAGCCCGCGCGAGCGGCTGCCCCAGGCGCCGCGCAGAAGGTCGCGGGCGCGCGCGCCCTCCAGCCGGCGGCCGCTCGACGGCAGGCTCTGGCGCGAGATGACCGTGACCGAGACGGCGCGGCACACGAACGCGGCGGCGAACAGGATGGCGAACGCGCGCGCATCGCTGTCGATCGCCTGCAGCACGGCGCCCCCGGCGACCAGGCCGAGCAGGACGCCGAGCTGAGCCGCCGACTGGCGAGCTCCGAAGTAGCGGCTGCGGATGCGGGCGGGGACGATCTGGGTCACCCAGGCGTTCCAGGCGGGAGCCGTGGCCAGGCCGGAGCCCCAGTAGACCAGGGCGCAGGCGAAGAGGAGCGCGACCGGCGCGGCGCCCAGCCAGGCCGCCACCACGAGCGGCAGGAAGCTGGCCGCCTGGAGGCCGGCCCACATCATCACCCACGAGCGGTACGAGGAGGCCCGGTGCATGGCGGACGGGGCGATGAGCTGGAGGATGCCGCCCGCCAGCATCGGCAGGGCGGAGAGCAGCCCGGCGGCGACGTCGGAGTTGCCGAGCGCGAGCGCGAACGCGGCCAGGTAGGTCTCGCCGAGGCCGACCATCAGGCTGAAAGCGACCCCGTCGGCCCGGATGAGCGCGAGGTCGCGCCGTAGAGTGCTCTCGCTCCGCGCTGCCACTACTCGCTCGGTCTCAGGCGGACCAGCACGTCGGCCGGCACGATCTCGGTGATCTCGATGCCGGCCGGGGCAGACGCCTCGAGGCGGAAGCGGGCGCGTCCGGTGTGAGCGCCGCTGAGGTCGATCCAGGCCTGCACATCGCTGCCGCCGAGCGCGTCGAGCCGCGTGCGCGGCCCGCGCACGTGCACCGCGACCCGGTCCGGCCGGGGTGGGCTGGCCTCGAGGTCGTCCGGCACGTTGCGCATCTCGACCGACACGGTGCGGGTCACCACCGTGCCCGGCTCGCCGACCACGATCCACCAGGCGCCGAGCACCAGGGTCAGCACCACCACGAGGGCGATGGCGTCGCGCACGCGGTGATGCCCGGCCGGGGCGGACACCGAGACCGGCGCCGCCGCCGGGCTGCCGCGCAGCTCGACGATGCGGTCGGTCAGCGCCTCGGGGCTGCCGGCGGGCACGATGGTGCCGCTGACCGCGAGCGACACCTCGCCGCGCTCCTCGCTGACCACGACCACGGCGGCGTCGGACTTCTCGCTGAGGCCGAGCGCGGCGCGGTGCCGGCTGCCCATCTGATCCGGCAGATCGGCCCGCGCGCTGACCGGCAGGAAGCAGCCGGCGCGCCGGATGCGCCCGGCGCGCATGACCGCGGCTCCGTCATGGATGGGGCTCGCGGTGTGGAAGATCGCCTCGAAGATCTCCGCAGAGGGGACGCCGTCGATGTCGGTGCCCTCGGTCACCAGCTCGTCGAGCGAGTCGACCCCGGGCAGGACGATCAGCGCGCCGGTCCGCCGCCGCCCGAGGGCGAAGGCGGCGTCGGCGATGGTGCGCCCGAAGGTCGCCGGCCGGCCGCTGGCCAGGTCGCCGCGACGCCTGCGCATCCAGCCGAGCGGGTTGACGCGGCCGAGCCCGCGGCGGATCTCCTCGCGGAACACGACCACGATCCCGAGGGCGGCGACCGCGCCGAGGCCGCGCAGGACGTACGAGGTCAGCATCATGCCGACCTGGTCGGCGCCGAACGCCGCGCCGGCGAGGACCAGCATGCCGAACAGAACCTGGACCGCGACCGTGCCGCGCAGCCACAAGTAGAGCCGGTAGAGAACGAACGTGAGGACGAGGACGTCGGCGACGTCCTGCCATCGCACCACGAGGTCGAGGTTCATCCGACCGGCGGATTCTCGCAAAACCTGCGGTCGCGCGGGGGTTTTGTGGTTTTTTTCGATCTGACTTACGATCGCGCGACGAGCGGCTCACGACGAACACGAGCAGCCGACCGGACTGCACCGTCCCTCGGTGAGGGCGAGCGCGAGCGGCTGAGTCAAGCGGCGCACCTCCTGCGCAAGGCGGAGCGCGGCGTGCGGGTCTTGCGCTCGATCGCCTGGCCGCCCGAGGTGGCGACCCGCTTTTTCGAGGGCGGCGCGCGGGAGCTGCCGATCGTGGAGTATCCCCCGGTGGACCCGCAGCCGGTGCTGGACGACGTCGAGACCGCCGTCCGCCTGATCGACGGCAGCTCACCGGTGCACGCCTGGCTGCAGCGGGTGGCCGCTTCCATCGCCAAGGGCGGCCGCATGCTCGCCGCCATCGGCACGCCCGAGTTCCACCGTCTGTCCTGCCAGCTCTACGGGGCGCCCACCCACAAGCTCACCGACGGCATCCGTTGCCCGCTCGACCTGGCGCGCCACCTCGACCAGACGCTCGACCACTTCTCCGACCACGACCTGTACCCCAACATGCCGGCCCGGCTCGACGCCGACTCGGTCGCCGCCACCCTGCGGCGCGTGGTCCAGCGCTTCTTCCCCGGCAAGGCGCCCGAGGTCGAGGTGGTCGATCACCTGTCAGCCAACGCGCTGGCCGGCGCCGGGCGCATCCGGCTCCGGCGCGGCGCCACCTTCTCCGATCGCGACGTCCGCCAGCTGGTCCATCACGAGGCCTTCGTCCACGTCTGCACCACGCTCAACGGGCTCGAGCAGAACGCGTTCCCGGTCCTGGCCGGCGGGCACCCGGGCACCACCAAGACGCAGGAGGGGCTGGCGGTGTTCGCCGAGCTCATCAGCGGCTCGATGGATCCCGACCGGCTGCGCCGCCTGGCGGATCGCACCATCGCCATCCAGATGGCCATCGAGGGAGCCGACTTCCTGCAGATCTATCGCTACTTCCTGGCGCGCACCGACGACCCGCCGCAGTCGTTCGAGAACGCGCGCCGGGTGTTCCGCGGCGGGGTCCTGACCGGCGGCGCCCCCTTCACCAAGGACGGCGTGTACATCGAGGGCCTGCTCCGGGTGCACAACTTCCTGCGCTCGGTCGTCCAGCTCGGCCGGATGGACTGCCTCCACCTGCTCTTCTGCGGCAAGCTCGATCTCGGCGACGTCACTGCGGTCGCCATCCTGGCCACCGAAGGCTTGTGCGATGTGCCCCGCTTCCTGCCCCCCTGGGCGTCGGACCTGAGGTTCCTCACCGCCTACCTGGCCTACTCGTCCTTCCTGGCCCAGGTCGATGTCCACGCGGTCCGCACCCACTACGCGCGCTTGCTCGGCGACGCCCCGCGCGCCCCTGCCTTCGCCAGTCCTCGCCTGGCACCGAGCGCGTAGCTCGGCTCGCCTCGGCGCTCGGCTCAGCTCAGCGGGCGACCCGCGGATACAGCCACGGCAGGCCTGCGAAGGTACGGCGACTCAGGTCGGGCAGCGAGCAGTCGCGGTAGGCCGGATGGATCGAGCCGACGTTCATCGGGCCGCTGCCCTTGCAGGGGACGTGCGCCGCCAGCGAGCGCGGCGGGAAGCCGACGATGGGCGGCATCCCGCTCGCCACCCCGATCCGATCGATCAGCCAGAAGTAGGAGGGCCACTCGATCCCCCAGACGATCCAGGTCCGCTGCGGCCGGCCGGCGCGGTCGCGGGCTGGCTCGAAGCGCAGGCCGAACACCTGGCGCGCCGCGATGTCGTCGAGCTGGTAGCCGGGGCGCTTGAGGAACTTGAAGCGCGTGACGTTGCCCCTGGCATCGATGTCGAGCAGCAGCCAGGCCCGGGTCCAGGCGTCGCTCAGGATGGCTTCGTCGCTGTAGGGCGGCGTCTTGCGCGGCGAGTAGTTGATGGCCTTGGCTTCGACCGCAGGGCGGGGCGGCTTCTCGTCGATGACGATCACCTCGCCCGACTGTTTCGGTCCGGCGCTGGCGGCGGCGGCGCCGGCGAGTGCGATGGACGTCACGCACAGGGAGATGACGATTGTCCTGGCGGCCATGACCGTCATGTAGCCGGATCGGACGGCGCATCTCTGCCCAAAAAACCGGGCGCGCCACACAAAGATCGACCATCCGTCCCGACTTTCACCCACCCGGTCAGGGCGGGGCGGCGCCGCGGCGGTTCATCAGCTCCGGGTAGCCCTCGCCGTGCCAGGCGTCGAGCTCCTTGGCGCGCAGGATGCTGTAGGGGTGGCTGCGACCCAGCGTGAGGAGCACCTTGTAGGCGCGGTTGAGGTTGGAGCGATCGGCGTCCTCGTACTCGCGGATCTGGCGGAGGAACTCGTCGCGGTCCATCTCGGCGTAGAGCTCCTTGGCGCCGCCGGACATCTTCATGAAGGCGCGCACCGCCGGGTCGAGGTCCTGCACGCAGAGCAGGCCGGCGCGGTCGGCGGACAGCTCGGCCTTGCGCGCCCACTCGAGGAGGGCGAAGACCAGCCCCTGGCCGAGCAGCGCCCCGATGCCGAGGGTGGCCTGGCCGATGAGGGCGACCAGGGCGGCGATGTTGCGGGCGACCAGCGTGTAGAGGGCGTGGCCGCACTTTATGTGGCCGAGCTCGTGCGCGATGACGAAGAAGCACTCCTCCTCGTCGAGCATGTCGACCAGGCCCGAGGTGAGCGTGATGAAGGGGCGGGTCTGGCCGTAGGTCCAGGCGTTGGGCACCGGGTCCACCGTGACGTAGAGCTCCGGCTCCTCCACCCCGAGGATCTTGCAGCCCCAGCTGAGGCTCCGGTGCATGCGCGGGAACATGTTCTTGGTCACCCGCACGTTCGAGCCGATGTTGTCGAGGTAGTAGAGCCGCTCGAGGCCGTACTCCATGATCTTCGAGAGCGCCTTGTCGAGGCCGGGAACCGACCTCAGCGCGTCGGTGGCCGAGACATCGCTCGGGTGCTGGAACTCGGACGCCTCCAGGCCGGGCAGGACCCGCAGCTTGCGCTTCTTGGTGGATTCGTTCACACCACAACGATAGCGGCAATCGCCCTCAGCGGCACACGCTGATGGGGCCGACCGGAGTGTTGTAGTAGAGATCGCGCCCGCTGCCCAGCGCGCCGTCGACGTCGGACCCCCAGCAGAGCACCTGGACGTCGAGGTCGGCGCCGAACGAGACGCGGGCACAGGTGTGCCGGTCGCCGGCGGCGACCTCGAGCGGCGCCGCGGGCAGCTCGACCGGCACCGGGGTCGCCGACGACTCGGTGGTGCCGTCGCCGAGCTGGCCGCCGTCGTTGCGGCCCCAGCACATGAGCTGCGGCTGGCCGGAGCCTGCCATCACGATGGCGCAGGCGTGCTCGGCGCCGAGCGAGATATCGATCGCCGGGGGCAGACTGGCGATGGATTGCGGGGCCAGGCTGGTCTCCTGCGAGCCGTTGCCGAGCTGGCCGAAGTCGTTCGCCCCCCAGCAGAACACCATCTGCCCGCTGATGGCGCAGGTGAAGTCGTCGCCGCATTCGATCCGGTCGGCGTTGAGCGGCAGCTGGACGCTCGGGGCTGTCGTATCGGAGGTGGAGGTGTCGCCCAGCTGGCCGCTGCCGTTCTCGCCCCAGCAGTGGACTTCGCCGGCGGATTGCCGCGAACAGGTGTGGCTGTCACCCGTGGCGACCTCGACCACGTCCGGCAGATCGACCTCGACGGGCCCCGTGCTCTCGACGTCGCCGTCGCCGAGCTGACCGGCGTCGTCGCTGCCCCAGCAGAGCAGCACCCCGTCGTCCCGCCGGACCGCGCAGCTGTGCTCGTCGCCGGCGTCCATCTGCCCGATCGCCCCGCCGAGCCCCGTCACGTTGAGCGCGATCGGCTCGATCTCGTCGTCGGCGCCCGGGCCGAGCTCGGCGTGGTCGTTGCGCCCCCAGCAGCGGGCCTGGCTGGTGGTGCTGAGGTAGCAGGAGTGCTCCTCGCCGAGGGCGAGCTGGTTGATGGGGCCGAGCACGCCAATCGCGTGGGTCGGCAGTGACCGCGCCTGCCCGGTCCGGTCGCCGAGCTGCGCGGCGTCGTTCGCCCCCCAGCAGTAGACGGCGTCTTCCTGCACGATGCAGGTGAAGTAGTCGCCGGCCGAGATCTCGGTCGCGGCCTCGGCGCCCTCGACGATGACCGGGGAGGGGCCGATGAGCGCCGCCGACTGGGCCAGCTGGTCGGCCCGGTTGCTGCCCCAGCAGAAGCTCGCGCCGGCATCGGTGGTGGCGCAGTTCTGGTTCTCGCCGGCGACCAGCGAGACCACCTTCCCGTCGATCCTGACGTCGACCGGCTCCGCGCTGTCGTCGAAGGTGCCGTTGCCGAGCTGGCCCGAGTCGTTGCCGCCGAAGCAGCGGACCTCGCCCGATTCGATGACCGCGCAGGTGTGCTCGAGCCCGGCCGCCGAGGCGATCACGTCAGCCCCGAGATCGATCTCGATCGGCACGCAGCTCAGCGGCACGCCGAGGCCGCTGGTGCAGCCATCGTCGGCGTTGTCCTCCAGGGTGGCGAGCTGGCCGCGCTCGGTGGATCCCCAGCATCGGAGAGCGCCGTCGCCGGTGATGGCGCAGGCGTGGTCGCGACCCGACACCAGCTGTTCGACGCCGTCCAGCCCGGCGATGACCTCGCTGGTGCCCCGGTCGGCCAGCATGCCGTCCCCCAGCTGACCGACGTCGTCGCCGCCCCAGCAGGCCACCTGCTTGCTCTCGAGCCGCGCGCAGGCGTGGTTCTTGCCGACCGCGAGCGACAGCGCGGCGGCGGGGAGCTGGATCGGGACCGGCTCGGTGGCGTTCTCCGGGAAGCCGGCTCCGGCCTGACCGTGCTCGTTCTCGCCCCAGCAGAGGACGGCGCCGTCACGGTCCACCGCGCAGGTGAAGTCGTCGCCGAGCGCGGCGTGCGCCACGTCCACCATATCCGCCTGGACCGGAACCAGCGAATCCTCCTCGCCGCCGTTGCCGAGCTGGCCGTTCGACCCGCTTCCCCAGCACCACAGGGTGCCGTCTCCCTTGACCGCGCAGCTGTGATCCTGGCCGACCGCGAGCTCGACCACCTCGCTCAGACCGTTCACCTGCGACGGCGTGCTGCGATCGATCGCGCTGCCGTCGCCGAGCTGTCCCTGATCATTCAGGCCCCAGCACCAGACACCGCCGTTCTCCAGCCGCGCGCAGCCGTGGTCACGGCCGAGCCCGATCGCGACGATCTCGTCGGACACCCCGCAGGTCGGCTCGCCGCGGCCGGGCGGGCTTTGCAGGCAGGCGGCCAGCGGCGCGACCAGCGCCAGGTGCACCGCGTGCAGGAGTCGATCCCGGCCCCCCAACTCTCGGGACGATAGCACGCCGGGTTGCGGCTACAGTTCCCCCGTGCTCTTCCGCGACCTTGTCGCCACCTCGCTCGCCGTCGGCGACACCCGCTCGCGATTGGCGAAGGTCGGCCACCTCGCCGCTCTGCTCGCCCGCCTGGCGCCCGACGAGGTGAGGCCGGCGGTCGCCTACCTCTCCGGCCTGGTGCCGCAGGGCAAGCTCGGAGTCGGCTGGGCCGCGATGTCGGCGCTGCCGCGCGAAGGGGAGGGGGGCGGCGACCCGCTGGCTGTCCTCGAGGTCGACCGCGCGCTCGGCGAGCTGGCCGCCGCCGCCGGCGCCGGATCCGCCGGCGCGCGCAAGCGGATCCTCGGCGCGCTGTGGGCGCGGGCGAGCGGGGGCGAGCGCGACTTCCTGTTTCGTCTGCTGACCGGCGAGCTGCGGCAGGGAGCGCTCGAAGGGATCATGGCGGAGGCGGTGGCGCGCGCCGCCGGCGCCGATCCGGCCCGCGTCAGGCGCGCGGTGATGCTGTCGGGCGACATCGCCGAGGTGGCGCGCGCCGCGCTGGCCGGCGGCGACGCCGGGCTGGGTGATTTTCGCGTCGAGCTGTTCCGCCCGCTCCTGCCGATGCTGGCCCAGCCGGCCGAGGACGTCGCCGATGCCGTGGCGCGCCTCGGTGAAGCCTCCTTCGAGTACAAGCTCGACGGCGCGCGGGTCCAGGTGCACAAGCGCGGCTCCGAGGTACGGGTCTACAGCCGCGGCCTCAACGAGGTGACCGGCTCGGTGCCCGAGCTGGTGGCGGCCGTGCAGTCGATGCCGGCGCGCGAGCTCATCCTCGACGGCGAGGCGGTGGCGGTGCGCCCGGACGGCCGCGCCCACCCGTTCCAGGTCACCATGCGCCGCTTCGGCCGCAAGCTGGACGTCGCCGCCATGCAGGCCCAGCTCCCGCTCCGCTCCTGGTTCTTCGATTGCCTGCTGGTCGACGGCCAGGACCTGCTCGAGCTGACCACCCGGGAACGGACCGCGGCGCTGGCCGAGGCGGTGCCGGCCGATCTGGTCATCCCGCGCCTGGTCACCGCCGATGCCGGGCGGGTCCTCGCGCTCCTCGAGGAGGCGCTGGCCGGCGGCCACGAGGGGCTGATGGCCAAGTCGCTCGACGCGCCGTACGAGGCCGGCAGCCGCGGCGCCAGCTGGCTCAAGCTGAAGAAGGCGCGGACCTTCGACCTGGTGGTGCTGGCGGCCGAGTGGGGCAGCGGCCGGCGGCGCGGCTGGCTGTCGAACCTCCACCTGGGCGCGCGCGACCCGGCGAGCGGCACCTTCGTGATGGTCGGCAAGACCTTCAAGGGGATGACCGACCAGATGCTCGCCTGGCAGAGCGAACGGCTGCGCGAGCTCGAGACCGGGCGCGACGGCCACATCGTGTGGGTGCGGCCGGAGCTGGTCGTCGAGATCGCGATCGGCGACGTGCAGGAGAGCCCGCACTACCCGGGCGGCATCGCGCTCCGCTTCGCACGGGTCAAGCGCTACCGGACCGACAAGCGGCCGGACGAGACCGACACCATCGACGCGCTGCGCGGGCTGCTCGCCTAGTCTAGAGCGTCGGGTGGCTGCCGGGCGGCTCGGGTGGCG
>Ga0111539_10000662_pt1 | contig 44487 bp, 43 predicted proteins | sample RhiMethybrSRZTD1_FD_79667 | JGI IMG/M metagenome (GOLD analysis project Ga0111539, IMG submission 79667) | Populus rhizosphere microbial communities from Tennessee, USA - Rhizosphere MetaG P. TD hybrid SRZTD1 (version 2) (version 2) | ecosystem: Host-associated > Plants > Roots > Rhizosphere >... | reverse complement strand
GGTTGCGCTCCACGATCACGAGTCGATAGCCCAGGTCGAGCTCGCGCAGGGCGCGCAGGTGGCCGAACCGCGCTTCCCAGCGCCCGCTCGCGAGGTCGTCGCCCAGGCGCGCGAGTCCCTCCATCACGGATTGCGCGGGCTCCGGTCCGAGGCGCCCGAATGTCGACATCGCGCCACGCACGCCCGCATCCAGATAGGCTTCCGGCCGGCGCCAGTACGCGCCGAGGAATCCGTCGACGCAATCGTGCGGCACGGGCAGCGGGACTACCCGCAGCGGGCCGAGCGCCGCCTCGAGCTCCGCCGCGGTGGGGAAGAGCCGGGCGTCCAGCTCGGCGAGCGCGGGAATGTACTCGCGCGTCAGCCAGAAATCGTGCCGCGCCGCCGGATCCCAGTTCACGATCACGACGCGGCGCCGCGCCACCCGCAAGAGCTCGGCGAGCCCCGCCGCGCGATCATGCCAGTGGTGCAGCGTGAGGATGGCGAGCGCGGCATCGACGGCGGCGTCGCGGAGGGGCAGCGCCTCGGCGAGGGCGTGCAGAACCGGCGCCGCGCCGGGCGGCCGCTGAACGATCATCTCCCGCGAAGGCTCGACGGCGATCACCGGCCGGTCCGCGGGCTCGTAGGAGCCGGCGCCTGCTCCCACGTTCACCACGGAGCGAGCGTCGCCCAGCGCCAGGCGGATGGCGGCGGCGATGCGCGGATCGGGGCGGCGGCGGGTGGCGTAGCCGCGACCGATGGCGTTGTAGACGGTGGACATCCGCGTCTCCCTCGCGTGCGCGGCGGCTCCTTGCGCACTTGCTGGTCGACAGCCTACCATTGGCATACCTCGCGCGAGTTTCGCATTTTCGAAACCCCGGCACCTGATCGGAGGACGTCATGCCCCCGCATCGCCACGCCTACCGTCCCGTCGTCATGGGCACCCGCGGTGCCGTCACGTCCGCGCATCCCCTCGCATCCATGGCGGGCGCGCGCATGCTGCTCGAGGGCGGCAACGCGGTGGACGCCGCCGTCGCCGTCGCCGCCGCCCTCAACGTGGTGGAACCCTTCATGTCGAGCGCCGGCGGCATCGGCCTCATGCTGATCTCGCGGGCGAAGACGCGCGAGCGCCACGTGCTCGACTTCATCGGCCCCGCGCCCCTCGCCGCCGATCCCAGCAAGGCCACCGAGGCGGAGCTGGCCGGGGGGCCCAAGGCCTTCGCCACGCCGGGCAACCTCGGCGGCTGGATGACCGCGCTGGACCGCTTCGGGAGCATGCCGCGCCCGCGCGTCCTCGGCCCCGCCATCGAGTACGCGGAGAAGGGCGTGCCGCTCACCTGGATGAACACCACGTTCTTCGACAAGTCGCGTGAGACGCTCGCGCACTCCGCCGAGGCCCAGCGGCTCTATCTGGGCAACGGGGGCCCGCGGCCCGGCAAGGTCGTGACCTACAAGGAGCTGGCCGGCACCTTCCGGCAGATCGCCGAGGGCGGCGCCGACGTCTTCTACAGGGGCCCCATCGCGAAGACCATCGTCCGCGCGGTGCAGGAGGCGGGCGGCTGGCTCAGCGAAGCGGATCTCGCGCAGTTCGCGCCGGAATGGCGCCAGCCCGTCACCATCACCTACCGCGGCTACGAGATCGCCTCGATGCCGCCCCCGTTCTCCGCCTTCCAGATGCTGGAGACGCTCAACATCATGGAGGGCTTCGACGTCGCGCGGTGGGGCCAGAACTCGCCCGAGCACCTGCACCACCTGATCGAGGCGATCAAGCTCGCCTCCGCGGACCGCCTCGCCTACGCCTACCTCAACGACGTGGCGAAGATCCCCATCGCCGGGCTGGTCTCCAAGGCGTACGCGACGTCGCAGCGCGCGCGCATCGATCCCGCGCGCGCCGCGCTGAGCGAGGGCGAGCGGCACACGCTGCGGCAGCGCATGGGCCAGGTCTCGGAAGGGCACCCCGCCAACTTCATGCACGATCAGACCACGCACTTCGCGTGCGCGGACGCCGAGGGCACGGTGGTCTCGGTGACCCAGACGCTCGGCGGAGCATTCGGCTCCGGCTTCGCGATTCCCGGCACCGGGCTCGTGCTGAACAATATCCTCAAGTGGATGGACCTGGACCCCGCCTCGCCCAACGCGGTGCGGCCGGGGAAGAAGGCGGGCACCATGATGTCGCCGACCCAGCTTTTCCGCGACGGCGCGTTCGCGCTCTCGATCGGCACGCCGGGCTCGTACGGCATCCTCCAGACCCAGACCCAGATGCTCATGAACGCGGTGGACTTCGGGCTCAACGTGCAGGAAGCCATCGAGGCCCCGCGCATCCGCGTGTACGCCGACCGGCAGCTCGACGCGGAGTCGCGTCTCGCCGAGGAGACGCGCGCGGCGCTCGTCGAGCGGGGGCATCAGGTCAACGTGATCGACGACTGGTCATGGATCGTGGGTGGCGGGCAGGGGATCATGCGCGATCCCGAATCCGGGGCTCTGATGGCGGGCGCCGACCCGCGGCGCGACGGCTACGCCCTCGCCATCTAACGGATCACACACATGCGCCCTCGCCCTCTCGGGGGAGAGGGCCGGGTGAGGGGGCACGGTGAATTTCAAGGACCGGACAGCGGTGGTGACCGGGGCCGGCTCCGGCCTCGGACGCGGCATCGCGCTCGCCCTCGCCGCCAAGGGCGCGCGGGTGGCGGCGGCGGATCTCGACGAGGCGACGGCCAAGGAGACGGTGGCGCTCATCACCAAGGGCTCGGGGCGGGCCCTCGCCGTCCGCGCCGACACGAGCCGCGCCGAGGACGTGGATCGCATGGTGAGCACGGCGGTGAAGGAGCTCGGGCCGCTCGAGATCCTCGTGAACAACGCGGGGATCCTCGACGGCTACTTCAACGTGGACGAGATGAGCGAAGCGGTGTGGCGCCGGGTCATCGACATCGACCTCACCGGCGTGTTCCTCGGCTGCAAGCGCGCGATCGCGGAGATGCTGCCCCGGGGCCGCGGCCGCATCGTCAACATGGCCTCGGTGGCCGGGCTCAACGGCACCGGGGGCGGGGCCGCGTACATCGCCGCCAAGCACGGGGTGGTCGGTCTGACGCGCCAGATGGCGGTCACCTACTCCGCGCGCGGCATCACCGTCAACTGCGTGTGCCCCGGGCCCATCCTGACCGGGCTGCGCCAGCACTCGCAGGACATCCTCGGCCCCGATGTGCCCGACATGAGCGGGCGCGGCGTGGCTGTCAACGACGATCAGATCCGTGGGCTAGTCCCGGTGGGCCGCCGAGGCACCGTCGAGGACATCGCCTCCGCGGTCTGCTACCTGGCCTCCGACGAGGCCGGCTACATCACGGGCCACGCCATGGTCGTGGACGGAGGCTGGAGAGCCAAATGATCACGAAGTTCTCGGTCCTCTACGTCGGACAGATCGAGCTCGAGAACGTCGGGCTCCAGGGCACGCCCGCCAACGACCGGCGCTACTCGAACGAGCGCCTGGTCGAGGCGTACCACACCGCCAAGGACGTGGCCCAGCACATGGACGCGCTCGGCTACTACTGCCTGTGGACGGCCGAGCACCATTTCCAGCACGAGGGCTACGAGGTCTTCCCCAACCTCATCCTGCTCGGCACGTGGCTCGCCACACAGACCAAGCAGCTCAAGTTCGGCTGCGCGTTCAACATCCTGCCGATGTGGCATCCCATCCGCCTCGCCGAGGATTACGCCGCCGCCGACATCATGACCAACGGCCGCGTGATCATGGGCGTGGGTCGTGGGTATCACACGAGGGAAGTGGAGAGCTTCGGCGCCCCCATGCTCGACAACAAGGCCAACCAGGAGCTGTTCGAGGAGCAGATGGAAGTGCTCCTCAAGGCCATCAACGAGGAGTCGTTCTCGCACAAGGGCAAGCACTACACGATCCCGCCGCCCGTCGAGTATCGCGGCTACACGCTGAAGGACGTGACCATGGTGCCGCGGCCCATCCATCGCCCGGTGGAGCTCTGGCAGCCGATCGCCTCCGGCAAGACGCTACCCTACATCGCCCAGCGCGGCATCAAGGGCATGGTGACGCTCAACGGCGAGAAGATCTGGGACGAGGTCGCGCGCACCTATCAGGCGGAGGCCGCCAAAGCGGGCCGGACGCTGGCGCTCGGCGAAGATCTCTGCTGGGGCGTCGGCCTCTACCTCGCCGACACGCAGGAAGAGGCCATTCGCCGCGTGGAGCCGTACCACGACGAGCGCTACAAGTGGTTCGCCCCGTTCGGCTTCGTGCGCTACGCCGACGCCGAGGGGCGCCCGTGGGGCACGCCAGGCGCGCCCACGCGCATTCCCAGCATCCGCGACGGGGTGGAGCAGAAGGCGTGGCTGTGCGGCCCGCCGAAGCAGGTCATCGAAGGGATCAAGTACTTCGAGGCGAAGTACCCGGGCCTCGACCAGATGATGATCCACTGGGCCGAAGGCATGGGGCCGAAGGAGTTCAAGGAGCAGCTCGCCTGGTTCGCACGCGACGTGATGCCGGCGTTCCGCCCGCGCGGCTAGCCGGACCCCCCGGGGGGTATACCCCCTCCCGGTAGGCTTCCCTCGTGGGAGACCCCCCAGGGATTGTATTTTTCCCTTGCGCTCCCTCGTGGTCTCGCGATAATACCCTCGGCCGGATCGGGAGGCGCCGGGCGGCACATCCCAACACTGGCGGCCACATCACTCGAAGGGAGGACGGAGCATGGCGAAGGGGAAGAAGGCGTTCGGCGGCTACGCGATCAATTTCAAGGGCTGCAGCGACACGATGGAGTCCGTGATGGGCTCGTCGCCCATTGGACCCTCGGAGATGACGAAGAAGATCTGGGCCTACGTGAAGCGGAAGAAGCTCGCGAAGAAGTAAGGGCAGCGCGACTCCCGAGGGGATTCCTTGCAGGCTCTGCCCGGCGCCTCCAGGATCACGTGGCGGCTTGACTTGGTTGGCTCCGCCCGCCCACACTGGACCCCGGCACCCATCCTGCCCGGGAGGCGGCGAGCGATGATCATCACGGCGACCGAGCGGTCGACCTACCTCGACGTGTCGAAGATCGAGTGGGAACCCACCCGCTTCCCGGGGGTGTACACGAAGAAGCTCTACGAGGACGCCTCCGGCAAGACCACCTCGCTCACCAAGATGGACAAGGGCGCGGTGCTGCCCACCCACCGGCACGTCGGCCTCGAGCAGAGCTACGTCATCCAGGGCACCCTGGTCGACGAAGACGGCGCCTGCACCGCGGGGAACTTCGTGTGGCGACGGCCTGGATCCGTGCACAAGGCGTGGTCGCCGGACGGCTGCGTCGTGCTGGGCGTGTTCGACACGCCCAACCAGTTCCTCGACTAGGCGAGCGCGGCGCGGCTAGACGCCGACGCGCTCGGGGATCTGGTCCAGCCGCTCCACCTCGACGTCCGGCGTGACCTCGAGGCCTTCCATGGGCACCCCCAGCCGGTTGCACCAGCACGTGCGGTAGCCGAAGGCGCCCGCGCCGGCGATGTCCCACGCATTGGACGACACGAAGAGGATCTCCCCCGCCGAGAGGCCGAAGGCGCGCGGCCCCAGCTCGTAGACCCGTGGTGAGGGTTTGTAGCACTGCACCTCGTCCACCGAGAGAAGGTGCTGGAACATGCCCTCGAGCCCGGCCGAGCGCACCGCCGCGTCGAGCATCATGGGCGAGCCGTTCGAGAGGATGCCGAGCGGCGCGGGGGCCAAATGCGCAAGCGCCATCCGCACCTCGGGGAAGGTGCCAAGGGTGAGATAGGCCTCCATGAGGGCATCCGCCTGCGCGGGGCTCGGCCGGAGCCCGAGCCGGCGCAGCGCGAAGGACAGCGCCGCGCGCGTGACCTCCCAGAAGTCCACGTAGCGGCCCATGAGGGAGCGGAGCCAGGTGTACTCGAGCTGCTTCTGGCGCCACAGGCTCGAGAGCGCCTGGGGATCGTCGGTGACGGCCCGGCCGGCCTCCACCACGGTGTGGACGTCGAAGAGCGTGCCGTAGGCGTCGAACAGGAACGCGCGGGGCGTCGCCATGGGCGTGATTTTGCCCCGGCGGCCATGTCCCCGTCTAGCCCGACGAGGGGATCGACGCGCTGGAGCGCCGCGGCCCGCGACGTGCTGGCGCGGCCGGGCGGCGCGGCGGGTCGTCGCCGATGTCGAGGCCATTGGCGATGAACCCGTACTGCAGCACCTTGCGCGCGTCGCGGAACGACAGGCTGCGCGTGTGCGAGCCCAGCACGATCAAGAGGAAGCGCTGGCCGGCCCGCCAGGCCGCGATGGCCAGATTGTAACCCGCCTCGTTGGTGAAGCCCGTCTTGAGCGCCTGCACCCCGCCCGGATCGTCGAAGAGAGGGATGCGTCGCTGATAGACGCGCCCGCGGAACACGAAGGTCTTGCCTCCGAGGACGGTACGCGAGGCGGGGTAGTCGCTGACGAGGTGGCCGATGAGCGTGGCCATGTCCTGCGCGGTGGTGCGCTGCAGGGGATCGGGCAGCCCGTGGGGATTGGCGAAGCGCGTGCCGGTCAGACCCATCGACTGGGCCTTCTCGTTCATGCGGTGGACAAAGGCTTCCTCGTTGCCCGCAAGATGCTCGGCCACCGCGGCGGCCGCGTCGTTGGCGGACGCGATGGCCACACCCTCCATCAGGATGCTGAAGGGCACCGTCTCGCCCGCGCGGAGCCCCATGCGATAACGCGCGGTCTCCGCGGCGCGGCGGCTGACCCCGACCGGCTCCTCCCACTCCACCTTGCCCGCCTCGAGGTCCTCGTAGGCGAGGTAGAGGGTCATGAGCTTGGTGAGGCTTGCCGGCGCGTGATCGTCTGCCGGGTTCTTGGCGAAGACCACCTTGCCGTCAGCGTCGAGGAGCAGCACGGAGGCCGCGCTCAAGGAGAGGGCTTGGCCGTTGGGCGAGGCCGCCGGGACGGGCGCGGCGGCGAGCACGATGGCCAAGCTGATGGCGACGATCACCAGTCGGGACACTGCAGGAAATCTTAACGCGGGGGGCGGGGAGCGTGAAACGAAAAGCCTAGCGGATGGCGCGCTTCAACTCCTTGGACGGCTTGAACCGGGGTGTGCGTCCCGCCGCCACGACCATGGGCTGGCCGGTGCGGGGGTTCTTGCCCCGCCGCGGCTTGCGGCGGCTCACGCAGAAGGTTCCGAAACCCACGAGCGTGACGGACTGCCCGCGCTTGAGGGAGGTGCGGATCGAGGCGAGAAGCGCACGTAGTGCGCGATCGGACGCGGCTTTCGTCCAGCCGGTGGAGGCCGCCATCGCGGCCACGATGTCCGAACGGATCATGCAAGGAACTCCTTTCCCGCTCGCGGGGTTCGGAGAATAGCAGAGTCGCGGTTGGAGGGTCAAGGCAGGGATGGTATCGTGGGGCATCATGCAGGTGCGCGCGCGGACGATCGCGGCCGCCGGCGTCGCGCTGGGGATGTTGCTCGGCGCGCTCCCGGCGCGCGCGCAGGAAATGAGCGTCACGCTGCACGCAACGAGCCGCGAGCGCGACATTCCCTGGGACCGCCTCGAGATGCAGGACTACGAGCGCGTGCGCGACGTGGTCAAGGGCGCGGCGGTCGCGCGCGAGGTGCGGGACATCACCTTCCGGAGCCACAAGCCCGTCTTCGACTACCTGCTCGACCATCCCGACTTCGCCTCCGACGTCGCCCGAGTCCTGCGCGAGGGCAAGTACCGCGTGCGCCGGGTGGGCGACGTCTACGAGGCCGACGACGGGCGCGGAGTCCGCGGCCTCATGAAGCCGATTCTCTCCGAGGACGGCCGGCGCGTGTTCTACCTGGAAGGCCGCTACGACCCCCCGCTGCTGCCCCCGCTGTCGGGTCGCGTGGTGATCATGCTCGACACCGAGCATCTCGACGGCCCCGATGGCGTCACCTACTGCGCGATGAAGTTCTCGGGCTTCCTCAAGCTCGACTCGGCGGTGGCGGACGCGCTTGCGCGGGTCATGCAGGCCTTCTCGGAGGACCAGATGGACCGGCGCGTGCGCCGCTTCTTCAACCACGTGGCGGCGGTGAGCCGGCGCGCCTACGACGACCCCGAAGGTCTCGCCGCCCTGCTCGACAGCCGCGTCGATCTGCCCGCGGATCGCGTCGCCGCCTTCCGCGAACTGCTCCTCGCCTCGGTCGCGCCGGGATGGGCGGCGTCGGGCGACTTCCGGTTCGTGGACCCCGGGCTCGCCAACCGTCCCGAGTGAAGCGCGCCCTGCTCTTCACGATGGAGGGCAACGCCGATGGCGAGGCGGCCCTCGCCTATCTGCAGGCGCGCGGCGTCGCGGTGGACGTGCGCGACGTGGGCAAGGATCCGGACGCGAGCCTCGACCTCTTCAAGCGCATCGGTCGGCTCGCCGTGCCCGCCGTCGTCATCGACGAGCGCGTGTTCCTCGGCTTCGGCGCCCACAAGGACGAGATCGAGCTGCTCGTCCGCGAATAGCCTCCGGCTACAAGGCGGACCTGGCGCCCGATTAGCGCTGAAGCGAGAACTTCTGGAACGTGTGCGTGTCCGCGGGCGCGCGGCCGCGGCTGACCGCGAAGGTCCACGTCACCTCGCTCACGTAGATGTCGCCGCGGGAATCCACCGCGAGGCCGTGCGGCGCCGCGAAGCTCCCCGCCGCGGTGGCGTCCGCGGTGCCCCAGCGCGCGAGGACCCGCCCCTCGGGGTCGAAGACACTGAGGCGCGCGGGCTTGGCCGCCGTGGTCGGCCCGTGGCGGCGAGAGATGTCGCCGGGATGCCACCAGAGCTCGGACACGTAGGCGCGCCCCTCGGCATCGAACACGATGTGGGTGGGGCGCTGTGTGTCCGTCCACTCCGCGAGGTATTCGCCGTCGGGGTTGAAGATCTGGATGCGGTCGCTCTCGCGATCGCACACGAACACCCGTCCGTCCGCGTGGACGGCAATGCCGTGGGGCAGGTAGAACTGGCCGGGGCCGGTGCCCGGCTCGCCCCACGAGCGTTCGAGGGTTCCGGTGGGCGAGAAGCGGTGCACGCGGCAGTTTCCGTACCCGTCGGAGACGTAGAGATGACCTCGCGGCCCGACGGCGATGTTGGTGGGCCGATTGAACGGCCCCGCCGGCCGAGTGATCGTCATGTAGTCCTTGCCGTCGTACCCCGTGTCGGACGGCGTGTTCATGATCCCGAGGGTCAGCAGGAGCTTGCCCTCCGGGGTGAACTGCCGGATGGTGTGGTTGCCGTCATCGGTGCAGAACAAGGTGCCGTTGGGCGCCACCGTGATGCCGTGGGTCCGATAGGTGAACTGGCCCTCGCCCCATGACCGGATGAAGTTGCCCTTCTGGTCGTAGGCGATGATGGGGTGATCGCCCCGACAGATCAGGTAGACCCGGTCCTCGCCGTCCACCGCCACGCCCGCAACGTCCCGGTGCACGTACCCGGCGGGAAGCTGCTCCCAGCCTTGGACCACGTCGTATCGCCGCGCCGTCTGTGCCATCGCTGGCCTCCCCGCGCCGGCCCGTCCGAGGGGCATGCGGCGTGGATCCGACTATCGAGGACGGCTGCCGCCCCGTCAAGGGGCTCGACGCCGCGCTAGAGCAGGGTGCCCCGCAGCACGAGATAGGCCACGGTGAAATAGATGATGAGCCCGGTGACGTCCACCAGCGTGGCCACGAACGGCGCCGACGCGCTCGCGGGGTCGAAGCCGATTCGACGCAGCAGGAACGGCAGCATGGATCCGGCGAGCGATCCGAACATCACCACCCCGACCAGGGCCAGACCCACGGTGGCGGCGACGAGCGGCCAGTGCGTCCCGTAGTCGTACACGCCGAGGAGCTGCCACACGGCGATGCGAGCGACGCCGATGACGCCGAGGATGGACCCGAGGGTGAAGCCGGCGGGCAGCTCGCGCAGCGCGATGCGCCACCAGTCGCGCAGGCCGATCTCGTGAAGGGCGAGGGCGCGGATGATGAGCGAGGTGGCCTGCGAGCCCGAGTTGCCGCCCGAGCTCATCACGAGGGGAATGAAGAGGGTGAGCACGAGGGCGCGGCTCAGCTCCCCCTCGAAGTGCTGCATGGCGGTGGCGGTGAGCATCTCGCTGAGGAACAGCGCGCAGAGCCAGCCCGCCCGCTTCTTGATCATGGCTCCGAAGCCGATGCGTGTGTAGGGCTCGTCCAGGTTCTCCACGCCGCCCAGCTTGTGCAGATCCTCGGTCTGCTCCTTGATCATCGTGTCGATCATGTCGTCGACGGTGACGATGCCGAGGACGTGCCCGCCCTCGTCCACCACCGGCACCGCGAGCAGGTCATAGCGCGCGATGAGCCGCGCCGCTTCCTCGCGGTCCGTCCACGGGCCCACCGTCACCGGCGTGCGGCGGTCGCCGATCTCCAGCAGGACCCGGTCGGGGTCGGCCATGACCAGCTCACGCAGCGTGACCACGTGCAGGAGCCGCCGGTCGAGGGGATCCAGGACGTACACCGCGTAGACGGGGCGGTGCGGATGTCCGGCCGCGCGGATGTGGGCGAGGGCGCGCCCGGCCGTCCAGTCGCCCGGCGCCTCCACGTGCTCGGTGGTCATGATGCCGCCCGCGGTGGTCGCGGGGTAGCCGAGGATGGCGCGGAGGGATTCCTTGGTGGCGGGGTCGATCGCGGGCAGGAGGCGCGCGCGCACCGGCCCGGGCAGCTCGCGAAAGAGATCGGCCCGCTGATCGTCGGACATCGCCGCGACCAGGGCGGCCGCGCGCTCGATGGGGAGATGCGCGAACAGGCGCGCCCGGCGATCCAGCTCGGGCTGATTGAGCGCGCGCACCGCGAGCTCGAAGGGCAGCGCGCCCAGTACGCGGGCGGCCGCCTCGGGAGGAATCGCGTTCAGGGCCCCGGCCACGTCCGCGTCGTGCGCGCCTTCGAGCGCGACGACGACGCCGGCGGTGTCCTGCTTCCTCAGACGGCGCTCGTCCATGACGGATCGGAGCGTGCACCCGTGGGTGACGCGCGGTCAAGAGAGAAGCGCCTGGCCGGCGCTTGCGATTGCCCCTCTTGACAGCGTGGGCTATACTCCCGCGCACACACACACGGTCGAGCGTTCCCACTCTCAGCGTTCGCGGAGGTCCCTCATGACCCGTCCCCGCTCGCTCAGATCGCTCCTTCCGTTCGCCGCGGCGCTGCTGCTCCTGCCCGCCGCTCCCGGCTGGGCGCAGACCCCGAAGTATGGTGGGGTGCTCGTGACCCATCCCCTCTCCGCGGCTCCCAGCCTCTCCCCGCACGAGGAGAGCACCGTCGCGGTGGCGCAGCAGGCGAGCCCGTGCTTCAACAACCTGGTCTACTACGACCCGGCGAAGAAGCAGGAAAGCGTCGACACCATCATCCCCGAGCTGGCCGAGCGATGGTCCTGGCAGGACAGCCAGCGCACCCTCGTATTCTTCCTGCGCCACGACGTGAAGTGGCACGACGGGAAGCCCTTCACCTCCGCCGACGTGAAGTACACGTTCGACGCAGTCCGCGGCGCGCCCGACGCCAAGGTCAAGCTGAAGGTGAACCCGCGCAAGCTCTGGTACGAGAACATCGAGGGCATCGAGGCCCCCGATCCCTACACCGTGGTGTTCCGCCTCAAGAAGCCCCAGCCCGCCATCCTGCCCATGCTCGCGTCCGGCTACTCGCCGGTGTATCCCGCCCACGTGCCCCTCGCCGAGTTCAAGAACAAGTGCATCGGCACGGGCCCCTTCAAGCTCAAGGAGAACAAGCCGGGCGAGCTCGTCGAGTACGTCAAGAATCCGGACTATTTCGTGAAGGGCCGGCCGTACCTCGACGGCATCAAGTTCGTGGTGATCCGCGACCGCTCCACCCAGATCGCCGCCGTGCAGTCCGGCCAGCTCGACGTCGCGGGCACCGGTTGGAACCGGACGAATGCCGAGGACGCCAAGAAGGGCTTGCCGAAGCTCGTCATGGTCGAGACGGACAGCAACGTCAACGACAACGTGCTGATCAACTTCAAGAAGCCGCCCTTCAACGACCGCCGCATCCGTCAGGCCATCAATCTCGCCCTCGACCGCAAGGCCTACCTGGTGGGGCCACGGCAGGGCGCGGCGACCTTCGGCGGCGCGCTGCTGCCGCGCCCCTCGGGCGTTTGGGGTCTGCCCCCCGCCGAGATCGCGAAGCTCCCCGGCATGGGGGATCCCGCCAAGCAGAAGGCGGAGGCCAAAAAGCTCCTCGCCGAGGCGGGCTACGGGCCCGGCAATCCCCTCAGGCTGACCGTGTCCACTCGCGCCCTCGCGATCTACGTGGACACCGCGAGCTGGATGGTCGATCAGCTCTCGCAGGTCGGCATCGAGGCCACCCTCGAGCAGATCGAGACGGGCGTATGGCATCCGAAGATGACGCGCCTGGAGTACTCGGTCGCGCTGAACCTCACCGGCGTCGGCATCGACGATCCCGACGCCCAGCTCTTCGAGAACTACCGCTGCGGCTCGCAGCGCAACTTCTCCGGCTACTGCTCGGAGGAGATCGATCGGCTCATGCTGGAGCAGTCCCAGACCACCGACCCGAAGAAGCGGCTGGCCCTCGTCAACGAGATCGACCGCCGGCTCCAGGCCGACGGGGCGCGTCCCATCCTCGGGTGGGGCAAGCAGCACTGGGTGATGTGGCCCTACGTCAAAGGCTGGGCGGTGCACGAGAACTCGATCTACAACGTGAGCCGTCGCCAGGACGTCTGGCTCGACAAGTAGCCTTCGCGCATGAAGGTCTACGTATTCAAGCGGCTGGTCATCGCGGGCGTCACGCTGCTGGGGATGTCGATCCTCATCTTCGTCCTCATGCGTCTGGCCCCCGGCAACATCACCGACATCATCTTCGAGTCGGCCGGCTACGTGGACGAGGCGGACCGCCGCAAGCTCGAGGCGGAGCTCGGCATCGACAAGCCGGTGGCCATTCAGTACACGCGCTGGCTCGGCGAGTTCGTGCGCGGCGACCTCGGCAAGTCGTACCGCTACGATCTGCCCGCCTGGGAGGTCATCAAGCCGCGCCTGCCGGTGTCTCTCGAGCTGGCATTCATCGCCCTCGTCTTCTCCATCGTCCTCGGCGTGCCCGCGGGCGTCATCAGCGCGGTGAGCCGCGGGCGGCCCATCGACTACGTCCTCCGGGTGCTCTCCCTCGCCGGGCTCTCCATGCCCTCCTTCTGGCTGGGCATGATCGTGATCCTCCTCCTCGTGCGCGCCCTCGGCTGGATCCCGTCCATGACGTACGTCTCGCCGTTCGAGAACCTCGGCGCCAATCTCTTCCAGTTCCTCCTGCCCGGCCTCGCGGTGGGCTACCGCAGCTCGGCCCTCATCATGCGGATCACGCGCTCGACCATGCTCGAAGTGCTGCGCGAGGACTACATCCGCACCGCCTGGGCCAAGGGGCAGCGGCAGACCTTCGTGGTCTGGCGGCATGCCCTCAAGAACGCCTCCCTCCCGGTGATCACGCTGATCGGCATCGAGTTCGCCTTCCTCATCGGCGGCCTCATCGTCACCGAGACGGTGTTCAACCTGCCCGGGGTGGCCCGGTACCTCGTCGACGCGATCCAGTTCCGGGACTATCCGATCGTCCAGAACCTCGTCATGCTCATCGCGGTGGTGGTGGTGTTCGCCAACCTCACGGTGGACCTGCTCTACACCTGGCTCGATCCGCGCATCAAGTACGGGAACGCGTGATGGCGATTCGCACCCTCGACGTCCCCCTGCACGACGCGCTTCCCGAGGCCCACGGCTGGGGGCGCGCCCTCGGACTCTTCATCCGGAAGAATCCGCTCGGAGCGGCCGGCGCCCTCCTCGCGATCCTCCTCATCGTCGCCGCGATCTTCGCGGACGTGCTCGCGACCCACAATCCCATCCGGACGTCCTCGCGGGTGCTGGTGGCGCCGGGCAGCGAGTTCTGGCTCGGCACCGACAATCTAGGCCGCGACCTCTGGAGCCGGCTGGTCTACGGCTCGCGCATCTCGCTACTCGTCGGCATCGCCTCCACCCTGCTCGGCGCGGTGGCGGGAGGGCTGGTCGGGCTCGTCTCCGGCTACATGGGCGGCAAGACGGACCTCGTCGCGCAGCGGCTCATGGACATCATGCAAGCGCTGCCCATCCTCGTGCTCGCCCTCGTGATGGCGGCGGCGCTGGGGCCGTCCCTCACCAACACGATCATCGCGATCTCGGTGGTGATCGCCCCCCGCGCCGCGCGGGTCGTGCGGGCCAGCGTGCTCGCGATCCGCGAGTTCGTCTACGTCGAGTCCGCCCGCGCGCTCGGCGCGCGGCACGCGCGCATCGCCTTGCGTCACGTGCTGCCCAACACGTTCGGGCCGTTCGTGGTGCTGGTCACCGCCCAGCTGGGCGGTGCCATCCTCGCCGAGGCGGCGCTCTCCTTCCTCGGCCTCGGCATCCCCGAGCCGTACCCCTCGTGGGGCCGCATGCTGTCGATCGCGGCCGCGGAGTACGCCCGCAAGGCCCCCTGGCTCGTGATCTACCCCGGGCTCGCCATCAGCTTCGCCGTCTTCGGCACGAACCTTCTCGGCGACGCGCTCCGCGATACCCTCGACCCCCGCCTGCGCGGCAACTGACGAGCCGTCCCGCCCCGGTTGATGGATCGCCGGGCGACGCAGTATGCTACGCGGGCGAGCGGCCCCGTCCGCCATTTCGATTGAAGAGGAGATCTCCGCATGACTGAGCGCGCCCACACCGCCGTCACTCGACGCCGTTTCTTGAAGACGGGAGCGCTGGCCGCCGTGGCCGTGCCCCTCGTCGGCCGCGCGTCGCGCGCCGACGCCGCCACCAAGGTGCTCGACTTTTCGACCGGCGCCGACGTCGCCAAGGCCGAGGCGGAGGGCGAGGTCGTCTACTACGGCCACGACAGCGAGCCGGGGATCGCCGTGCTGCTCGACGCGTTCAAGAAGGACTTCCCCAAGATCAAGACCAGCTACGTCCGGCTCCAGACCGGCGCGCTCTACGCGAAGGTGACCGCCGAACGCTCGGCCGGGCGCTTCGGCGTCGACGTGCTGCAGCTCTCCGACATCTCCCCCGCCATCGACTTCCAGAAGAAGGGCGGCTGGGAGCAGTACCAGTCGCCGGAGTACGCGGCGTACAAGCCGGAGTACCTGTCGACGCCCGCCGGCTACTTCGGCGTGCCCGGGGTGGGCTTCGCGGGCATCGCCTACAACCGCACCAAGCTCAAGCCCGAGCAGGCGCCCAAGACGTGGAAGGACATCAACAACCCCGCGTACCGGGACGGCGTCAGCGTGAAGCTCGCCACCTCGGGGATGCAGCATTCGCAGTGGTACATCCTGCGCAAGATGTACGGCAACGACTTCTGGCAGGAGTTCGCCAAGCAGCGCCCCAAGGGCTTCGATGCGCGCGCGCAGCTCTTCGACCGGTTGGCCAAGGGCGACGACCGGATGTGCGCGCTGGCGGAGTACGCCGGCTACACGCTCTACCAGGAGAAGGGCGCGGAGATCGACTTCGTGGCGCCGCCGGAGGGGATGCCGGCCATCGCGATCTACATCGGCGTCGTCAACAAGGCGCCCCATCCCGAAGCGGCCAAGCTCTTCGTCGACTGGGCCCTGTCCAAGCGCGGCCAGGCGATCTATCAGAATCAAAAGATCCTGCTCTACGGCTCGGTTCGCAACGACGCCGGACCGATGCCGACCGGCAAGCGGCTGGCCGACTTCAAGCTGCTCTTCCCGACCGACTGGAACGACTACGTGGCGAGCCACCCCCTGTTCGTGAAGGAGTGGAACTCGATCATGGGGTTGTGAGCCCCACGCCCTCGGAAGGCATTGCGCGGGCCCGGTCCTGGTGGCCGGGCCCGCGGCTTGTCAGCGTGCTCGTCGGCGGCGGCGCCGCGATCCTCGTCCTCTACCCGATCGCGTACCTCATCCAGGCCTCGCTCAGCGTCGGCGACCCTCAGGCCCGGCCCCCCGAGGCCTACGGGTTCGACAACTTCACCGGTCTCGGACGCTACGCCCACATCCTCGGCAACACGCTGCAGGTCGCCGCGGTGGCGACCGTGCTCGCGGTGGTGGTGGGCTTCGTGATGGGCTGGATCCTCTCGCGGACGAACGTCCCGGGTCGTGCCGCCTTGGAGCAGCTCATGGCGATGCCGTACTACGTGACCCCGCTGATGGGCGCCCTGGCGTGGGCGATCATCGCCTCGCCCGGCAGCGGCTTCGTCAATCAGCTGTGGCGGGGAATGGGGGGCGAGGGCCATGTGATCGACATCAACACGTCATGGGGCATCGCCTGGGTGATGGCCCTGTTCGAGGGGTCGGTCGCCTTCGTCATGATCGGCGCCGTGATGAAGTCGATGGACCCCTCGATGGAGGAGGCCTCCCAGGTGCTCGGCGCGGGCCGCACGCGCACCATGCTCCGCATCACGCTGCCGCTCGTGCTGCCCGGCGTGCTGGGGGCCGCGGTGTACGTCTTTGCCGAGATGCTGGGGTCGTTCTCGGCCGCGCTGGTGCTGGGCCTCCCCGCCCGCTTCTACGTCGTGACCACCGCCATGTACCAGATGGTGTCGCAGTACCCGCCCCGCTTTCCCACCGCGGCGGCGATGGGGGTGTCGCTGTTCGCCGTGATGTTCGGGATGGTGTGGATCTACCGTCGCATCATCAGCGCGGGGACCTATGTGACGATCACCGGCAAGGCGTTCCGGCCGCGCGTCATGGACGTGGGGTCGCTGCGCTGGCCATTCCTCGCCATCTGCCTCGCCTATCTCACGGTGGCGGTGATCCTGCCCGTGCTCACCATCGTGTACGCCTCGTTCCAGCATCTGACCGCGGCATCGCCCGGACTCCGGAACCTGACGCTCGCCAACTACGCCACCGCGCTCTCGCTCGACGCGGTGCGCTCGGCGCTGTGGAACAGCCTGCTGCTGGGCCTGGCCACGGCGAGCATCGGCGTGCTGCTGATCGGCTTTCTCTCCTGGCTGATCTACCGCTCCCGGCTCCCCGGCGCCGGTGTCATCGAATACCTGCTCATGTTTCCCCAGGCGGTGCCTCGTCTGGTGTTCGCCTTCGGAATGATGTGGGCGTGGCTGGTGTTTCCGCTTCCGATCTACGGCACGCTCTGGCTCCTCCTCATCGCCTACGTCACCGTGTTCCTGCCCCTCGGGTTGCGAACGATCTCGGGCGTCATCCTCCAGATCGACCGCGCGCTGGAGGAGTCCGCGCAGATGTGCGGCGCGACCTGGGGCTATCGCCTGCGGACGGTCACCATGCCGCTGCTCAAGCCCGGGCTGGTGGCGGCGTGGCTGCTCCTCTTCATCGCCAGCGTCCGTGAGCTCGGCGCGTCGATCCTGCTCATGGGCCCCAAGTCCAAGGTCATCACGCCCGCGATCGTCGAGTCGTGGTTCTCGACCAGCACGGAGCTCGCGGCGGCCATGGCGCTGCTGCAGACGCTGGCGGTGGCCGTTGCGCTGGTCATCATGTTCGCGGTGGCGCGCCGCGCCGTCCAGGGCGGGGGAGAGTGAGCGTGGACCAGGCGTCCATCGAGGTGCGCGACCTGGTCGTGCGCTACGGCGCGGTGCCCGCGGTCCGAGGCGTGTCCTTCACGGTTGGCGCCGGCGAGCACCTCACCCTGCTCGGCCCCTCGGGGTGCGGCAAGACGACCACGCTGCGGGCCATCGCCGGGCTCGAGCGGCCGGCGTCGGGCGAGATTCGTATAGGCGGGAGCCCCGTGTTCTCGTCGTCGCCCCGCGTCAACATTCCGGCCGAGCGGCGCGGGTTGTCGATGGTCTTTCAGTCCTACGCCATCTGGCCTCACATGAGCGTGTTCGACAATGTGGCCTATGGGCTACGCGTGCGGAAGCGCCCCGAGGCGGAAGTGACGAGCCGGGTGCGGGAGGCGCTCGACCTCGTCCAGCTGGGCGATTTTGCGGCGCGGAGCGCCTCGAAGCTCTCCGGCGGACAGCAGCAGCGCGTGGCGCTGGCCCGGGCCTTCGTGTTCTCGCCGTCGGTGCTGTTGTTCGACGAACCCTTGTCCAATCTGGACGCCAAGCTGCGCGCCGAGATGCGTGTGGAGCTGAAGGAGCTGCAGCGCCGGCTGGCCATCACGTCGGTCTACGTGACCCACGATCTCGAAGAAGCGTTGGCCATCTCCGATCGCGTCATCGTGATGCGGGACGGCGTGATCGAGCAAGTCGGCACGCCGGGCGACATCTACGACCGGCCACGCAACACGTTCGTGGCCGACTTCGTGGGCTCGGCCAACCTGATCCGCGGTCGCCGCCGGCCCGACCTCGAGAGCGCCGGGCTCGTGGTGCTGGAAACCCCCGGCGGCGCGCTGGTGCACGGCACCGCGCCCGGCCGGCCGACGGGGTCCGAGGCGCTCATGGCCGTCCGCACCGTGCGCCTTCGCCTCGATCGTGCCCGTCCAGCGGCGTCCGTCAACGCGTGGACCGGGCGCGTCCGTCAACGGGTGTTCCAGGGCGACTTCACGCAGTACCACGTGGACTGGGAAGGCCGGACGCTCATCGTCCGCTCGGCCGCGGCGGAAGCCCTCGCGGAAGGCGACGAGGTATATGTCAGCGTCGACCCGCGATACTGCGTGGTGCTGGAGGACTGAAAGGCCCAGTCTGGCGGCGGGCCCCGCTCGCGCGCACCCCTTGACGACGCGCCCCTTTGGGTGAATCCTCTCCCCGGTAGACGCCGTTACTGGAACGACGTCCGGTCCCGGATCGTATGCCAAGTCGGCCTCAAACAACAGGCGGAGGTGAGTCATGTCGTTGCGCATCAATAGCGAAGCGCCCAACTTCACCGCGGATACCACCCAGGGGAAGATCAATTTTCACGAGTGGATCGGCAATGGCTGGGCCATTCTCTTCTCGCACCCCAAGGACTTCACGCCGGTTTGCACCACCGAGCTCGGCTACATGGCGGGGCTCAAGCCCGAGTTCGACAAGCGCAACACCAAGATCATCGGGGTCAGCGTGGACCCGGTGTCCGATCACGAGAAATGGTCGAAGGACATCCAGGACGTCCAGGGCCACGCCGTCACCTATCCGCTGATCGGCGACCCCGAGCTCAAGGTCGCCAAGGCCTACGACATGCTGCCCGAGAATGCCGGCACCAGCTCGCAGGGGCGCACCCCCGCCGACAACGCCACCGTGCGCTCGGTGTTCGTGATCGGCCCCGACAAGAAGGTCAAGGCCATGCTCACGTATCCCATGAGCACGGGGCGGAACTTCGACGAGGTGCTGCGTCTCCTCGACTCCTGCCAGCTCACCTCCAAGCACAAGGTGGCCACGCCGGTGAACTGGAAGCAGGGCGGGGACGTCATCATCTCGCCGGCGGTGACGGAGGCCGAGGCGAAGCAGACATACCCGAGCGGCTGGAAATCCCCCAAGCCGTACATCCGCATCGTGCCCCAGCCGAAGTAGGGCCCCGCGCCGGCGGAGGGGAACGCCCCTTCGCCGGCAGGCGAAGGGCAAAGCTAGCTTCCGATCGCTGCATCGACCGGGAACGTCAGGGTGAACACCGTGCCCTTGCCCGGCTCGGAGCTCACTTCAATGGCGCCCCGATGATCCGCCATGATGCCGTGACTTATCGCCAGACCGAGGCCGGTACCGTCCGATCTCGTCGTGAAGAAGGGGTCGAAGATCCTCGGCTGGACCTCTGGGGGGATCCCGCAACCGGTATCTCGCACGGCCACGCGGATGGACCGCCCATCGTCGAAAAGGACCGTCTCGATCGTGATCGAGCCGCCGTCCGGCATCGCGTTGCGGGCGTTGGTGAGTAGATTCAGAAGCACCTGTCCGATGGCGTTCGCATCGGCGCTGATCGCGGGGAGGCCCTCACCCAAGGCCGTGGACACCGTGACCCGAGAGCGACTCATGTCCTTCTGAGCGAGCTGCACGATGTCTTCCACGACCCGATTCAGCGCGACCGGCCCGCGGCTGCCCGTGGACTGGCGTGCGAACGAGAGCAGGCCTTGCGTGATCGTCGCGACGCGCCGCGCCTGGCGGAGGATGACCTCGAGGTCCTTGCGCATCTCGGGCGCGAGGGTGTTGTCGGCCGCCTCCAGCATCATGACCTCGACCCGCGAGATAATGATGCCGATTGGGTTGTTGATCTCGTGAGCCACGCCGGCGGACAGCGTGCCGAGGGCGGCCAGTTTGTCGGACTGTCGGGCGGCGCGCTGGTACGCCAGGCGCTCGCTGATGTCAGTCACGAAGGCGATGGCGCGGGTTCCCTCTTCGGTCATCACGTAGCTCAGGCTGACCTCCACCGGAAACTCGAAGCCATTCTTCTTGACGCCCGCGAGGTCGAGACCTCGCCCCATCGAGCGCGCGCGAGGGGCCCGCATGTAGGCCTCCCGGTGGGCGACGTGGCTGCGACGGTGCCGCTGTGGAACCAGCAGCTCGATGGGCTGCCCGATGAGCTCATCGCGCGCGTAGCCGAACATCTCCTCGGCCGTGGCGTTCACCCGCACGATGTGGCCGCCGGGGTCGACGACCACGATGCCCTCGGAAACAGATTCGAAAAATGCGCGAGAGGTGCCCTCGCTTCGCCGAAGTGCCTCCTCCATCTGGGTGCGGGCCGTGATGTCGTGCCCGAGAATGGAGGTGCCGACGACAGCTTGATCGATGTCGCGGATGGGGGAGATCGTGAGGAGAAGACGGGCTCGCCGCCCGTGTGGCCCGTCGTGATCGATCTCGATCTGCTCCGTGGTGCGTTCGGACTGCACCCGAGCCAATACCGCAGCGACATCCGCGCCGACGTCCTCGAGAAAGGCGGCGATCGGCCGGCCCGCCATGTCCCGCTCGATCCTGCCGAACATCCGCTCGGCGGCCGGATTCCAGCTGACGATGTGGCCATCGGGTCTGATCCCGATCACCGCGTCCTCGGCGGAACGGACCAGGGAGGCGAGCAGGGACCTGGTCTGCTCGCTCTCGACGACCTGGCTCTGCAGGGCATCCCGGGTCGATCGCATTTCGCCGGCTCGGCGCCGAGTCTCGACGATCAGGGCCAGGAGGATCAGCAGCGTGACGAAGATCACGGTCGCCAGCGCGAGGAAGATCTGCTGCGCTTGTTCCGCGTGGCGTCGCGACTGCGCGATGAGGAGCGTGCGATGCTGGCTTTTCATGGCGGCCACCGTCGAGCGAATCTCGCGCATGAGGCGGAGTCCCCGCCCGGTCTCGATTCGCTGGATTGCGGCATCGCCGGCCCCGTCCCGTCGGAGTTGGATCGTTTCTCCTAGCTCCCGGAACTTTTCGGTGACCAGAGGGGTCAGGGCCTCGAGAAGCTGTCGCCGCCCCGGGTCATCGCTCGTCAATGCCCTCAGGGTTTCGAGGTGCGACTCGGTGGCTGCCGAGGCGGCGAGGTACGGCGCGAGGTATTGTTCGTCCGCCGTGATGATGAAGCCTCGCTGACCAGTCTCCGCGTCGGTAACCCCGGACAGGACGGCGTCTAGCTCGATGAGGATTTGGGTGGTGTGTTGAACGCCTTCGTACTCGACCAGCAAGCGACGGGCGCTGAAGGCGATGACGCCGATCGCGAGGAGGAGCCCGGCGGCAATGGAGAACGCGAGACCCATGCGGTTGCGTATGCGCCGGGAAGACATGGCGGGTGGCATTGTCGATCAGGACGGCGTGGCCTTCAAGTCCCGGAAGGGCGCGCGCCCTTCGCCACCCCGTTGATCTAGGCGCCGATGTCGGCCATGATCGTGCCGCGCCCATGATGACCGCCCGCATCTTGATCGTCGACGACGAGCCGGACATGCTCGACAACTGCACCCGCATCCTGACGAGGCTCGGCTACGAGTGCCAGAAAGCCGAGAACGGGGAAGTCGCGCTCGGACTCTTCGAGCGGCAGCGGCCCGACCTCGTGCTGACTGATCTGAAGATGCCCGGGTTGGATGGCATGGCGCTCATGGCTCGCCTCCACGAGGCGGATCCCGACCTGCCGGTCGTCATGATCACCGGATTTGCCTCGATCGAGTCCGCGGTGGCCACGGTACGGGAGGGCGCGTTCGACTACCTGCCGAAGAGCTTCTCGGTCGACCAGCTCCGGGTCGCGGTCGAGCGGGCTCTGCGCCACCGTGGTCTTCAAGTGGAGAATCGGAACCTGCGGAAGCAGCTACAGCAAGCGCTCGGATTCGAGAACGTGGTGGGTAGAAGCCCGGCGATGGCCCAGGTGTTCGAGCTGGTCAAGAAGGCGGCCCGCTCCGAGGCCAACATCCTGGTGCTCGGCGAGTCGGGATCCGGCAAAGAGCTGATCGCGCGGGCCATTCACGCGAACAGCCCGCGGGCCGCGGGACCATTCGTGCCGGTGGACTGTGCCTCCCTGCCCGAACAGCTGCTGGAGTCCGAGCTGTTTGGTCACGAGAAGGGCGCGTTCACCGGAGCGGTGCGCACCAAGACCGGACTGGTGGAGACGGCGCATCGGGGCACCCTCTTCCTCGACGAGATCGGTGATTTGCCGGCCCCGCTGCAGGTCAAGCTGCTGCGCGCGCTCCAGGAGCGGCAGATCCGGCGGGTCGGGGGCACCGGGCTGGTGGACGTGGATGTCCGAGTGGTGTCGGCGACGAACCGCAACCTGACCGAAGCGATCGCCAAGGGGCAGTTCCGGGAAGAACTCTACTACCGCATCAACGTCATCGCGATCCGACTCCCGGCGCTCCGTGAGCGGGCGGGTGACATCCGACTCCTCGCGCATGCCTTTCTCAAGCGCTACGGACAAGGCCGGGTAAGCGGGCTCGACGAGGCGGCCGCCGAAGCCCTCGAACGTTACCGCTGGCCCGGCAATGTACGGGAGCTCCAGAACGTGATCGAGCGCGCCTGCGCGCTGGTCGATGGACCGGGGATCACGGTGAAGGACTTGCCGGACCATGTCCTTCACCCGGCCACTCGTCCGGCCGGCGCCGAAGCGAAGGAGGTCGGCGCTGGCCTGCCTGCAGACGTAGCCCCCGGAACCGACCTGACGCTCAGAGAGGCGAAGGATCAATGGCTGCAGGTGCTCGAGGTGTCATATCTTCGCGATCTGCTGGCCCGCCACGACGGCAACGTGTCCTCTGCGGCGAAGGCCGCGGGCATCGACCGCAAGACCTTCCATCGACTGATCAACAAGTACGACCTTCGCGCCTGAGCTCGGTCCACCCGCCGCCACCGTGGCGGCGGTGACCCACCGAGAACGGCCCTCCTCATCTCCCTCGACCCGCGGTTTCCCGAAGTGGCTGTTTTACCGGGAATTCCACCGTGGCACCGTCGTTGCAGCACGGTCTCTCCAGGGAGGACAGCATGAAAACCAACAGGATCCTGGTTCCGCTGGACGGCTCGGAGCTGGCGGAGGCCGCGCTGGCCGACGCCTTCGATCTCGCCGCTCGCGATGAAGCCGTGGTCATGCTGATGCGTGCCGCCGAGGCCCGTGTGCTGCCCGGGGGCGATCCAATCCTGGCTGAGGTCGAAGCCGTCGCCGAGGCCGAGAAGTACCTGACGGACCTCAAGGCGAAGCTCGATGGGCGCGGTTTCCGCAACGTCGAGACCCACGTCTGGTACGGCACGCCCGCCGCCGCCATTATCGAAGCGGTCGGCTACTACAAGGCGGACCTGATTGTCATGAGCACGCACGGCCGCAGTGGTATCGGCCGTCTCATCTTCGGCAGCGTGGCCGAGTCCGTCTTGCGCGGCACCTCGACCCCCATCTTCCTGCGGCGTCCCTCCGAAGCGCTCGTCAACCTGCCCGCCCTCACCATGCAGCCCAAGGAGGTTCACCGATGAGCCGGATTCGCACGATCGTGCATCCCACCGACTTCTCGCGGGCTTCGACGGCTGCGTTCAAGCGGGCGGTGGAGATGGCGAAGGACAACCGCGCTCAGCTCCTTCTCGTGCATGTCCTCGCTCCCGTTGTGGCCACGATGATGCCCGACGGCTACGTACCGCCCAACCTGTACGAGGAGATGGAAGCCGCCGCCCGTGCCGACGGGCAGAAGCACTTGCGAAAGCTCGAAGATCAGGCCAAGCGCTCCGGGGTGCGGGTCAAGTCGTTCCTGCTCGACGGCGTCGCTCACGAGCGCATCGTGCAGGCCGCGCGCTCCCGGAAGGCCGATGTGGTCGTGATCGGCACGCACGGACGGACCGGCTTCGCCCGGTTCTTCCTGGGCAGCGTGGCGAGTCGAGTCCTCGCGATCGCTCCCTGTCCGGTTCTCACGGTCCGAGGGAAGTAGGCGGAGGCGCTCATGCACGCGGCACTCGCCGCCTACGGGGTGCCATTCGAGGTGGAATGTGTTGTTGGCGGCGCGCGGCGTCGCCTCTGGTGGCGCGCACACGCGCGGCGCACGGTTTCGTACGACTGCGAAACGGGGCACGTGGTTGGCGCGACGGGAATGCCTGACATGGAGATGGCCCACGAGGAGTCGCTTCAGCCCGATCTCGGGGTCTGGACCGACGTCTGCGACGTCCAGTCTGCGGCCGAGCGCGTCCTCACTATCGTCGCTCGGTTGGCCCGGCGACTACGGCGTGCGGCGGAGGCAGGATGAGCGGCCGGGACACGCTTGGCCCCACGCGGGTGCTGGTCGTCGACGACGAAGCCGACTTCCTGGCGACCTACGAGCGGCTCTTCGGGCGCCAGGGCTACGAGGTCATCACCGCGAGGTCCCGGGCGGCCGGCCTCGCGGCGGTGCGCGCGGCAACGGGGATTCATCGGCTCGACCTCGTCATCTCCGATCTACGCTTGCCCGACGGCGACGGGCTCGACGTGGTCCGCGCCGCGCGCGGGACGACCGATCCGCCAGCGGTCATCGTAGTCACCGGCTATCCGTCCGAGGGGACCCGCCGGGCCGCCACCGCGGCCGGGGCCAGCGCCTTCTTCGCCAAGCCGTTCGCCACGGCGGCCCTGCTCGCGGCGGTTCGGTCGAGTCTCGCTCTTCCCCGGAACGGGGACGGAAGGCGGTGAGTAGCCCGTGATCGAGCCGATCCGGGATCACTGGCTGATCGTGCTTGGGATCGTCATGCTCCTCACCGCCGTGATCGTTTGGTGGCGCTCCCGCTGAGGTGGGACGCATCGTGTTCCTGATTACCCGCTGAACCCGCCTTCCGTGCCGAACTCTTGCGAGGCGAGCATCCCGTGTGCTGACCCTCGCGCCGGGGTGACGCTGCCTCACCTGTGGCGCGAGTGCTCCCCCCGCGACCTCCAGAATCCCCTGAGTTCTGTTTCTTTTCGGCCGTCTACGCGAAGGTACGTGTATTGCAAATGCATCCGACGGAACCGATGACGAACGACTAGCAGGAGGAGACCCGGACATGGCTCACAAGCAAGTGTTCTTCCGTTCCGAGGCCCGGGAGCGCATCCTGCGCGGCGTCACCGCCCTCAGCGACGCGGTCCGGGTCACCCTCGGCCCCAAATCCAAGTGCGTCCTGCTAGAAAAGCGCTTTGGAGCGCCGGTGGTCTGCAATGACGGCGTCACGATCGCCAAGGAGATGGAGCTCAAGGACAACGTAGAGAATCTGGGTGTGCAGATGATCCGGCAGGCCGCGGAGCGCACCGGCGACGCGGTGGGCGACGGCACGAGCACCTCGACGATTCTGGCCCAGGCCATCTTCGCCGACGGCGTGCGCAACGTGGTGGCGGGGGCCAGCGCGGTGGATCTCAAGCGGGGGCTCGACCGCGGCACCCGTGCGGCCATCGAATCACTCAAGATGCTGTCCCGCCCCGTCAAGAGCCGGCTCGAGAAGGCGCAGATCGCCACCATCTCGGCCCACAACGATCCGACCATCGGCGAGCTGGTTGCCGACGCGATGGAGAAGGTCGGCAACGAGGGCGTGATCACGGTGGAGGAATCCAAGACCACCGAGACCCAGCTGGAGGTTGTCGAGGGCCTCCAGTTCGATCGCGGCTACCTCTCGCCGTACTTCGTCACCGACGCCGAGAAGATGGAGGCGGTTCTGGAGGATGTCTTGCTGCTGCTCACCGACCGGAAGATCGGGGTCATGAAAGACCTCGTGCCGATCCTCGAACAGGTGGCGCGGGCCGGACGCTCGATCCTGGTCGTCGCCGAGGACGTCGAGGGGGAGGCGCTGGCCACCTTGGTCGTCAACAAGATCCGCGGCACGCTCAAGTGCGTCGGGGTCAAGGCCCCGGGGTTCGGCGATCGACGGAAGGAGATGCTGGAAGACATGGCGATCCTGACCGGCGGCCGCGTGGTCGCGGAGGAGATCGGCGTCAAGCTCGAGAACCTCACGATTGAACATCTCGGCCGGGCCACGCGCGTGGTCGTGGACAAGGACAACACCACCATCATCGGTGGCGCCGGCGACAAGGCGCGCATCGAAGGACGCAAGCAGCAGATCCGGGCCCAGATCGAGAAGACCACCAGCGACTATGACAAGGAGAAGCTCCAGGAGCGGCTCGCCAAGCTCTCGGGCGGGGTGGCGGTTATCCGAGTAGGGGCGCCGTCGGAGTCCGAGATGAAGAGCAAGAAGGAGGCTCTTGACGACGCGATCAGCGCGACCAAGGCCGCGGTTGCGGAGGGCATCGTGCCGGGCGGCGGGCTCGCGCTGCTGCGGGCGATCGAGGCCGTCGAGCGCGAGGAAGGCAAGAGCGAAGGCGACGAGCGCACGGGTCTCCAGATCCTCCGGCGCGCGCTCGAGGCGCCCACGCGCCAGATCGCCGAGAACTCGAGCGTCGACGGCGGCGTTGTGGTCAACCAGATGCGCGCGGGCAAGGGAAGCATGGGCTTCGACGCCGCCCGCAAGGAGTACGTCGATCTGGTCGAGGTTGGCATCATCGATCCCACCAAGGTGGTCCGGATCGCGCTCGAGAACGCGGTCTCGGTGGCGAGCCTGCTGCTGCTGACGGAGGCCACGTTGACCGAAGTGCCGGAGAAAAAGGACTCACCGGCGGCCCCGCACGGCATGGAGGACATGTAGACCGTGCTCGTCCAAGATATCATGAAGCGCGACGTGGTCACGGTCACCCCGCGGACCCGCTTGACGCAGGTGCTCCGCGTGCTCCAGCCGCGCGGCTTCCGCCACGTGCCGGTCGTCGCCGGCGGGGCGCTGGTCGGAATCATCTCCGACCGCGACGTCAAGCAAGCGATGGTGTCGCTGGCCGCGTCCGGCACGGCCGGCGCCGCGCTCGAGCAGGCCCGCGAGCGGTTGACCGCTGCCGAGATCATGCAGCGCACCGTGACCACGGTCGCGCCGATGTTCACGGTGGAGGACGCGGCCCGTCTGATGACGACGCAGAAGATCAGCGCGCTGCCCGTCACCGAAGGCGGCCGCCTCGTGGGCATCGTGACCGAGACCGACGTGCTCGACCTATTCGTGCGGGCGATGGGCGTCCTCGAGCCGTCGAGCCGCCCGGACGTGATCTTGCGCGATCCCGAGGCTGGGCTGGGTGACCTGGCTCGCGCCGTCGAGGGGACCGGCGCTCGGATCTCGAGCCTCGTGACGCTACGCGGTCCGGACGGACAGCGCGAGGTCGTGCTGCGCCTGGCCACCCTCGACCCAGGGCCGGCCGTGAAGGCGCTCGAGGAGCGGGGCTACGTTGTGCGGGGGGCGGGGCGAGGCACGGCCGCGCGGTCGTGAGCGCGACCAATCAGCTGATCGGCGATCGGCTCAGCTAGGCCGCGAGCTGCTCCGCAGATCCTCCGGGCGGTCGTGCTGGCGACGGCGCCATCCGCCGCATCGTCCAGTGGGGAAGGATGCGCGCCGCCTGGAAGCCGGAAGGTGTCACTATCGGGAACGATCTGCCGTGGCTACCACTTCACGTCTCGGATCCCGAGCCAGTAACCGATGTGGTTGACGAGAACGTGTCCAGCCACCGTCGCGACGAGGATCGTCGCCACATCGACCCAGGCCAGCGGGGCCCGGCCCCAGACCAGCGTCAGCGCGCCGAGCGCGAAGTCGAGCTGATCCCAGGGGACCCACGGCGCCCCCGGCGCGATCCCGCAACGGCGTTTCGCGAAGCTCTTGAGCGCATCGCCGGCCATGGCGCCCACGCCGAAGCGCAAGCCCAGCCCCGCCCAGTCATGGTAGGAGACAAGCGCTCCCGACCAGGGAACGCGGGACTGGGCGAAGGCGACCGCGACCGCCGCGAGTACGCCGAGTCCGAGGCCGATGACCGTCTTGTGCTCGCCGAGCCACCGTCGGCTGAGCGGCCGGTTCCATCCCTTCCAGTACCGGACGAATGGGGGCGCCATGTTAGCCGCGTAAGCGGGCGCCATGAAATAGAGAAGCCGCACCACGTGCAAGGCCGCGTTAGCGAGGATGAGCATACGGGCGCAGTGGCAGCTTGCCATGGCCGGGCCCGAAGGCGAATGTCGAGGACTGGGAATCGCGCCGTGGCTCACGCCGGCTCCGGCCGCGGCGCAGCGATGATGCTCGTGTTCTGAGCCGTGGTGATCGGGGTTTCGTGCTGGGTCCGATGGGTGATGAGCCAGGGCAGGGAGACGCGCCCGGCCGATACCGCGCTCGACATCCTTCGACAGCGGGACGCACGCGGCGACATCAACAAGGAGGAGTTCGAGACGAAGAAGCGCGAGTTCGCGTGAGGGAGGCGGAGTGGAGCCCGGCGAGGCTGACAACCAGGAACGCCAGGATGCGGACGCACCGCGGAGAACGGCTCGGCCTCGTAGTCGTTCGACGGGCCAAGCCACGAGCCCTCGCGTGATCCTCTCTTGGCCGGTTCGAAGCAATCGGTCGGGCGCGGCGGTGATGCCCCATATGGGACGGAGCGCCTCGGCGCGGGGGCGCGCGGCGGCGAACATCGTGTTTCGGAAGGCATCGGCGTCACCGTGGCCTGGCAGGCCGGTTGCACCGAACGCTGCTGGAGGCGTTCACTGCACCAAGGCGCGCCTCGCGAAATGAGCGCGACGAGGAGGCCACGATGACGACGAAGAAGATTCTCCTGGCAGTCGACCGTTCACCTCGTGCGGAGGCCGAGGCCAGCCTCGTGGCGGACACCGCCGCTCGTGGCGCTCACGCCGCGGTTCGGCTGCTGCACGTCGCGCCCGAAGCCTCAGCCGTCTACGACACCGAAGGGCGGGTCGTGATCTACGCCGACCAGGAGGCAGCGAGCCGCACGAGCGAGGGACTGGATTTCCTGCGCGCGCTCGAGGTCTACTTCGCCGGCGTGCCGGTGGAGAGCATCGTGCGCTTCGGCGACCCCGTGGCCCAGATCCTCGACGAGGCCGAAGACTTCGGGGCGGATTTGATCGTGGTAGGCACCGCGGGACGGAGCGGCATCGGCCGGGTCTTGCTGGGTAGCGTGGCCGAGCGGGTCTTCGCCAAGGCCGCCGTTCCCGTGATGCTGGTGCGGCCCGCGGCGGTCGCCTCGAGCGCGAGGGAACGACCCTAGCTATCGCCGGAATTCCGACGACACTGGGGCGGCGACGGGTCGCGCCAGACGCCTCACCTGAGGCGCCACTTCCAGCCCGGGAGGCGAGATGACCCAGCTAACATATAGAAACGTCGTCTCCCGATATCTGGCATACGCTTTGCGCCGTTTGAATACCAGGAGGTGAGTCCGTGATCTTCAAGTCGGTGCTGCTGCTCGGCGTGATCGCCGTGATGACCTCGAACGGCCACGCCCAGGATCGCAACTCTGGCCAGACGATCTTCCGTGATCAGGGTTGCTTCGGCTGTCACACCATCGGGGCGGTGGGGACGCCGATCGCACCCGATCTCTCGCATATCGGAGCCAAACGGGACCGGGCTTATCTGACCCGCTGGCTGAAGGATCCGTCGATGCAGCGCCCGACCGCGCACATGCCGAAGATGGAGCTGAGCGACTCCGAGGTCGAGGCGCTGGCAGCCTATCTCGGATCGCTGCGGTGACCGTCAGGCGCCTAGCGTGAGCGCCGGCCGGTAGGAGGAGGACGGCGGGTGAGGAGGAGCTCGGTCACGCCCCCTTCGGTGTGGCGCTCGCGGATATCGGTGAAGCGAGTCAACATGTCGAGCATCCGTCCATTGGAGGCCAGGACGTAGGCACGGAAGCGGTCGATCCCGCGCTCCGCCGCCGCCGTCAAAAGGGCCTCCAGCATGATCGTTCCGAGCCCGCGGTTCTGCCACTCGTCCTGGATCACGAAGGCGATCTCGGCGATATCCGGCTGGTCAGTGCAGTCATAGCGGGCAACGCCCACCAGCGTGCGGCAAGCGCCTTCTTTATGCTCGGCGACCAGCGCGAGCCGCCGCCGGTAGTCCACGTTGGCGAGGAAGTGAGCCGTGTCGCGCGGCAGATGCCTCCAGGCATTGAAGAAGCGCTGGTAGGCGGTCTGCCCGGAGAGGTGATCGTGAAAGGAGATCAAGCGCTCCTCATCGTCCGGTCTGATCGCCCGCAGGTGGATCCGAGCTCCATCGCCGAGCGTGATGTCACGTTCGAGGTCGCTCGGGTATTCGTAATCATGCGCCGTCATCTGGAAGCCGAATGTGCAACGCGGATGCCGAAGCCAAAAGTCAGCGATATCGAGCACGTCAGGATCGCCACATCGGGGCGGAGCGACCCCTTCTCGGACTGGCATTTGCGATGCAGCCGGAAGGAGGAGAAAGACAAGCGGTATCATCGCGTCGAGCGCTCGTATGGCACGTTCACCCGCCCGTACCGTTGCCGTCGGGGTGGAGGGGGGCAGGGTAACGGCGACCTTCAAGAACGGTCTGCTGAGGTCCACTTTGGCTGAGGAGCTTGCGCGATTGGGTCGGCTCCAGCTCTGGCTGAAGGTCGCATACTCGGCCTACGTGGCGATCGTCGTCCCCTGCTATTGGGTCACGTACACGCCGTGGAATTTCCTGTACTTCTGCGACATCGCGATGCTGACGACCGCTCCCGCGCTGTGGCTGGAGAGCTCGCTCCTGGTCAGCATGCAGACCATCTCGATCGCCATGCCTCAGCTGCTCTGGGTCGTCGATCTTCTGTGTCGGCTGATGTTGGGGATTCACGTGACCGGAGTGACCGCGTACATGCTGGATCCAAGTCTCTCCCTCCCCCTGAGGCTCCTGTCGTCGTTCCATGGGTGGCTGCCCTTCCTGCTCTTGTGGCTGACTTGGCGGCTCGGCTATGATTCCCGGGCGTTCGCGGCGCAATCCGTGGTGGCGGTCGTGGTGCTCCTCGTTTCCTATGCCTTCGCTCCGGCCCCCCCGCCGTCTCCGTCCGCCCCCCACGCGGCCGTCAACATCAACTACGTGTATGGGCTGAAGGATGATCATCCGCAGACGTGGATCGCGCCTCACCTTTGGGTCCTGACCGTACTGGCGGTCAACCTGCTGGTCTTCTGTCGTCCGACGCACCTTGCGCTGCGGCGCTGGTTCCCTTCGGCCGCCGCGCAGGCCAGGTGAACCCCTTGATCACGTTCAAGGCGCTCGCATCCGACTTCGACGGCACCCTGGCGTCCGAGGATCGCGTCGACTCAGACGTCAAGGGAGCGCTCGAGCAAGCTCGGCGGTTGGGGGTCCGACTGATCCTCGTCACCGGACGGACCTTCTTCGAGCTGACCCGGGTCTGTGACTGCTTGGAGTTATTCGACGCGGTGGTGGCCGTGTGTGTCTTCGCCCGGACCACCAACAATGAGGAGCTGGCCCAGCAAGCCATGCTGTCCGGACACCGTGATGCGGGCAGGGTATCGGGGACCCTCCCACATCTGAGACGCGGAGAGTTTCGCCTGGTCGACCGAGACCCCGGGTCAGGTCGACGCGCGACGACATTCATCGCCGCGCCCCGGCGGACGGTCCACGTTCGCCACTTGAGTAAGTACGTGGATTCGGTCGTCGCTCCGGGCCGTGAATTCCTGTTCCGGAGCTCGCAGGGGCGAGTGCTGGCCTCGGCCAACAGCCGAGGAGATTTCTCCCGCTGGGTCCGCGACGTGTTCGGGGACACGGAGCTGGCGCGCCAGATCGGCGAGGCGGAGGTCCGCTTCCAGCGCGGGGAGCTGGCGGATCTCCGGCAGATGATCGACATCCTCATAACGGCGCGCTACGGAGGAGGAAGCTAGATGGGCGAGCCGCGCCCTTGGGCGGCGGAGCTCCATCAGGCTCTGGCCGGCGCGGGGAGCGCAATTCGAGGCCTGTCCTCCGCCGAGGCGGCCGCGCGCCTCGCTGCACACGGACCCAATGAGGTCGCGCCTCCGCCGCGGTTCGCGGCCGTGCGCGAGCTGCTGCATCAGCTGGCCAATCCGCTCGTCCTGATCCTGCTGGTGGCCAGCTCGGTGTCGGCCGCCTTCGGTCAGGGCGTCAGCGCGGCGGTGATCGTCCTGATGATCGTGTTGAGCGTGGCCTTGAACTTCAGCCAGGCCTACCGGTCGCAGGCGGCGGCCGCGCGGTTGAGACGGCAGGTCGCCCAGATGGCCACCGTGCTCCGCGATGGCCAGGAGCGCGAGATCCCGGTGCGGGAGACGGTGGTGGGCGACGTGATCCACCTGAAGGCGGGCGACCTGGTGCCCGCGGACGCTCGCCTGATCTCCACGCGAGATTTGTTCGTGAACGAGGCGTTGCTCACCGGCGAGTCGCTCCCGCGCGAGAAACAAGCGGAGGGAGCGACGGCGTCGCCCGACGCGGGGCCGGAAGCCGTGGCAGTCTTCCGCGGGACCTCGGTGGTGAGCGGCCTGGGAGTCGCCGTGGTGGTGACCACCGGGGCCGCCACCGAATTCGGCCAGGTTGCGGCCGGGCTGGTGGGACGCGTCCCCGAGACCGAATTCGAGCGCGGCACGCGCCGGTTCGGCTTTCTGATCCTGCAGATGGTGGTATTCCTCGTCCTCTTTGTGTTCCTTGTCAATGCGCTTCTGCGTCGCGACATTCTCGAGTCGTTTCTCTTCTCCGTCGCGCTGGCGGTGGGATTGACCCCCGAGCTCCTCCCCATGGTGGTGTCCGTGACGCTCTCGAGCGGCGCGGTCCGGATGGCCCGCAAGAAGGTGATCGTCAAGCAGCTCGCGGCCATCGAGAACTTCGGCAGCCTGGACATTCTCTGCAGCGACAAGACGGGTACCTTGACCGTCGGGGAGATCACGGTCGATTGCCATCTGAATCTTCGCGGCGAGGACGATGAGACCGTGATCCGGCTCGCCGCGCTGAACAGCGGCTATCAGACCGGGCTACGAAGCCCGATGGACGAGGCGATCCTGAAGCACGAGCATCCGGCAATCAGCTGCTATAAACGTGTAGACGAGATCCCGTTCGACTTCCAGCGACGCCGCGTGTCCGTGATCGTGCGAGAGGAGGCGCGCCGGCTACTGATCACCAAGGGCGCGCCCGAGAGCGTCCTGCCCGCGTGCACCGCGAGCGAGCTCAAGGGAGCGATCACACCCTTGGACGCGGACGGGCTCGCCACCGCGGAAGGGCTCTTCCGGCGACTGAGTCAAGAGGGGTACCGGGTGCTCGCGGTCGCCTACCGGGAGATCGAGGCGCGACCGATCTATGCGAAGGCCGACGAGCGCGACCTCGTGCTCGTGGGATTCGCCGCATTCCTCGATCCGCCCCTCGAGGGCGTAGCGGAGACGCTGCGCGCGCTGCGGGCCGACGGGATCGAGGTCAAGATCATCACCGGAGACAACGACCTGGTGACCCGCAAGATCTGCCAGCAGGTCGGACTCGCGCCAGGGGAGATCGTCCTTGGGGACGCGGTCGAGCAGATGTCCGACCCGGCGCTCGGGGTGGTGGCGGAGCGGACGCAGATCTTCGCGAGAGTGTCGCCGATGCAGAAGAATCGCATCGTGCGGGCGTTGCACGCTCGCGGCCACGTGGTGGGCTGCATCGGGGACGGCATCAACGACGCGCCGGCTCTGCGCTCGGCCGACGTGGGCATTTCGGTCCAGAACGCGGTCGACGTGGCCCGCGAGGCGGCGGACATCATTCTCCTCGAGAAGCGCTTGTCGGTCTTGCACGACGGCGTCATGGAGGGGCGCCGGAGCTTCGGCAACATCATGAAGTACGTGCTGATGGGAACCAGCTCGAACTTCGGCAACATGCTCAGCATGGCGGCGGCGTCGGTCTTCCTGCCGTTCTTGCCCATGCTGCCGCTGCAGATCCTGATCAACAACTTCCTCTACGACGTATCCCAGGTGACCATTCCGTCGGACCGGGTGGACGAGACCTACATGCAGAAGCCGAAGCGATGGAACATCGCGTTCATCCGGCGCTACATGCTCCTGCTCGGCCCGCTGTCTTCGGCGTTCGACTTCCTGACCTTTGCGGTGATGCTGGGCGTGTTCCGGGCCGACGAGGCCCTGTTCCGGACCGGATGGTTCGTCGAGTCCCTGGCCACGCAGACGCTCGTGATCTTCGTCATTCGCACCGCGGACCGGCCATGGCAGAGCCGGCCCAGTCGAGCTCTTGCGCTCGGCGTGACCGGCTGCGCGGTGGTGGGCGCCGTGCTGCCGTTTACCCCCGTGGGGCCTTGGATCGGCTTCGTACCCCTTCCGCTGCCCTTCTTTGCCGTCTTGATCGCCATGGTGGTGGCCTATCTGGCTCTCGTGGAGGTCGTGAAGCGCTGGTTCTATCGACGTTTCGCAACGTAGCGAGGCAACCCCGCAGGCCGCACCACACTGGGGGCGGGCGCGCCTCAGCGGGGAAGACCCGCCTCACGAGTGCCTCGGGCCGAGACGTTCAAGAGCCTGTTTTGCTGCACTTTTCTCCATGGCATTGGCGTTGCATTCTTCCTGCGGTTGAGGAGGAACGAACATCATGATCGTCGGGGACCTGATGACGCGAACGGTGATCACCGTCTCGCCGGAAACGCCAGTGCTCGACGCCCGTCAGGAGATGCTGAAGCAGAAGATTCGGCACCTGCCGGTGATCGGCCCTGGCCGGAAGCTGCTCGGCATCGTCACCGACCGAGACATCCGCCTCAGCCTGCCCTCTCAGGCGACGAGCCTGTCGGTGTGGGAGCTGAACTACCTGCTGACCAAGCTCACGGTCGACCAGGTCATGACGAAGACGGTGATCACGGTGGGGCCGATGCGGCCCGCCCCCGATGCCGCGAGACTGATGCTCGACCAGAAGATCGGGGCGCTGCCCGTGATGGACGGAGAACGGTTGGTCGGCATCGTGACCGAGACCGACATGCTGCGCGCGTTCGTCGAAATGGTGGCTCCTGAGCTCGCTCGGCGTCCATGACTTCGGAGACCGTGGTGGGCAAGCTCGTGTTGGTGGTAGACGATGAAGCCGATTTTCTGGCCACCTACGAGCGCTTGCTGCGGCGTCAGGGGTACGACGTGGTCACGGCGACGACCCGGGCCGCCGGGATCGACGCGGTCGGGCGCAAGCACCCACAGCTGGTCATCTCGGATGTGCGCCTTGCGGACGGCAGCGGCCTCGACGTGGTGCGGGCGGCCCGCGGTCTGCTGAATCCTCCTCCCGTCATCGTGGTCACCGGCTATCCGTCGGAGCAGAGCCGGAGGGCTGCCCTCGCGGCCGGAGCCGCCGTGTTCCTCTCCAAGCCATTTGCGGCGTCGGCGCTCATGGCCGCCGTGCAATCCGGTCTGGCTGAGGGCCGGGACGCCCGGGCGTAGGAAGGATTTCGCCGCGTGCGATGCAGACGCACACGACCACCGAGGTCGAAGCGGGGCTGAGCACAGCCGAGGCGCAGCGCCGGCTGCGCGACGTCGGGCCCAACCAAGTCGTCGATCAGCGGGAGACTCCGCTGTGGCGCCTGGCCCTCGCTCAGTTCAAGAGCCTGGTGGTGCTGCTCCTCCTCGCCGCCGCCGCGGTGGCGGCGGCGCTGGGGGAGCGGGTCGAGGCCGTCTCCATCCTGGCCGCGCTGGTCCTGAACGCGGCCATCGGCTTCGCGGCCGAATGGCGGGCGCGAGTCTCGCTGGCCAGGCTTCGGGCGCTCGCGGTGCCGCAGGCACTCGTGCGGCGCGACGGCCATCCGACTCAGGTGGCAGCGGTCGACCTGGTTCCCGGTGATGTCGTGCTGCTCGAGGCGGGGGCGACGGTGGCCGCGGATGCGCGGCTACTGCGGAGTGCCTCGCTCCAGGTGAACGAGTCGGCCCTCACCGGCGAGAGCGCCCCAGTGTGGAAGGATGCCGAGGCGCGACCGGCTCCCGACGGTCCGCTCGCTGAGCGAGCCAACATGGTCCACCTCGGTACCACGATCCTGTCCGGCAGCGGAGTGGCGCTCGTCACCACGACCGGACCGGCGACGGAGCTCGGGCGGATCGGCCAGCTCGTGGCCTCCACCGAGTCCCGGGCGACACCGCTCGAGCGCCAGGTCGAAGGGCTCGGCCGGCGCTTGATCGGGCTGACCCTGGTGATCTGCGCCATCGTGGGGCTCGCGGGAATCCTGCATGGCGAGCCGATCGGTCTCATGCTGGAGACGGCCATCAGTCTCGCCGTTGCCGCGGTGCCCGAAGGGCTGCCCGCGGTGCTTTCGCTGGCGCTCGCGGCCGGCCTCTGGCGGCTCGCCCGTCGCGGCGCGCTGGTGAGGCGGCTGGCCGCGGTGGAGACCCTCGGCTCGACCACCGTGATCTGCGCCGACAAGACCGGCACCATGACCGAGAACCAGATGACGGTGACGTCAATCGTGCTGGGGCGCCGTCGCATCGACGTCGGAGGCGGAGGCCGTGCGAGCCAGGGTAGCTTTACCGAGAGGGGCGAGGCCCTGGTGCTCCCGATCGCCGAGCCGCATCTCACGCTGCTGCTGACCGCGGCGGCACTCTGCAACGACGCGAGCCTCCGGCCGGCGCAGGACGGGCTGCACCTGCAAGGCGACCCGACCGAGGCCGCGCTGCTGGTGGCGGCGGTCAAGGCGAAGCTAGACCCGGCCGAGCTCGCGCGAGCGTGGCCCCGCCGGCGCGAGATCCCGTTCGATCCGGTCAGCCGCATGATGGCAACGTTCCACGTGATGCCGGGCCGGGGTCCGGTCCTGCTCGCCAAGGGCGCGCCCGCGGTGATCCTGGAGCGCTCGACTCGACTCCACACCGCTGCCGGGCCGGTCCCCTTGTCTCCTGAAGATCGGGTCCGGCTGCTCGAAGAGAACCGTGCGCTCGCTCGCGAGGGCCTCCGCGTGCTCGCCATCGCCTGGCGGCCGCTTCCCGACATCGAGGGCGCTGCGGTGGAGGACCTGGTGTTCCTGGGGTTTCTGGGCGCGACGGACCCCGTGCGGCCGGCCGTGAGTGGATCGATCGCGGCGTGCGAAGATGCCGGCATCCGCACGATCATGCTGACCGGCGATCAGCAGCTCACCGCGGAGTCGGTGGGCCGACAGCTCGGGCTCGCCCCCGAGGCGATCCGGAGCCGGATGAGCCCCGAGGGTAAGCTCGCCCTCGTCGCCGAGCTCCAGGACCGCGGCGAGATCGTGGCCATGACCGGCGATGGCGTCAACGACGCCCCCGCGCTCGTCCGCGCCGATATCGGGATCGCGATGGGCCGTCACGGCACCGACGTGGCGCGCGAGGCGTCGGACCTGGTGCTGACCGACGACAACTTTGCCACGATCGTCGAGGCGGTCCGGGAAGGACGGGTCATCTACGCCAACCTGCGGAAGGTGATCCACTTTCTCTTCTCCTGCAACCTGTCCGAGATCCTCACCGTCTTCGTGGCGATCCTGCTCGGCTATCCCACGCCGCTCCTCCCGCTGCAGATCCTCTGGGTGAACCTGGTCACCGACATCCTGCCGGCGATGGCGCTGATCCGGGATCCGTCCGACGACGAGGTCATGCGGCGGCCACCCCGCGATCCAGCCGAGGCGCTGGTCAGCGGGCGCTTCGGGTTGCGCGTCCTCGTCGAGGGCGCGCTATTGGCCGCGGGAGTGCTCAGCGCCTATCTCTGGGTGGTCTGGAGCGAGGGAGCAGGAGCGGTGGCGAACACGATGGCCTTCACGGCACTCGTGCTGATCCATCCCTTTCAGGCCATGAACTGCCGCTCCACGGAGCTGAACTGGTGGCGGCTTCCACCGAATCACTGGGTGCCGTCGTCGCTCATCGTGCTCTTCGGGCTGCAGTGGCTGGCCATCGAGTACGGGCCACTGTCCCGGCTGCTCGGCACTGCGCCGCTCGGCGGCGCACACTGGGTCGGGCTGGCCGTGGGGGTGCTGTGGCCGGTCGTGGCCTTCGAGATCTGGACGGCTTGGCGCCGCTTGTTCCCGCGAGGGATTTTCCACTCCGCGGGCTGAGGCTGAACTCGCGCGCGGCCCAGCATGGAGTAGCCACTGAGGCATCGTCGCCCCGGCGGGGACATCGCCGCCTCGGTCCTGCGTGCCGATAGGCAGGCAAGGCCTTGAATTTATATCTGTCTTCAATGGCACTCGCGTTGCAGATTGGCCATTGACCAGAAGGAAGGAGCTGGCCACCATGTTCTATCGCATCGTCGTGGCGACGGACTTTTCGTCCTGCTCGGAGGAGGCGTGGAGTCTCGCCCGCCGCGTCGCCGCGACCTCCCGGGGCGAGCTGGTGCTGACCCATGTCTTGAGCGAGGCCCCGCTCTACCGTGAGGGCCCCTTCTCGACGGCGAGCGTGCGCGAAGTGTACCGACAGGCCCGCGAGTGGGCGACATCCTCACTCGAGGACTGGGTGAGCAAGGCGCGTGGCGAGGGGCTGGCCGCGCGGGCGGCCCTCCGCACCGGCGTGCCGTACGAGGAGATCGTGGCGCTGGCCCGAGATGAGCGCGCCGACCTCGTCGTGATCGGCACCCGCGGCCGTAGCGGGCTCGACCGCGTGCTGCTCGGAAGCGTGGCGGATCGCGTGGTCCGGCTCGCCCCCTGCCCGGTGCTCACGGTTCGCGAGCCCGCGTGACTCCGGCCGGATCGCTCGCTCCGTTTCTGAACCCCGCCAGCGTGGCGGTGATCGGTGCCTCGCGCGACCCGTTCAAGGTCGGCGGCAGCGTCGTGGCCAACTTGCGCGCCGCCGGCTTTCGCGGCCGCGTGATCCCGGTGAATGCCCACGCCAGGAACGTGCAGGGGCTCGCGGCAGTGCCGAGCCTCCTCGACGTGGACGGCGCGGTGGACCTGGCGGTAATTGCGGTGCCCGCGGCCGGCGTTCTCCCGGTCCTCGAGCAGTGCGCGGCCAAGCGGGTGGGCGGCGTCGTCGTGATCTCCGCCGGATTCCGGGAGACGGGTGGGGAGGGGATACAGCGCGAGGCCGATCTGCGTGCGTGGCTGCGCGGCCGGACCGTGCGGGTCCTGGGTCCCAACTGCCTCGGCTGGATCCGCCCGGCGTGCCGGCTCAACGTGACCTTCGCGCCCGGCATGCCGGAGCCCGGCGGCATCGCATTCATCTCGCATTCGGGCGCGCTGGCGGTCGCGATCTTGGACTGGGCGCGCGAGCGCCGGGTCGGCTTCTCCCTTTTCGCCTCGCTCGGCAACCAGGCCGACGTGAACGAGAGCGATCTGCTCGAGGCCGTCGCCGCCGATCCAGAGACGCGGGTGATCGCCGGCTACTTGGAGGGCGTCGCCGACGGCCAGCGGTTCCTCGACGCGCTCGGCGCCGCGGCGACGGTGAAGCCGGTGGTCCTCCTGAAGACCGGCCGCTCGCCGGAGGGGGCTCGCGCGGTGTCCTCCCACACCGGCGCGCTCGCCGGATCGGATCGCGCCTTCGATGCCGCGGTCCGCCGGGCCGGCGCACTGCGCGTGGACACCGTCGAGGAGCTGTTCGATCTCGCCCGCGGGCTTGCCAGCCAGCCGCTTCCGCGTGGCCGCCGTCTCGTGGTCGTGACCAACGGCGGCGGCCTCGGCATCGTCGCAGCGGACGCGGCCCGGGCCGCCGGGCTGACCATGGAGCCGCTCGGTGAGTCCGTCCGCCGGCGCCTGGCCGAGGGCCTGCCGTCCACCGCCAGTCTCGGCAATCCGGTGGACCTCGTGGGCGATGCCGACGCGCGCCGCTACAGCCACGCGCTGCACACGCTCGCCGGCGATCAGGCCGACGCGGTGCTCGTGCTGCTCACCCCGCAGGCGGCGACCGACTCCGCCAGGGTCGCGCGAACGATCGCGGCGACGACGCGAGGCTGGCCCATCCCGGTGGTGGCCGCGTTCGTGGGGGGAGTACGGGTGGCTCCCGGAGTCCGCACGCTCGAGGAGGCCGGCGTGCCCTGCTACGCGTTCCCCGAGCCGGCGGTGAAGACCCTGGCAGGCATGGCCCGGCTCTCCGAGCGTCGGCGCGTCGCTCCGCCGATGGATCGGTCGGCCGATGCTCGGGCAACGCGCGCTTGGCTGGCCGGGTTCGGCGCCCAGCCGGGCCGGCTTGGTATGGAGGAGCTGGCTCCCTTGCTGACCGACCATGGCATTCCATGCGTGGCCGCCCGACTGGCGAAGAGCGCTGACGACGCGGCGGCGGTGGCCGACGCCATCGGGTTCCCGGTGGCGCTCAAGATCGTCTCCGCCGACATCACGCACAAGAGCGAGGTGGGCGGAGTCGTCCTCGACCTCCACGATCGGGCCGCGGTGCACCGGGGCGCCGCCGCGATGCTGACCCGCGTGATGGCCGTTCGACCGACGGCCGCCGTCCGCGGCTTCCTCGTCCAGGCCATGGTCGCGGACCGCGGCCCGGAGCTGCTGCTCGGAGGTGTGCGGGATCCCCAGTTCGGCCCGATGGTCGTGGTCGGCTTCGGTGGGATCTACGTCGAGGTCCTCGCCGACACGGCAGCGCGCTTGGCGCCGGTCTCGCCGGCCGAGGCGCAGCTGATGCTCGACGAGCTGCGCATGGCGCCGGTGCTGGCGGGGGTACGCGGCCAACCACCCGTGGATCGCCAGGCGCTGGCCGGGGTCGTTGCGTCCTTCTCGCAGCTCCTGGTAGATCTTCCCGAGATGGCGGAGATCGAGATCAACCCCCTGATCGCGGGTGTCGGCGGCGCGGTGGCGGTGGACGCGCGGGCGCGGCTCGCCCGGTAGGAGGCGGCAATGGGCATCCGGAAGAGCATGGGCAAGAACAAGAAGTCAAAGAAGCCGGCGACGGCCATCGCGGCCACGCGGGACGAGGTAGTGCGTAAGGTTGCACTGGACCGCAGCAAGCCGCGGCCTCGGGGGATGAGATAGCGCACATGTCCGGCCGCGGAGGCGTCCGCGCGGTGGCTCGGTCACGTGCGTGCACGCAGCCGCGTCGCAAGCGCGCAGCGCCACATCGACAGTGCAGTGACCCGGTGCGCCCGCACGGGCTGGAAGGCGCGGGACATCTGCGAGACGTGCCGAGCCCGGACTCGCGGGGAGGCCCTCGAGCAAAAGCGTGAGGCCGAGCGGCTGGGTCGGCGAGGGTTGCCGATATAGCAAGTCGTGCTCATGGGCCTGGGAGACTCCCGGTGATCTTCGAGGCCACCAGTCGTTTGCCCGCCAGTCGGCACTCGCCGGCGACGGCGGCAGTAGGCGCCCGGGGGCAGTCCACGGCACGCGTGCCCCACCACGGGTGAGCGAGCCGCCGTCGCCGGGACTCCAGCGCCCCAGTTGCGGTGGCTGCGCCCCTGCATAGAGGGCCGCGAAGCCAGAATCGTGCGATTTCCCATGTTTCGCTCGTGGCATGGGGCTTGCGGAAGACCGTATCGACACTCATACGACCGAGAAGAGGACGGACCATGAGTCAGCATGTCCGGCGGGCACGATGAGCGCGATGGATCGCTTGGTGCGGGGCTGGTGGATGATGGGGATCCGGGGGATTCTCGCCCTCGCGTTCGGCGGCGCGGTGCTCGCGTGGCCACGACTGGACTTCGGCGCGGTGGTCTTCCTCTTCGGGTGCTACGCCCTCCTCGACGGCATCTGGACGTTGGCGGCGGCGCTGCGCGTATCCGGGAAGACGCTGGCGGCCTGGCCCGTGGCCCTGGAAGGGCTGGTGAGCATGGTCCTCGGCGGGCTGATCTTTGGCTGGCCGTTCGTCCCTTCGCCCGACATCCGGTTCATGGCCTTCTGGGGCTTGGCGACCGGGGTGCTTGAGCTGGCGATCACGGTGCGGCTCCCTCGCGAAACCGCGGCTCACTGGTTCTTTGGAACGGCCGCCGTCTCGTCGCTATTCCTCGCGATGTACCTGTACGCGCTGCCCCATGCCGTGAACGCCGCGGTGGCCCGTGCGCTCGGCGTCTACGCTCTGATTTTCGGCCTCGCCGTGCTCCTGACCGCGGCGTGCTTTCGAAGCGAGCGGCATCGCGTGGGGAGGCCGCGCTCTGCCGAAGCCGGCATCCGGGAACGCCTTCCATGACGGGACATGACGCAGCGGAATGGTCGAGTCTGAGGCGAACGGCGGGGGAGCGGCAGCGCCGGTACACGATCGCGACGGCTTGCTTGTCGGTAGCGACCTCCACGAGGCGCGACAGCTCCGAGATGTCGATGTCTGGCCCCCCTCTCGAGCGCGCCCCCGCCGTGGGGTGCCCTGATCGAATCGGCTTGAGGCGCGGCGGATGCGACCGAGGGATTAGTGATGCATTGCCCAGCCCTTGGCCCTCTTCAAGTTGACGACCAGCTCGAAAACGCTCGGCTGCTCGACCGGGAGGTCGGCTGCCTTCGCGCCTTTCGAGCTCTGCGATCTGGGGCAGCACAGTATGAAGCGCGGCGCGTTCCCGACGCGTGACGCGCATGTGAAGTTTCTGCGACTTCGCGGCCTCATGAGCGGGGGCCTCCGCTGGCGACTCACGGTAGCCTCGTCATGCCGGCGAGGCCGGAAGGGCCGAGTCGGCGTCCGCAGCCGGTGCCCTTGACTTCGGTGGGGCGCCACGCGCAGAGTCACCCCGTCCCGTCCTGAAGCTTGCCCCTTGGAGAACCGCCCGGACCGAAACGGAGGCCCTATGGACACGGACCGCAACGGCACCGTTCTCACTCGCAGGGACCTGCTCAGGCTCGGCGGTGCCGTGGCTGCGGCCGGGAGCATCATCTCGGTCACGGACCTCGCCTCCCCACGCGAGACGGCGGCCCAGGTGCCCAAGCGGGGCGGGGTCCTCCGCCTCGCTCATCAGCTCGACCCGGTCGGTCTGGATCCGCACCTCACCATCTCGTTCGCCACCATGATTCCACTCTCCTTTGTCTACAGTCGCTTGATGAAGGTCAAGGCCGGGCCCTCGGTGAAGCCCGGAACCTATCCGGTGGAGACCGACCTGGCCGAGTCGTGGACGCAGCCGAACGACACCACTTACATCTTCAAGCTCAAGAAGGGCGTCCACTGGCACGCGAAGCCGCCCGTCAACGGCCGCGAGCTCACCGCCGACGACGTCAAGTACACCTACGAACGCTTTCTCACCATCAAGGGGAACGGCAACAAGCCGGTGCTCGAGATGGTGGACCGTGTCGAGGCGCTGGACCGCTACACCGTCAAGTTCACGCTGTCGGAGCCCTTCGCGTGGTTCCTGGACGCCCTCGCCGCCACCTCGACGTGGATCATCGCCAAGGAGGCGGTGGAGAAGTTCGGCGATCTCAAGAAGGCGGAGGCGACGATCGGCACCGGACCGTTCATGCTCGAGCGTCACGAGCCCAACGTGCGCATGAGCTTCGTCCGTCACCCCAATTATTTCGTCGCCGGGTTGCCGTACGCCGACGGCGTGGAGCTCACCATTGACACGGACCCGGCCTCGCGTTTCTCGGGCTGGCTGTCGGGCAAGTACGACTTCGGACCCGAGTACCAGCAGGTCGTCCGACGCACGGATCTCGAGATCGCGCGGCCGCGCAAGCCCGGGCTCCAGACGGGGGAATACGTCTGGTTCACGGGAGGCTATACCGCGGTCAAGCTGGACCAGGATCCGTTCAAGGACGTCCGCGTGCGCCGTGCCATGGGGCGCGCGAGCAACTGGCGGGAGTTTCTCGAGTCAAGCCCGCACGCGCAAGGCCAGGGCGCCCCGAACATGGCGGTGCCGGCGGCAGCGGCCGACTGGTCCATTCCCCTCGCCGAGCTGACGCCGGAAGGACGCGAGCTCTACGAGCAGGACGTTCCGGCGGCCAAGCGGCTCCTCGCCCAGGCCGGCTACCCGAGCGGGGTCAAGGTGCCCTGCGAGAGCACGGCGGGCTACGGGCCCGATTACGTGGACCGCATGAGCATCGCGCTTAAGAACTACAAGGCCGCAGGGATCGACGTCGACCTCAAGCTCAAAGAGTACGGCGCCTACATCTCCAGCACGATCTACGGAAAGTTCGACAAGATGACATTCGGCCTCCGTGGGGCATGGATCGACCCGGACGCCTATCTCTATCGGAGCCTCATGCCGGGCCAGCCGCTCAACTCCGCGGGCGTCAACGACGCCAAGCTGACCGAGATGCTGCGGCTACAGCGGCGCACCTTCGACGAGAAGAAGCGGCGTGAGCTCATCTTCGATATCCAACGCCACGTCGCGCACCACGCCTATTACCTCTACGACGCCTCGCAGAAGGTCGTCTCCGCGTGGGAGCCCTACGTGAAGAACTATGGACCGAACAACGGCTTCGACTACGGCGGGCGGATGATGGCGGTATGGCTCGATCGCTGAGGCAGCGCCCGGCGCGGCGGCGGGCGCGCGCGGCCGTTATGCCGTGGCGCTTTGGCATCGGGTCCTGGGAGCGGTCAGCGTCCGGGTGGGCGAGTACGTCACGGGCTGTGACGGCGAAGCCTCGGTGGATGGATCGCAGGGCGGCCAGTGGTAGAATCGCCATAGTTCCTGCCGAGGCCGCCACGCGCCGGGGTAGCTCAGTGGCAGAGCAACTGATTCGTAATCAGTAGGTCGCGGGTTCAACTCCCGCCCCCGGCTCCACCTCGTT
>Ga0111539_10000660_pt1 | contig 44559 bp, 42 predicted proteins | sample RhiMethybrSRZTD1_FD_79667 | JGI IMG/M metagenome (GOLD analysis project Ga0111539, IMG submission 79667) | Populus rhizosphere microbial communities from Tennessee, USA - Rhizosphere MetaG P. TD hybrid SRZTD1 (version 2) (version 2) | ecosystem: Host-associated > Plants > Roots > Rhizosphere >... | reverse complement strand
GGTTCCGGTCGCGCGCGCCATGGCGGCGCAGCTGCCGGCCGGTGCGCGCCCGGACCTGATGGTGTGGGGAACCGTCGCGCCCAACCTCGGCTGGAGCAACATCGCGCGCGAGGTCCTCATCCAGGCGAAGCTCGACCAGGCCACGCCGGCCTTCTCCACCGTGCTTGCGTGCTCGACCAGCATGGCGGCCGTCTTCGAGGCAGCAGGGATGCTGGGCGACGGCGTGGACGTGGCGCTCTGCGGCGGCGTGGAGAGCATGAGCCGGGTGCAACTGGGCTTGAGGCAGGGACTCTCGGACTTCATCCGCCGCTTCTCGCAGGCGCGCACGTTCGGCGAGCGCATCGACCGCCTGGGCGAGCTGAAATGGAAGGACGTGCGCCTGCACGTGCCGAGCGTGGCCAACCGCGCCACCGGAAAGAGCATGGGCGAGCACTGCGAGGAGATGGCGAAGCAGTGGAACATCGCGCGCTCGGACCAGGACCGCATCGCGTTGCACAGCCACCAGCGCGCCGTGAAGGCCATGGCGGGAGGCTTCTTCGACGACCTCGTGATCGCAGTGGGAGGGAACGCGAAGGACTCGATCCCGCGCGCCGACACCTCCGCCGAGAAGCTCGCGACGCTGAAACCCGCATTCGACCGCACGAGCGGCAAGGGGACCATCACCGCGGGCAACGCCTCGCCGCTCACCGACGGTGCCGCGGCCATCTGGGTCGCCTCGGAAGCGGGGCTCGCGAAGCTGCCGGGCTCCCGGGCGCGCGTGCGCCTGGTCGACTACGAGCTCGCCGCGGTGGACGTCTTCAAGGAAGGGTTGCTCATGGCGCCCGCCTACGCGATACCGCGCCTGCTCGCGCGCAACGCCCTGGCCCTCGACGCGATCGACCTGTGGGAGATCCACGAGGCCTTCGCCGCGCAGGTGCTGTGCAACGTGGCGGCGATCGAGAACGCCGAGTTCGTGCGCGACAAGGCGGGCGTGGCGGCGAGCCTGGGCAAGTTTCCGTGGGAGCGCCTGAACCCCAACGGCGGCAGCGTGGCGATCGGCCATCCGTTCGGAGCCACGGGCGCGCGCATCCTTTCGCAGGCCGTCAAGGAGCTGGCGGCGATGGGCGGGGGAAAGCGCGCGATCGTGTCGATCTGCGCCGACGGCGGCCTGGGAACCGTCGCCCTGCTCGAATCCTGACCTACCCGCCCTGCCACTTCACCAGGAAGTCGTGGACCGACTTCGGGTCCATGGCGCGCATCGACTCGAACTCGCCGTTCTTCTGGCTGTAGAGGACGCGCCCGCTCGAGTCCAGCACGGCGAGCGCGGGTACGCCCTTCTTGAGCGGGATGCCGTAGCGCTCGGCAAGCGCGAAGTTGCTGTCGATGCCCTTGTCGCCGACGTTCACGTGCACCAGGACGTAGCGCGCCTCGAGGATCGCAGCGTTCTCGGGCTTCCTAAGGTGCAGGTCGAGCACCTTGCAGTCGCCGCACCAGTTGCCGCCGAAGTCGACCAGCACCCGCTTGCCGCCCTTGGCGGCCGCCTCGAGTGCCGCGGCGACATCGGCCTCGGCGCGCGCGGTATCGGGATACAACGGCCCGGCGGCGTGGGACGCCCACGCGAAGGCCGCTGCGGCGATGGTCATCACGGCTTGCCTCGTCGTCATCTCGTCGCTCCGAATCGGTAGCTCGCGGCGGTCACCCCGCCCATGAAGTCGTCCTCATGATAGACGCGCGCGGCCGACTCGCCCTCGGCGGCGCCCACGGCCACCATGAGCGGCACGAGGTGGTCTTCCTCCGGATGGGCGAGGCGGGCGGCCGGCGCGCTCGCCCACGCCTCGAGCCGGCGCGAACGCTCCGCGGACGGCAGCGCAAGCGCGGCGTCGAGCCAGGCGTCGAACGCCTGCGAGGGCGCCTTCGCCGCGGGACCGAACATGCGCAGGTTGTGCCACGAGAGGCCGCTACCCACGATGAGCACGCCCTCCTCGCGTAGCGGCGCGAGCGCGCGGCCGATGGCGAGGTGCTCGGCCGGGTCGTAGCCGTGCTTGAGCGAGAGCTGCACGACGGGCACGTCCGCGTCGGGATACATCGCCTGCAGCGGCGCGAACGTGCCGTGGTCGAAGCCGCGCTGCGCATCGAGTGCCGCAGGAATGCCCGCCGCCTCGAGGAGCTCCTTCACACGTTGCGCGACCTGCGGCGAGCCAGGCGCCGCATACCGGATGGAATACGTGTGCGCGGGGAAGCCCGAGTAGTCGTACACCATCCCGGGCCGCTCACCCGACTGCACGGTCGGCCGATCCGCTTCCCAGTGCCCCGAGATCATCAGCACCGCCTTCGGCTTGCCGACCGCGCGCGCGATCTGCGCGAGCGAGGCCTCCAGGCGGTCGAACTGGCGGCGGAAGGGGCCGTCGAGCCAGGGCCACGGCCCGCCGCCGTGGGAGATGAAGTAGGTGGGAAGACGTTGCATGGGATCGCTCAGGCCGGCTGCAGCTTGCGCGAGGTGCCGCGGCCGATCAAGTTGTCCAGCGCCCAGGCGCCCGCGCCGACCACCGACATGTAGAGGAACAGGAACGACCACGCGATCGCGAGCTCGCCCTGGTTCAGCATCGGCAGCAGCACGTTGCCCTTGGAGCCGTGGCCCATGAAGTACGCGACCGCCATGAAGCCCGAGAGGATGAACGCGGTCGGGCGGATGAAGAGGCCCGCGATCAACAGCGCGCCGCCCACGAGCTCGAGCACGCCGGCGAGGCCGACCAGCGAGAAGAGTTGCAGTCCGTCGAACATGGCGACGTGCGGCACCCCGAAGAGCTTGGCGGTGCCGTGCCAGATGAACATGTAGCCGGTGACGATCCGCAGCACGCCCAGCGCGCGCGGGGCCCAGGTTTCCTGGAAGGGGGTGAGGGTAGCGCTCATTTCGGTTCTCCTTTGTCCGGAGCCGCGAGGTGCGGCCATGGACTCCATGTTGGACTTGCCGACCCATCTAAAAAAGTGGGAAAGTTTAGGTGATCACCATCTGATAATCTGATAAACAAGATGAAAGCCGTGACCATCGACCAGCTGCGCGTCTTCCGCCAGGTCGCGGAATCCGGCAGCTTCTCGGCCGCGGCGCGAACCCTGCACCGCGCCCAGTCCGCCATCACGTACGCGGTCCAGAAGCTGGAGGACCAGGTCGGCACGCCCCTGTTTGACCGCGGCGGATACCGTCCGGTGCTGTCCGACGCGGGCCGGGCGCTGCTTCCCCGCGCCAGCCGGATCCTCGAGGAGCTGGCCACGTTCGGCGCACAGGCGCAGGGCATCGCCGGCGGCCTCGAGCCGGAGGTCTCCCTGGTGGTGGACTCGCTGTATTCGGTTCCCCTGCTGGTCGGCGCGCTCGCGGACTTCCAGCGCGAGTACCCCTCGGTGCAGCTTCGCATCCACGTGGAGACCCTCGGCGGCACCGCGCAGGCGCTGCTCGACGGCAACGCGGACCTGGGAATCTGCCTCGACTTCGCGCGCTCGATCCCGGAGCTCCAGGCCACGCCCATGGGCGAGATCGAGCTGGTGCCCGTGGCTGCCCCGCACCATCCGCTCGGGAAGATGAAGGGCCCGATTCCGCTCGCGGCCACGCGCGACCACGTGCAGCTCGTGCTCACCGACCGCTCGCCCCTCACGCGTGGAAAGGAATACACGGTATTCGCCGTGAGGACCTGGCGGCTCGCGGACCTGGGTGCCCGCCATGCGATGGCCGTCGCGGGCCTGGGCTGGTGCAGCATGCCGCTGCACATGGTGAGGGAAGACCTCGCCGCGGGACGGCTGAAAGAGCTCGACATCCGCTGGCCCGGGGGCGTGAAGGGTTTTCCGCGCCCCGGCGTGGTGCTCGCCTGGCGCAAGGACCGCGTCCTGGGGCCTGCCGCGACGTGGCTCTCGGAGCGCCTCGTGCGCGAGCCTGCTCCTACGACCCGCGGTGGCCGGCGCCGACACCGATAGCGTCGCAGCCCGACGGCACGTTCGGGCTTCCTCCCGCTTTCAGCGGACTCGCGAGCCCTTAGTCTGGGCGGCATGCCCAATTTCGAAGACAAGCTTGCCGCGACTCGCTTCGCCAGGGCGTGCGAGGATGCCCGCGCGCACCTGCGCAAGGAGATGGAGGCGCGCGGCCTGCATGAGCGCGACGGCTGGAAGATCGTCGAGACCATGCGCCAGGCCCGGGGCGGGTCGGAGCTCGTCATGCGGCCGCTGCACCTGCACAAGCTCGCGCCGGCCGACCTCGAGTGCGTGGTCGCGATCGACGAGGACGCCGCTTCCATCGACGTGGACTGCTCGCCGCAGCGATAGCTCGATCGGCGCCGACCGGTCGGCAAGGCCGGGCCCGGGCGCTATGCTGGAGCCGTTCCCCTGCCGAGGAGGCTCCATGAAACCGGTTTCACGACGCCATGCGCTGGGCGCGATCGGCGCGGCGACCGTCGCCGCGTGGCTGCCGCAGTCACGCGCGCAGTCGCCGTCTCCGCGGTTGCAGTCATGGCCGCTCAACGCGGCGAGCCGCACCGGCATTCACGACGTCGCCCCGGCGCCGGACGGGGGCGTCTGGTACAGCGCGCAGGCAAGCGGGCACCTCGGTTACTTCGACCCGAAGACCGGCAAGAACGAGCTGGTCGACCTGGGATCGGGTTCGAAGCCGCACGGCGTGGTGCAGGGCCCCGACAAGGCCGCATGGCTCACCGATGGCGGGCAGCAGGCGATGGTGCGCGTGAGCTGGCCGGGGCGCGAGGTGCGCAAGTACTCGCTGCCCGAGGGCGCGCCGTACGCGAACCTGAATACGTGCGCCTTCGACGCGGATGGGGACTGCTGGTTTACCGGCCAGAGCGGCATCTACGGCAAGGTCGCGGTGAAGTCCGGGCAGGTCACGACATGGGACGCGCCCAAGGGACGCGGGCCCTACGGCATCTGCGCCACGCCCTCCGGCGACATCTGGTATTGCTCCCTCGCAGGCTCCTTCATCGCACGCATCGATCGCGCGAGCGGCGAGTCGAAGGTGGTGGAACCGCCCACGAAGGGGCAGGGCGCGCGGCGGGTGTGGAGCGACAGCCGCGGCCGCATCTGGGTGAGCGAGTGGAACAGCGGCCAGCTCTCGATGTACGACCCGTCCTCGAAGGCGTGGAAGGCATGGATGCCGCCGCAGAAGGACGCGCACACGTACGCCGTGTACGTGGACGATCGCGACCAGGTCTGGATCAGCGAGTGGACCGGCAACGCGATGTACCGCTTCGATCCGGCCAGCGAGAAGTTCGAGCGCTTCGATTTCCCGCGCGCGCACGTGCGCGTGCGCCAGATCCTCGGCCGCCCCGGCGAGGTCTGGCTGCCCGAAAGCGGCACCGAATACATCTCGGTCATTCGCTCCTCATAGTTGGCACGGGCCGGAACCAAAGCCACGCCCGGGCGGCCCAAGTACGAGTCGCTACGCCACAAGGAGAACCGCATGCGAAACAACTTCTCGGGCAAGGCTCCGACGTTCGTCGTCTGGGTCATCTCGCTGGTCCTCTTCCTGGTGGCCCTCGCCGCCCAGTTCGGCATCGTGCATCCCGGGGCCCAGGTCGCCACGTGGTCGTGGATCATCGGCTTCGCGCTCCTCCTGATCGCCTGCCGCGTGCGGGGCCTCTAGCGCGGCGAGGCGGGTAGGTTGCGGCGCCGGACCGCGGCTTGAAAAGCCGCGCGGCGCCCGCACCTTGGTGCAATGATCCGCAGGAATCCCTCCGACTGGATGTGGGCCGAGGCCCTCGACCTCGTCGCGCGCGCCGGGCGCATGCAGCGGCAGTTCTTCACCCTCGCGCGCGAAGGCGCCGCCTGGGAGCCGCCCGCCGACGTGTTCGAAGGCGAAGGCGAGCTCGCCGTCGTGGTGGCGCTGCCGGGCGTGGCCGAAAAGGATGTCGAGATCGCCGCCGAGCCCGGCGCGATCGTGGTGCGTGCGCAGCGGCCACAACCGCTCGCGGGCGCCTGCCGCGGCGTGCGACAGCTCGAGATTCCCTACGGCTACTTCGAGCGCCGCGTGGCGTTGCCGCCGGGCCGCTTCGAGATTCTCTCGCGCGACCTCACGCACGGCTGCCTGATCCTGCGCTTCGCCCGCATCGGCTGAAAGGACCCATGAACGCGATCCCCAACGATCCGCACGACATTTCCGCCGACGCCGCGGCACGCGACGCCGTGCCTCCCGGCGAGGGCGCCTCGCGCAATGGCGCCGCGCCCCAGCGGCCCCTGCCCGACGACGCGGTCATCCTCCTGCCGGTGCGCAACATGGTGCTGTTCCCCGGCCTGGTGGTTCCGCTGCAGGTCGGTCGCGAGCGCTCGCGCGCCGCGGCCCAGGAGGCCGTGCGCCTGCAGCGCCCGCTGGGCATCCTGCTGCAGAGCAAGCCCGAGGTGGAGGATCCGACGCCCGAGGACCTGCACTGGGTCGGCACCGCCGCACAGGTGGTCCGCTACATCACCGCCGACGACGAGCACCACGCCATCATCAAGGGCACGCGCCGCTTCCGCGTGCTGCAGTTCCTCGAGGGCTATCCGTTCGCCGCCGCGCGCGTGCAGTTCATCGAGGACGCGGGCCAGGACGACGTCGAGGTCGAGGGCCGCGCGCGCGCGCTGCGCGACAAGGCCTCCGAGATCATCCAGATGCTGCCGCAGGTGCCGCAGGAGCTGGTCTCCGCCTTCGAGGCGATCGAGTCGGCCTCCGCGCTCGCCGACTTCATCGCCGGGATGATGGACGTCACTCCCGAGGAGAAGCAGGGCATCCTGGAGACCTTCGAGCTCAAGGCGCGCCTGGACAAGCTGCTCGAGCTGCTCACGCGCCGCATCGCCGTCCTCAAGGTCTCGCGCGAGGTCGACGAGCGCACGCGCGAGTCGATCGGCGACGCCAATCGCAAGCACCTCCTGCGCGAGCAGATGCGCACCATCCAGAAGGAGCTGGGCGAGGAGGACGACGACTCGGCCGAGCTGGCGGAGCTCGAGAGAGCCATCGCCGAAGCCGGCATGCCGCAGGAGGTGGAGAAGCACGCGCGCAAGGAGCTGAAGCGCCTGCAGCGCATGCAGGGCGGCGGCCCCGAGTCGGGCATGGTCCGCACCTACCTCGACTGGCTCGTGGAGCTGCCGTGGAAGGACGAGCCGCATCCGCCCATCGACCTCGCGCAGGCGCGTCGCGTCCTCGACGAGGACCACTTCGGCCTCGACAAGATCAAGCGTCGCATCGTCGAGTACCTCGCGGTGCGCAAGTTGAACCCCGCGGGGCGCAGCCCCATCCTCTGCTTCGTCGGCCCGCCCGGCGTGGGCAAGACCTCGCTCGGCCAGTCGATCGCGAAGGCGACGGGGCGCAAGTTCCAGCGCGTGAGCCTGGGCGGCGTGCACGACGAGGCGGAGATCCGCGGCCACAGGCGCACCTACATCGGCGCGCTTCCGGGCAACATCGTCCAGGCGCTCAAGAAGGCCGAGTCGAGCCACACCGTCCTCATGCTGGACGAGGTGGACAAGCTGGGCGGCGGCGGCTTCCACGGCGATCCGTCGTCGGCGCTGCTCGAGGTGCTCGACCCCGAGCAGAACTCGACCTTCCGCGACAACTACCTCGCCGTGCCCTTCGACCTGTCGAAGGTGCTCTTCATCGCCACCGCGAACGTGCTCGACACGATCCCCGGGCCGCTGCGCGACCGCATGGAGGTGATCCACCTTCCCGGCTACACGCTGCAGGAGAAGCTGCAGATCGCGAGCCGCTACCTCGTCGGGCGCCAGCTCGAGTCGGCGGGCCTCAAGGCGAGCGAGCTCGAGATCACCGAGGCGGCGCTGGAGGCCATCATCGCCGACTACACTCGCGAGGCCGGCGTGCGCAACCTCGAGCGCGAGATCGGCAACGTCGTGCGCCACGCTGCCGTGCGCATCGCCGAAGGCAAGGACACGCACGTGAAGGTGGACGCGGGCGACGTGGCCGCGATCCTGGGACCGCTCAAGTTCGAGGCCGAGGTCGCGATGCGCGCCGGCATCCCCGGCGTCGCCACGGGCCTGGCGTGGACGCCGGTGGGCGGCGACATCCTCTTCGTCGAGGCCGCGCGCATGCCCGGCAGCGGCAAGCTGATCCTCACCGGCCAGCTCGGCGACGTGATGAAGGAGAGCGCGCAGGCGGCGCTCTCGCTGGTGAAGGCGCGCGCGGGCTCGCTGGGTGTCGCGGCCGACGTGCTGGACAAGTCCGACATCCACGTGCACGTGCCCGCCGGAGCGACGCCGAAGGATGGGCCGAGCGCGGGCGTGGCGATGTTCACCGCGCTCTCGTCGCTGCTCACCGGCAGGCCGGTGCGCAACGACGTGGCGATGACGGGCGAGATCAGCCTGCGCGGCCTGGTGCTGCCGATCGGCGGCGTGAAGGAGAAGGTGCTCGCGGCGCTGCGTGCCGGCATCACCACGGTGATGCTTCCCGAGCGCAACCGCCGCGACCTCGAGGACATCCCGGCCGAGGCGCGCGAGAAGCTGCGCTTCGTCTGGGTGTCCGACGTGGACACGGCGCTCGAGACCGCGCTCGAGCCCGCGCCGCGCGAGGCCGCCGCCGCCTGACTCAGGTCGGTGCGTTCGAGACCACGTTCCAGCAGTTCTCGCGCACCGACCCGTCCCCCGCGAACACCTTGTAGCAGGCCTTCCCGAAGCTGAGGGCGACCTTGGTGACGGGTACGCCGAGCGTGTTCGGCTGCTTGGCCTTCAGGTCGAGCTCCCCGTTGTCCACGCCAAAGGAGGTCACGAGCACGTCGCTCAGGGTCCACTCGGACTGCGGCCTGCCGGTCTCGGGGTGCATCACGGTCAGGCGTGCGCTCGTGATGTGTCGCCCGCTGGCGATGTTCTCGAACTGCACCGGGCTCGTCGCGTGCTCGGTCGCCGAGAAGGTGAACTCCTTGAAGATCACCTTGCCCGCGCCGCCGCCGCCGCCGGAGCCGAGGGTGGCCGGGTTGGTTGCGCCCCAGCTGAAGGAGAGCACCTCGATGGAGCCGGGGATGCCGTTGAAGGTGAGCGAGACGTTGCCGGCCAGGGCCACGGGGGAAAGCAGGGCGGCGCAGGCGAGTGCCGCGCCGGTGAGAGGACGTTTCATGGCATGACTCCTTGGTGTGCTGTTGTCGGAGTCCGGGTGCGCCAGCCGAACGCCGCCATGGTAACGCCTTGGGAACGCGGTAGGATGGCGCCCGGTCGAAATCACTCCCGCGAGCTTCTACATGAAACCCATCGCCCTCGCGGCCCTGGCGCCGCTCGCCTTCGCCGCTTCCGCCGTTGCCGCCAACTGCCCCGTGGTCGAGTCGCGCCCGCCCGAGGGCGTCGGGCAGAAGCCGGCAGTGGAGGGACAGACGCGCGCGTGCGCGGTCAAGTCCACCGTCGCCTTCGACGTCACCGTCGTCGCGCGGGGCCTCGAGCATCCGTGGGCGATCGAGCCCCTGCCCGACGGCAGCCTCCTCGTCACCGAGCGTCCCGGGCGCATGCGCATCGTGAGCGCGACCGGTCAGGTGGGCGAGCCGCTCGCCAACCTGCCGCCGGTGGCCGCGCGCGGGCAAGGCGGCCTGCTCGACGTGGCCCTCGGCCCCACGTTCGAATCCGATCGCACGATCTACTGGTCGTTTTCCGAGCCGCGCGACGGCGGCAATGCGACCAGCGTGGCGCGGGGCGTGCTCGCGCGCGATGCGAAATCGCTGGAGCACGTGCGCGTGATCTTCCAGGCGCTGCCGGCCTACGACGGCGGGCACCACTTCGGCAGCCGGCTGGCATTCGGTCCCGATGGGATGCTCTACGTCACCACCGGCGATCGCTCGGATCGCGTGATGCGGCCGCATGCGCAGCGCATGGACGGCCACATGGGCAAGACGCTTCGCATCACGCCCGAAGGCAAGCCCGCGCCGGGCAACCCGTTCGCCGGCCAGGGGGGTTCGAAGGCCGAGATCTGGTCATTGGGACACCGCAACATCCAGTCGGCGGCGTTCGACGCGCAGGGACGCTACTGGACGGTCGAGCACGGCGCGCGCGGCGGCGACGAGCTGAACCTCATCGAGAAGGGCAAGAACTACGGCTGGCCGCTGCAGACTTTCGGCATCGAGTACTCGGGCTCGGCAATCGAGGGCTCGCAGACCGATCGCGCCGGCATGGAGCGGCCGGTCTACTACTGGGATCCGGTGATCGCCCCCTCGGGCGCGCTGTTCCATTCGGGCAAGGGCTTCCCCGCGTGGAAGGGCAACCTCTTCGTGGGCGGGCTGCGTTCACAGGTCCTGGTGCGCCTCGTGATCGAGGGGAACCGGGTGACCGGCGAAGAACACCTGCTCGGCGACCGCAACCGCCGCGTCCGCGACGTGCGCGAGGGTCCCGACGGCTCGCTCTACCTCGTCACCGACGAGTCGAACGGCGAGATCTGGCGGGTGTCGCCGAAGCGCCAATAACCGGGGGCAGACTCCAATTAAGCTAATTCCAGGGTTTTCTCCCGAAAACCCATCCGATTAACTTAATTGGAGTCTGACCCCGGTTATTTGCTGGCGGCGTCCAACTCGACGAGCGCCGCGGCGTCGAGCTTCACCCGCGCGGCCTTGGCCAGCTCGTCGAGCTGCGCGACTGAAGTCACGCTCACGATCGGGGCGGCGATGGTCGGCTGCGCCATGCTCCACGCGAGCGAGACCTGCGCGGGTGTGGCGCCTACCCGGGCGCTCACCGCATCCAGCGCGGCGAGGATGCGCATCCCGCGGTCGCCTTCGAAATATTTCTTGAGCCCACCTTCGCGCGGCCGGCCCTTGATGTCCTCGAGCCGGCGGTACTTGCCGGAAAGAAACCCCTTCGCGAGGCCGAAGAACGGGATCACGGCGAGGCCATGCTTCTGCGCCACGGGTTGCAGCTCGCGCTCGAAGTTGTGCCGGTCGTAGAGGTTGAACTCGGGCTGCAGGGTCTCGTAGCTCGCGAGACCCAGGCGCTTGCTCGCCGCCAGCGATTCGACCAGGCGGTCGGCGCCGTATTGCGAGGCGCCGATCGCGCGCACCTTGCCGGCCTTGACCAGCCGGTCGAGCGCCTCGAGCGTCTCGTCGACGGGCGTGGCGGGATCGTCCTTGTGCGTCTGGTAGAGGTCGATGCGGTCGGTCTGCAGGCGCCTGAGCGACTTCTCCACGTGCTTCTCGACCTGCGCCCGCTTGAGCCCCTTCTCGCCCTCGATCTCCATGCCGACCTTGGTCGCGAGCACGACGCGGTCGCGCTGGCCCGACTTGCGCAGCCAATTGCCGATGATCGTCTCGGACTCGCCGCCCTTGTGGCCCGCCACCCACGTCGAGTAAGTGTTGGCGGTGTCCAGGAGGCTGAAGCCCGTTTCCACGAAGCGGTCCAGGATCGCGTGCGAGGTCGCCTCGTCGGCGGTCCAGCCGAACACGTTGCACCCCAGGGCGAGGGGCGCCGTGGAGAGGCCGGAGCGGCCCAGGGGGCGTTTGTCCATTGTGCGATTATGCCGCCATGTGGCGTCTACTCGCGTCTGCGAGCCTCATGATCGGTTCCGTCGCCGCTGCGGCGCAACCGCCTCCACTCGCCCCGGCACAGGTCGAGGCCGTCATCGCGACAGCGAGACTCTATTCGGTCGTGCGCTATTTCCACCCGGGCGACGTCAACTCACGTGTCCCCTGGGATCGGTTCCTCGTTGCGGCTACCGAGTCCGCCCTGTCCGTGCGCAATGCGGGTGACATCGGGTCGATGCTCGAGGAAACGTTCTCCGTCTTCGGGACGGATGTCCAGCTGAAGCGTGGAGAGTTCGGCGATAGCGCCGCCCCGTACAACCGGGGAAGGTACTGGACCGAGTGGCGTCACATGGGCATCGGCATCGGCCAGCGCACGGCTCAGCCCGTCTACCGCAGCTGGCGCCTGGCCAGGGACGATCCCCCCGCGGAAGCCTTCGGCGAGGGCGTCGCGCGCCCGGCGCCGGGCCGATGGTCTGTCGTCTCCCTTGCCGCGGGATGGAACGCGCGGGTCGCGGTCTCGATGTCGAGCGCCGATGCGCTCATCACCCGCGCCCAGGACGAAAGGCTCGCTCGCATGCACGAGGAGCTGCCGGCATGGGATCCGAAGGCCGCCGCCGTCACGCGGGCGCAATCCTTGGCCTCCGGCATCGCGGTCTGGAGCATCGCGCGGCACTTCTATCCGTACTGGCCCGACGTGGCTACCGATTGGGACAGTGCGTTTCGCGGCTGGGTCGCGACCCAGCCCGCGACCCAGTCGCGCGCGGCGCTGCTGGCGTCCCTGAAATCGCTGACCGCACGCATGGACGATGGCCATGCCGGCGTGAGTGACCTGCAGGTCCAGGCGCAACGGCGTTCGCCGCCGCTCGCCTTGCGGCCGCTGGGCGAGAGCTACGTCGTGACCGCCAGTGGCCATCCCGACATCGCGCCCGGTGACGTCATCGAAACGATCGACTCGCGCCCCGTGGCCGAGGTAGCACGCGCGATACTTCAGGGGACTTCGGCGGGGGCGCACTCGCGTCCATGGCTCGCGCGAAATGCGTTGCTGCAGGGCGAAGGTACCGCGTCACGCCTGGGCCTTCGACGCGGCGCCAGCGTGCGTGAAGTCGTGGTTTCCTACCCGGGTGGCGAAGCTGTGCGGGAAAAGCGCCCCGAGCCCATCGCCGAGCTCGCGCCGGGCATCAGATATGTCGATGCGTCGCGGTTCAACCGCGCCGCCTTCGAGAAGGAGCTGCCGCGGCTGGGCGCGGCAAATGCGATTGTCTTCGACCTTCGGGGTTATCCCACGGGAGATGCATACGACCTTGCGGGGTATTGGGTGGGTGCGAAGGAGGAGGCGCGGTGGATGCACGTTCCGATTCTCGCTCGACCCTTCGAGGCGCCGGTGGGGTCAGTTGACCACGGCTGGAATGTAAAGCCGAAGCCGGGCATCGAGGGTGTTCGCAAGATCCTGATGATCGATCCGCGCGCGATCAGCTACTCGGAGTCGCTGGTGGGCTACTTCGCGGCGCACGCCAAGGGTGTCATCGTGGGCGAGCCGACCGCCGGGGCGAACGGTAACGTGTCGACTGTCGAGCTGCCCGGGATGTTCGCGTTCCGCTTCACGGGCATGCGGGTGACGGCACACGATGGGAAAGTGTTCCACGCCCGCGGCTTCCAGCCTGATGTGGTCGTCGTTCCGACCGTCGAGGGGATCGCGGCCGGGCGAGACGAGGTGCTCGAGCGGGCGGTCGAGCTCGCGCGCCAGCCGCGCTAGGGCTGCAGGATTCCGTCCTTCACTACCCGGTGGATGCGGCTGGTATTCCCGATATCGGCCAACGGGTCGGCGTCGAGCACCACGAGGTCTGCGAGCCGTCCGGTTGCGATCACGCCGCCCTCGCGCTCGAGGCCCATCATCTTCGCGCCGTTCACCGTGGCCGTGCGCAGCACCTGCAGCGGCGTCAGGCCCGCCTGCACCATGAGCTCCATCTCGCGGAAGACCGCGGGTCCGTGCAGCGCGCCGATGTTGCCGGCGTCGGTGCCCATCGCGACGGTGATGCCCGCGGCCCACACCTTGCGCAGGTTCTCGAGGATCACGGGCGAGGTTGCCAGCGACGGCGGCTTGTCCACGAGCTGGGCCACGCGCGGCGGCAGCTTCGCGCGCGGGATCTTCTCGAGGTCGCGCATCGCCCCCACGATCTCGGGGTCGGCGAGGCGGCGCTCGGCATCCGTGGCGACCCACTGGTTCGAGAGCGCCATCGCGTAGCTGGTCATCACGAAGATGGTCGGGCAGTAGATGGCGTTGCGGCTTCGCGCCAGCGCGACGAATTCGTCGTCCACCGGAGCGTCCACGACCGAATGCACGAGGATGTCGGCGCCGGCGCGCAGCGCCGACTTGGCGACCACCAGCTCGGTGGCATGCACCGCCAGGCGGATGCCGGCCGCATGCGCCTCCTCGGCGGCAGCGCGCACGATCGCTTCCTGCGCGGCGAGGTCGTCGCCCTTCTGGTGGATGAACCAGACCTTGATGAAGTCCGGCTTGTACGGGAGCTGGCGCCGCGCGAGCGCTCGCGCCGCCGCCGGCGTCGTCGTCTTGATGATGGGAGGGTCGCCGAGGTCGAGCTTGGTGCGCTCGACCATCGAGATCAGCGGTCCCGCGACGGCCATGCGAGGCGCCGCCGCGCTCATCGCCGCGGCGTCGCGCACCGTGAAGTTCCAGAACGGGCCACCCACGTCGGCCACGCTGGTGACGCCGCTCGCGAGCCAGGTGCGGAACGTGACGGGCAGGCGCGCCTTGTTCCGCGCCGTCTCGTCGGCATAACGGACCACCGGGTTGAAGTCGGCCGCGTCGGGGCGGGTGTAGAGGTTGCCCGACTGGAAGAAGTGCACGTGCGAGTCGACCAGGCCGGGAATCACCCACTTGCCGCGCGCGTCGATCGTCTGCGTGCCCGCCGGCACGTCGAGCCCGCGGCCCACGCCCACGATGCGGTTGCCGCGCACGAGAATCGTCGTGTCGCGCTCGACCGCGGCGGCGCCTTCGCGCTCGGGATGGATCACGGTGGCACCGACGATGGCGAGGTGGGCTTGCGCGGCGGTCGACGATGTCGTGGGCGCGCCCGCGGGCGCGCAGCCCGCGGCGAGGACTGCGAGAAGTGCGGCGGCAAGGAATGTACGCATGGCGGTACGTAGCGTAACCCACGTAACACATTGTTTCAGGCGGTCACGGCGGGGCACTGGTGTGGTACCGTGCCGCTCCCCTTCCATTTCTACAGGCGCTCAAGTCCGTGCGAACGATTCTCCTGCTGGTTTCCGTAGCCGCCCTCTCGGGCTGCACCATTTCCACCGAGCTCGGCCCGGGCGGCTTCAAGGGGGGACGTCACGTCGAACGCGACGTGACCGGCTCGAACCTCGCGCCGCGCGACGACGCCGACCGCGGCAGCGCGAAGAAGCTCGCGCCCGAGGACGTGGGTCGCCTGCAGCAGAACACCGGCAGCAAGGACGCCGGCAAGACCTGACGAATCAGGCGGTGGTCGCGAGGCGCGGGGCGGCACGCAGGTCCTGCACGATGCGCCCGGCCTGCGCGATCTCGGCTTCGTGCTCATGGTCGCGCCACGGCTCGGCGAGCGCCGCCTCGTACCAGCGCTTCATTGAAGGCGCCGCCAGCAGGCGCCGCGCGTAGGCCGCGGCGGGCTCCGGCAGCTCGAGCCCGTACGACTGCACGCGGAAGGCGACCGGGCAGAAGAACGCGTCGACGCCACCGAAGTCGCGACCCGCGAGGAACGGCCCGCCGAAGCGCTCCAGGCCCTCGCTCCACAGCTCGGCCACGCGCGCGACATCCTTCGCCAGTGCCTCGGGCATCCCATGCAGCTTCACGCGGACGCCGCAGTTCATGCCGCACGTGTTGCGCAGCGCCTGGAAGCCGCTGTGCATCTCGGCTGCGGCGCAGCGCGCCCAGGCGCGCGCGGCTGCGTCCGTGGGCCACACGCCCCCGTGCCGGTCCGCGAGGTACTCGACGATGGCGAGCGAGTCCCAGATGACGCGACCCTCGTGGTGCAGGACGGGAACGCGATTCGTCGGCGACTTCCCGGCGATCGAGCGCGCGAAGCCCGCGCCGAACACGTGGTTCACCTCCTCGAACGGGATGGCGAGCTCGGTCATCAACGCCCAGGGCCGCAGCGACCAGGACGAGTAGTTCTTGTTGCCGATGTGTAGGGTATGCATGGCGCCATTGTCCCGCTGCGGCGCGGCCGCGACAATGCAATTGATTTCGACTTCTTGTTAGCGCCGTTCGCCGATCGAGAGGGCGGTGAGGATTCCCTGCAGCAGCGCGAGCGGCGGCGGCGGGCAGCCGGGGACGGTCACGTCCACGGGAATCACCCTGGACACGCCACCGCAGACGGCGCCGCCTTCGCCGAAGATCCCGCCGTCCCTGCCGCAATCCCCGACCGCGACCACGAGCTTGGGATCGGGCATCGCCTCGTAGGCGATGCGCAGCGCCTGCTCCATGTTGCGCGTGACCGGGCCCGTGACGAGCAGCATGTCGGCATGCCTCGGGCTCGCCGCGAAACGGATGCCGAGGCCCTCCAGGTTGTAGTACGGGTTGTTGAGCGCGTGGATCTCGAGCTCGCAGCCGTTGCAGGAGCCGGCGTCGACCTGGCGGATCACGAGCGCCCGGCCGAGGATGCGCAGGATGTCGGCCCGGATCACCGGCGCGCGCGTGCGCCACTCCTCGTGGGCCGCGGGAGAGGGCTCGCTTACCATGCCCGTGCGCGCGATCTTCATCAGGATAGGGATCACGTGTCGGCCCCCGAGTAGCTCAGGTTGAAGCTCTTGTTGATGAGCGGGAAGTCGGGAACGATGTTGCCGATCACCGCGTGCTCCAGCACGGGCCAGTTGTGCCACGACGGATCGTGCGCGTGGCAGCGCGCGATGCGCCCGTCGCGGCCGGCTTCGAGCGCCACCAGCACTTCGCCGCGCCAGCCCTCGACCCATCCCACGCCGAAGGCTTCGGGCGCGGGCGTCGGCAGCGGCACGCGCACCTCGCCCGCGGACATTCCGGCGACGATCGCCTGGACCAGCCGCACCGACTCGAAGAGCTCGTCGAAGCGCGCGTGCACGCGCGCGGCGACGTCACCGGCGATGTAGACGACCTTCTTCACCTTGAGGGTGCGGTACGGATCGACGGGATGGTCGACGCGCAGGTCGAACGCCTGCCCGCTCGAGCGCCCTCCGAGGCCCACGAGCCCGAGGCGCGCGGCGAGCTCGGGCGTGACGCGGCCCGCCGTGATGAAGCGGTCTTGCAGCCCCGAATGCTCGTCGAAGATGTCGCGCAGCCCACGCACCTCGATCTCGATCTCGTGCGCGTGGCGCGCCATCGCCGCGAGCTTCGCGGGATCGGGGTCCACCGCGACGCCTCCCGGGACGATGGCGTCCATCGCGAATCGATGCCCGAACGCCTCGCCGTTGGCGCGCAGCCAGTCCTCCTTCAGGCGCATGAACTGCGAGAGGGCGAAGGCGAACCCGCCGTCGTTGCCGAGCGCGCCCAGGTCGCCGAGGTGGTTGGCGATGCGCTCGCGCTCGAGCAGCAGCGCCCGCAGCCAGCGCGCGCGCGCCGGAGGCTCGATGCCGGCGGCGGCCTCCGCGGCCTGCGCATAGGCCCAGGCGTATGCCACGGTCGAATCGCCCGAGACGCGGCCGGCGAGCCGGTGGCCCTCGGCGACGGTGAAGTCCTCGAAGCGCTTGTCGATCCCCTTGTGCGTGTAGCCCAGCCGCTGCTCCAGGCGCAGCACCTTCTCGCCCACGATCGAGAACCTGAAGTGTCCCGGCTCGATGATGCCGGCGTGGATCGGCCCCACCGGGATCTCGTGCACGCCGTCGCCCTCCACGCGCACGAAAGGATAGTCCGGCTCGTGGCGCAGCCACGGCCGCTTGTCGCGTGCCCCCTCGGCGTCGATGCCGTGGAGGTCGCGCACCGCCCGCTGCATGCGCCCGGCCGCGGGAAAGAGCCCGGAGACGTCGGGGTACGACGGCGCCTCGCGGCGTAGCGCCAGCTCGACCACGCAGAGGCCCTCTTCGAGCGCATAGGCCGCGAGCACCGCGGGCTGGCCGCCGGGGCGCTCCGCCCCCCAGAGCGACACCAGGCGGCCCTTCGACTCGTGCGCGGCACGCGCCGCGTCGATCCAGTCCTCACCCCGGGTGACGAGGGCGCGCGCAGCAGCGACCTCGCCGCCAAGGCGGCGTACGTCGGTGGCAGCGCCGAGAGCCTTCATCGTCACCCCAGCAGCTTCGCCGCCTGGTGGTACCAGGCCGCGAGGTAGGGCGGAATGTAGAGCCCCAGCATGAGCGCGAGCCCCAGGTGGACGAACACGGGCGCCAGCGCCGGCTGGTAGCGGAACGGCGTCACGTGGGTGTCGCCGAACACCATCGGCTGCACGCGCCCGAAGACCGCGGCGAACGCCACCCCGAGAGACAGCAGCAGGAAAGGCGTGGCCCACGGGTGCTCGCGCATCGCCGTGGTGAGGATCAGGAACTCGCTCGCGAAGACTCCGAAGGGCGGCATCCCGAGGATCGCGAGCGTGCCGATCATGAGGCCCCAGCCGATGGTCGGGCTCACCTTGAGCAGCCCGCGGATGTCGTCCATCACCTGGGTGCCGGCGTTCTGGGTCGCGTGCCCGACGGTGAAGAAGATCGCGCTCTTCACCAGCGAGTGCACCGTCATGTGCAGCAGCCCCGCGAAGTTGGCGATCGGCCCCGCCATGCCGAAGGCGAAGGTCATGAGCCCCATGTGCTCGATCGACGAGTAGGCGAACATGCGCTTCACGTCGCGCTGGCGCGACAGGAAGAAGGCGGCCACCACCACCGAGAGCAGCCCGAACCCCATCATCATGTTGCCGGCGAAGCGCGAATCGAGCGCGCCGTCGGCGAGCACCTTGCAGCGCACCACGCTGTAGAGCGCGACGTTGAGCAGCAGCCCCGAGAGCACCGCCGAGATGGGCGTCGGGCCCTCGGCGTGCGCGTCGGGCAGCCAGTTGTGCAGCGGCACCAGGCCCACCTTGGTGCCGTAGCCCACCAGCAGGAACACGAAGGCGAGCGACATGATGGCGGGCTCGAGCTGGCCCTTCACCAGGTTGAGGTGGGTCCAGAGGAGCGCGTTGCCTTCGGCGCCCAGCACGCGCTCGGCGGCGAAATACAACAGGATGGTGCCGAAGAGCGCCTGGGCGATTCCCACGCCGCAGAGGATGAAGTACTTCCACGCCGCCTCCAGGCTCGCCGCGGTCCGGTAGACCGAGACCAGCAGCACGGTGGCAAGCGTCGCCGCCTCCATCGCCACCCACAGGATCCCCATGTTGTTGGTGGTGAGCGCGAGCAGCATGGTGAACATGAACACCTGGTACATGCTGTGGTAGAGCCGCAGCCGCGCCGCCGTCATGCGCCCCTTGTCGCGCTCGGTGCGCATGTAGGGGCGCGAGAAGAGCGCGGTCGTGAAGCCCACGAACGCCGTGAGCGAGACCAGGAATACGTTGAGCGAGTCGAGGAAGAACTGGTCCTGGTAGATCCGGATCGGCCCGGTGGAGACGACGTCGGCGGTGACCCATGCCGCGGCCACGAAGGTCGCGAAGCTGAACGCGGCGTTCGCCTCGGGCGCGCTCTCGCGCTCGCCCAGCGCCCAGAGCAGCAGCCCGCCCAGGAGCGGAATGGCGAGCAGGATGGCGAGCGCGTGCACTATTCGTCCTTGAGCTTCTCGAGGTGGTGGATGTCGAGCGAGTCGAACTGCTCGCGGATCTGGAACAGGAACACGCCCAGGATCACCATGCCCACGAGCACGTCGAGCGCGATGCCGAGCTCGACCACCATCGGCATGCCGTAGGTGGCGCTGGTGGCGGCGAAGAACAGCCCGTTCTCCATCGACAGGAAGCCGATCACCTGCGGCACCGCCTTGGAGCGCGTGATCATCATGAGGAAGGACATGAGCACGCATGCGAGCGCGATGCCGAGCGTGCCGCGGGCGATCGAGCGCGAGAACTCCGAGATCGGGAGCGCGAGGTTGAACGCGAACACCACCAGCGCGATGCCCACCAGCATCATCGTCGGGATGTTGATGAGCGTCTCGATGTCCCACTTCACGTTGAGCCGCCGGATGAGGCGGTGCAGGATGTAGGGCAGGAGCATCACCTTGAGCACGAGCGTGATCGCCGCCGACCAGTACAGGTGAGACTGCCCGGTGGCGTAGGCCACGGTCGCGGTGGAGCATACCAGCGCCATGCCCTGCAGCGCGAAGAGGTTGATCAGCGTCACGATGCGCCGCTGCGAGAGCATGGCGAAGGCGATGAGCAGCAGCCCGGCCGCGAAGAGGTTGACGAACTGGGTGGCGAGCGGGGCCATCGTCCTAGGCGCCCAGCAGCAGGTGGACGAGGAGCGCCAGCACGCCCAGCAGGAAGGCGGTGGCGAGGAACTCGGGCACGCGGAAGATGCGCATCTTGGCGAGGATGGTCTCGATCACCGCCAGCGCGAAGCCGCCGGCGGCGAGCTTCGCCAGCAGCACGGGGAGCGCCCAGAGCAGGGCCGCGTGGTCGTTGGCCCGCGCGATGCCCCACGGGAAGAAGAGCGCGATCCCGGCGCAGGAGTAGGCGAAGAGCTTCAACGCCGCGGCCCACTCGAGGAGAGCCAGGTGCCGCCCCGAGTACTCCAGGACCAGGGCCTCGTGGATCATGGTGAGCTCGAGGTGCGTGGCCGGGTTGTCGACCGGGATGCGCGCGTTCTCGGCGAGCGACACCATGGTGAAGGCGATTCCCGCGAACGCGAGGCTCGGCAGGATGGTGAGCTCGCGCTGCGACAGGCTCGCCACGATGGTCGCGAGCGAGGTCGAGTGGGAAATGAGCGACGCGGTGAAGAGCACCATCAGGAACGCGGGCTCGGCGAGGAAGCCGATCAGCATCTCGCGCCGGGCGCCCATCGTGCCGAACGCGGTGCCGATATCCATGGCCGCGAGCGAGATGAACAGGCGCGCGAGCGCGAAGAGCCCCACCAGCGCGATCGCGTCGGCCGCGGGGGCGAGCGGAAGGTTGGTCGACAGCGTCGGGATGATCATCGAGGCGAGCAGCATGCAGCTGAAGACCACGTAGGGGGAGACGCGGTACATGGGCGTCGCGCCGTGCGCGATGATCGACTCCTTCCAGAAGAGCTTGTGCAAGGTGCGGAAGGGCTGCAGCAGCGGCGGGGCGGAGCGGTTCTGCAGCCACGCGCGGCACTGGTTCACCCAGCCCACCAGCAGCGGCGCCAGCGCGAGCGCCAGCGCCCCGGCGGCGAACTGGGCGAGGATGCCTTCGAAGTTCATGCCTGGGTGAGGAAGAGCAGCGCCACGAGGGTCACGAAGCTGTAGAGCAGGTAGATCGAGATGCGGCCGCGCTGCAGCATCCCCACCACCCGCGAGGTGCGTTCGGTCGCCGCGGCGATGCGCAGGTAGATCCAGCGCCACATCGGGTCCTCGACGTCGACGCGGTAGCGCGGGGCGGCATCGAAGGGCGAGGGCAGCTCCCGGCGCATGCGGTAGAAGGGCTCGAAGATCTGGCGGATCGGCTGGCCGAAGCCTTCGGCCGAGTCCTGCATGCGCGAGGTCTGGGCGGGGAAGCCGCAATCCCACGGCGCGGCACGGCGGATGTTGCCGTGGTAGAGCCGGCGCACCATGAAGAAGGCGAACAGCATGATCGCGAGCGTGAGCACGATCAGCAGCAGCGGGCTGTACGAGGCGCGCTCCGCCGACACCGGCGCGAGGAGCAGCCAGTCGCCCACGCGGCCGCTTTGCGCGAGCCCGCGCCCGAGGAGCGTGAACGGCACCGGGTCGAGCACCTCCATCACGGCGACCGGGAAGAGGCCGAGCAGCACGCAGCCCGCGGCGAGCCAGGCGAGGCCGAGGCGCTCGAGGCCCCCCGCGTCGCGCGCTTCCCGGGCGATCTTCTCCTCGCGCGGGCGGCCGAGGAAGATCACGCCGTAGAACTTCACCATCACGTAGCCGGCGAGGGCCGCCACCAGCGCGACGCCCGCGGCGAAGATCGGGACCAGCATCTTGAGGTAGGGATTGGGCAGCCCGCCCGTGAAGAGGAAGCTCTGCAGCAGCAGCCATTCGGAGACGAAGCCGTTGGACGGCGGCAGCCCCGCGCAGGCGATCACGCCGACGAGCACCGTCACCGCGACCCACGGCATCGAGCGCATGAGCCCGCCGAGCTTGCCGAGGCTGCGCTCGTGCGTGGCGTGCAGCACCGAGCCCGTGCCGAGGAAGAGCAGGCTCTTGAAGATCGCGTGGTTGAGGCAGTGGTAGAGCATGGCGGTCAACGCGAGCGCGGCGAGCGAGGGCATGTTGTAGGCCGCGAACACGATCGCGAGCCCCATGCCCATCACGATGAGCCCCATGTTCTCGATCGACGAGTAGGCGAGCAGGCGCTTCATGTCGACCTGCGCCGCTGCGAACACCGCGCCGAAGAGCGCGGTGACGAGCCCCAGCACCAGCGCCACGACGCCCCACCACCACAGCGGCGTGTCGATCAGGTCGAAGGTCACGCGCGCCAGGCCGTAGATCGCGGTCTTGAGCATCACCCCGCTCATGAGTGCCGAGACCGGCGAGGGCGCGGCCGGGTGCGCCTCGGGCAGCCAGATGTGCAGCGGCAGGATGCCCGCCTTGGCGCCGAAGCCGAAGAGGGCGAGCAGGAAGGCCGCCGATGCCCATAGCGGCGGGAGCCGCTGGGCGCGCATGTTGGCGAACGTGTAGTCGCCGGTGTTGGCCTGCAGCACGCCGAAGCAGAGCAGGATCGCGATGGCGCCGATGTGCGCGATCAGCAGGTAGAGGTATCCGGCGCGCTGGATCTCCGGGATGCGGTGGTTGGTGGTGACGAGGAAGAACGAGGCGAGCGCCATCAGCTCCCAGCTCACCATGAAGGCGTAGGCGTCGTCGGAGAGCAGCACCATCGCCATGCCCACGAGGAACATGTGGTACTGCAGGCACATGACGCCCGGAGGCGTGCCCTCGCCGGCGCGGAAGTAGCCGCCCGCGAACACCGAGATTCCGGCGCTCGCGAGCCCGAGGATCACGAGGAAGAAGGCCGCGAGGGGGTCGAGGCGCAGGTGGAACGGCAGGTCGGGCAGGCCGATCGCGAGGATCGCGACCTCGGGCGCCGCGGGCAGCGCCGCGAACCCGATGCCTGCGAGGGCGATGCTGAGCGCCGCGGATGCGGGGAACAGGATGAACGCGACCACGCGGAAGCTGCGGATCGCCGCGACGCCCGCCAGGCCGATGGCTATCCAGGCCGCGATCACGATCATCGCGGCATCGATCGCCAGCAACGGACTGCTCACACCGTCTCGACGGGCGAGTCGAGGAAGTAGCCGGCGCCGCGCTCGGTCTTGATCAGTTTGGGCTGGTTCGGGCTCTCTTCGACCTTGCGCCGCAGGCGCAGGATCTGCACGTCGATCGAGCGGTCGTAGATGTCGTCGTGCAGGCGGCTCGATTCCAGCAGCTGGTCGCGCGACAGGATCCGGCCGGGCGCCTTCAGGAAGGCCACCAGGAGCGCGTACTCGCTGTTGGTGAGCTCGACGTTGCGCCCGTCGGGGGCGCGCAGCTTGCGCGTGCCGGTGTTGAGCTCCCATCCCGCGAAGCGGAAGGCGCGGACCTTTTCGCCCCGGCGCGTGGCGCGCTTGCCCTCGGTGCGGCGCAGCACTGCGCGCACGCGCGCGAGCAGCTCCCGGTTGCTGAAGGGCTTGGTGACATAGTCGTCGGCGCCCAGCTCCAGCCCCATGACGCGGTCGACCTCTTCCTTGCGGCCCGTGAGGATGATGATCGGCAGGTCGAGCGACTCGCGCAGCCGGCGCGCGATGGCGAGGCCGTCTTCGTCGGGGAGCTTCAGGTCGAGGATCACGAGGTCGACGATCTCGGCCGACAGGACCTTGTCCATGTCGGCGCCGGTCTCGGCGACCGAGACCTGGAAATTGTTCTCCGCGAGGTACTCCTTGATCAGCTCGCGGATGGCGACGTCGTCGTCGACGACCAGGATATGGGCTTCCACAGGACGCTCGAGTTGGGGCCGTTGGGGCATTCTACCGCCGAACGGCTAGAATCCGAATCGAATCAACGATGAACGCTGCGATCTTCGGGGCCGCCTATGCGCTGCTCGCGCTTTTCAGCGTGAGCCTGCCCCGTTTCGAGCCCCTGCATGTGTGGCCCGGGCACGGGCTGGCTCTCGGCGTGCTGCTGCTGGTGCCGCCTGCGCGCTGGGCGCCCTACCTCGTCTGCGTCCTCGTTGGCACCGTCATCGCGGGAACCGTCGGTGGCCTGCCGGCCGCGGAGTTCGCCATGACCACGGTGGTCGCCCTCGTGCTGCCCAGCGTGACGGCGCTGGGCCTCGGGCGACTGGCCGGTCCCCGCGTGCAGGTCGACAGCATCCGCGCGCTGTCGGCGTTCATGGTGGGCATGGTCGCGGTGGTGATCGTCGTGGCCATGCTCGAGGCGGGCTATGCCTACCTCGTCCACGACCTGCCTCTGCGCGCGCGGTGGACCATCTCGTTCGTCTCGGCGATGCTCGGCATGCTGCTGCTGGCACCCCTGGTGCTCGCCTGGAAACGCGACGGGCTGGGCGAGGCGCTGTCCGAGGCGCGCGCGCGGCTGCCGGAGTTGCTCGCCCTCTACGCGGGCCTGGTCCTCACCACCTACTACATCTTCGCCACGCGCCCGGAATCGGCGGGCATCACGCCGTCGCTGCTCTACCTCTGCGCGCCTTTCCTCATCTGGGCGGCGCTGCGCTTCGGGCTGCGCTCCTCCACGCTCGGCCTCGCGATCTTCGGCCTGCTCTGCTACTGGCTCACGGGCCACGGCTCGGGTCCCTTCGCGATCGCCGCGCCCGGCGAAACGCCGCTGCTGTACCTGCACGCCTACCTCGCCACGATCATCGTGACCACGCTCTTCTCGGCTGCGCTGCTGGTGGAGCGCCGCGAGGCCGAACGCGAGACCGAGGAGTGGCGCTTCCGGCACGAGCGCGTGATCCGCGCGAGCCAGAGCCTGCTCTACGAGTTCGACCCGGTGTCGGGCTCGCTCGTGTGGGACGGCGACACGCTGCGCGTGATCGGCACGGACGCGACCGCGGTGGCCACGGCGCGCGCGTGGATGGGCCGCGTGCACCCGGACGACCGCATCCGTCTCAAGGGGCTGCGCGCCCAGCTCGTCACCGGCGAGATCTCGCACATCGCGATGGAGTACCGCTTCCGCCGCGACGACGGCGAGTTCGCCACCCTGGGGGTGAACGCGTACCTGATCGGCGAGGCCTCGAGCGAGCGCGAGGGGCGGCGCGTGGTGGGCTTCGTGAAGGACGTCTCGGAGAAGGTGCGCGCCGACGAGGAGCGCAGGCGCCTGGAGGCGCAGCTGAAGCAGGCCGAGAAGATGCAGGCGGTCGGACACCTCGCGGGCGGGATCGCGCACGACTTCAACAACATCCTCGGCGCGATCATCGGCTACGGCGAGCTCGCCCAGCGCAAGGCCGAGGGCGACCAGAAGCGCTACATCGACGTCATCATGGATGCGGGCAACCGCGCGAAGGCCCTGGTGAACCAGATCCTCTCGTACAGCCGCGCCGAGGGAGCCGAGAAGGCCGCCGTGATCGTGGCGCCGGTGGCGCAGGAAGTCTGCGACCTGGTGCGCGGCTCCTCGCCCAAGGTGATCGACGTGCGCTTCAGCTCGGGCGCGAACGACGCCGCGGTGATGGGCGATCCGACGCGCCTGCACCAGCTGCTCATGAACCTCTCCACGAACGCGATCCACGCGATGGAGGAGGGTGGCACGCTCGATGTCGCGGTCGATACCGAGCGCGTGGAGGCGCCGCGGAAGGTGCGCAGCGGCGAGGTGCCCTCGGGCCAGTACGTGCGCATCACCGTGGCCGACAGCGGCCACGGCATCGCCCCCGAGGTGATCGACAGGATCTTCGAGCCCTTCTTCACCACCAAGCCCGCAGGGCGCGGCACGGGACTGGGGCTGGCGCTGGTGCACTCGGTCGTGACGGAGCACCAGGGCTACATCGACGTGGCGAGCGAGCTGGGCCGCGGTACCACCTTCACGGTGTGGATCCCGCGCATCGAAGGCGCCGCGGCGGGCGAAGGCCCCGCCGCCGAGCTGCCGATGGGGCGCGGGCAGGCGGTGCTGGTGGTGGACGACGAGCCCGAGGTGCTCGCCGCGCTCGAGGAGATGCTCGCCACGCTCGGCTACGAGCCGGCGGGCTTTCGCAACGGCAGGGAGGCGCTGGACGCGGCGCGTGCCGAGCCGCGCCGTTTCGAGGCGGTCGTGAGCGACGAGGTCATGCCCGAGCTCACCGGCACGCAGCTCGCCATCGAGCTGCGCAAGTTGAACCCCACGCTGCCGATCCTCATCGCCAGCGGCTACGGCGGGGCGGGGTTCGAGACCCGCGCCCTCTCGGCGGGCGTGAACCGGGTGATCAAGAAGCCCTACCGCATGAGCGAGATCGCCGAGATCCTCGACGGGTTCTTCGCCTCGGGCAGCTGAGTTACAGCTGCAAGAGGGGCGTAACGGCGGCGTAATGGCCCGCCGTCAGATTCTTCCTGCGGGCCGCGTTTTTTTTCCTCCGGCCAGGCCATCCAGAACAAGACCCAACCGCCGGGAGATCCGTGGGCCATTCGTTGTCGCGCATTGCCGAGGAGCTCGTCCGCTCCGGGAACGGCGAATCCGTCCGCTGGCAGGGCCTTACCCTGCGCAGCCACCTCCAGCCGATCTACTCGGTCCGGCAGGCGGGCTGCATGGGCTTCGAGGCGTTGCTGCGGGCCTCGGACGACTCGGGCCCGTTGCGCCCCGAGCGCCTGTTCGAGCGCGCCCGCGTCGACGGCGACGTGGTGCTGCTCGACTGGATCTGCCGCGCTCTGCACCTGCGCAAGTTCGCCACCGTCGATCCGGGCGACCGCAAGCTCTTCCTCAACGTCCATCCCGAGGCTGCGGTACGCGGCGCGCGCTCGGTGCGCGAGTTCGCCGACCTGGTGCGCTACTACGGATTGCCGCCGTCGCGCCTCACGATCGAGATCCTCGAGGCGCCGTGCCCGGACGAGTCGCTGCTGCGCGAGGCCGTGATGGGTTACCGCGAGCTCGGCGCCGGCATCGCCATGGACGACTTCGGCCTCGGGCGCTCGAACTTCGACCGCATCGTGGCGTTGAGGCCCGACATCGTGAAGATCGACCGCTCGATCCTCACCCGCACGGTGGGCGAGACGCGCTCGCGCCGGATGCTGCCCTCCATCATCGAGCTGCTGCACGATGCCGGTGCCCAGGTCACCGTCGAGGGCGTCGAAAGCGCCGCGGAGGCGCTGGTCGCCATCGAGTCGGGCGCCGACCACCTGCAGGGTTTCCACCTGGCCGCGCCGAGTGCCCAGCTTCCGGACGAGGCGCTCACCTCCGGGATACTGGCCGAGCTGCTGCGCATGCGCGGCGCCCCTCGCCTCGCGGTTGTCGGAATCAGCTGATAGATGGAACGCGCCGCCCGCGCGGCGGTCACTCCGGGACACCCTGGAGGAAAACAATGAGCGCAGTTCCGCAGAAGCCCGCAGCCAAGCCCGGCAGCAAGCCCGTACTCACCGACGTGAAGACCCTGCGCGAGCAGGCGCGCCGCCATATCGAGGAAGGCGCGGTCACCGAGAACTACGGCGCCGACAAGGACAAGGTGGTCGAGCTGCTGAACGAGGCGCTCGCCACCGAGCTCGTGTGCGTGCTGAGGTATCGCCACGACTACTTCATGGCCCGCGGGATCCACTCGCATGCGGTGGCCACCGAATTCCTCGAGCACTCCAACGAAGAGCTGGCGCACGCCGACCAGATCGCCGAGCGCATCGTCCAGCTGGGCGGCGAGCCCGACTTCAACCCGAACGCCATCACCGGCCGCAGCCACGCGGAATACCGCATCGGCAAGACGCTGCAGGAGGCGATCAAGGAGAACCTGGTCGCCGAGCGCATCGCGATCGACAGCTATCGCGAGATGGTCCAGTTCGTGGGCGAGAGCGATCCCACCACGCGGCGCATGCTGGAGGAGATCCTCGCGGCCGAGGAACAGCATGCCGACGAGCTCGCCGACCTGCTGCAGCAGGACAAGGCGCGGCAGTAGATCACTCCTCCACGGCTGGTCTGAGGAGGCCCGATCACTCCAGAGGCGGAGCAGGGGCCCCGCTTGCGGGGATGCGACCCGGCGGAGTGATCGGGGCCGACACGACGATCACAATCCTCCACGGCTGGTTTGAGGAGGCCCCCGGCGAAAAAAAGCCCTCCCCGGCCGGGGAGGGCGATGAGCACCTCTGGAAAAGCTTCAGCGCTGCGCGCTGGCGCGGCGGCGTTCCTGGATCGGCACGGACCTCGGGAACGTGGATTCGGCGATGCGACGGGAGTGCGCGAGCGAAGCCTCGAGGCGGCCGAGCAACTGCTCGCGCCGGCCGGCGAGGCGCATCCAGGGGTCGTGGGTCACGCGCCCCCAGCCCTCCAGGGCCCAGCCCTTCATGGCGCGCAGGTGGCCGTGCATCTGTTCCGAGTTCATCGCATCTCTCCCTGTGGTCACATCCAGCGGCTGCGCTCGCGCAGGGAAACTTTCTGCACGCGCGCGGTCAATACGGCACGGTTCACGGTCAGGCACTCGGTGGCGCGCTTGTCCGTCGGCGAGCGTGCGCAAAGCACGTCGTTCGCCATGGCCGGTGCCGCGTCCTCCATCACGAGGACGCTCACCATGGCCGGCAGGAAATCGGCTTCCGACGGGTCTTCCGCGGCAAGTCCGGTGGGAAGCGTGCAGGCTAGGCCAATTGCGAGGAGTTTTTTCACGGCCCTGGGTCCCTTGTGTGCGTCCGACCAGTGTGAAGACCCGCCCCAGGCACCGAAGTCGGACGGCTAGGGAAGCCGCCTAGGAATGCTCTGATACGCCCGTCGGACTCGTCCTACAGTACGGGTTGGGTGAATAATGCACAGACACCCGGACCGGCCGGGCCTAGGCTGTACCCGGAAACGACAACCAGATTGGGCAGCGAGGAGCGATGGCAGGACGGCGCGCGGGCCTGTTCCAGAAGTACTTTGCCTTCATCGTCCTGCTGGTGAGCGGCGGCCTTGTCGCGAGCGGGGCGATCGGCCTGTACTTCTCCTACCAGGAGACCCGCAACTCCCTCGTGAGCCTGCAGCGCGAGAAGGCGCTGACCGCCTCGGTGCGCATCGAGCACTTCCTGCGCGACATCGAGAGCCAGCTCGGCTGGACGGCCCTGCCCCACGTGGACGCGGCGAAGGACGCGATGGCGAGCCGGCGCCTCGATTTCCTGAGGCTCCTGCGCCAGGCGCCCGCCGTCACCGAGGTCGCGCACCTGGATGGGCAGGGGCGCGAGCGGCTGATGATCTCGCGCCTCGCCATGGACCGGATCGACGCGATGACCGATTTCTCGGCCGATCCTCGCTTCGTCGAGGCGCGCAAGCCCGCCGATCCGCGCGCCCTCGAGGCGGGCAGGAACAGGACCTGGTTCGGTCCGGTGTACTTCCGCAAGGACACCGAGCCCTACATGGCCATCTCGATTCCCGAGGCGCGCGACCGCCCGGGTGTCACCGTGGTCGACGTGAACCTCAAGTTCATCTGGGACGTGGTCTCGCGCATCCGCATCGGGCAGAAGGGCATCGCCTACGTGGTGGACGAGAAGGGCTTCCTCGTCGCCCACCCGGACATCAGCCTGGTGCTGCGCAAGGTGAACCTCTCGGAGCTTCCCCAGGTGAAGGCGGCGCTCGCCGCGGGACCGGAGGCCGAGTGGCGCGAGGTGCCCGAGGCGCGCGATTCGGGCGGTGAGCCGGTGCTTTCCGCGTACGCGAACGTCGCCCAGACCAACTGGCGTGTCTTCGTGGAGGAGCCGAGCACCGCCGTGTTCGCTCCCCTGTACGACGCCCTCATGCGCACGATCGTCCTGCTCGTCGCGGGCGTGGTGATCTCGGTGTTCGCCAGCCTCTTCCTCGCGCGGCGCATGGTGAACCCCGTGCGCGTCCTGCAGCAGGGCGCCGTCCGCATCGGCTCGGGCGACCTCGACAGCCAGATCGAGGTGCGCACGGGCGACGAGCTCGAGGACCTGGCGGGGCGATTCAACACCATGACCGCGCAGCTGCGCGAGTCGTACGCGGACCTCGAGAAGAGGGTCGAGGACCGCACCGCCGAGCTGCGGGAATCCCTGGACCAGCAAACCGCCACCGCGCGCATCCTGTCGGTCATCAGCGGCTCGCCCACGGACGTGACCCCGGTGTTCGAGGCGATCGTGCGCTCGGCCGCCGAGCTGGGGGAGGCAAGCGCGGCGGCGGTGTTCCGCTACGACGGCGAGGACATCCATTACGTCGCGAGCCATGGACTGCCGCCGGAGTGGATCGCGGAGGCGCGCGCGAGGCCCGCGTGGAAGCCCGACGAGTCCTCGCTCAGCGGCCGGGTGATCCTCAGCCGCGCCACCGTGCAGATCGAGGACAAGACCGCCGACCCCGGGTACCACAAGGCCTTCGCCAGCTGGACCAACGGCCGCCGCCTGCTGGGCGTCCCGATGATGCGCGAGGGCCAGCCGATCGGCACGATCAACGTGATGTGGGACGAGGCAGGACCGGTGCCGGAGAAGTTCGTGCGCCTGCTGCAGACTTTCGCAGACCAGGCGGTGATCGCAGTCGAGAACGTGCGCCTCTTCAACGAGACGCGCGAGAGCCTCGAGCAGCAGACCGCCACCGCCGACGTGCTCAAGGTGATCAGCGGGTCGCAGACCGACGTGATGCCGGTGTTCCAGGAGATCGTGCGCTCGGCGCGCACGCTCGGCGAGGCGGACGGCGCCATGGTGTTCCGCTACGACGGCGAGCGGCTGCACTTCGTGACGGCCGAGGCGATGTGGCCCGAGTACGAGGAATTCATCCGCAAGACGCCCTCCTGGGTCGCGGATCGCTCGAGCCTCACCGGGCGGGTCGTCCTCACGCGCTCGACGCAGCAGATCGGAGACGTCGACGCCGACCCCGAGTACAACCGCGAGATGTTCGCCTCCGTGCAGCGCCACAAGCGCATGCTCGGCGTGCCGATGCTGCGCGACGGCGAGCCTATCGGGGTGCTGTGCGTGAACTGGCGCGAGCCGGGCGAGGTGCCGGAGAAGTTCGTGCGCGTGCTCGAGACCTTCGCCGCGCAGGCGGTGATCGCGGTCGAGAACGTGCGCCTCTTCAACGAGACCCAGCAGAAGACCCGCGAGCTCGAGGCCGCCAACAAGCACAAGAGCGACTTCCTCGCCAACATGTCGCACGAGCTGCGCACGCCGCTGAACGCCATCATCGGCTTCTCCGACGTGATGCTGGGCGGCATGGCGGGGACCATGCCGGAGAAGCAGAAGGAGTTCATCGGCGACATCCGCGACTCGGGCAAGCACCTGCTCGCCCTCATCAACGACATCCTCGACCTGTCCAAGATCGAGGCCGGGCGCATGGAGCTCGACGTCTCGCGGTTCGACCTGCAGGGCGCCATCGCCAACGCGATGACGCTGGTGCGCGGGCGCGCCGAGCGCCACGGCATCAGGCTCGCGACGGAGGTCTCCACGGAGGTGGGCAACTACGAGGGAGACGAGCGCAAGTTCAAGCAGATCGTGCTGAACCTGCTCACCAACGCCGTCAAGTTCACGCCCGAGGGTGGCAGCGTCACCATGGGCGCGCAGCGCCTGAACGGGGCCTATGTCTTTTCGGTGACGGACACCGGCGTGGGTATCGCGCCCGAGGACCAGGAGAAGATCTTCGAGGAGTTCCGCCAGGTCGGCACCGACTACGCGCGCAAGGCCGAAGGCACCGGCCTCGGCCTCACGCTCACCAAGCGCCTGGTGGAGCTGCACGGCGGCCACCTGCGCGTGACGAGCGCCGTCGGGGAGGGCTCCACGTTCACCTTCGACCTGCCGATCGCCACGCCATGAGGCATCGCATGAATCCGGAAAGGCATCCATGAAGACGATCCTCCTGGTCGAGGACAACGAGCGCAACCGCAAGCTGGTGCGCACGATCCTCGAATTCCGCGGCTATGAGGTGATCGAGTGCGACGATGGCGCGCCCTCGCTCGAGCTCGCGCGCGCGCACAAGCCGTCGCTCGTCCTCATGGACATCCAGTTGCCCACGATGGACGGCATCACCGCGCTCGGCCGGCTGCGCGCCGATCCGGACACCGCGGCCATTCCCGTGATTGCCGTGACCGCCTCGGTCACGCCCGGCGAGCGCGACCGCGTGGCCGCCGCGGGCTTCAACGGCTACGTGTCCAAGCCGATCGACGTCTCGACGTTCGGCGAGATGGTCGATCGCCATGTGACGGGCGAGGTCAAGGCATGAGCGAGAAGGCCCGCATCCTCGTGGTCGACGACACGGCCGCCAACGTGCGGCTGCTGGAGCAGGTGCTGCTCCTCGCCGGCTACGAGGTGGTGACCGCGGCCTCGGGTGAGGAGGGGCTCGCGAAGGTCGTGTTCGCCCGGCCCGACCTCGTGCTGCTCGACGTGGTGATGCCCGAGATGAGCGGCTACGAGGTCTGCCGCGCGTTGCGCGCCAACCCGGCGACGGCACTGCTGCCGGTGGTCATGGTCACGGCCCTCGATCCCGAGACCGAGCGCGTGAAGGGCATCGAGGCCGGTGCGGACGACTTCCTCTCCAAGCCCATCAACCAGCCGGAGCTCCTCGCGCGCGTGAGGTCGCTTCTGCGCATCCGCGCGTTGCACCGCAAGATCGAGGACCAGGCCGCGCAGCTTGCCGAATGGAACGCGAAGCTCGAGCAACGCGTGACCGAGCAGATGGAGCAGCTCGAGCGCCTGGCGCGCCTCAAGCGCTTCCTCTCGCCCAAGGTGGCCGAGATGATCGTGGCGGGGCAGCTCGACGACCCGCTCGCCACGCGCCGCAAGGAGGTCACGATCATGTTCGTCGACCTGCGCGGCTTCACCGCCTTCTCGGAGAACGCGGCGCCCGAGGACGTGCTCGCGGTGCTGCGCGAATACCACGCCACCATCGGGCACCTCGTCGGCAAGTACGACGGCACCATCGAGCACTTCGCCGGCGACGGCGTGATGCTGATCTTCAACGACCCGCAGCCGCTCGAGGATCCGGCGTATGCCGCGGTCGCGATGGCGGTGGAACTGCGCGACGAGGTGGACAAGCTCGCGCGCGGCTGGACCAAGCTCGGCTACAACCTCGGCTGCGGCATCGGCATCGCCCAGGGGTTCGCCACGATCGGCACGATCGGCTTTCCCGGCCGCCAGGACTACGGCGTCGTCGGCGCCGTGAACAACCTCGCCGCGCGCCTGTGCGCCGGGGCCGAATCCGGCAGCGTGCTGGTTTCCAAGCGCGTGCATGCCCGCGTCGAAGGCCGCGTGAAGGCCGAGCCGGTCGGGGCGCTCACGCTCAAGGGCTTCCAGTCCCCGGTCCCGGCTTTCAATATCCTGTCGCTGAAGCACGAAGAGGAGCTTGCAGATGGCCGATAGCGCGGCTCGCGATGCGCCCCACAAGCTGGGCCCGTCGATCCTGCACGAGCTTTCCAAGCACGGCGTGGCGCGCACCTTCCGTGAGCGCACGGTGCTGGTCACCGAAGGCGAGAACACCGACGCGCTCTACATCATCCTGGAGGGCCGCGTACGCGCCTACGTGAGCGACGCCAACGGCCGCGAGGCGGTGCTCTCGATCATGGGTCCGGGCGAGTACTTCGGCGAGGTGGCCTACGACGAGGGCCCACGCTCGGCCTCGGTGATCACCCTCGAGCCCTGCCGGTTGATCGTGATCCCGCGCAACGAGTTCGCGCAGTTCATCGAGACCCATCCGGCATTCGCGTCCCACTTCATCAACAAGCTGATCGGGCGCATCCGCGTGCTCACCGAGAACGTGCGCAGCCTCGCGCTCATGGACGCCTACGGGCGCGTGGCGCGGCTGCTGCTGGAGAGCTCGGTCACCAAGGACGGCGTGCAGCACATCCCCGAGAAGCTCACCCAGGCCGAGATCGCGAGCCGCGTGGGTTGCTCGCGCGAGATGGTGAGCCGCATCTTCAAGGACCTCGTGCAGGGCGGCTACATCGCGGTCGAGCCCGACCGGATCGTGATCAACCGGAAGCCACCCGCGCACTGGTGAGACGGGCCTTCCACGCGACGGCGAGGCATTTCTTTCGCTGATCTGCCGGGCGACGTGAAAACTGCCGCCTTCACCGCCCATTTTCCCGGGTTCACCAGCTCCAATAGTTCGCCGACCGCCGCCTTCCCGATCCGTAGTCTGGACACCAGTGCAGCAACGCACTCGACGACCGGGAGAAGGAACATGGACCGCAACATGATGCTGATCGCACCGGCGATCTTCGCGCTCACGTTTTCCGTCTCGGTCCACGCGAGCGAGCCGCCCGTGAAGGTGAACGTCTCGCACCTGCAGCCCGCCGTGGCCGCCGAAGCGCAGGAGCACGCGAACGACTCGAAGTAGCGTTTCGGCCGCGCCTGCGGATTGGCGGGCGCGCAACCTGGGCAGGCAGTGCCGGATGAATCGACGCGCGGCGCTCGCCTGCCTTTTCTTTTCACAGGTCAGTTGCGCCCCATCAACCGCGCACGGGTGCTCGAGGACGTACCGGCGTGGCAGCCGGCCACGACTCCCGTGGACATGGAGATGCGGGTGCGCTTGTTCGTCAACGAGCGCACGCTGCGCGAGCTTGGACTGCTCCTGCCCACGCCATTGCGACTGAGGGCCGACCGCATCGTCGATTGACGCGCGGCACGATGACCCGTGAATACGACCGTCGCCATCCGTCCGATATTTCACACACGACGCGTGCACTACTTCAGCGACGCACGAGTACCCCGATAGCTACCTTGCAGACAGTGCACTTTCGCACTGAACGCCGGGAGCCAACATGAAAACCGAATCGCCGATGTCCGTGTACCGCAACCGTTGCGCGCGGCTTGCCGCCGTGTTCGCCATGGTCGTGTGCGCAGGGTGCGCCGCGCCGTTTGCCGTCGTGGATGCGCCGTCGGACGAGATCCGCAGCCTCTCGCCCCAGCAGGTGGCCGAGGCGGCGGCATTCCAGGTCGAGTGGGAGCGCCAGATCGAGGAGGACATGAAGCACGAGTGAAAGCGAGCGATGGCGCGCAAAAGACAAAGGCCCGTGGAAGCGGGCCTTTGTCGTCGTGGTGCGGGTGCAGGTTCATGTGCCGGGCATGCGCCCGCGACGAGACCTTGTTTCGCATAGGTGTTTGGAATAGATTGCTTGGCAGTCAACCGATAATTCTGCGCACGATCAGCTTAGCGTCGAGGTCCTTCCCGGCGTAGACATCGCGGTGGTGACGATGAACGTTAGACCCGCTGTGCGCGTCCTGGTGGCGGTTTGCCTTTTCGGTTTCGCGTCTGCTGCATTCGCGCAGGCGGACCTCGGGTTGACCAAAACCGTCAGCAATGCGACACCGAACGTGGGTGACACGATCACGTTCACGGTGACCCTGCAGAACGGCGGTCCGAGCAGCGCCACGGGTGTCACCGTGACCGATCTGCTGCCCGCGGGTTTGACGTTCGTCTCGGCGACGCCCTCACAGGGGACCTACAGCAGCGGGACCGGCGCGTGGACGGTGGGCACGGTGACCACGGTCACACCGCAGACGCTGGCGATTCAAGCCATGGTGGCCAGCCCTGCGGCGCGGACGAACACGGCGACGATCACCGCTTCGGGCGTGGCCGATCCGAACGCGGCGAACAATACCGCGAGCGCCACGGAAACGCCGCAGCAGGCCGATCTGGCGGTGACGAAGACGGTGAGCAATGCGTCGCCGAACGTGGGCGACACGATCACGTTCACGGTGACCCTGCAGAACGGCGGCCCGAACAGCGCGACGAATGTCACGGTGACCGATCTGCTGCCCGCGGGACTGACGTTCATCTCGGCGACGCCCTCACAGGGGACCTACACCACCGGGAGCGGCGTGTGGGCGCTGGGCACTGTGACCACGGCCACGCCGCAGACGCTGGCGATTCAAGCCATGGTGGCCAGCCCTGCGGCGCGGACGAACACGGCGAGCGTGAGCAACTCCGATCAGTTCGACCCCAATACCGGGAACAACAGCGCGAGCGCGACGGAGACACCGCAGCAGGCCGATCTGGCCGTGACGAAGTCATCGAGCACCGCGACACCGGGCGCCGGAACGAACTTCACCTGGACGGTGACATTGTCGAACGCCGGACCGGGCGCGGCGACAAACGTGACGGTGCTGGACGTTTTGCCGGCGGGCGTTACGTTCGTCTCGGCGACACCCTCCCAGGGGACCTACAGCAGCGGGACCGGCGCGTGGACGATCGGCACCGTGTCGCCCGGGCCGCCCCAGACGCTGGCGATCACGGTGACGGCGGTTGCCGCTCCATCGACGGCGCTGACCAACACCGCGACCGTCAGCAACTCCGACCAATTCGACCCGAATGTCGCGAACAATTCGGCGTCGTCCACCGTGACGGTCGCGGCGCCGCCGGCGGACCTCGGCTTGACGAAGACGGTGAGCAATGCGACGCCGAACGTGGGCGACACGATCACATTCACGGTGACCCTGCAGAACGGCGGCCCGAACAGCGCGACGAATGTCACGGTGACCGATCTGCTGCCCGCGGGACTGACGTTCGTCTCGGCGACGCCCTCACAGGGGACCTACACCACTGGGACCGGCGCGTGGACGGTGGGCACGGTGACCACGCTCACACCGCAGACGCTGACGATTCAAGCCATGGTGGCCAGCCCTGCGCCGCGGACGAACACGGCGACGATCAGCGCTTCCGACATGACCGATCCGAACACGGCGAACAATACCGCGAGCGCGACGGAGACACCGCAGCAGGCCGATCTGGCGGTGACGAAGGCATCGAGCACCGCGACACCGGGCGCCGGAACGAACTTCACCTGGACGGTGACATTGTCGAACGCCGGGCCGAGCGCGGCGACAAACGTGACGGTGCTGGACGTCATACCGGCGGGCGTTACGTTCGTCTCGGCGACACCCTCCCAGGGGACCTACAGCAGCGGGACCGGCGCGTGGACGATCGGCACCGTGTCGCCCGGGTCGCCCAAGACGCTGGCGATCACGGTGACGGCGGTTGCCGCTCCGCCGACGGCGCTGACCAACACGGCGACTGTCAGCAACTCCGACCAATTCGACCCGAATGTCGCGAACAATTCGGCGTCGTCCACCGTGACGGTCGCGGCACCGCCGGGTGCGGCCACGCACTTCGTCGTCGCCGCTCCGGCGAACGCGACGGCAGGGAGCGCATTCACCTTCACGGTCACGGCGCTCGACGCCTCCAACAACACCGCGACCGGGTACACGGGCATCGTCCACTTCACGAGCACCGACGGCCAGGCAGTGCTGCCCGCGAACGCGGCACTCACCAACGGGGTCGGCACATTCTCCGCGACGCTCAAGACCGCGGGCAGCCGGACGATCACGGCGACGGATACCGTCACGGCGTCGATAACGGGCACGTCGGGCGCGATCGCGGTCGCAGCCGGCGCCGCGACGCACTTCTCCGTGACGGCGCCCGCGACTGCGAACTACAACACGGCGTTCAGCTTCACCGTGACCGCGCTCGACGCCGCGAACAACACGGTCCCCGGTTACACGGGAACGGTGCATTTCACGAGCACGGACGCAAGCGCGACGCTGCCCGCGAATGCGACGCTAACGAGCGGTGTCGGTACCTTCTCCGCGACGCTGCGCACGCTGGGGTCCCAGACCCTCACGGCGACCGACACCGTGACCGCCTCCATCAACGGCACCTCGGGCGGGATCACGGTGAGCAGCACGGCGGTCACCAGTTACTCCGGACCCTCGGCGACCGGATCCGGGACGATCACCGCAAGCTTCACCGGCGGCGGTCCGGGCTGCACGTTCAGCAACCCGCAGTTCATTCCCGTCACCGGCAATCCCGCGAGCCCGCCCGCCGGCACGGCGCCGGTGAGCTTCCCGCACGGGCTCTTCACGTTCACCCTGAGCGGCTGCACACCGGGCTCGACTGTCACCATGACCGTGACCTATCCGGCGACGCTCGCGGCGGGCACGCAGTACTGGAAGTACGGTCCCGAGCCGGCCAATGCGACACCGCACTGGTACGTGCTCCCGGCGACGATCGCGGGCGTGACGGCGACATTCGCCATCACCGACGGCGGACAGGGCGACGATGACCTCGCCGCCAACGGCTCGATCGTCGACCAGGGCGGGCCAGGCGTGCCGATTCCTGGCAGCGAACCGATCCAGACGCCGACGCTGTCGCAGTGGGCGCTGCTGCTGCTCGCCTCGATGATCCTGGTGATCGGGGTGCGACGGAGGTCCGTCGCACCCGCGTAGAGACGCAAGAAAAAGCCCGCCGAAGCGGGCTTTCTCGAAGTTGCCTGCTCAAGGCTACTTCACGATCTCCAGGTGCTCCAGCCCCGAACCCAGGTCGCGGTTCTTGGCGTTCTTGCTCTCGAGCTTGATCTTGAGCCGGATGTCGTTCACCGAGTCCGCGTTGCGCAGCGCGTCCTCGTAGGTGATCAGGTCGGCCTCGAAGAGGTCGAAGAGCGCCTGGTCGAAGGTCTGCATGCCGAGCTCGCGCGAGCGGGTCATGAGCTCCTTCATCTCGTGCACCTCGCCCTTGAAGATCAGGTCGGACATGAGCGGCGAGTTGAGCATGATCTCGATCGCGGCGCAGCGTCCCTTGGAGCCCTTCTTGGGGATGAGGCGCTGGGAGATGATCGCCTTCAGGTTCAACGACAGGTCCATCAGCAGCTGGCCGCGCCGTTCCTCGGGGAAGAAGTTGATGATCCGGTCGAGCGCCTGGTTGGTCGAGTTGGCGTGCAGCGTCGACATGCACAGGTGGCCGGTTTCCGCGAAGGCGATGCCGTATTCCATCGTCTCGCGCTCGCGGATCTCGCCGATCAGGATCACGTCGGGCGCCTGGCGCAGCGTGTTCTTCAGCGCGGCGAACCAGTTGTCGCAATCCACGCCCACTTCACGCTGCGTGATGATGCAGTTCCGGTGCTCGTGGACGTATTCGACCGGGTCCTCGATCGTGATGATGTGGCCGTAGGAGTTCTCGTTCCTGTGGCCGATCATCGCGGCGAGCGAGGTCGACTTGCCCGAGCCGGTGCCGCCCACGAAGATCACCAGGCCGCGCTTGGTCATCGCGACGTCCTTGAGCACGTGCGGCAGGCCCAGGTCGTCGAACTTCGGGATGGTGGTGGTGATGGTGCGCAGCACCAGGCCCACGCGGCCCTGCTGCACGAACGCGTTCACGCGGAAGCGGCCGATGCCGGAAGGGCTGATGGCGAAGTTGCACTCGTTCGTCGCCTCGAATTCCGCCGCCTGCTTGTCGGTCATGATCGACCGCGCCAGCTCCTGCGTGTGGATCGGCGAAAGGCTTTGCTGCGAGACCGGCGTCACTTTCCCGTCCACCTTCATCGCCGGCGGGAAGCCCGCGGTGATGAAGAGGTCCGAGCCCTTCCGGGCGATCAGCGCCCGGAGCAGGTCGTGCATGAACTTCAGTGATTGTTCGCGTTCCATGGTCGTCCTTTCTTAGCCGCCGACGAAGTTGTCTTTGTTGGCGGCCTTGGTGCGCGCCTCGGGCATGCTGATCAGGTTGCGCTTCACCAGGTCCTGCAGGTTCTGGTCGAGGGTCTGCATGCCGAGCGCTCCGCCGGTCTGGATCGCCGAGTACATCTGCGCCACCTTCGCCTCGCGGATCAGGTTGCGGATGGCCGGGGTCCCGATCATGATCTCGTGCGCCGCGACGCGGCCGGTGCCGTCCTTGGTCTTGCACAGCGTCTGCGAGATCACCGCCCGCAGCGACTCCGACAGCATCGCGCGGATCATCTCCTTCTCCGCCGCCGGGAACACGTCGATGATGCGGTCCACGGTCTTGGCGGCCGAGGACGTGTGCAGCGTGCCGAACACCAGGTGGCCCGTTTCGGCCGCGGTCATCGCGAGCCGAATGGTCTCCAGGTCCCGCATCTCGCCCACGAGGATGATGTCCGGGTCCTCACGCAGGGCGCTGCGCAGGGCGTTCGAGAACGACAGCGTGTGGGGACCCACCTCGCGCTGGTTGATGAGGCACTTCTTGGCCTCGTGCACGAACTCGATCGGGTCCTCGACCGTGAGGATATGGCCGTACTCGTTCTCGTTCACGTCGTTCACCATCGCCGCGAGCGTGGTCGACTTGCCCGAGCCCGTGGGGCCGGTGACCAGCACCAGGCCGCGGGGGTACTTGGCGATCTCGGCGAAGATCTTCGGGCAGTTCAGCTGCTCGAGGGTCAGCACCTTCGACGGGATCGTCCGGAAGACGGCGCCCGCGCCGCGGTTCTGGTTGAACGCGTTCACACGGAAGCGCGCGAGGTTCGGGATCTCGAAGGAGAAGTCGACCTCGAGCGTCTCCTCGTAAACCTTGCGCTGCGAGTCGTTCATGATGTCGTACACCATCCCGTGCACGTCCTTGTGCTCGAGGTTGGGCACGTTGATGCGGCGCACGTCCCCGTGCACCCGGATCATCGGCGGCAAACCGGCGGAGAGGTGCAGGTCCGATGCCTTGTTCTTGACCGAGAAGGCTAGAAGCTCAGCAATATCCATTTTTGTGGTCCCTGATGGGCTGGAGGCGCCGTGGGGTCGCGCCTCGAAAAGTCGCATCGATTATGTCCACAATCCGGGACAACCTGCAAGGTGAGGATTCCGCGGGTTTTCCGAAGCGTTACAAGGGGATAGCGCCGCAAGAGCCGGTTGGATGAGGCGTGAATCCCGCCGTGTGCGGCCCGCTGGCGCGCGATATGCTCGACCCATGCCCCCCACCCCCAGTCCCGCCGGGCCTTCCTCGCCGGCCCGTCGGTGTCCCTGCAGGCGGCCGGAGCGGGGCGGCTAGAATTGGCCCTCCATGCCCCAGATCGCCGCCAACCTGCTCGCCGTCGAGCGCCGCATTTCCGCCGCGTTGCGGGGCGCCACGCGCGAGGTGACCCTCGTCGCGGTCTCTAAGCAACGCTCCGCCGAGGACATTCGCGCGGTGGTCGGCGCCGGATGCCGCGACATCGGCGAGAGCTACGTGCAGGAGGCGCTGCCCAAGATAGCCGCGCTCGCGGGCGTGGATATCCGCTGGCACTACATCGGGCACCTCCAGACCAACAAGGCGCGCGACGTGGCCGGGCACTTCGCCTGGGTGCATGGCGTCGACCGTGCCCGCGTGGCGATGGCCCTCGACCGCGCGCGGCCCGAGGCGCTCGCACCGCTCGACGTGTGCGTCCAGGTGAACATCAGCGCCGAGGCGACCAAGGGCGGAGTGGCGCCGGACGAGGCTTTGCAGCTTTGCCGCGAGGTGTCGGCGCTGCCCCGGCTTCGGCTTCGCGGCCTCATGGGAATGGCCGAGCCCACGACGGATGGCGCCTTGCAACGCGCCCAGTTCGCGCGCCTGCGCACGGTCTTCGACCAGGCGCGCGCCGCCGGCCTCGCGCTCGACACGCTCTCGATGGGCATGAGCGACGACTTCGAGGCCGCGATCGCGGAGGGCTCGACGATGGTGCGGATCGGCACGGCGATCTTCGGCGCGCGGCAAGGCAAGGAGGCCGCATGAGGGCGGAGGCGAGGCCCGCATGAGGATCGCATTCGTCGGCGGCGGCAACATGGCGCGCGCCATCATCGGCGGCCTGCTCGCCAAGGGCGCGGCGCTGGCGGAAGAGATCCTCGTGGTCGAGCCGGACGCGTCAGCGCGCCTGCGCCTGCTCGCGGAGTACGGCGTGAAGGCGATCGAGTCGCCCAACGCGGACCTCGCCCACGCCCACGCGGTCATCCTCGCCGTGAAGCCGCAGAACATGCGCGAGGCGGCGAGCCAGCTGGCCGAGGTCGCGGGCGATGCCCTGTTCATCACCATCGCCGCCGGCATCCGCATCGCCGACCTCTCGCGCTGGCTGGGCGGGCGCGTTCGCGTAGTGCGCTGCATGCCCAACACGCCTGCCCTCGTGCACGCCGGGATCACCGGCCTGCACGCCCCACCCGGACTGCCCGAGAAGGACCGGGAGATGGCCGAGCACCTGCTCGGGGCGGTCGGGGCCACCCTCTGGTTCGACAAGGAGGAGGACCTCGACATCGTCGTGGCGGTCTCGGGCAGCGGGCCGGCGTACGTCTTCTATGCCATCGAGGCGCTGGAGCAGGCCGCGCGCGAGCTGGGGCTGCCCGACGGGGCCTCGCGCTCGCTCGCGCTGTGGACCTTCGTCGGCGCGACCAAGCTCGCCATCGAGCGGGGCGAGGATCCGGCGGCGCTGCGCGCGCAGGTGACCTCCAAGGGGGGAACCACCGAGGCCGCGGTGGCGGTCCTCGAAAAGACCGGCGTGCGCCAGCACTTCCTCGAGGCCGTGCGCGCCGCGCGCGACCGCTCGATCGAGATGGGCGACGCGCTGGGCAAGGACTCCTGAAGGAACCGAAGCCGTGATCACCGACGCCATCGTCTTCGTCCTCGACGCGCTCTTCAGCCTGTTCGTCCTGGCCGCGCTGCTGCGCTTCTGGATGCAGGCGTTCCGCGCGCCCGTGCGCAACCCGATCGCCCAGTTCACCATGGCCCTCACCGACTTCGCGGTGAAGCCGCTGCGCCGGGTGATCCCGGGGCTCCTCAACCTCGACTGGGCCTCGCTCGTCGTGGCCTGGCTCTCCGAGGTGGTCCTGCAGATCCTGGTCGTGCTGGTCAAGGGGTGGGCGCTGAATGGGGAGATGGTCTCGGTGCTGCTGGTGCTCGCCCTGGTCAAGCTGGTCCGGCTGTCCATCTACGTCTTCATCGGGGCGATCATCGTCCAGGCCGTGCTCTCCTGGGTGAGCCCGCACCACCCCATGGCGCCGTTCTTCCTCGCCCTCACCCGCCCGTTCCTGAAGCCCTTCCAGCGGGCGATTCCGCCGATCGGCGGCGTGGACATCACCCCCGTCCTGGTGCTGATCGCCTTCCAGCTGGTGCTCATGCTGCCGGTCACCTGGCTGGAAAGCACGACGGTGCGGATGCTTGCGCGGGCGGCGCTCTAGCCGCTCGCAGCCGGTTTCGGCCGGTTTTGGCCCTTCGCCCCCCGATTTCCGCAATTCGTCGCTTTCCGCTCGTGCGGGCGGGTTGGCCCTCCTAGAGTGCGTTCATCGACAACGCACCACCCACCAGGAGAGCCGCAATGATCACCGCCTTCTTCGCCTTCGTGACCGTGTCCGTCTTCGTCGCCATCGTCGCCATCGTGGCCGAGAGCGTCGGTTCCACCCGCGCCTTCGCCTGAAGTCGGCAACCTCCGACGACAGGTCGGCCGGGAGTCCGATGTGATCGTCGAGTGCACGGATTCACACTTCCAGTGTCAGAAAGGCGTCACGCAAGTACCGCATAGTCACGGGAAACCCAGGCCCCACACCGATAGTCTGCAGATCATGAAGATCCGACCCATCACCCGCCGCGCCACCTGGCGCGACCGCTTCCTCGAGATCGCCCGCCAGGCCGAGGGCATCGAGGTGCGTTCCGGCGCCGCGCTTGCCGCGGGGCTGCGGCCGCGGGCCCGGATGGCCGGCTTCGCCACGCTTCGCCGGGCCCAGCCCCGCTAGCTTCCCCCCGTCCCCCTCCGGACGGACCCCCTCCCGGGCTGTTCCAAGTGCAGCAAATCACAGGGTTTTTCCGCCTTTTCCGCTACACTGGCGTCGGATGGATGCCGCCACCACGACCCGCTTCGAAGCCGAGATCGCCCGGTACAACCGCTGGCGTGAGGACCTGACGCAGTCCGTCCACGCGTATCACGACTGGCTGGAGGCGAACTCCCAGCTCGACGTCCAGCAGTCGATCCGCTTCTACGACCTGCTCGAGAACCTGAACAAGGGCAGGTTGATGCTCGCCTTCCTCGCCGAGTTCTCGCGCGGCAAGAGCGAGCTCATCAACGCGCTCTTCTTCTCCAGCTTCAAGGAGCGGCTGCTGCCCTCCGACGTCGGCCGCACCACCATGTGCCCGACCGAGATCTTCCACGACCCCTCCGAAGAGCCCTACCTCAAGCTCCTTTCGGTCGAGACGCGCTACCGCGACGAGTCGATCTCGCAGCTGAAGAACATGCCGGTCGAGTGGAGCAAGGTGCGCCTGAACGTGAACTCGGCCGCCGACATGAAGAAGGCGCTGAAGGCGCTGGCGGACGTGAAGAAGGTGTACGCGCTCGAGGCACGCATGCTCGGCCTCGCGCCGATGGTCGACGAGAACGGCAACATGCCGGGCGAGGAGGAGCTGGTCGAGGTCCCCGCGTGGCGCTACGCGATGATGAACTACCCGCACCCGCTGCTCTCGAACGGCCTTTCCATCCTGGACACGCCGGGCCTGAACGCCCTCGGCATGGAGCCCGAGCTCACGGTGAGCACGGTGCCCTCCGCGCACGCGATCCTCTTCCTGCTCTCCATCGACACCGGCGTCACCAAGAGCGACCTCGAGATCTGGGACCGCTACGTGCGCCCGGGCCTGCCGCAGAAGGTGGCGGTGCTGAACAAGGTCGACCTGATGTGGGACGAGCTCAAGACCGCCGAGGAGATCCAGGCGGCCATCGACCGCATGGTGGACACGACCGCGGCGCACCTCAAGCTGCCGCGAGAGCGCATCTTCGCGCTCTCGGCCCAGAAGGGGCTGCTCGGCCGCATCCGCGACGACCAGGCGCTGATCAGGAAGAGCGGCATCGACCGCCTCGAGACCTTCCTCGCCGAGGACATCGTGCCGATGAAGCGGCAGATCCTCTGCAAGGCGGTGGTGACCGAGATCGGCGGGATGATGAACTCCTCGCGCGCCTCGGTGGCCAAGCGCCAGCAGGCCAACCAGGCCGAGATCGCGGAGCTGAACGGCCTCGTCGGCAAGAGCCGCGAGGTGGTGACCCGGCTGTGGCAGAAGATCACCGAGGAGAAGAACGCCTACAACGCGGCGCTGGCCGAGTACAAGGTGAACAGCGCGCAGTTCAACCACAAGCGCTCGGCGCTGATGGAGCTGCTCAACGTGCAGCGCCTCGACCAGATGCTCGCGGCCAACGCCAAGGCGATCGAGGACTCGTGGACCACGGTCACGCTGCAGCGGAGCATGAACGCGCTGGTGAAGGACATGAGCGAGGACTTCGAGAAGGCGTTCGCCGCCTCCGAGGAGATCAAGAAGCTCATGCAG
>Ga0111539_10000659_pt1 | contig 44577 bp, 43 predicted proteins | sample RhiMethybrSRZTD1_FD_79667 | JGI IMG/M metagenome (GOLD analysis project Ga0111539, IMG submission 79667) | Populus rhizosphere microbial communities from Tennessee, USA - Rhizosphere MetaG P. TD hybrid SRZTD1 (version 2) (version 2) | ecosystem: Host-associated > Plants > Roots > Rhizosphere >... | reverse complement strand
GGAGCTCGAGTGTCGCTTCGTGGAGAACGCGGACGGCAGCGGCCCGTTCGGCTCCAAGGGCGCCGGTGAGGGTAGCCTCATCCCCGTCAGCCCTGCCGTCGCCAATGCGCTGGCGCGGCTCACCGGCGTCCGGCTGCTCGAGCTTCCCCTCACGCCCGAGCGCGTCTGGCGCGCTCTACGCTCTCGCTCTCCTCAAGGTCCTGACGCCCGCTAGCGGAGCGCGCGATACACTTCGGTCTCGAACTTCGCGAAGAGGTCGATGGCCGTGTCGTCGTAGAACGGCAGCACTTGCGACAGGAACACGCCGGAGATGCGCTTCGTGCGATCGATCCAGAAGTAGGTGTTGGCGAGGCCTGCCCACGCGAGGCTGCCGGCCGAGCGTCCGGTCGGCGCGTCTTGCGTGTTGATCAGGAAGCTGAGCCCCCAGCCCTTGCGCATGCCCGGGAACAGCTCGACGTCGTTGGACAGCCCCGGTGCGGCCGTCTTGAACTTCGGAATGTCGAGCGGCGCGATGTGGTTCTGCGCCATCAGGTCGACGGTGTCGCGCTGCAGCACTTGCGTCCCGTTCAGAGTGCCGCCCTGCAGGATCATCTGCGTGAACGTGAGATAGTCGCGCGCGGTGCCGTAGAGTCCGCCGCCGCCCATCAGGAACTCCGGCTCGTCGGGCAGTCCGAACTCGATCGGCGCGAGCGCGCCCTTGTCGTCGCGCTGATGCACGCTGGCGAGCCGAGCGCGCTGCGACGGCGAGATCTTGAACGAGGTGTCCTTGATGCCGAGCGGGCCGAAGATGTTGTCCTGGAAATAGCGGTCGAGCTTCTGGCCGCTCACGGCCTCGACCATCTTGCCGACCCAGTCGATGTTGATGCCGTACTCCCACCGGTCGCCCGGATCGAACAGGAGCGGCGTGGTCAAGGCCGCGTTCGCGCAGGTCGTGATGCCGGGTGTGTTCGTCGCGCTCTGGTACTGGGCGATCTCCGGCCGCCAGAGCTCGTAGGCGAACCCGGCCGTGTGCGTCAACAGATGCCGTAGGGTGATCGGGCGCTTCGGCGCCCGCTGCCGAGGCTGGCCCGCGGCGTCGAACCCTTCGAGCACCTTGGCCGACGAGAGCGCCGGCACGACCTCGCCGGCCGGACGGTCGAGGCTCAGCTTGCCTCGCTCGACCAGCTGCATGGCCGCCGTGCCGGTGATGGCCTTGGTCATCGACGCGATCCAGACAACCGAGTCGACGGTCATCGGCGCGTCCTTGCCGAGCTCGCGCTTGCCGAACGCGCCTTCGTACACGGTGGATTGATCCGTGGCGGCGACCGCCACGATGCCGGGCATGGCTTTGGACTCGACCGCTTGGCTGAAGAGCTTGTCGACGGACGCGATGGTTGGCATGCCACCCTCCCTCTTGACGGACTCACACGGCGATGGATGATGTGGTCGACAGCTTAGTCCAACGACTTCTGCGCAGCAACGGCTCTCAGGCGTTTCACGGAGAGCGAGTGTCGGGAGAACTCTCGATACGGAAACCATTGGGGCGTTTCAGACGTCGCAATCGTGGAGGTCTCACGATGCGACCGAAGATCATCTCCGCGCTTTTTGCGATCTTGGCGCTCGCGCCGGCGGGCGCAATCCCGCTAGTGGCGGCCCCGGCCGCGGCGGCCGACGAGCAGGTCGTCCGGGTGGACGGCCTGGTGCAGTGGATCGGCGGTGGCCAGCTGATCGTGCAGTCAGATACCGGCGCCAGTGTCGGTGTCGATCTCACGAGCGTCCCTCAGGACGAGTACGCCGGTCTTGGCGTGCGGGACCGAGTAGCGGTCATCGGCATGGTTTCGCCCGACGGCCGTCGAGTGATCGGCACCTCGATCTTGAGGAGCGTGCGGGCCCGCTGAGCCGGATCAGTCACGCATAGCGGCCCTCGGACCCGTGGCCGTCGGCAGGCGGCGCGCACGGTGTAGACTGTGCGCCGATGCCGACGGTCCGCGATCTCTGCTTCACCCCAGCCGTTGACCTCGCCAGGCTCTATCGAGCCCGGCGCGCCTCGCCTCTGGAAGTCATGCAGGTGTTCCTGGCGCGTGTCGACGCCGTCAACCCGGACGTGAACGCGATCGTCACGCTGGTGCGGGACGCCGCGCTGGGTGACGCGCGCCGCGCGACTGCCGCGCTCCGCCGCGGCGCGAGCCTTCCGCCCCTGTTCGGCGTGCCGGTCGCCATCAAGGACGTCACGCCGACGAAGGGCATCCGTACGACCCACGGGTCCAAGCTGTTCGAGAACCACGTGCCCGACGAGGACGCCCTGGTGGTTCAGCGGCTTCGCGCGGCCGGCGCGATCGTCATCGGCAAGACCAACACACCCGAGTTCGCGTTCGGTCCGAATACCGTCAACAACGTCTTTGGCGCCACCCGCAACCCCTGGAATCTGGCGTTGACGGCCGGAGGCTCGAGCGGCGGCTCGGCCGCGGCCCTGGCCACCGGCATGTGCCCGCTGGCCGAGGGCACGGACCTCGGCGGCTCGCTGCGAGGGCCGGCATCCTACTGCGGCGTCGTCGGATTTCGAACCACACCGGGGCTGATCCCGCGCTACCCGTCCGTCCTGGCCTGGGACACCTACTCGGTAGAAGGTCCGATGGCGCGAACGGTCGCCGATACGGCATTGATGCTCTCGGTGATGGCCGGCCCCGACGATCGCTCGCCGATTTCCTACGACGTCGATCAGCGCGAGCTCGCAAACGCCGCGAAGGCGCCGTCGGTCAAAGGGTGGCGCGTCGCGTGGACGTCCGCTCTCGGCGGCTTGATGACGATCGACGACGAGGTGCGCGCCGTGTTCGAGCGTGCGGTCGCGGTCTTCCGCGCGGCCGGCGCCCGCGTCGAGCAAGCCTGTCCGGACATGAGCGACGTGCCCGAGATCGTGCGGCTCACTCGGGGACTCCTGATGGTGGCGCGCCACGCGGACAAGCTTCCCGAGCACCGCGCCATCCTTCAGGACGGGCTGGTGGAGAACACCGAGCAAGGGCTGGCGCTCACGTCGCGCGACGTGGCGCGCGGCGAGCTTCTGCGCACGCGCCTGTGGCAACGTGTCCGCGAGTTTCTCGCCACGCGAGATGTCCTGCTCACGCCGACGTCGGCCACGCCGCCGTTTCCGATCGAGCACGCGCACGCCGTCGAGATCAACGGCCGGCCGGTGGGACGTATTCTGCAGCGCTCGTATCTCACGTACGCGTTCTCGGTGCTCGGCCTGCCGGCCATTTCGATCCCGTGCGGCTTCACGAGCCACGGCCTGCCGGTCGGGCTCCAGATCATCGGCCGCCGGCGTGGCGAGACTGCCGTGCTCCGCGCCGCCGCGGCGTTCGAGGCGGCGCAGCCCTGGGCGGCCCACGTGCCGTCGATCGTCCACCGGACGCGCTGACGACGCGGACCGAACGACACGAGTAGTCAGGAGGTACTTCATGGCAGCCAACCGTCGGATCAACGTGTCGTCCGGGCGATCGCTCGAGAAGCTGGCGCACTACTCGCGAGCCGTGCGGGTCGGCGACATGGTCCTGCAGTCGGGCACGACGGCGATCGATCGGCAGGGCAACGTGCGCGGGGTCGACGACGTCGCCAAGCAGGTCGACACCATCATGGCGATCGCGGAGTGGAGCGTCGGTAAGGCGGGCGGCCGGCTCGCGGACGTGGTGCGCAGCCGCATCTACGTGACCGATATCCAGGTCGGCGACCGCGCCGTCCGCACCCTGGCACGCTATCTGCGCGATGCGCGGCCCGCCGCCACCTTGGTCGAGGTCAACGGGCTCGCGCGCCCCGAGCAGCTGGTCGAGATCGAGCTCGACCTGGTCGACGGCGCCGGCGCCTCGGGTCGCCGCATCTCGTCGGGCCGCGCGATCGAGGAAGAGTACGCGTATTCGCGGGCGCTTCGCGTCGGTGATCGCGTCTTCGTCTCCGGCACCACCGCGCTCAGCGCGCGCGGCGTCGTCGAGGGCAAGGGGGATCTCTACCGGCAGACGCGGAGCACGATGGATACGATCTTCTCGGCGCTCGCTCAGGCGGGCGCCGTGCGCGAGGACATCGTCTACACCAAGACGTTTCTCACCGACCTCCATCGCAGCGCCGAGTACACACGCGCCTGGCTCGAGGCGCTCGGCGACGTGCGGCCCACGTCGACCTTGCTCGGGATTCCGGCGCTGGTGCTTCCGGAGATGCTCATCGAGATCGAGGCCGAGGCGGTCATCGGCGCGGCCAGGAGCCGGCGCGACATCTATACGCAGCAGCAGCGCGAGAAGCCGCGCGGCTATGCACGCGCCGTGGAGGTCGGCGACTGGGTCTGGGTCAGCGGCTGCACGTCGATGAGCCCGGCGGGCGAGCCGCAGGCGGCCGGCGACTGGGCCGCGCAGGCGGATCTTTCCATCGAGACCGCGCGCTGGGCGCTGGAGCAGGCCGGCGCCTCGCTCGACGACGTCGTGCGCCGGCGCACCTTCACGGTCGACGGCGCCACCGTCAATCGCGCGCACGGAGCCGGGCCGGCCTGGTTTGCGTCGAGCTGCCCGGCGTCGCTCGGCTGTCGTATCGCCGGGCTCGCGCGGCCCGAGCTGCTCGTGGAAGTCGAGGTGACTGCGGTGAAGGGCGCGCACGCCGGGATCGAGCAGGTCGGCCCCGACGCGGCCGACCCGCTCGACCGGCTCTAGGCGTCAGTCGAACATCAGGACGGTACGGGCGACCTCGCCGGCTTTCATCGCGCGAAACGCCTCGTTGACGTCCTCGAGGCGGCCGCGCCGCGTGATCATCTCGTCCAGGCGCAAGAGCCCGCGCTGGTAGAAGTCGACGTACTTCGGCATGTCGACCTTGAAGCGGTTCGAGCCCATGCTGCAGCCCTGGATGCGCTTCTCGCGGAGGAACACGCTGCCCTCGAGCTCGATCTTCTGCCCGACGGGGATCATGCCGATGACGGTGGCGGTGCCCCCCGGACGGATGCACTCGAAGGCCTGCTCGGCAGCCTTCTTGAGCCCGATCGCCTCGAACGCGTACTCGACGCCGCCGTTGGTCATCTCGCGAATGGCCTTGACGGGATCGACCTTGGACGAGTCGACCGTGTGCGTCGCGCCGAGCTCCTTGGCCTTGGCGAGCTTGCTCTCGAACACGTCGACCGCGATGATCATGCCCGCGCCTGCGATGCGCGCGCCCTGGATCACCGCGAGCCCGACGCCGCCGGCGCCGTAGACCGCCACCGTCGCGCCCGCTTCGACGCGCGCCGTGTTGAGCACCGCGCCGACGCCGGTCGTGACGCCGCAGCCGATGAGCGCGCCGCGATCGAGCGGCATGTCGTCGCGCACCTTCACCAGGCCGTTCTCGTGGACCAGCATCTTCTCGGCGTAGGCCGATAGGTTCGCGAACTGATTCACCGGCGCGCCGTTCCAGGTGAGCTTGGGCGGCTCCTGGGGCGTGCGGACCGGCCGCGACTGGCAGAGGTGGGTGCGCCCGGTCAGGCAGTACTGGCAGTGTCCGCAGAACACCGACAAGCAGGCGATCACGTGATCGCCGGTCTTGAACTCCGTGACGTGCGGGCCGACCGCCTCGACGACGCCGGCAGCCTCGTGTCCGAGAATCGCCGGCGTCGGGAACGGATAGTAGCCGTCGACGAAGTGCAGATCGCTGTGGCAGACCCCGCTGGCGACCGTGCGCACGAGCACCTCGCGGCCGATCGGCTTGGCCACCTCGACGTTCTCGATCGTGAGCGGCTTGTTGGGACCGTGGAAGACGGCAGCTTTCATGGACTGCTCCTTTCTAGGGCGGGAGGTGCCTGGCGATTCCGAAAACCTACGCGCGACCCTCGGGCTCGCGGTCGACCTTGCGGCCGGCCTCGGCCCAGCCGTTGAAGCCGACGGCCAGGTGCGCGACCTTCGGGAAGCCCATCTCGCGCAGGACGTCCGCGGCGAGCGCCGAGCGCTGGCCGCCGGCGCAATACACGATGATGCGCTTGGTCGGATCGATCTTGCCGGTGTAGTAATGCGAGGTCGGATCGAGCCAGAACTCGAGCATGCCGCGCGGGACGTGAGTGGAGCCGGGGATGAAGCCGAGCTTCTTCCGCTCGCGGACGTCGCGGATGTCCACGACCTGCACGTCGCCGCGGGCGATCTCGGCCTCGACCTGTTCGACCGACAGATTCTCGATGCGCGTCTTTGCTTCCTCGACCATCTGGCCGACGGTCTTCCTGGGCTTCCACATGGCGATCTCCTCAGTGCGCTATCGTCGCACCGGCGGTCGGATCTGGCAACGCGCGCGAGGCGGCGAAGCGCTCGATGTCCTGGCGCGCGCGATCGGTCAGCGCGTACGTCGCGCGCTCGAGCCGGCGAAACCAGCCGTACACGTCGCGCTGGAGGATTCGCGAGGCGTTGGGCACCAGCCCGGTCTCACGCAGGGCCTTCAAGCTGGCCTGACCACCGCGCTCGATCAGTATCGCGCAGCGCAGCGCCTCCTGGCGGTACGCGGTGACGATCGGCGTGCGCGTGACTCCGCCCCGGTTCGGATCGCCCATGCGCCGGGCGTGCTCGCCCAGAAGGCGAGTCAGCGCCGCCGCGCGCCGGCGCGGCCGGTAGGGCACGGGATCCACGACGATCTCGACGCAGCCGGCCGAGCGTCCCGGTGCCACCGTCATCAACCCGAGCCCCAGACGCCGGCAGAGGTCGCGCACGTCGCGCCGTAGAACCGACCCGCGCCGGCCGCGGCGCCCGCGTGGCCGACCGACGGCGAGATACACGCGGTCCGTGAGCCCGAGCCGATCGACGCCCTGGAGCAGGAGCGCCAGGCTGAAGGCCAGCTTCAGCTCGACGATCACGGGCGGCTCTTCGCCGCGCGTCGCGACGACGTCGCAGCCGCGGATCTCAGCCTTGACGTCGTAACCCTGAGCTTCGAGGAAGGCTTTCACGGGCGGATAGAGGTCGGCCTCGGCGCAGGAATGGGCGCGACGTGGCATCGTCGCGATTCTACGTGACCGACCGGCGGAAGCCGCTACGTTCTCGCTCGCGGCGTGCCCGAAGGCTCGCGTGTGGAGAGGCGCCAGAACACCACGACGTGCCCGGCGATGATCAGCGGCACCAGGAAGGTGGGGAGGAGGCTCAACGGCAAACGCAATAGCGCGTTCAGTGAATCCGGATCCGCCGCGGCCAGTCGTGTTGCCGTGGCGACGACGAAGAGGATGTCGATCAAGCCCAGCGTGTTCCACACGCCAACCAGCAGGCGCCGATGCTCGAGCCTGCCGGCCGCCACCAGGAGACCAACCGCCAGCGTCGCCACGATGATGTCGCCCCAGCCTCCGGGAACCGCGAACGCGCGCGGCAGCGCCGCGTCTCGATAGTAGACGATCAGAAAGTAGGCGCCGACGAAGCGCGTCACGTGCAGCGCGACTAGCCAGCGCAGATCGAGAGCGCGAAGCCATCCGCGAAACCGTGGTAGCGCCACGAAGGCCCCGAGCACGAGCGCGGTCAATCCGAGGAGCACGACCTGGGGCAGCGGCGGGCGCCAGCTCGCGACGTGACCCGAGGCTCCGAGCGCGAATGCCACCAGGAGCCACACGATCCCGACGATGATGTAGCGTCGGCCGCCGTCGCCGAATGCGCCCATCAGCGCACAGCCGGGAGCACTTTTTCGCCGAAGAGGCGCACGGTGCGGACAGGATCGACCGCGAGGCTCACCGAGAACATGAGCCGCCGCACGCCGGCGGCCTGGGCGGCGCGCACCTGTGCCAGGCACTCGTCGGGTGTGCCGCAGACCGCGAGGCGACGGCTCAGATAGTCGAACAGGCCGAGCTCGGCGACCAGCGCGGCGTCGGCGTCGCCGGGTCGCGTGCTGTAGCGCCGGCGGAGCTCCTGAAGTGCCGCGCGATACGCGGCGGGAACGCCGCGGCGTGCGAGATCGCCGCCGCCCATGACATACGCCGAGACGAACGCCAGGATCGCGCCGATCTTGCGGCGCGACGCATCGCCGTCGAGGCCGCAGTCGAGACAGGCGATCTGCCAGATCCTGACTTCGTTCGGATCGCGTCCGGCCGCGCGCGCCGCACGGGCCACCCTGCCCTCGGACTCGGCCACGTTGTCGGCCGCGAGCCCATAGTTGATGAAGACGCCATCGGCGCGAGCGCCGGCGGCCTCGAGCGAGCGCGGATGCGACGCCGCGAGAAAAACCGGGCTCGGCCGCTTCACCCACGGCAGGTGCGCGGTGCCGCCCTTGTAGGACGCGGGCCTCGCTCTCAAGAGCTCCTTGATGAACGCGACCCCTTCGGCCAGCTCGGCCGCGGGAAGGCTGGCGGTCCCGAGATTGCGCGTGCCGCTGTGGCCCACGCCGATGCCGAGCACCGCGCGGCCGGGTGCCAGGAGGTCGACCGAGGCGATCGACGCCGCCGCGATCGCCGGATGTCGCGTCACGAGGTTGGTCACACACACGGCCACGCGCGCGCGCCGCACGTTCTCGGCGAGGATCGTCGTCGCCACCCAGGGATCCATCGCGATGCCCGGCGTGTCGGCGATGCCGACCATGTCGTAGCCGAGAGAGTCCGCGGCCTCGGCCATCGCGCACACGAGCGCGGCGTCGTACGGCCAGAAGAAGAACCCGATCTCCACTAGCGCTGCTCCTGACGCTGCGGCGCGGCCGACGGCATGCGCACGCGGGTCCACATGTTGACGACGAAGAGCAGGACGCCGGCAGCTTGCCCCAGCCCGCCGAGCGCTATTGCCGCGCGCAGGGCCGACGAGTCGGCATACGCTCCGAGGATCTCGGCGCCGGCGCGAACGCACGTCGCCACGGTCATCGTCCAGTAGACGGCTTCGGCCAGCTCCGGGCGGTAGCGAGCGTCGTCACGCGCCGGCCGCGGAAACATCCAGGTCGCCACGCCCATCACGATCATGAGCATGAAGCCGACCAGCAGAAGGTGCACGTGGGCGGTGATGATCAGCCGAGGCGGATACGTTGCCACGACATACTGGCCGACGCTCACGTGGCTGCCCAGCAGCACGCCCGCCAGCAGGAATGCGAAGCTCGTCTTGATGTAGCGGCGGATGAGGGGCGGCATGGTCTCGGTCGCCTCTACAGGCTCCCGGTCTCTTCGATCCCACGAAGCGCGTCGAGCGAGGCGACGATCAGACGACCGTCTTCGTCAATCAAGATGCCCTTCCTGATCCAGCGGCTGATGACGCGGATTGTGGTTTCGACCGTGGTGCCGCACATGTCGGCCAGCGTCTGGCGCGTGAGACGAAAGGGCAGCACGAGCCCGCGCGGGTCGTGCGTGCCCTCGCCTTCGGTTAGCCGGATCAGGATCGACGCCAGACGCGCCTCGACGGGATCCGAGGCCAGCGACTTCACGGAATCGTGCGCGCTGCGGAGCCTCCGACCGAGCATGAGTGCCATCTCGCGCGCGAGCGTCGGGTAATGCTCGGCGAGCGCCACGATCGGCGCCCGCGGGAGGCCGACGACGGTGCTCGTCTCCATGGCCTGAGCCGATGCCGGGTAGGGGCGGCCTTCGAGCACCGCCACACCTCCGAACGGCTCACCCGGGCCCAGGAGCTCGAGGACGACCTCGTCACCACTTCGCGATTGTCGGAGGATTTTCACTCGCCCCGTGCGGACCAGCCAGAACCAGTCGGACTCGTCGCCTTCCCTGAAGATGAAATCGCGAGCGCGATAGCTCGCCTCCCGTGCCACGGCCGCCAGCGCCAGAATTTCCGTCGCGGGGAGCGCCGCGAAGACCGTGCCGGCCTTGAGGAAATCGGCGGTCGGCTGCGGCGGCATGCGCGGATGATAGCACCCGGCATGTCGGCGGTATGACGCCCGTCATAACGCGACCTCACGTCACCGACGCATCCTGGGCTCGGGAGGGACCCATGAACACGCCTCGCATCGCGCTCGCGAGAGGTGTCGCAGCGCTGTTGTTCGTTGCCGCAGTGTGGGCACCCACTCTCGTCGTCGGTCAACCCGCGGCGAGCCACCAGCACGCCCAGGCCAAGCCAGCAGCGCCGGCGCGGGGCGTCTCGAAGAAGAGCCCCGCTGCGGAATACACACCGACCGTGCGCTTTCGTCTTCGCACTGAGCTGGCCGAGGGAAAGATGGCGTTCGTCGGCATGGGCGGCGACATCGAGGGCATCGTGAATCCCACCTTGCGCGTCGCCGTCGGCGACATCGTGCAGGTCGGCCTCGTCAACAACGACGGCATCGAGCACGACGTGGTGTTCCCGGACTTCAAGGCGGGAACCGACCGCGTCAACCGCAAGGGCGCCAGCAGCGTCACCGTGTTCCGGGCCGACAAGGGCGGCGAGTTCGCGTATTTCTGCTCGCTGCCCGGCCATCGCCAGGCTGGTATGGAAGGCAAGATCAACGTGGGCGGCGCCAAGGGCCCCGCGGTCAAGCTACCGCCGTCGGTCAGCATCGTCCGCGCCGCCATCGACCTGCCGGGGCCGCTCGCGGCCGGCCCGCCGCGCACGGTGAAGGCCGAGCTCGAGGCGGTCGAGCTGGTCGGCAAGCTGGCCGACGAGACCACGTATGCGTACTGGACGTTCAACGGCAAGGTTCCCGGCCCATTCCTGCGCGTGCGCGTCGGCGACACCGTCGAGCTCGGCTTCAAGAACCGCGCGGACAGCCGCATGATCCACTCGGTCGATCTGCACGCGGTGACCGGGCCGGGCGGCGGCGCGGTGATGACCCAGACGCCCCCGGGTGAGTCGAAGTCGTTCCGGTTCAAGGCCCTCAACCCGGGACTGTACGTGTACCACTGCGCGACGCCGATGGTCGCCAACCACATCTCGAGCGGGATGTATGGCCTGATCCTGGTAGAGCCGCCGGGCGGTCTGCCGAAGGTCGATCGCGAGTTCTACGTCATGCAAGGGGAGATCTACACCGACCGTCCGTACGGTCAGCGCGGTCACGACGAGTTCAGCGTCGAAAAGCTCCTGGCCGAGCGCGCCGAGTATTTCGTCTTCAACGGCGCCGTGGGCGCGCTCACGAGCGAGCATCCGTTGAAGGCCAAGGTCGGCGAGACCGTGCGGATCTTCTTCGGTGTCGGCGGGCCGAACGCGACCTCGTCGTTTCACGTCATCGGCGAGATCTTCGATCGAGTCTATGGCGAGGCGGCCATGGGCTCTTCGGTCGCGACGAATGTTCAGACCACGATGGTGCCGGCCGGCGGCGCCACCATCGTCGAGTTCAGGCTGGAAGTGCCGGGGCGCTTCATCCTGGTCGACCACTCGCTCTCGCGGCTCGAGCGAGGTCTGGCCGGCTTTCTGCTAGTTGAGGGGCCCGAGAACGAGGAGGTGTTCTGGGGGCCGGACGGACCCGCCGGGATGCGCGGCCACTAGCTCAGCGGGGGAATCGCTGCGCCGCTCGCGCCCGCGCCCTGGCGGCTTCTTCTTCCCGCGTGCGCGGCGGCGCAGTCGTCTCGAGCGCGCTCAGAAGATGCTTCGACACCGCCGCGACCTGGTCGATCGCGGCGGCGAACGCGGCTTCGTTGGCCTTCGACGGCTTGTTGAAGCCGCTGACCTTGCGCACGAACTGCAGCGAGGCCGCCCGGATCTCCTCGTCGGTCACGGGCGGCTCGAAGTTGAACAGCGTCTTGATGTTCCTACACACACTCGACTCCGTGACTACCGCGGGGTCAGCTCCTCGCGAAGACGCGCGGCTATGATCGTTTCCTGACCCGGCTGGAGGTTGATCGGGTCGACGGCGATCTCGTCGAAGTAGCCACCCTGATGCGCGCCCTGCTGCACGTAGATGTGCGGGTTGCCCTTCGCGAGCGCCACCTGTACCGCGTGGCCCGACGGCCCCGTCCAGTCGGGCGTGAAGTAGACGACCGCGTGCGGGATCACGCGATTCGCCGGATCGTGCTCGACCACGCAGCGAAGCCCGGGGATGTCCGACAGCTTCTCGACGATGATCGTGCAGACGTCGATGTAGCGCTTCATCTCGGCGGCCTCGTCCTCCGCGACGAAGAGCTCGAGCGCGGTCACGAGCCCGCAGATCTCTTCCTTGGACGTCTTCGCGGCGCGGCCGAGCGCCTGGTTCGGGCTCGCGTTGAGCGCGACCGCGCGCACGAGGTCGCGGCGGCCGGCGAGGATGCCGGTGGACTGCGGACCGCGGATGCCCTTGCCGCCGCTGAAGCTGACCAGATCGGCGCAGAGCCGGAGGAACTTCGTGAGGTTCTCGCGCGGCGGCAGCATCGACGCGGCATCCACGATGACGGGCACGCCGCGACGGTGAGCGATCGCCACGACCTGCTCGAGCGTGAGCACGCCGGGCGGGCTCGTGAAGGGCGAGACCAGATACGCGACCCCCGCCGTCCGCTCGGTGATCGCGTCCTCGAGCTCGAACGGCTGGGTGCGGCGAGCCAGGCCGATCTCCACCAGCACACCGCCGGCGACGCGGTACGCCTGGTCGTACGCGAAGCGATGTGCGCGCTGGATCACGATCTCGTTGCGCATACCGCGCGTGTCGGGCAGCCGCGTGATCTTCGCGGGGTCGTCGCCTGCGATACACGCCGCGGCCTGCAAGATGAGCCCGGAGCTGGCGCCGGCGGTCACGAACGCCGCCTCGGCGCCGAGTATTTTCGCGATCGCCGCGCCCGCCGCCTCATTGAGCTCGTCGATGTTCACCAGCGCGTGCGATGCCTGACGCATCGACTCGAGCGCCTCCGGACGCAGCATCGATCCGCCGTAGCGCGTGGTCGTTCCCGAGCCGTGAATGACGGGACGAACGCCGAGCTTCTTGTAGATCTCGGGGATCATGCGAGGCCTTCCTCTTTCATCGCGCGCACGGCGGTCGCGAACGCGCTGAGGGTTTCGCCGAGGAGGTCGTCGGTGTGGCAGGTGCCGACCAGGGCGCGCGCACCGTTGAAGTCGACGCCGTTGAGGATGAGCGCCTGGCGGAGGGCCCGGCTCTGCTCGGCGTTCTTGGCGTCGAGCCGCCGCCAGTCGACGTCCTGCACGGACTGGTCCGAGCCGTCGCGCGGCGGGGCGCCGGCGCCGAAGAAGATCTTCCAGTCGCTGTGCTCGCCGTAGATCTTCCACGGCACGCGCTCGCGCGCCAGGATCTCGTTCATGCCGTAGCGCAGCTTGGCGGCCTGCTGATTGGCGAGGCGAATCGCCTGACCGTCGGCGACGGACGACAGCATCGCCACGCCGGCGGCGGCCGACAGCGGGTTGGCGTTGAACGTGCCCGCGTGCGCGATCTTGGTACGGCGATTTTCCTCGGCGCTCGGCTTGGTGGCCAGATAGCTCATGACGTCCTCGCGGCCGGCGCACGCGCCGCCGGGGAGCCCGCCCGAGAGGATCTTGGCCATCGTCGTCAGATCGGGCCGGATGCCCAGCATCGCCTGCGCGCCGCCGGGCGCGACCCTGAAGCCCGTGACGACCTCGTCGAAGATCAGGAGCACGTTCGCGCGCTTGGTCTCCTCGCGCAGCGCCGCGATGAACGACGCCGGCGCCGGCACCGAGCCGAAGTGGCCCCCGGTCGGCTCGATGATCACCGCGGCCACGTCGCCTTTCGCCAGGCGCGCGCGCACCGCGGCGATGTCGTTGGGCGGCAGCACCGTGACCAGATCCACGACCTCAGGAAGCTGACCGGCCTCGGGCTCGGCCTCGTACGGCGGGCGCACGCCGATCTCGAGCCCTTCGTGCCAGCCGTGAAAGTGGCCCGCGAACTTGACGACGTGGCGCTTGCCCGTGAACGCCCGCGCCAGGCGCACGGCCATGTGGGTGGCCTCGGTGCCCGTGCCGGTGAAGCGCACGCGCTCGGCGCTCGGGACCAGACGGCACACCCACTCGCCCCACTCGACTTCTTTCTCGTGGCAGGCGCCGTAGTGCGTGCCGCGCAGCGCCTGCTGGCTGACGGCTTCGGCCACCTGTCCGGGATTGTGGCCGAGGAGCAGGGCGCCGTGGCCCATCCAGTAGTCGATGTAGCGGTTGCCGTCGACGTCCCACTTGTGGGCGCCATCGGCGTGCGAGACGTAGAGCGGGAACGGCTGCATCCGGCGGTTGTCGTGGGTCACCGCGTCGGGGAAGAGGCGCAGGGCGCGCTCGTACAGCGCGCGCGAGGCGGGCAGAGCGTCGACGTAGTTGTCCTGGATCTTTGATGAAGCGAGACGAGCCATCGGGAGTCTCCTCTCACGGAGCGGTGAAATCGGCGACCTCGGTACGGTACGCCCGTGGTCCGCCGCGGGTCAAGGAAGGTGTCCGGGACGCGAGAGTTCGCGATAGTATTTCGGCTCGCGGAGGTGCTCATGCCCAGCGCGCGGAGGCTGTCGAGAATCTTCCTGCTCTCGATCGTTGTCGCGGCGATCGTCGCCATCTTCCCGGTTTCGAGGCCGGGGCCGGGCGCCCAACCGGCCGCGCTCGCGCCGCACCAGCAGCTCCTGCGCGAGATCTATCAGGAGCTGATCGAGATCAACACCACGAACTCGGTCGGCGACAACACGAAGGCGGCCGAGGCCATGGCCCGGCGCCTGCTCGACGCGGGATTTCCGGCCGGCGACGTCAAGGTGCTGGCGCCCGTCCCACGCAAGGGCAACCTGGTCGCGCGGCTTCGCGGGACCGGCGCCCGGCGGCCGCTGCTGCTGCTAGCGCATCTCGACGTCGTCGAGGCCAACCGTGAAGACTGGTCGGTCGATCCCTTCAAGCTGCTCGAGCGTGACGGGTACTTCTACGGCCGCGGCACCACCGACGACAAGGCGATGGCCGCGTCGTTCGTGGCCAACCTGATCCGTTACAAGCGCGAAGGCTTCGTGCCCGATCGCGACCTCATCGTGGCGTTGACCGCGGATGAAGAAGGCGGCGGCCACAACGGCGTGGTCTGGCTGCTCAAAGAGCATCGCGCGCTCATCGACGCGGAGATGGCGATCAACGAGGGTGGTGGAGGTTCGCTGAGCAAGGGCCGGCGCGTCTCGAACAGCATCCAGGCGAGCGAGAAGATCGTCCTGAACTACCAGCTCGAGGTGACCAACAAGGGTGGGCATAGCTCGTTGCCGGTCAGGGACAACGCGATCTGGCACCTCGCCGGCGGTCTGGCGCGGCTGGGCGAGTTCGACTTCCCCGTCAATCTCGATGAGGTGAATCGCGGGTTCTTCGAGCGGACGGCTACGCAGACGAGCGGCTCGCTCGGGGACGACATCCGCGCGGTCGTGCGCGGCGACCGTAACCCAGCGGTCGTGGCTCGCGTCGCCGCGGTGAGCCCGGCGTTCAACTCACGAATGCGGACGACGTGCGTTCCGACGAGGCTCGAGGGCGGTCACGCCAACAACGCGCTTCCCCAGACGGCGCGCGCGACCGTGAACTGCCGCGTGCTGCCCAACGAGACCGAAGAGGACGTGCGCCAGACCTTGATCCGGGCTCTCGCCAACGACAAGATCACGGTGACGGCGACCAACCGGTTCTTCCCAAGCCCTGCCTCTCCGCTCACGCCCGAGATCATGGGCGCAGTGGAGCGCGCGACGCAGGAGATGTGGCCGGGCGTGCCGGTGGTCCCGACGATGTCGACCGGCGCGACCGACTCTCGCTATCTGCGCACCGCCGGCATTCCCGCGTACGGCACCTCGGGCATGTTCGGCGACGTGGACGACATCCGGGCCCACGGGCGAGACGAGCGCATGCTCGTTCGCTCGCTCTACGAAGGACAGGAATATCTCTATCGGCTCGTGAAGCTCTTGTCGTCCAGGCCGTGACACACGACGACGCCGGTCAGCACCGCCTGGGCGCCGACCGGCGTCGGTGAGACCAGGGGAGCGGGGCTTCTACTCGAGATCGAGCGGGTCGCGCTTGGGGCCGACCGTCTGCATCGTCTCGAATCCGTTCTCGGTCATGTCGCAGTAGAGCTCGACGCGGTTACCGTCGGGGTCGAAAAAGTACACGCTGCGCGTCACGTTGTGCTCGGCGGTGCTGTCGAGCGGAATGCCCATCCTCTTGAGCTCTTTGTAGGCGGCCTTGAGCTCCTCGAAGTTGTCCAGCCGCCAGGCCATGTGATGCAGGCCGGGCTGAGTCTTGTCCGGCGGCTCGCCGGTCGCTAACTGGAACAGCGCGAGGTCGTGGTGCTCCTTGCCGAAGCTCAGGAACACGGCGCCGCGTTCCAGATTTTCGTGAGCGACCTTGAGGCCGAGCGTCTGCGTGTAGAAATCCCGCGACTTCTCGGCGTTGCGGACGTTCAGCACCACGTGACCGAGTCGCTTCGCCTGGATCATGCTGTCCTCCCGGAGCACCGATAGGCTGCCGGCGTCATCCGTCAACCGCCGCGCTTGCCATACTGTACCGCGCTTTGGGCCCCGCTGCCCAACCCGCCGCGCGCCCGGGTCGCGAGGAGCTCAGACGGCGCGCGCGCCGACTGGCGCTGCCTGCCGCTCCCGGAGCTCGACGCCGGCTCGCACCAGGGGGACCAGATCGCGGCCGAACTCGATCGCGTCCCGCAGCGGATCGAATCCGCGAATCAGCACGGTACGCGCGCCCGCGTCGTAGTAGTCCAGCAGCGACTCGGCGACCTGTTCCGCGGTGCCCACCAGCGCGGTCGTGCTACCGGAGGCGCCGGTCGCCGCGGCGATGGCCGTCCAGAGACGCTTGTCGTGGATCTCGCCCTTCTCGGCCAGGTCGAGCAGCCGCTGCGAGCCGACGCTCTGGGGCCGTACGGGACCCGCGGCGCCCCCGCGTAGCTCCACGATGCGCGCGAGAATGCGCCGGGCGCGGTCCCACGCCTCGTCCTCCGTGGCGCCGAGGATCGGCCGCACCGAGACGCTGAATCGCGGCACGCGCCCCTGAGGCGCCGCCGCACGCACTTCCGCTATCTGTCGGCGGATGGCCGCGACCGGCTCGCCCCAGAGCGCGTAGACGTCGGCGTGGCGCGCGCCGACGGCGAGGGCGGGGCCCGAGGCGCCGCCGAAATAGATCGGGATCGCCGGCCGCTGCAGCGGCTTGACCTCGGAGAACGCGCCGCGCACTCGATAGAACTCGCCCTCGAAGTCGAACGGGCGCTCGCTGGTCCACGTGCGGCGCACCACCTCGAGATACTCGTCGGTCCGCCGGTAGCGGGCGTCGTGGTCGAGGAAGTCGCCGTCGCGCTGCTGCTCGACGTCGCTGCCGCCGGTGATGATGTGCAGCGCGATGCGCCCGCCGGTCACGTGATCGAGCGACGCCGCCTTGCGGGCGGCGAGGGTCGGCGCCACGAACCCCGGGCGATGCGCGATCAGGAAGCCGAGCCGTGTCGTCGCCGCGGCCGCGTGGGCGGTGACCACGAAGCCGTCAGCGCCGGTCGAGCCGTACCCGACCAGGACCCGGTCGAAGCCGCCGTCCTCGTGGGCGCGCGCGAAGTCGGCGATGAAGCGTGGATCGACCGCGCCGGTGATGATCGACTTGCCGTAGATCTCCGACGCGAGCGTCGTCGAGATCATGCCGATGATCTCGATCCCGGTGCCGTCGCTCATACGCGACTCACTCGCCTTTCAGTGTCTCGAGGATCTTGACGGTCTCGGAAGGCTCCGACCGGCGTGTGTAGTCCGGATCGGCGTCGACGGCGCGGATGACGCCCTGTCGATCGATGACGAACCGAGCCGGCACGGGCAGCCGCCATGTGCCGTCGCCGTTGCCGAGCGCCAGATCGATGCCGCCGACCTTCGCGTAGATCTCCCGTAGATCGTCAGGCAGGGTGAAGACCAACCCGTACGCTTCACCGACCCGGTTGCCGAAGTCGCGCAGCATGTCGTAGGCGAACATCTCTGGCTCGGACGTCTCGCGCGCCGTGCGCGCGACTTGCGGTGAGATCACCGCGAGGCTCGCGCCGGCCGCGTCGATCTCGGGCAGGGCTCGCTGCAGAGCTCCCAGCTCCGCATTGCAGTAGGGTCACCAGCGCCCACGGTAGAAGGACAGCACGACCGCGCCTCGCGCGCGCAGGTCGGCCAGGCTCACGGGGCGGCCGGCCGCGTTCGGGAGCGTGAAGTCCGGCGCCCGGCGGCCGACCTTCGCGATGCGGTCCATGATTCCGGACGCCCGTAGATCCGCGACCTGGCGCTCCATGACGGCGCGCGCCTCGGCCGGGATCCGCGACTTGGCGGCTTCGCGGAGCTTGTCGAGCTGCTCCTGAAGCGTCACCGCGCCCTCATGGAAGCGATCGATCCAGGTTGTCGCGCGTCTCGCTCGGCTACGCGATTACCCGATTCAGGAAGCGCTCCGGCGGCCGCTCGCCCCACTGCGAGACGAGCCCATCGTCGGCCGAGATCAGGTTCGAGCCGTTCTTCACGTTGAGCCGGTCCGTGTCCGACCAGTGCTCGTGCACGCGGCCCCACGGATCGGACCAGTAGTCGTAGATCTGGCTGCCGAGGAGATGGCGCCCGATCCCCCACATGTGCTCGTACTTGCCGAGCTTCCTCATGTGCTCGTGGCCGGTGAACACGTCGTCGATGTCGGCGACCTCGAACGAGAAATGATTCAAGCCGGCGCGCTCGTTCCGGACGCAGAAGAACACGTGATGGTCGACGAAGGTGTCACCGCGATCGAGCCGGTTGAACGAGCCGATGATGTTGTCCTTGTTGCCGGCGTAGACGTCGTCCGAGCAAATGAAGCCGAGCATCTCGCGGAACCAGCCGGCCGTCTCGACCACTTTCGGCGAAGCCATGACCGCGTGGCCGATGCGTTTCACCCGCGAGGGCCCGGTGTGGATGCGCATCACCTCGCCGGCACGCTTGAGTCCCTCCGAGCCGAGGTTGAGCGGCTGGCGCTTCACGGCGATCGGGGCGAGCTGCTTGATGCCGTACACGACCTCGATCTGGTAGCCGTTGGGCTCCTTGAGCCGCACGCGCTTGCCGCCGCCGGGCTCGTCGATGTCCTCGACGGCCGAGGCTCCCGGGGCCTTCGCCAGCTTCGTCAAATCGTCCAGACTGGCCGCGTAGTACGCGATGCCGATGAATCCGGGATCGCCCTTTTCCGTGACGTGGAGATGATGCGGCGCGTCCGTGCCCCGCATGTAGAGCGCGGTGCTCGTGCGATCCGCACGCACCATGCCGAAATTGGTGAGAAACTCCTCGGCCGCGTCGAGGTCGGGGGACCGCAGCCGCCCGTACGCCAGGTCCGTCGCCTTGATGATCGCCATTGCCCTGTCCTCCTGTGTTCGACGGTGGACATGCTAGACCAATCGGGCGCCCTACGCCAGCCTACTGCAGCGGCTAACGCTGTGATTTCACGAGGGCGTGATTGAGGCGCGAACCGCAGCAGACGGCGGCGCTAGGGTCCAGTTGGGGTCCAGGACGGCCCAGCGGCTAGGATCAGTCCCGACTCATGCGATCGATCGCCGCGCGTGCCTTCGCCGCGAGGATCTCGCGCCGGATCCGCTCGAGCTCCAGGCGCCTCGCCGCTCCGCTCGCTAAGCTCACCGCCGGCTCGCTCATGTTCTCAGCGTAACGCCGGGAGGGTGGCACGGTTGTATGGGCGCTACAGGATGGCGTGCGCGCTGAATTTTGAGGGGCGCCTCCCTCACTTAGGGGGCGGTAACACTGTTTCGCTGTTTTGGATATGTCTCGGTAGTAGTAAGGACGTCGTCGTCGTCGTCGCGCGAGGCCCTCGCCCTCCCAGCCGCGCCGGAGTCTCACGCGTGATCGCCGACACGCTCCCCGATCCGGTCGACGGTGTCGCCCGCACGGCGTGTGGCTGCAAGGTGCTTGTTAGGGGGACAGTACTGCAGCACGTCGCTCTGTACTGCGAGCGACGAGGGTTATGCTGACGACGACGGAGGCGAAACAGATCCAGAACAGCGTTTGATAGCCCGTCGCGGGAATGTGTCCGGTCTGCTTTGGGAACGACTCGAGGAAGAGCGCACTGGCTTGCTGATAGAACGCTCCGCCTGCCCAGAAAAAGAGATTCAGTGTGCCCATTGCGGTCGCGATCACCTGAGATGGGACGGCCTCCTTGAGAAGAGCATAGGCAGGGATCCACGTCGAAGCAAAGAAGCCGCCCCAAAACATCGCGATGTGGAGCACGGCGCCGGGCAACCGCTCGGGCTCGAGGCCCAGCAGAACCCATAAGAACGCGTAGACCACAGCCCCCCCACATATGACGCCCTTGCGTGTCTTCAGCACTCTATCCGCGACGTAACCCCAGAGCGTGCATCCGACGATGAGTCCGATGGCCCACAGTGTGAGCATATTTGCGGCTTCTTGCTGCGTGTGGCCATGGACATCCATCAGGTAGGGGACTGCCCACAGACCTTGCATCATCGTCATGGTGCCGAACAGGAGAAAAGCGTATCCCCCGAGCAGCCAGGTATCGGGCACGCGCAGAACGATGCGAAGACTCTCCCAGAATGGCAACGGCGGCCCGGCTCGATCCGGCGGGCTCGGTTCAGCCGGGTCGATGGGCGAGCGCCAGCCGAAATCTGCCGGGCTGTCACGGACGATGGTGGACACGAGCACTGCGGTCACCAATACCGTCAAGCCCATCGCCGCGAAACTGGCGCGCCACCCGATCAGTGAGATGAGTGCCGCCAGCGGCGCGGCTGCGATGATGCCACCGAGATTGGCGAATGAAGTCCAGGCGCCCGTCAGCGTGCCGAACTCTCGGGGGCGGAACCACTGCGCCATGATCTTCGCGGCGGCGACATAGAGTATGGATGTGCCGATCCCTGTACATACACGTCCGAGCAGAGCGAGGCCGAAACCTGGCGCCGCGGCGAGTAGCAATTGCCCCAGGCCCGCGATCGTCAGAAAAACCGTCACGCTCCGGCGTGAGCCGAGACGATCGGTAAGGACTCCGGCCACCGGCTGCATGAAGGCAAAGGGCCACATATAGAGTGAAGTGAGGAGACCCAGCTCAGCAGGAGTCAATCCGAACGTTATCTGTAAATCCGGGAGCGCCACCGCTGGAGCGAGTCGTATCGCGAATGCCATGAGGCCACTCAGAAACAGGACTCCGAGGCAAACCCAGCGATAAATTGGCGTTGGCGATTCACGAGGCACCATGTGTCAGTCTGTTTGAGGTTGTCGAAAGGCTTCGGCATTGCGAGGTGCAGCGACCCAGACGGCAGCAGCCGATCCAAGGATCGCCAGGGCGCTGACTGCGAAGGCGAGCTCATAGTCTCCCGTGCGATCGAACAGGTATCCGGCCAGGAATGGGCCGATGAACCCACCCAGTCCGCCGCCGCCGTTCGCGAAGCCAAGAATCGCGCCAAAATGGCGACCAGCAAAGAGGTCCGCCGGGATTGCCGTTAGCAGGGAAATACGCATCCCGAATCCCAGCCCAGCAGCGACATAGATCAACAGCAGCACGAGATCGTGCGGTCCCTTGAGCGCGCTGAAGCACCAGATACCGAGTACACCGATGCTGCTGCCGAGACTGAAGACCCACTCACGGCCCCACCGATCGGAGAGGAAGCCGCCAAGCAAGTTTCCAAGAGCCGTGAAAATCCCCGACAAGCCAAAGGCCCACGCGATCGTACCGGACGGAAACCCCTGCGACACGGCGTGCGCGACCTGGTGCGTCATCATGATCTGATAGCCGATGACGCCAAGGCCCCACATGGCGAAGACGGCCCAGAGTTGATACGTGCGCAGGGCCGCGCCAAGAGTAAGTTCTCGAACCTCGACCGTTTGCTGCGCATGCGCTCGGAGTGCCCCGGTGGCCGACTGCGTCCCGAGCGCTATGGCACCGACGTCGGCTGGGTGCCGCCTGTACAGCAAGGCGCCCAGTGGTCCGACGCCGAGGAGAATGATCAGCCCATAGACATCCAGCGCATGACGCCAGCCGAAGCTTGCGATAAGCCAGGCGTTGAGGGGATAGAAGACAAAGGCGCTGAAAGAGGACCCCGCGCTGATGATGCCCATAGCCGTGCCGCGCGAACGGATGAACCAGTGGCTGATGACGGCGGCGGCGGGCATCATGACGCACGCAATGCCAGCCGCTACCAAGACGCCAAACGCCAGGTAGTAGTGCCAGAGCGCGTGGGTGCGACCGGTCAGCGCTAAACCCGAAGACAGCAGAAGTCCCCCGACAGGGACGAGAATCCGAGGCCCGAACCGGTCGTTGAGGCGGCCGGCCACGGGTGAGAAGACCAGGAGAAGAAGCCAGCTTAGCGAATATCCCAGAGCTGTCTCGGCGCGTCCCCAGCCGAATTCTTGCAGGAGCGCGACATAGAAGAGGGCAAACGTCGAACGAACCGACCAGGCGAGAGTGTTGGCCAGTGTCGACAGACCCGCGATGATCCAGCCGTAGAAGACGCGGTGCATCGCCCTCCAAGAGCCTGAGGTGCCTTACGAACTTGGGGCTTCAGTCGTCGTTGCGCCCAGATCAGCCAGGCGCGGACGCCGGGAGCCGTATAGCGACATTGGTCGACACATGGTATACGGCGCTGCGACGAAAATTGGTGGAAGCGCCCAGCGAATTCTCCGGGACCACGGCGCCTGACGCGGGGCTGGAGTCTGCCGCCGAAATGCTGGATAGTCGTTCGCATCCGCCGGCTCCCCGTTGTCGCCGGGGGTCGAGTAGTCGGTAGCGTGAGCCGTAGTGACTTGATCAAGAGTCTCGCGGCAGCGCCAGCCGCTGGAGGAACAGTATCCGATGCACAGCTTGCACGGGATATGCTGGCGCGACGTGCCGACGAGCCATGGGTGACGAACCCGGTCATCAGCGTCAAAGCCGAAAATGGCGTGATCTGGCTGTGGGGACAGGTCGCGGCCGGAATGGGCAGCGATCGAGACGATGGCCTGACCAATACCCGGCGGCCGCGGCGTGGCGAATCAGCTCCCCCGTGGTTGCCAGTTGCCGTACGACGAGCAGGTAGGAAGCTGAGCCGCGTGGATCGGTGAGTGCCGCGTCAGAGGTTCCCGCGGCGTGACCCGTCAGAACGGCCAGTAAGAGGACGATCATGGCGCGAGGAACCGGATTCACCGTGCTCGTGGGAACCGACGGCTCGCCGAGCGCGCGAGCCGCGATCGCGGCGGCCGCGATGTTTCCTTGGCCCAGAAACGCCCGCGTCCACGCCGTCGTGGCGCGACAGGATGTAGGAGCTGGAGCCCCGAGGAAGCGTTCAGGTCTTACGAATCAGCCGGACGAGCGTATCGTGACCCGCGCCCGCCGGGCGCTCGCTCGGCGCTGGCCGAATGCGGAGGTGACTCTCGTCGACAAGCCACCCGCCGAGGCGATTCTGGACGCGACTCGCCGTCTCGGGGCCGTTGCAGTCTGCGTCGGCTGGCGCGGTCATGGAGGTTTCCGGCGGCTGCTGATGGGTAGCGTATCGCGGGAGGTGGTGCGACATGCCGCCTGTCCAGTGCTCGTTGTACGCCGACGTCCGCGACACCTTCGGGCGTTCCTGGTAGGCGTTGACGGTTCACTCAACGCGCGCCGCGCGGTCGCGTTTCTGTCCCGTCTACATCCGCCGACTGGTGGTCGTACCACGATCGTTCGCGTGGAAGAGCCGGTAGGTCTTCCGTCAGCCGGGCTCTTGCCGGGTGGCATTCGCGGCGCTCTCCGACGTGAGGTCGCCGCACTGAACGCGGAACGAATCGCGAAGGCCGAGCGGGACGTCAAAAAGGCTGCCTCACAACTCCGTCGCGCCGGCTGGAGGGTTCGCATGAGTGTCCGCTCGGGTGAGCCGTTGACAGAGCTGCTCGCCACTGTTGCGGAGACGAAGGCGCATGTGCTCGTTGTCGGGGCGCGGGGCGCTGGCGGGCTTTCCCGAGTGCTACTCGGGAGTGTCGCCGAGGGTTCACTCAATCATTCGCCCGTCCCGGTCGTCGTGGTCAAGTGAGGGGATCGTTCGACCCAGTCCCGCGTAACGGAATCTCGGGCGCGACATCCCTGCGCCGCGTTCTCGGCTTGACAGAGGTCACGGCCGGCGGTGTGGGGATCATCATCGGCGCAGGTATCTACGTCCTGCTTGGCGCGGCCACGGCGCACGCCGGCGCCCTCGTCTGGCTCGCGTTTCTCCTCGCCGCAGCGATGAGTGCGTTGACCGGCTTGAGTTACGCCGAGCTCAGCTCAATGTTCCCGAGCGCGGCGGGTGAGTACGAATTTACGCGTCATGCGATGCCGGAGTGGATCGCTTGCACCGTGGGGTGGATGATGATCAGCGGGCTGGTCGTCGCGGCGGCGACGGTGTCGATCGGCTTTGCCCGCTACGTCGGTTACTTCGTCGACGTAGACCAGCGCGTGGCCGCGCTGGGCTTGATCGTCGCGGTCTCGGCCATCGCGATGATCGGGATCAAGCAATCGGCCCGCCTTACGGTCGGACTCAGCGCGATCCAAGTCGGTGGGCTCGTCCTCGTTGTCGCCGTTGGCCTGCCGCACATCGGGGAAGTCGATCCTCCTTGCCGGTCCCGGGCTCAGCGGTCTGCTCAGTGCCGCGGCCCTCGTGTTCTTTGCGTTCATCGGGTTTGACGAAGTCATCACGCTCGCCGAGGAGACACGCGATCCCAGACGAACGGTGCCTCGCGCCCTTCTCCTCGCGCTGGCGCTGTCGACGGCACTGTACATCACCGTCGCGATCAGCGCGGTCAGCGTCCTGGGCGCCGATGCTCTCGCCGCGTCACCGCGCCCGCTCTCCGCCGTCCTCGCTCACGTGCTGGGCGCTGCCGGTGCGACGGTCGTCGCAGCCATCGCGATCGTAACCACGACCAATACGACGCTCCTGGCCCTCACTGCGGCGTCCCGGGTTACTTACGGCATGGCGACTCGGTCCGCGATGCCACGCTTCCTGATGCTGGTTCACCCTCATCGCGGAACGCCGACGCGCGCCATCATCGCGGTGGCATCCGCCACCGCGGCGTTCGCAGCCTTCGGTAGCTTTACGCTGATTGCGGCGGTGACCGATTCGCCGTCTACGTTGTATTCCTGGCGGTCAACGTCACCGTGATCGTTTTGCGCCGGAGGCGTCCGGACCTTCCGCGTCCGTTCGCGGTGAGGGGGACAATACACGGCGTCCCACTCATCCCCGTTCTCGGCCTGGCATCGGTCGCCGGCATGATGACGCAGCTGGAGCTGTTGGCCATCGGGCCCGGCACGGCGTTGTTCGCTGCGGGATTGGCCGCCGGATGGGTCCTCCGCTCACGCCGATGAGGCCGTCAAGGGCCTTCGGAATTCTGAGCTGGTCGCGACGAAGAAAAGGTCCCCCAGACAGCGATGAACATCGCCGCGATCACTGGCCCGATCAAAAAGCCATTGAACCCGAAGACGGCGATACCGCCGAGCGTGGAGACCAGCACCACGTAGTCGGGCATCTGAGTGTCCTTGCCGACCAGGACCGGGCGCACGAAGTTGTCCACGAGCCCGATGACGAGCACACCGTACCCGATCAGCAGGACCCCCTGCCACACGCGCCCGGCCGAGAGAAGGTATATGGCGGCCGGCAGCCAGACTAGGGCGGCGCCGACCGCAGGCAGTAGCGAGAGAACAGCCATCAGAACTGCCCATAACAGCGAGGCGTGGATACCGAGAAGCCAGAAGATCAGGCCTCCGAGTGCTCCTTGCAGCACGGCCACGACGACGTTGCCCTTGACCGTCGCGCGGATGACCACGGTGAACTTGTCGAAGAGCGCGCGCTGTTGCTCCGGACGCAGCGGAATCGCATCCTTGATGCGCCTGACCAGCTCGTCACCGTCGCGCAGCAGAAAGAACAGCAGGTACAGCATGACGAACAAGCTGACTATGAAGTCGAATGTATTCTGGCCGATGTTGATCGCCTGGGAAGCGAAGAACTGGCTGCCCTTCATCAGACCGGCTGACACTTTCTCTTGGACGGCGGGGAAGTTTGTCAGCCCATAGCGATCCAGCAAATTGACTGCCCAGGAAGGCAGGGCGTCGAGGATCTGCGCAAAATACCGGCCGACGCTCAGCTCGCCCGTCTGAATTCGCTCGTATACACCGGACGCTTCCTGTAGCAACGACGCGGTGATCATCGTCAACGGCAGAATCACGATCACCACGATGATCGCCACGGTCGTGAGCGCCGCGAGGTTGCGGCGGCGCCGCATGGACCGCGCGAGCCGCCGGTGGAGCGGCGCAAACAGGATCGCGACGACGGTTCCCCACAACACCGCTCCGTAGAGCGGCCAGAGAATCCACGCAAAAGCCAGCGATATCCCGACGACCAGCAGCGGAAACGCTTTGTCCTGGAAGGCCAGCACGGGTCGAAGAGTCTCCGGCGAGGGCTCAGCGGCCGACGAGTCGCCGCGGCTGCCAGCGGTGCCTCTGGTGAGCCATCACGTCATGGGGACGGCGGTGCGCTGGGGTTGGTGCTCGTCGCCATACGGGAACATCGTCCGCACAGGATATCGTGCCCAGCCTTCCTCCTGCCTTGGCCTCTTCCGGGCGGGCGTCTCGAGAGGCTCGCCCGCGCCTCGTGCTTGACGCAGTCCGAATGAGGCGTGATCCTACCCTGCGTCGTGGCAGGAGATACGGATTGGCAGCCTAGAAAGCCCGCCGGCACCGCGGAATGAATGAGAGATTCGGCATCCAGCGCCGCGCCCCGCATCCTTATATAGTCGTTCTCGCTGTCCTCTTTGCCTTCGAGTGGCTCGTTATGGCGATCCGGCCTCGCTCGCGCGAGGACTGGATGCTCGAGAATGCGATCAGCGTGGCGTTCGTCGTGGCGCTCGCGCTAACTTACCGTCGCCTCGCCCTATCCAAGACCTCCTATACGACGATCTTTCTCTTTCTCTCCTTACACACGGTCGGAGCGCACTACACCTACTCGGAAGTACCCTACGATGCGTGGGCCCGCGCCTTGACCGGCCGCTCGCTGAACGAGCTGCTCGGCTGGCAGCGCAACCACTTCGACCGCTTCACGCACTTCAGCTACGGTTTTCTCCTCGCGTACCCGATTCGAGAGATCCTGATTCGGGTCGCCGGGGTACGCGGATTCTGGGGATACTACCTGCCGCTGGCGATCACGATGTCCACATCGGCGGACTACGAGCTCGTCGAATGGGGGGCCGCGTCGCTCTTCGGTGCCGAGCTCGGCGCGACCTATCTCGGAACGCAGGGCGACGTCTGGGACGCTCAGAAGGACATGGCGCTCGCCGGCCTGGGGGCGTTCATCGCGATGAGCGTACTGGCGGTCGTGCACACGTGGTTCCGACGAGACTTCGCGCGGGAATGGGTGGAGAGTCTCCGCGTCAAGGACGCTGAGCCACGGGCTGCGGCAAGTACTCTCCACGCCGGTGAGCCGGAGAGCCGATAGGCGGCGGCGATCCTAAGTCTGAGGAGAGGGCGACTCGACGGCGTGACCGGCGACGCGGTAGCGCGTCCAGGCGCTGATGATGAGCCACAACAACACTCCGTAGAAGGCGGCGGCGATGTCATTCTGAGCGTCCCAGACGTCGCCCTGGGAGCCCAGGTATGCTGCTCCGAGCTCAGGGCTCGCGATCCTGGCCACCCATGACTCGAGAACCTCCCACAGGCCGCTCAAGCCAACGAGGGTCATGCTCGGCACGTAGTAGAGCAAGAATCCCCGGGCGTTCGTGAACCCCGCCAGAACCTCCTGAAGCGGATAGGCGAGCAGCAGACCGAAGGCGAAGTGAACGATCCGATCGTAGTCGTTGCGTCCGTTCCCGAGGAAGCTCGACAGCGAGTCGCCGAGGGGAACCCGGGCGTACGTATAGTGGGCGCCGATCGTGTGTAGTGCGATGAACGCGCCGATCAGGAGATAGGAGGCTTTCGACAGCGCAAGGGCTCGCCGCGCGAGTACCAAACCTCCGACGACGACCGTGGGGATCACGCTGGCGAGGGCCCAGCTGTGCCAATCGATCGGCGACACCGCCATAGCGCTCCAGAAGAGCACATAAGAGCCGAAGAGGACCGATGCGAGCGATACGTTGGTAAAAGGCATGCTTCAACATACCTGCATGGCCGACGACGCGGCAACCGAGGCGAGTTTCCCCAGCATCCTCCCCGGGACGGCTTGGAGGAAGGCGGTACGATTACGTCCACAGGGGTGTGGCGGTGAGGCGGCATCCTTCTTCTGTCCGTAGCCGAGCGCGACCGGACTGCCTTGCGTGCCGGAGGTGCCCTGGATGGACACACTCGTCATCGATCTCTCCGGTTTCGACGCTTTCCTGTTCGATCTCGACGGCGTGATCACGAGAACCGCGAGCCTGCACGCGTCGGCCTGGAAGAGCCGCTTCGTGCTGAAATGACCGCCACATCCCCGCCGCGCGATCAGTCGGCCGCCTATCGTCACACGGTCGACGAGGTGCTGGCTGCGCTCGATACGGACGCCGAGCGCGGGTTGACCCAGGCGGAGGCGCGCGCCCGGCTCGCGCGTTACGGACGGAACGAGCTGACGGCGGAAAGGCCGATCGCGGCGTGGAGGAAATTCCTCGCCCAGTTCCGCGATGTGCTCGTCGTTCTGCTGCTCATCGCGACCGCGATCTCGGCCGTCCTCTGGCTCTACGAGCGCGAGTCCGCCTGGCCTTACGAGGCGATGGCGATCTTCGCCGTGGTGCTGATCAACGCCGTGATGGGCTACGTCCAGCAGTCACGCGCGGAACAGGCGGTGGCGGCGTTGCGGCGGATGTCGGCGACCGACGCCCACGTCATCCGCGATGGCGCGCGGCAGACCGTTCCCGCGGTTGAGCTGGTGCCCGGCGACGTCATCCTCGTGGAGGAAGGCGACACGATCCCGGCGGACGCGCGACTGATCGACTCCACCGCGCTGCAGACAGCCGAGGCCGCGCTCACGGGGGAGAGCGTCCCGGTGGAGAAGGACACAGGTCCGATCGGCGAAGAGGCGGGACTCGGTGACCGCCTCAACATGGTCTTCAGCGGCACGGCGGCCACGTACGGGCACGGGCGCGCGGTCGTGGTAGCGACAGGCATGCAGACGGCGATGGGTCGCATCGCGGGCATGCTGAGGAAAGCGCCCACCGAGACCACACCCCTGCAAAAGGAGCTCGCTCGCGTCGGGCAACTGCTGGCGATCATCGTCGTCGTCATCGCCGTCGTGATGATCACGACCATCGTGCTCGTCGAGAACGTGCGCGGATTCGCGGCCATGTTCGACGTGCTCCTGCTCGGCGTCGCGCTCGCAGTGGCCGCCGTGCCGGAAGGCCTGCCGGCGGTCGTGACGGCAGTCCTCTCGCTCGGCGTGCAGCGGATGGCAGCGCGCAACGCCATCGTCCGCCATCTCGCCGCGGTCGAGACGCTCGGCTCGGCCACCGTCATCGCCTCGGACAAGACGGGCACGCTCACCAGGAACGAGATGACGGTGAAGGCCGTGGTCACCGCGAGCGGCCGCGTCAGCTTCGAGGGCACGGGGTACGAGCCACGGGGCGCGGTGCGTCGTGACGGAGGTGGCGTGATCGATGGCGCCCTGCGGGTCGAGCTGGTGCGCTCGCTCTCCGCCGCCGACCGAGCCAACAACGCGGTCTTGCAAATGGATGGCGGGCGCTGGATCGTGCAGGGCGACCCGACGGAGGGGGCGCTGATCGTCGCCGCGCGGAAGGCCGGCCTCGAGGACGAGGCGCTCGACGCGCGGTTCGAGCGCGTCGCCGAGGTGCCCTTCTCGTCCGAGCGCAAGCTGATGAGCACGATCCACACGGACAACGAGCGGCGCGAGCGGCTCCTCGCCGTCTCCAAGGGGGCCCCGGACGTCCTGCTCGCGCGCTGCTCCACGGAGCAGGTCGGAGAAGGAACCAGGTCGCTCACTGCGGAGCGCCGCGCCGAGATCGCGAGGATGAACGACGAGCTGGCGGGCCAGGCGCTACGAACCCTCGCCGTCGCCTATCGGTCGGTGCCGAGAGACGGGACCGCGTTCGAGGAACTCGACGAGCGGGTCGAGCACGATCTCGTCTTCCTGGGACTGATCGGCATGATCGACCCCCCGCGCGAGGAGGCGAAGGCGGCCGTCGCCCGCACGAAGGGCGCCGGCATCCGTCCGATCATGATCACGGGTGATCACCCGAAGACGGCCGCCGTCATCGCCGCCGAGCTCGGCATCGCCGCCGAGGGACGAGTCGTCACGGGCCCGGAGCTCGAGCGAATGTCCGACGAGGCGCTCGATCGGACGGTTCGCGACGTGTCGGTCTACGCGCGCGTCAATCCCGAGCACAAGCTGCGGATCGTCGAGGCGTTGCAGCGTCAGGGCGAGACGGTGGCGATGACGGGCGACGGGGTCAACGACGCGCCCGCGTTGAAGCGGGCGGATATCGGAGTCGCCATGGGAATGGCCGGCACCGACGTGGCCAAGGAAGCCGCCGACATGGTCCTCGCGGACGACAACTTCGCGTCGATCGTCGCCGCGGTCGAGGTCGGCCGGGCGATCTTCGCGAACATCCGCAAGTTCCTGCGGTATCTCCTGTCCTCCAATCTCGGGGAAGTGCTGACGATGTTCTTCGGGGTGCTGCTGGCCGACGTGATCGGTCTGAAGGCAGACGGGAGCGGTGTCGTCCTGCCGCTGCTGGCGACGCAGATCCTGTGGATCAACCTCGTGTCGGACGGTGCGCCCGCGCTCGCGCTCGGCGTCGATCCGGCGGATCCGAGCGTGATGAACGAACCGCCGCGCGCCCGCGACGAGGGAGCCATCACCGGCCGCATGTGGGCCGGCATCCTTTTCGTGGGCACGATCGTGGCGGCGGGGACCTTGCTTATGCTCGACTGGAGCCTGCCCGGTGGGCTGATCGAGGGCTCCGGCGACATGCGGTACGCGCAGACGATGGCGTTCACGACGCTGCTGTTCTTTTCGCTCTTCACCGTGTTCAACGCGCGCTCCGATGACCGGAGCGCGTTCGTCGGGATGTTCTCGAACAAGTGGCTGTGGGGCGCGGTGGCCCTCTCGCTGGTGTTGCAGGTGGCCGTGATCTACGTGCCGTTTCTCCAGCAGGCGTTTTCGACGGTGAGCCTCAGCGCCGGAGACTGGCTGCGCTGCGCGGTGGTGGGCAGCTCGGTGCTGTGGCTCCGCGAGCTGACCAAGCTGGCCGCGCGGTCACGCTGAGATTCGAATGGCCAAGCCGAAAGCGCCGTCAACGAGAGCCGTCGATATCGGCATCGACGCGCTCACCGAGCTCACGCTGAACCTGCGCTGGGCGTGGCATCACGGCACCGATGAGCTCTGGGCCGAGCTCGACCCGGAGCTCTGGGCGCTGACCCACAACCCGTGGGTCGTGCTTCAAACGGTGTCGCGGAGCAAGCTGCGTGACCTGCTGGCTCGCCCGGAATACCGGACCCGGGTCACGAGCCTCCTCGCGCAGCGACGGAGCTACCTGGCCTCGCCGGCCTGGTTCCAGCAGAAGCACGTGCAGTCGCCGCTGACGCGCGTCGCCTACTTCAGCATGGAATTCGCGCTCAGCGAGGCCCTACCCATCTATTCCGGTGGGCTTGGCAACGTGGCGGGCGATCAGCTCAAGGCGGCCAGCGATCTCGGCGTCCCGGTCGTGGGCGTCGGCCTGCTCTATCAGCGGGGGTACTTCCGGCAGGCGATCGCCGCCGACGGCAGCCAGGAGGAGCTCTATCCATATAATGAGCCGGCCCAGCTGCCGATCAGCCCGGTGCGCGATGAGAGCGGCGAGTGGATCCGAGTGGCGATCGAGCTGCCGGGGATCAAAGTTTGGTTCCGAGCCTGGCAGGCGAAAGTTGGCCGGCTCACGCTCTACCTGCTCGACAGCAACGATCCGGGCAACCCTCCGGCGGCGCGCGGCGTCGCCAGCGAGCTCTACGGCGGGGGCCCCGAGCTTCGCCTGCGGCAGGAGCTCGTCCTGGGGATCGTGGGCTGGCGCCTGCTGCGCGCGCTCCGCCTCGAGCCGGAGGTCTGTCATCTGAACGAGGGCCACGCGGCCTTCGCCGCGCTGGAGCGTGCCCGGAGCTTCATGGAGGACAATCGGTGCGGGTTCGACGTGGCCCTGGCCGTCACGCGTGCGGGGAATCTCTTCACCAGCCACACTCCCGTCCCCGCCGGCTTCGACCGTTTCTCGCCCGAGCTGATCGACCTCTACTTGCGGCGATATGCCGAGGATGGCCTGGGTCTGAGCGTTCGTGACCTGCTGGCGCTCGGACGGGAGAATCCGCGGGACGCGAGCGAGCCGTTCAACATGGCCTACCTTGCGATCCGCGGCAGCGGCGCCATCAACGGTGTCAGTCGCCTGCACGGGCAAGTGAGCCGGCGTCTCTTCCAGTCCTTCTTTCCTCGCCGGCCCCAGTCCGAGGTCCCGATCGGTCACGTCACGAACGGGGTGCACGCGCCCTCCTGGGACTCCGCCGGGGCCGACGCGCTGTGGACCAAGCGGTGCGGGAGCGAGCGCTGGCGCGGCAGCATGGACACCATCGAGCACGATCTGGCTCGCGTCGCCGACGCCGAGCTGTGGGCGATGCGCGCCGAAGCCCGGAGGAGCCTGGTCGACTATGCCCGCGAGCGGGCGGCGGCGCAGGCCGCCTCCATGGGCGTGAAACCGGACGAGACCGCGGTGATTCGCAGATCGCTGGACCCGGACACGCTGACGCTCGGCTTCGCGAGACGATTCGCCACCTACAAGCGGCCAGGCATGCTGCTCCACGACCCGGAGCGACTCATCCGGCTCCTGACCGATCGCGATCGTCCGGTGCAGCTCGTCATCGCCGGGAAGGCGCATCCCGCCGATCAGGCCGCCCAGGAGATCATCAAAGACTGGATCCAGTTCATGCGTCGCCCCGAGGTGCTCGGGCGAGCCATCTTCTTCCCCGACTACGATCTATTCGTGGCCGAGCGGCTCGTCCAGGGCGCAGACCTATGGATCAATACGCCACGACGGCCCTGGGAGGCGAGCGGAACCAGTGGGATGAAGGTGCTCGTGAACGGTGGCCTGAACCTCTCGGAGCTCGATGGCTGGTGGGCGGAGGCCTATGCGCCCGACGTCGGATGGGCGCTTGGCGACGGCCGGGAACACGGCGACGATCCGGCCTGGGACGCCGCCGAGGCCGAGGCGCTCTACCGACTCCTGGAACAGGAGGTGATCCCCGCTTTCTACACCCGCGACCAGTTCGGCGTGCCCACCGGTTGGATCGCGAAGATGCGCGCTAGCATGGCGCGGCTCACGCCGAGGTTCTCGACCAACCGCGTCGTGCGCGAGTACACGGAGAAGTATTACGTGCCGGCGGCGGCCGCGTACCGCGCCCGGGCAGCCGATGGTGGCGGGCCGGGGGCGGAGCTGGTCGCGTGGAAGCGGGCCCTCGCTGCGCATTGGCAGGAGGCGCGGTTTGGCGCCATGCGCGTGGAGACCCGCGGCGCCGAGCACCGTGTCAGCGTGGAAGTGCACCTCGGCCACCTCGACCCCGAGGCGGTGGGAGTCGAGCTGTACGCGGACGGGCTCGATCAGGAAGAGCCCGAGCGTCACGCCATGAAGCCGATCCACAGGCTCGACGGGCCTGAGCAAGGCTACGAGTACAGCGTGAGGATTCCGGTCCGGCGGGAGCTCGGCGACTACACTCCACGACTCCTGCCGCGCCATCCGTTCGCCTCGATCCCGCTCGAGGCGCACGAGATTCTCTGGCAGAGGTAGTGTATGACTCGTCGGCAGGGCCTGGGCGATGACGCTGGCGGTGCTCGCTGGCTCGGGCTGTCTGTGTGGCGCGTCGTCCGGGCAGCGCGCCGCCTCGCGAGAGCATGTAGCCAGGCAGGCCAGGTAACCGGATTGGAGCTCTTGCACGGGTGAGCGGCGCGTTGTGGGCGAGCGTCGAAGGATTGCCGTTTCCCCTGGGGGCCACGTGGATCGCCCCGGAGCAGGCATGGAACTTCGCCGTCTACTCCGAGCATGCTGAGCAGGTCACGCTGCTGCTCTACGCCGAGCCGGACCTGGCGACTCCGGTGGTCGCGCACGACCTCCACTACCTCCGAAACAAGTCCGGCAAGGTGTGGCACTGCCGTATCCCCGCGGCTGCGATGAAAGGTGCGCGCTACTACGGCTACCGCGTCGACGGGGAGCGAGCGATTCATCGCTTCGACCCCGACAAAGTGCTCCTCGATCCCTATGCCCGCGCCGTCCACTTCCCACATGGCTTCGACCGCAAGGCGGCGATCGCGCCGGGGTCGAACGCCGGCCGGGCGCCGCTAGGCTTGATTGCTGCCGACCGCGAGACCTTCGACTGGGGCGATGGCCGCCCGCCCCGTCACGAGGCCGATGCGGTCATCTATGAGCTTCACGTCCGCGGCTTCACCGCTCATCCGAGCTCGAGCGTGCCCGCGGAGCGTCGCGGTACTTTTGCGGGGCTGATCGACAAGATTCCCTACCTGCTCGAGCTCGGCGTGACCGTGGTGGAGCTCATGCCCGTGTTCCAGTTCGACCCGGACGAGGGCAACTACTGGGGCTACAATCCGATCAGCTTCTTCGCTCCCCACAGCACGTACGCGCACCGCTGCAGCGTGTGCGACCAGCACACCGAGTTCCGGGAGCTGGTGCGGGCTTTCCATGCCGCCGGGCTCGAGGTGGTGCTCGACGTCGTCTACAACCACACCGGCGAAGGCGACGCCACCGGACCCGTCTACAGCTTCAAGGGGCTGGACACCGACACGTACTACCTCATGACCGGCCGGCCGGAGGCTCCCTACGCGGACTTCTCCGGCACGGGCAACAGCCTGAACTGCGGTCACCGGTACGTTCGACGGGTGATCCTGGACAGTCTGCGCTACTGGGCTCGCGACATGCGCGTGGACGGCTTTCGCTTCGACCTGGCCTCGGTGTTCGCGCGTCGACCGGACGGCTCCCTCGCGTACGAAGATCCGCCGATCTTCGGGGACATCGCCTCCGATCCCGCTCTCGGCGCTGTGCGCCTGATCGCCGAACCCTGGGACGCGGCCGGCGCCTACCAGCTCGGTCGCGCCTTCCCCGGGACGTCGTGGGCGCAGTGGAACGGCCGCTTTCGCGACGATCTACGCCGGTTCGTACGCGGGGATGCCGGTATGGTCCCGGCGCTGATGCGGCGGCTCTACGGCAGCGACGACCTCTTCCCCGACGATCGCGAGAACGCATACCACGCTTATCAGAGCGTGAACTTCGTGACATCCCACGATGGCTTCACCTTGTGGGACCTCGTCTCGTACGAGCGCAAGCGCAACCAGGCGAACGGTCACGACAATACCGACGGGACGGACCACAACCTCAGCAGCAACTGCGGCTGGGAGGGGGACGACGGCGCCCCGCCCGAAGTGGTGGCTCTGCGCAAGCGCCAGGCGAAGAACTTCCTGTGCCTGCTGCTGCTCGCGAACGGCACGCCGATGCTGCGCGCCGGGGACGAGTTTCTCCACACGCAAGGCGGCAACAACAACCCGTACAACCAGGACAACGAGACGGGCTGGCTGGACTGGCGCCGCCTCGAAGCGCACCGCGACACGTTCAGGTTCGCGCGCATGATGATCGCCTTTCGCAAAGCGCACCCCTCGCTCTGCCGCAGTCGCTTCTGGCGCGGCGACATCCGCTGGCATGGCGTGGGGCGAGAGGCCGATCTTTCGGAGGCTTCGCGCAGCCTCGCCTTCTATCTGCGCGGAGCGTCTCAGGGTGACGACGACCTCTACGTGATGGTCAACGCGCACCGAAAGGCGCTCGACTTCATCGTGCAGGAGGGAGCGCCCGCGGACTGGCGCTGCGTCATCGACACCGCGCAAGAGAGCCCGCGTGACATCCTCGAGCCAGGGCAGGAAGCGCGTCTGACGTCCGCGTACTGCAGCGTGGGCCCTCGGTCGGTGGTGGTGCTTCGGCGGCCGCGACGCTCGTAGGAAAGGCGAAAGCGTGTCGCAGCGCAACGATCTGCGTCGGATCGCCACGCTCGGAACGCAAAGGGGGTCACGATGGCAAACGCTCGTCACGGCAACAGTCGGCGCAGGAGACCGCATCCGCAGCCGATGGGCACTCCTTTCCTGGAATTCGATCTCGCGGGTGAGCTGGAGCAGCTCGCCCGCGAACCTCAGCCGATCGGCGGCCAGAACGCCAAGACGCTCGTAAAGTACGACGATCTTCGCATCGTCTTGATCGCCCTCAGAGCCAACGCGCGCATTCCCGGCCATCAGGCCGAGGGGCGGATCTCCGTCCACACCATCCGGGGCCACATCCGGATTCGAGCAATCCAGCGGACGTTCGATCTACCGGCCGGAAGTCTGCTCGCCCTCGACCGGGGCCTGCCTCACGACGTTGAGGCCCTTGAAGACAGCGCATTGCTGCTCACCATCGCATGGCCCGGCCGAAACGTGAGCAAACGCGGCTAGCGAGGCGACGACAGCATGAAGCCCCGAGTTCTCGCACTCGACTTCGATGGCACGATTGCCGAGCACGACGCCATCAATGCGGATACCGCCGCCGCCATTCTGGAGGCGCGGGGCGCCGGCCTGCTGACCGTGCTCGTCACTGGTCGTATCCTGAGCGATCTCGACGCTCTGTTCCGCGACCCGCCTCCGTTCGACGCGATCGTCGCCGAAAATGGCGCCGTCCTGCGGCTTCCGCACTTGCCGGCGCCCATCACGCTCAGCCAGAGGCCGGATCCCCGATTTCTGGCAGAGCTCAGCAGGCGTGGAATCCAGCATCAGAGCGGTCAGTGCGTGGTCGAGGCGGACGCTGACACCGCATCGCGCATCGTCGAGATCATCCGCAGTCTCGGTCTGCCGCTCGCCATCACCTTCAACGTCGGCCGGCTCATGGTGCTGCCACACGGCGTCAGCAAGGCGAGCGGGCTCCAGGAGGCGCTCTGGCGCCTGCGCGCATCAGTGCACAATGCGGTTGCCATCGGCAACGCGGAGAATGATCACCAGCTCCTCGAAGTGTGCGAGATCGGTGCCGCGGTCGCGTGGGGCAGCGACGTGCTCAAGCGCTCCGCCGACGAGGTCGTGCCGGGCGATGGCCCCCGAGCGGTCGCCCCGTACATCCGGAACATTCTTTCGCGGCCGCGGATTCCACCCGAGCGGATGGGGCGCCGTCTGGTGCACCTGGGGACCTTGCGTAGCGGGATGCCCCTGGATCTTGCCATCCGCGGCCGCAACGTTCTGGTCGGGGGCGACCCGAAGTCCGGGAAGTCGTGGGTAGCCGGGTTGCTCTGTGAGCAGTTGATCCTCCAGCGATACTCCCTGTGCATCCTGGATCCGGAGGGCGACTACACGTGCCTGGAAGCTCTCCCCGGGGTGGTCGTGCAACGGATGGACGGCAGCGAGCCGTCGTTCGTCGGAATGGAACGAGCGCTGGGGCATCCCGATTTGAGCCTGGTGGTGGATCTGTCGGCCGCCGCTCGAGGGGAAAAGCCGGCGCTCGCGCGGCGTTTGCTGGAAACTCTCAATCGCTTGCGCCGGGCGACCGGGCTGCCTCATCGAGTCGTCGTGGACGAGGCGCACTACTTCTTGAATCGGCTCGATGACCCGGCGCTGTTCGATCGCGAGCTGGGAGGATACCTTCTCGTGACGTACCGCATCTCCGATCTCTCATCGGACATCCTGGCCGCGAGCGAAGCGGTGATCGTCACGCGTATCGAGGATCGACGACAGGCTCTTGCGCTGCTGACCGTGGCGCCCGGCGCGGCTCCGCCGGAGTGGTTGGCGATGCTGGCCTCTCTCGGGATCGACGAGGCGGCCCTGCTCCCGCGCCTCGGTGAAACAGGCGATTCAGTGAAACGGTTCCGCGTTGCGCCGCGGCTGACGGCCCACGTCCGTCATCGCGCGAAGTACGCCGATGTTCCGGTGCGCCCCGACCAGGAGTTCGTCTTCACGCTGAAGGGCAGTCCGACGGGGAGGCGCGCTCGGACGGTTCGGGACCTGCTCGCGGCGCTGCCCGCCCTGGACGACGATGTCGTCCAAGGCCATCTCAGGTGCGGGGACTTTCGGCGCTGGATCGAGGACGTCTTCGGCGACCGTGAGCTCGGCGCCGCGATCCTGGATCTGGAGCGCGGAAACGTCGCAGATGCACGAGCCGCCCTCGGACGCATCATCGCGGAGCGGTATATCGGCGAGGCCGACGTGATCGGGTCAACGAATCGCTGACGTGAACACGAAGCGGGTACTCACCGGAATCCGGCCCACGGGTCCCTTGCATCTCGGCCACTACGCCGGGGCACTCGAAAACTGGTTGCGCCTCCAGGCGACGTACGATTGTCATTTTCTGATCGCGGACTATCAGGTCGCCGATTACTCGGGCGACGTGGCGCGCGTGCGTGACGCGGTGTGGGAGGTCGCGCTCGACTGGCTGGCGGTCGGGCTCGATCCCGAGCGCGGCGCGTTCGTGATCGAGAGCCTGATCCCCGAGCACGCGGAGCTCATGGTGTGGCTGAGCTCGTTGTTGCCGCTGGGCATGTTGCAGCGCAATCCGACGTTGAAGGCGGAGCTGGAGGCCCTCGGACGGCAGCCCGTGCCCGTGGCCTTTTTCACCTATCCGATCATGCAGGTCGCCGATATCCTGCTGCCGCGCGCCCATCTCGTCCCCGTGGGGGAGGACCAGCTCCCGCACGTCGAGCTCGCGCGCGAGCTCGCGCGCCGCTTCAATCGCCAGTTCGCAGAGGTGTTTCCTGAGCCGGAAGCGCTGCTGAGCCGCGTGCCGCGGCTGGTTGGGACCGACGGCCGATCGAAGATGAGCAAGTCGCTCGACAACGCCATCTATTTGAAGGACGCGCCGTCGGTCGTTCGCGAGAAGGTGCGCTCGATGTTCACCGATCCGGCGCGGCTCCGAGCCACCGATCCCGGGCGCGTCGAAGGCAATCCGGTCTTCGCGTATCACGATGCGTTCAATCCCGACGCGGATGAGGTGGCGGACCTCAAGGATCGGTATCGCCGCGGGGCCGTCGGCGACGTCGAGGTGAAGGAGAAACTCGAGCGAGCCCTCAACGCGTTTCTCGACCCTATCCGCGACCGACGTGCTCGATTCGAAGGCAAGATGAGGCTGGTCCGCGACGCGCTCGAGCAGGGGACCAGCCGCGCCCGACAGGTCGCTCACGAAACGATGGTCCTGACGCGCGACGCGCTCGAGCTTGGTTACTTGGAACGGTTCACCTGATGTGATGGCCGGTCGCGTTCTCCCGGCGGTGACGATTCCTACGACTGCGGCGGATACGTGATCCGGGTCCCGTGCACTTTGGCCCAGGGCCGCAGGACGTGTTGCTGCGTGCGCGAAGCGCTGAGAATGTGCTCCACGCCGACGGCTCGCACGACCAGGGCGTCGGCGATCAGGGAACGATGGCAGCGCCACGGTACGGTCTCGGCGCACATCAGGGCGACGCGGTGTCCCCGTGCCATCGTCAGCAGCTCTTCGAGACTCCGCTCGAACTCAGGCGTCAGCATGTAGTCGGCGTACCCCTGGAAGGAGGCGTTCTTCCAGCCGGTGTTCGGTGAGCTCGGCGTGCGACGGCGCAAGCCTCCGAGACCGGGCAGGTGCACGTAGCCAATGCCGGCCTCGTGGAGAGCGTTCGATAGGGCGTCACGGTTGAACTGCGGGTTGTGCCGCGAGCCGGGCATCTTCCGGACGTCGACGACCAGCGTCACCCGGTGAGCCCGGAGCAAATGCAGGAACTCCTCCAGCGGGCGGCTCGCGTGCCCAACCGTTCGCACCACAGTGGTTGCGGCATCCACGTCAACTCCGTCTGCCGGGCACGGCACGCCGCTGACGCATCTTCGCGAGCGTGGCGGTCAGATAGCGCGCATACCCTTTGGGACTCATCCAACCCTTGGGACAGTTCGCTTTCTTGAGGTCCTTGCCCGCCAGCGTCAGGAACTGATGTGTGGCGCTGGTCGTCCGCCGTACTCGTACCCGATAGTGACCATGCGATCTTGTCCGGACGCGTCCGATGCGGCCGTCGGGGAGACGGACGCAATCACCCATGCGCCATCCTTTTGCCATAGTCTCTGCTCTCCGTGCGCGCGCGCCGTCGATCTGGATATTGCGACAAACGAGCACCCAATGGACGTCTTTCTCACTTCGGACGGGCTCCTGGCACTCATGACACTCGCAGCGCTCGAGATCGTCCTGGGCGTGGACAACCTCGTTTGCCCTGCGATCGTCAGCGGCGACTCCCGTCTCATGGACTCCTTCGGTGGCATACTTCGAGCGCAGGATCTTGACGTTCATCGAGTATGCCCGCGGAGGGAACCATGAGCTCAACGGGATCGCCGGACGCACGCCGGGGCAGCTCACCGCCGGCTGCAGGCAAGCAGTCGGCCGAGACGAAGCCGAAGGGTAGCGGGCAGCCGACGATGCCACCGCGGCGAACGTGGCTGTGGTTCCTGGGCGTCCTGGCCGTGAACTTCTTGTTGGCGAGGTTCCTGATGCCGGGCGGCGCGGAAGGCCCGGTCACCGTGCCTTATACGCTGTTCAAAGAGCAAGTTACGAAGGGCAACGTCCAGGCGATCTACAGCCGCGCCGACGTCATTACCGGGAAATTCAAGTCACCGGTCACGTATCCGCCGCCGAGCGAAAAGGCTCCGGCGCCAGGCGGGTCACCCCCCGCGACGAGCGAGCGCAGTGCAACGCCTCCGAGCGCGCCCAAGGCGGTGACGTCTTTCACGACCACGCTTCCCTCGTTCGTTGACCCCGGGCTGGAAGCGTTCTTGATCACCCACGGCGTCGAGATCAGCGCCAAACCGATCGGGGAAACCGAGGGCTCGTGGACGACATTCCTGTTCGGGTTCGGACCGACGCTCCTCTTCATCGGGTTTTACATCTGGCTCTTTCGGCGGGCGGCCAAGCAGGGCGGGGGACTCGGGGGCGGGTTCATGGGTTTCGGCAAGAGCAAGGCGCGTCGCTACGACCAGGAGACGGACACGAGGGTTACGTTCGACGATGTCGCCGGTATCGACGAAGCCGAGAACGAGCTCGTCGAGATCGTGGACTTCCTCAGGGATCCGCCCAAATACACCCGCCTGGGTGGGACCGCGCCGAAGGGCGTGCTGCTGGTCGGCGCGCCGGGTACGGGCAAGACCCTGCTGGCGCGGGCGGTGGCGGGAGAAGCGGGGGTGCCGTTCTTCTCGATGAGCGGCTCGGAGTTCGTCGAGATGATCGTGGGAGTGGGCGCGGCACGCGTACGAGACCTCTTCAAGCAGGCGCGTGAGAGCGCACCGGCGATCGTGTTCATCGACGAGCTGGACGCGATCGGCCGCGCGAGAGGACAGGTGGTCATCGGCGGTTCCAGTGAGCAAGAGCAGACCCTGAACCAGATCCTCACCGAGATGGACGGGTTCTCCAGCCGGCAGGGCATCATCGTCCTGGCCGCGACGAACCAGCCGGACGTACTCGACAAGGCGCTGCTGCGTCCCGGACGCTTCGACCGGCGCGTGGTGGTTAACCTGCCGGACAAGACCGGGCGCGAAGCGATTCTCAAGGTCCACACTCGTAATGTGCCGCTCGCGAAGGAGGCGAGTCTCGGCGATCTGGCCGCCGCGACGCCGGGGTTCTCGGGTGCCGATCTGAGGAATCTGGTCAACGAGGCGGCGCTGCTCGCGGCACGCCGCGGGCAAGACCAGGTGAATCAGAAGGATTTCCTGGACGCGCTGGAAAAGATCGTGCTCGGCCCCGAGCGTCCTCTCCTCTTGAGTCAGGCCGACAAAGAACGTATCGCCTATCACGAGGGCGGACACGCGATCCTCGGTCTCGTGGTGCCCGGCGCGGATCCCGTGAACCGGGTAACCATCGTGCCGCGCGGACAGGCCCTCGGCGTGACGTATCAGCGGCCTGATTCCGACCGCTACAACTATCCCGAAGCCTATCTGCGCGGAAGGATCATCGGTGCGCTCGGCGGTCGCGCGGCCGAAGAGATCGTCTACGGCACCAGGACCACGGGGGCTGAAAACGACATCGAGCAAGCCACCGCGCTGGCCCGACGGATGGTCACGCGCTGGGGCATGAGCGAGAAGATCGGGCTGGTGCAGCTCGCACCGCGAGAGAACCCGTACCTGGGCGGCTCGGGCGGATACGCGGGCGAGAAGCCGTTCAGCGAGGCGACGGCCGAAGCCATCGATACCGAGGTGCGCAGGATCATCGGTGAGAGCCACGACGAAGCTCAACGCTTGCTGGGCTTGCACCGCAAGCAGCTCGACCTGCTCGCCAGCGCGTTGCTGTCGCGTGAGACGCTCAACGAGCAGGAGATTCTCGAGATCACGGGGCTCCCGCCCGCGCCGGCCCTGGAGACTGGAAGGCTGCGCGATCCCAATCCCGCCGAACGGCGCAGCGTCTCGTCGTGAGCCCTCGGTGAGCGATGAGCCGACAATCCCCGGACCGCGACGCGATGCCGGCCGTCTTCCTCGGCTACGGCAATCCAATGAACGCGATCCAGCACAACGCGTATACCGACGCCTGGCGAGCGCTCGCGGCAACGCTTCCTCGACCCCGCCAGATCCTCTCGATCTCGGCACACTGGTATCTGCCCGGGAGCCGCGTCACGATCGCCGACCCGCCGCGGACCATTCACGACTTCGGTGGGTTCCCGGAGCCCTTGTTCGAGGTTCAGTACCCCGCTCGAGGGTCACCGGAGCTCGCCCGGCGCGTCCGCGCGCTGCTCGCGCCCACGCAGGTGATCCTGGACCAGAACTGGGGCCTCGACCACGGCACCTGGTCCCTTCTCGTGCATCTGTTTCCCGAAGCGACATTCCGGTCGTCCAGCTCGGCATCGATGAGACGTTGACCGCCGAAGAGCACTTCGACCTTGCTCGCCGCCTCAATCCGTTGCGCGGCGAGGGCGTCCTCGTTCTCGGCTCGGGCAACATCGTCCACAACTTGCACGCATACGCGTGGGGTCGACACCCTGTGGAGCCCTATGAGTGGGCGATGCGCTTCGAGACACAGCTTAGAGCCGTGATCAGGGAGCAGGATTTTCGTCGGGTGGCGGCGTATGACGGCCTCGGACGCGACGCGGCTCTTGCGGTTCCGACGCCCGAGCACTTCCTGCCGTTGCTCTACGTGCTGGCCCAGTGGAAACCGGATGAGCCAATCAACTTCCCCGTAGAAGGCTTCGACGGTGGGTCCGTTTCGATGCTCGGCGTGCGTCTGGGCTGAGCCCGCGGCGTCAGCTGCGTCCTTTCCAGGCGATCTGATCGAGTCCGCAAAGCGACTGGCTCGCGGAGGTAATATGAAGCCGGCCACGCGAACCATGGTTGGCTTGATTCCCACTCCCGAGTAGCGGGCACGAACCGGAGCCTTACCCAAGCCGTGCAAGACTCAATCGACTCCTCTTCATTCGCGATCGACGGAGGCGTGTGTCATGAAAGTTGCGTTGATCGGCGAGAGCGGAAGGGTCGGGTCTCGAATTGCCGCGGAACTTCTCAAGCGCGGCCACACTGTAACGGGAATAGCGCGTAATCCTCGAAAGGTGACGCCCAGGCCGGGTCCGATCCTGCGCGAGGGAGACGCCATCCAACCGTCGACCCTTGCGCCTCTCATCACGGGCCACGACACGGTCGTGAGCGCGTCGCGATTCCAGACATCGGACGCCAACGCGTTGATCGACGATATGAAGAGGTCCGGTGTCAAACGGCTGCTCGTGGTGGGCGAAGCCCGCAGCCTCGAAGTCGCTCCGGGCAAGGCCCTCGTGGATAGTCCGGGCTTCCCGGACGCGTACAAAGCCGAAGCCACCGCCGGCGTCAAGTTTCTCGACGTGCTGCGGAAGGAACGTGATCTCGACTGGACGTTCCTGTCGCCTTCGGCGGAATTCGCGCCGGGCGAGCGCACGGGGAAATTCCGGCTCGGTGGCGAGCAGATGCGCGTGGACGCGAAGGGCAAGCGCTGCATCTCGACGGAGGACTTTGCGATCGCATTCGTCGACGAGCTGGAGCATCCCAAGCACAGCCGGCAACGCTTCACCGTCGGGTACTGAGGCGCTTACACCCAGGAAAGAGGAGCCAAGCCATGGTCAAGACGAAGAACGCTGGTCGAAGCATCGTAGAGCGCGTGCACACGCTGTCCACCAAGAATGGGCACGAGATCCAGCACTTCGGCACGATCGCGAAGCTGCCGATCGCGCTGGAGACCTCCATCTGCGTGCGCAGCGTCGAGAACCTCAACCAGGTGCTCGTCGACACGAAGACGTTGACCGACATGTACAAGAAGCATCACTGGCAGGTGTCGGGACCGACCTTCTACCAGCTACACCTCTTGTTCGACAAGCACTTCAAGGAGCAGAGCGAGCTGGTCGACGCACTGGCCGAACGCATCCAGTCACTCGGCGGGGTCAGCATCGCGATGGCACATGACGTGGCGGAGATGACCCTGATTCCACGCGTGCCGCGCGGGCGAGAGGCGGTGCCGGTGCAGATCTCGCGGCTGCTGCATGCCCACGAGATCGTCTTGAAGGAAGCCCGGGCGATGGCTCGGCAGGCCGCCGAGGCGGGAGACGACGGGACGAACGATTTGCTGGTCAGCGACGTCATCCGGACCAACGAGCTGCAGGTCTGGTTCCTCGGCGAGCATCTCGTGGAACCGGTTGTGCCAAAGTAGCGTCGTCGTCAGCAAGGAGTCATGAACATGGAAGCCGCGCCAGGAGCGCACGACGGTGGCGATTACGAGACGGCCGGTCGGCCGCCGCACGGTGCACACGAGGGCTCCGCCCCCCACGCCGGACACGACAAGCATGCCGGGCATTCCGTAGAGATGTTTCGTCGGAAGTTCTGGGGCACGCTGCTGCTGACGATTCCCACCCTCGTGTGGGCGCCGATGATCCAGCACTGGCTCGGCTACTCGGCGCCCGGCGGTGCCGTTGCGTC
>Ga0111539_10000658_pt1 | contig 44608 bp, 42 predicted proteins | sample RhiMethybrSRZTD1_FD_79667 | JGI IMG/M metagenome (GOLD analysis project Ga0111539, IMG submission 79667) | Populus rhizosphere microbial communities from Tennessee, USA - Rhizosphere MetaG P. TD hybrid SRZTD1 (version 2) (version 2) | ecosystem: Host-associated > Plants > Roots > Rhizosphere >... | reverse complement strand
CCTCGCCCGGTTCCGAATAGGTGAGATAGATGCTGCGATCGGTTGCATAGCGCGGTGAAACGAACACACCCAACATGCCGCCCTGGCCTTGATACGCCACGGCCGGGACACCGTCGATCGGCGTCTTCTCTCCCTTCTGCGTCACCAGCCACACCGGACCAACTTTCTCAGTCACGATCATGCGGCCGTCGGGCAGAAAGGCGATGCGCCACGGCAACTTGAAGGTCGCCACCTCGGTCATGGTGAACGGCAGGTTCGTCTCCCCCTTCAACCCGCCGGCATTGATCTGGGCGTGCGCGGTGACCGATACCAGCGACAGCAGCACCGCTGCATGCAGAACCGTCTTCATACGTCTCCTTCCGTCAGAGTTCTTAAGCACAACAGTACCATGTCAGCGGGATGGGAACTTTCAGGGCCGCATTCCGTCGATCTGGATTACTGACGCCCGCTGATTCCCGGCGCCGTCAGAACCTTGAGCGACTTTAACGCCGACCATACACTTCCATACCTGACTTTCACGATTCGGCCTCTCACCGCCGCGCTGTCAATGACGGCTGTGGCGTTGACCCTGACGGCCTGCGACGGTTCCCGACGCAGGGACATACCACGTGACGATGCCAGATCCACGGCGCCGTATCAGGCCGAAGTCGAAGAGGGACTCGGCGCGGCTGTCGCCATTCTCATCGACACGTCCAAGTCGATGAACGAAGACGCGCCGGGCGAGACCCGTCCCAAGGCTGCGGTCGCGCGCGAGGCACTCGAGGCGATGTTCGATGCGACGGAATCGCTCATCAGCAGGCGACCGGACTTCGCCGTCAAAGTCGGCATCTACAGCTTCTCCAGCCAGGCATCGACCGTGCTGCCGATGCAGGCCTTCGATCGCGCCGCCATTCGCACCGCGCTGGCGCGTCTGCCGCGCCCCGGCGGCGGCACGGCGATTGGCGAGGCGATGCTCGCCGCCAGGCCCGACCTCTATCGTTCCGGCGTCTTCCGCAAGTATCTCCTCGTCGTCACCGACGGCGAAAACACCTCGGGCCGGAGCCCGGACCAGGTAGCCCGCGAAATTTTTCAGAAGAGCGAACACGGTGTCGCAATATATTTCGTGGCGTTCGACACGGACGCCGACAGGTTCGCGTTCCTGAAACAGGTACAGGGCGACGCGATCGGCGCCGGCAGCGGCGAGGAGCTCAGGAAGGCGCTGGACGAGATCTATCAGGGTCGCGTCCTCGCCGAAGCTTCGGCGCCGGGCGAACGCGAGCCCGGGTCACGGTAACGACGATCACTTCGGTCGAAGGAGATTCGCGTGATTGTTCAGAAATTCTGGTCGGCGTTCAAAGCGCAGATAAACAAGATTGCCAACATCTTCTGGGAGGCGGATCCGATCGCCCAGATGCAGTACGAGTACGACCGCGCCGTCGACGAGTTGAAGGAAGGGCGCGTCGGCCTCGAGCAGTACCGCGGCCTCGTCGAGCGGGTGAACCGGCAGGTCGCCACCAACCGTGCGCACGTGCAGAAGCTCGAGGCGGAGACGAAGGCGTACCTGAAAGCCGGCGACCGCGCCACCGCGGCGAAGTTTGCGCTGGAGCTGCAGAAGGCCAAGACCGAGCTCGCCGCCAACGACCAGCAGCTGCAGATGCACGAGACGGCGTATACCAACAACCTCCGCAAGATCCAGCACGCCAACGGCAAGCTGGTCGATCTGCGGCAGAAGATTCAGAAGTACGACGCCGAGCTCAAGATGAGCGCGGCCGAAGCCGAGATCGCCAAGCTGGCCGAAAGCTTCGACCTCAACCTGACCACCGACTTCGGGCAGATCGAAGCGGTCATCCAGGATCGGATCGACAAGAACCGCGGCAAAGCGCGCGTCGCCGCGGATCTGTCGCAGAAAGGCATCGCCGAAATCGACGCCGAAGAGCGCATGCAGGTGACGCTGGCCGAAGAGGCGCTCACCAACTTCGAGGTGGAGCTGGGACTCAAGTCGCCTGAGACCACGACGATTACGCCGTCAACCAAGGACCTCGGCCCGGCGACGACCGACAAGGCCATCGAGAAACAGACCCATTGAACCGCTGATCATCACAGGAGATTCCTTAGATGGCGAACGGACAGCCCCGTCCTGCGTTTTACATCGCGATGTTCGCGGTCGTCCTCGGCCTCGTCGGCCTGGCCATCTGGCGCTACGGTGGTGGCGCCGGTGGCGGCGCGGGTGTGTTCTCGAGCGACGAGCTGAAGCAAATCGCCGGAAAGGCGGAGAACCCTGACAGCTCGGGGATCACCACCGTCAAGGAATACAACTTCGTCCCCAGCGCCAAGCTGCCGGAGGTGAAAGGCATCTCCAGCTACACGCCGATGAACAACCGCACGGTGCGGTTCGCCATCAACGTGTGGGCGGGCTGGGGGCCGATCATCTACGCCAACAACGGCTTCAAGGCGGGCAAGGCGTGGAAGACGCCGTCGGGCAAGGACTTCACGGTCGAGCTCGCGCTGATCGACGACCCGGTGGCCATGCGCGACGCCTTTGCCGCAGGGAACATCCACGTCGGCTGGGCGACGCTCGACATGGTGCCGCTTTTTCTCGAAGGGCTGCGGAAGGACACGCGCGTCATGCCGCGCATTTACCAGCAGGTGGACTGGTCGAACGGCGGCGACGGCATCGTCGTCCGCGAGGCGGTCAAGACGATGGCCGACCTGCGCGGCAAGACCGTGGTGCTGGCGCAGAACTCCCCGTCACATTTCTTCCTGCTCAATGCGCTGATCAACGCCGGCGTCCAGCCGGGCGAGGTGCAGTTCAAGTTCACCCAGGACGCATTTCAGGCGGCCGCTGCGTTCAACGGCGACAAGAGCCTGGCGGGCGTCGTCAGCTGGGCGCCGGACATTTACAACCTCGAGAAGGTGCGCGGCAATCGCGTGATGGTGACGACGGCGACCGCGAACAAGCTGATCGCCGACGTCTGGTTCGCGCGCGCCGACTTTGCCAAGGACAACCCCGACATCATGGAAGGGCTCGTCCGCGGCATCTTCGACGCCATGCAGGACCTGAAGGCGCAGGAGAACAAGCAGAAGGTCGCGAAGCTGATGGCGACCGGCTACTCCATCCCGGAAAGCGACGCGCTCGGCATGCTCGGCGACGCGCACTCGACCAACTACGCGGAAAACCGCGAGTTCTTCCTGAACCAGAACAACCCGACGAACTTCGAGCGGACGTGGAATACGGCCTACTTCCTCTACAAGAAGATCGGCGCGGTGACGCAGCAGACGCCGTTCGATCAGGTGATGGACTTCTCGGTCATCCAGAAGCTGGGAAGCGAGGCGAAGTACGCGAGCCAGAAGAACGAATACGACGTCCGCTTCGCGCCGACCAGCGCCGGCGCCGTCCAGGGTGAGAGCGACGAGATCCTCACCAAGACCGTCGTCATCCACTTCTTCCCGAACTCGTGGGACCTGAACAAGAAGATCACGCGTTCGATCGACGGCAAGGACGTCGAGGAGCTCTACGATCCAAACGTCAGCTTCGTCGTCGAGGAGATCGGCAAGCTGGCCGGGCAGTACGGGGCCGCACGGATTGTCATCGAAGGGCACACCGACGCGTCGATGCGCGGACAGGCGCCGAAGAGCGCGGTGCAGGAGCTGTCGCTCAATCGCGCCAACGCGGTGAAGGAGGCGATCGTCAAGCAGTTCTCGACGCTGCAGGCCAACCAGTTCTCGGCCACCGGGTTGGGCTGGGACAAGCCGGCCGATCCCGCCGATCCGGACAACAACGCCAAGAACCGGCGCGTCGAGATCAAGGTCTACCCGGCGGAAGCGCCGGCCGCCGCGAAGTAATGTTCGAGCTTCGCGTCTCGCCACCGCGGACCGTGCGGTATCTGCTCGGCGCGGGAGGCATCGCGCTGCTCGCCGCCACGTGGTGGATCGTGACCATGGGCACAGCGGAGACACGGATCGTGTCGCCGGTCATCCTGCCGAGCCCGGCTGAAGTGTTCGGCAGCTTCGCCAGCCTGGTCAACGAGCGCGCGCTGGTCCAGAGCATTGTCGCCACGCTGAAGCGTGTGCTGCTCGGCTTCGGGCTGGCGATTGGCGTCGGCGTGCCGGTGGGGATCGCCGCCGGCTCCTGGCGCGCGCTCGAGGCCACCGGCGCACCACTGGCGCTGTTCGGTCGGAATCTACCGGTCGCGGCGCTGATCCCGCTGACGATTCTCTGGTTCGGGATCGACGAGACGCAGAAGGTGATGTTCATCTTCATCGCCTGCGTCCCGTTCGTCTACTCGGACACTGTGCGCGCCGTCACCAGCGTGCCCGACCGCTACGTCGAAACCGCGCAGACGCTCGGCGCGTCGAAGTGGCAGATCGTGACGAAGGTGCTGGTGGCGCTGGCGCTGCCGGATATCTACAACAGCCTGCGGCACCTGTTCGGAATGGCCTTCGGCTACATCATGCTGGCCGAGCTGATCAACGCGAGCTACGGGCTCGGCTACCTGTTGATGACCAGTCAGCGCCGCGGCCTGTCGGAGCACATCATTCTGATTCTGATGGTCATCGGCCTGCTCGCCTTTGCCATCGATCGGATGCTCTACTTCTTCCAGCGCGGTCTCTTTCCCTATCGTCCGGCCGACGAATGACGGAGCCTCTCCCCAACATCGTCGAGTTTCGGAACGTCACGAAGCGGTTCGGCGATCTCACCGTGATTCGCGATGTGACGTTTTCCGTACCGGACCTGCCAGGGATCGGGGAGTTCGTCACCATCCTCGGACCATCAGGGTGCGGAAAGTCCACGGTGCTCCGGCTCATCGCCGGCCTGCCGCCGCATCATCCGACGACCGAAGGGTCGGTGCATGTCGCGGAGGCGCCCGTCACCGGGCCGGGCGCGGATCGCGGCATGGTGTTTCAGGACTACACGTCGTTCGACAATCGCACGGTTGAAGACAACGTCGCCTTCGGCCTCGAGTGCCGCGGCGCCGGCGCGAAAGAGCGCCGCGACGAGGCCCGCGCGTGGATCGAGAAAGTCGGGCTGGACGTCAAGCGGGACGCGCACAAGTATCCGAGCCAGCTGTCCGGCGGCATGCGCCAGCGCGTAGCGATCGCGCGCACCCTCATTCTGCGACCGCGCATCATCCTGATGGACGAGCCGTTTGGCGCGCTCGATCCGGCGACGCGCCTCCACATGCAGGAGCTGCTGAACAAGCTGTGGCGAGAAGCCGAAGCGACGGTCTTTTTCGTGACGCATTCGATCGAGGAGGCCGTCTATCTCGGCGACCGTGTGTACGTGTTCTCCTCGTCTCCGGGTACTATCCTGCGCGAGATCACCGTGCCGAAGTCCGACCGGCCGCCGAAGCAGATGCAGCGCGAACCGACATTCGTCGAGCTGGTGGCGGATCTGCGGGATACGATCGATACACTGCAGTCGTCCACGCGCGCCGGCGATTGACGCATGGCGAACATCATCCCTCCGCCGATCCCGTCCGATCGGTCCGCGAAACCGGCGTCAGGCGCCGGGCTCGTGGATTACCTGAAGGAGGCGTTCCTCTTCCGGTGGAACCTGCTGTTCTTTCTCGGCGGACTGGCCGGCGCCGCAATCGCACCGCTGGCGGACGTGACGCTGCCGCTGGTCTTCGCCGGCGAGCTCGCCTATCTGGCCGGGCTGACGTCGATTCCCCGCTTCCGCGCCGCCATCGACGCCAGGGCGCACGCGGCGCGGGGCACTGCCGACGCCGCCGCGGCGCCGACGCCCTCGCTGGTGGCAATGCTGGCCGGTCTGCCCGGCGATCTGCGGAAGCGCTTCGAGCAGCTGCACGCGCGCTGCGTCGAGATGCGGCATCTGGCTGTCGGCGTGCGTGGGGCAGCGGGACGGGATGCCGGATCGGCGGAGGAAATCCGCACACCCGGCCTCGATCGGCTGCTCTGGCTGTTCCTGCGGCTGTTGATGTCGAAGAGCGCGCTCGACCGCTTTCTCACGACCATGAGCAGCGAGGATCTCGGCGTGCGGCTCGAACAGCTGCGCAAGGATCTGGCGGCGGCGCAACCTGCCAACGACGAGCGCATCGTGCGCTCGCTGCAGGACAGCATCGCGATGGCCGAACTGCGCCTCGATAACTACGAGCGGGCGAAAAAGAATGCCCAGTTCGTCAACATCGAGCTCGATCGGATGGAGAGCAAGATTCAGGCGCTCGCCGAGATGGCGGTCAACCGGCAGGATCCGGATCTGATCAGCAATCAGGTCGATTCAGCCGCTGAAAGCATGCGACAGACGGAGAAGGCGGTCAGCGAGCTGCAGCATCTGACCGGCCTGGCCGACGAACTGCAGGATCCGCCGGCGATTCTCGACGCCGATCTGCGACAGGTACTGCGCCATGAGCCCTGAACTCGTGCCCGGCACCGATCACGCGAGGAGCGGCGGCGCCGTCGGCGCCCTCGCCGATTTGCCCGCCTCGTTTCCCGCCTGGGCGAGACAGCTCGCCGAACTCTACTTTTCCGGGACGACCTCCGCGTTCGTGCTCCACGGCAATACCTACGACTACGTCCGCAGCCCCGGCCGCGACCGTGACGAGTATGTCGGACTGGCCGAGTTTCTGGCCGAGCAGGTCTTCGGCCGCTGGTCGCTGGTGCTGCACTACGACCTCGGACGCGGCCTGCGCGTCGCCGCCGGACGCGATCAGCAGCGGCTGACGGAGATGGTCACACTCGCCACTCGCAGGGTCGGCGACTTGAGCACGCTGTCGAAAGAGCCGTCGGCGGCGCTCGCGATCCTCGACCGCTTCGTGCGGAACAACCTGATGGCCGCCGAGGCCGATCGCCTGAGCCTGGCGGTCATCGTCGATCAGGCGTCGTACGTATTTCCCGCGGGCGACCCAGGGCGGCTCAGCGCGCAGGCCTCGTCACAGCTGGTGACGATGATCAACTGGGCGACGAGCCCGCACGTCAAGCGGCTGAACATGGCGTTCGTGCTGGTCGATGAGAAGCGTGCGGATCTGAGCGAGCGCCTCACCGCCAATCCTCACGTCGCCGCGATTGAAATCCCGCTGCCGGCCGAATTGGAGCGGGTGCGGTTCATCAATGCCGTCGTCGATGCAACAGTGCTCAAGACGTTCTCGGACTACGACGCCGTGCAGCTCGCGGCACTCACGGCCGGCATCTCGCTCACCGACCTCAACGTCATCGTGCAATCGGCACGCGAAGGCGGACGGCGGCTCGATGCGACGGCCTTCCGCGGGCTGAAGAAGCTGCTGATCGAGCGGCAGTGTCACGGGCTGCTCGAGTTCATCGAACCGAAGTGGACGCTCGACACGGTCGTCGGCCACGAAGCGGCCAAGGAGCGGCTGCGCGAGGATGCGGCGCTGCTCAAGCGCGGCTCGCTCGACAGCCTGCCGATGGGCTATCTGATCTGCGGACCGGTCGGGACCGGCAAGTCGTTCCTGGCGCAGTGCGTCAGCGGCGAGATCGGCGCGCCGTGCGTGATGCTCAGGAACTTCCGTTCGAAGTACGTCGGCGAGACGGAGGGCAACCTCGAGCGGGTGCTGTCGGTGCTGCGGGCGATGGGGCCGGTCGTCGTCGTCGTCGACGAGGCCGATGTCGCCCTCGGCGGCCGTGAGCAGGATGGCGACTCCGGGACGTCGAGCCGCGTGTTCGGAATGATCGCGTCGCAGATGGGCGACACCAGGTATCGCGGACGGATCATCTGGATGCTGCTCACCGCGCGACCCGATCTGCTGCCAATCGACTTGAAGCGTCAGGGCCGGGCCGAGGTCCATATTCCGCTCTTCTACCCCGCCGCCGAGGACGAAATCCGGCAGATGTTCATGATCCTCGCGAAGAAGATGGGGTCGCAGCTTTCGCCCGAGGACGTTCCCTCGATCCCGCAGCGCGGACACCTCTCCGGTGCCGACATCGAAGGCATGGTCGGCCGGGCGTGGCGCCGGTCGCTGCTCGCCGGCAAGGACCACATCACACGGGACGCGCTCGCCGACGTCGTCACGCAGTTCATGCCGTCGACGCAGGGAATGGAACGCGAGCTGCAGGAGGTGGCGGCAATCATCGAGTGCACGGACCGGCAGTTCCTGCCAGCGCCGATTCTCGAGCGGGTGGACAAAGAGGGCGGACGCGCCACATTCCAGACACGGCTCACGGCGTTGAAACAGATTTTGAAGGACCTCTGAGGCCGGAGGCCCGGCCACAGTGCACAGCGCGGTCTGTGGACCGCGCGGACAAGGACACGACGTATGGCGAAGACAAGCTGGTTCGACGAGCGCGCACAACACCCGACGCTGCACGAGCGGGTCGAGAAGCTGGAATCGTTCACGGCGGCAATGGCCGATGGCGTCGTCGACGCGAAGGAACTCGAGGGACAGGAGCAGCGGTTGACGGCAGCGATGAAGGCGCTTGAACCGGCGCTGAGCGACGAGCTGCACGCGCAGGTGACAGGCGTCATGATCGAGCTCACCGCCTACAACATCATGCGCCTGCTGCACGAGCTGCAGAGCGAGCGCGCGCGGATGGCCTTCTCGAGGCCGGCATAAGCGCGCGTCCACGCCGGGCGTACGAAACGGGCCGGGTGAAATCAGATCACTTGGCGGAGCCGAGCACGAATCCGATCGAGCGTTCGATCGGATTGAAGAAGCGGCCGTAGTCGGGCGACGCGATGTTGTTCTGCACATCCCGAGCGGCGGAGGCGCCGAAGACGTTGTAGACCTTGATCCCTCCGCGGAACCGATACTTCATGATGTGCCACGGGCGTGACAGCGAGAAATCGAACGTGCTGACTTTCGGCAGCCGTCCTGCCTGATTGCGTGGGCCGACGAAGTCCTGAAATTCGTTGACGGCCGACCACGGGAATCCCGAGCGGATCTCGACGACTGGCGCGAGATCCCACTTGCCAGGCAACCCAATCGTGCCGCGCACGAGGAGCCGATGCGGGACGTCCGTCGGAATGAGGTTGTATTCATTCGGACGAATGATCGGGTTCCGGATGTTGCCGTAAAACTGATCGTAGCTGTTCAGATCGGCGAAGCCGCGGGAGCGTACGTACGACACGGTCAGATCGCGACGTTCGCCTCCGAGATATCGGCCGGTGGCCTCGAACTCCCAGTAGCGCGATTCGCCGCTGCTCATCAGACGCATTTCGCCGCGCGACAGGTCGGGTTCGACGATGTAGTCGTGCGATCCCTTCCGTCTCAGGTAGTTGGCTTTGAACAACACCCGTCGGCCGAACCGCTGGTTCCACTCGACGTTTCCGGAGAGGGACTCGGGAGTCCGCAGGTCTGCTGCCGGGACATTGACGAGCGCTACCGGGCCGCCGAGGACCTCGCCGCCAGCGCCAAACCGCGTCACGACCCGCGACTCGAACTGGTTGAACGCGCCCACGTTGAGTGGAGTCCGCTGTCGGAACCGGCCGAAACCGCCGCGCAGAATGCCGCGCCCGTCGGGCAGCACGCCAACGGACACACCGGCTCGCGGTGACCAGTTCACCCGCTCGATGACGTCCTCACGATCCATCCGAATGCCGAGTTCCAGCGTCACCCGCGAACCGAGCCGCCAGCGATCCTGAGCGAACAACGCGAGCTCGAGCGCGCTGACCTCCTGCGGCGTGCGACCGCTCGCGACGGTGCGCTCAGCGAGAGATCCATCCAGACGTCTCACGTCGACTGGCCGGCTCTCGCTGAACCCGCTGTAGCGGGAGTCCTGAAGGTCGACCCCGAACTTGAACAGATGCTCTCCCTGCCACCGGTCGGTGGACACGGACAGCGCCTCGACCCATTGCACGCTCTTGACCTCCCGCTCCTGATCGTTGAAGAAGCTGCCCTGTTGCGTCTCGGGGGAGTAGATCATCGCCTCTCGGCCATCCGTGTTGACGTTGATCTCGAACAGCCGCACCGCAAGTGTGCTTTCAAGGATCATCGTCGGCGACAGGGCGAAGCGATCCTGCACGCCCGCTGATGTGCCGCTCTGATTGAACTCCGGCGTCACCTCAGGCGGCCGGAACGTGTTCATCGTCAGCTGCTCGATCTGGCGCGGGAAGAAGACGAGAAGGCCGCCGAAGGTGTGTCTGGACGACAGGACACTGTCGATGCGGGTAAAAGAGTCGAAGCTTCTGAGACCGATGTCCGGCTCGCCCGGAAGGCTCTTCACCGGATCGTTGACGTATCGATACTGGAAGTCCTGAGCGAGAAAGAGGCGATCCCTTCGGAGCGGGCCGCGCACCGAAAAGCGTGGTTCGAACCCGCGTATCCCGCTGAAACTCTTGCGAAAGCGGGGAACGAAGTTGCCCGGTTTGATTTCCCAGTCATTCGTCCCGCGCCGCGTGCGAAGCTGCACGACGCTCGTCGAGAATCGACCGTATTCGGCAGCGTATGGAGTGGCGAGCGTCTCGACCGACTCGAGGCTCTGGCCCGGAAGTTCAAGGTCGAAGTCGCCGGACGAGGGGTCGATGAGGCTGGCGCTGCTGATTTGGAGGGCGCCTTGCGTCGGTTGGCCTCCCTTCGCGCGCAGCCGTCCATCCGGACCCCGCACCACACCGGGCAGCAGCGGAAGCAGGCTCTGAAAATCGTCGCCCTCGAGCGGAGCGATCTCGAGAACCTCGCCCGACAGCATGTCGCTCGAGGAAACCGGCTGCACGCTCTGTGTCGGAGACGTGGGGGCGCGGACCTCCACGCTCGGCGCGACGTACGTCAAACGGATGTCCAGGAGAACCTGCTCGACTTCGCCCGCGCCGACCGCGAAGGGCGCAGAGTCCGTTGCGTCGAATCCCGGACGCATCGCTCTCACCACGTAGCGTCCGGGCGGGACATCGGGAATGGTCACCTGTCCGGCGCCATCAGACACGGTCTTCGCCAACACCACATTGCCATCGAGAGAGCGCAACTCGACGTCGGCGCCGGCGAGCCGCACTGTGCCCTCGAGCACCGTCACCGTCACCACGACGCGGCCCGCGGTGCCAGCACGCTGCGCCCCCTGAGCGGGGGGATTCTGTCCGTTAGCGCCTGTCGCGAAACCGAAAAGACAAATGAGGAGCAAGCTCGTCGCACGCATCGGAGTCAAAGCGTATTCCGATTCGGTCGTGGTTTTGTACAAAGAAGAGGGGCACGAGAACCCAGGTCCTTCGCGCCCTTCACATTTCCGGCAAGGCCGACTCCAGCTGCCTGATCGGCCGTGACCGCGCTACGCAGCCGCGCCAGCCAACCCGCGCTGGACCGCGCCACACGACTGACGGCGGGCATTGTCGACGCCCGCCATCAGTGGGTCGGCGCTGCGATGACGGTCGTGGCGTTGGGCGATCGCTTCAGCGCTTCGTCACATTCGACAGCATCACGACTTCGCCACTGTAGTCCTCGGTGGCGATCGCGCCGTCGGCGTTGACCCGAATCTTCGTGGCTGGCACCAGTTCGCCGTGACCCGCGCCCGACGCCATGGTGTCGAGCATCACCAGGCCGAGATCGTAGCCGGTCTTCTGTTTGGCGTCAGGCACACCGGCGCCAATGAACGCGATCGGCTCCGCCGTGACGACGGTGATCAATCGCCCGCCACCGGTCGATCGCGCGTAGGCGTACTTGATCGGCGTCTGCTGTTTGCCGACCTGAACGGTTCCGACACCACCTTGTTTCTGCAGCCACAGGCGTGCTTCGGCGGTGCCGCCCTTCTTGAGCGCAGCCATCAGCGCGGCGCGGTCCGCGTCGCTCGAATAACCGCTCAGGGTGACGGTGACAGGGGCCGTGGCGCTGACGCCGCCGGCGCTCTTCATCCGTGCTTCTGCCGCGAACGTTTCCGTCGCCTGTCTGGCCTGCACGGTGAGGCCCGCGATCGTCAGGGTCACGGCACAGATCATGGTGAACTGCCATCGGGCCGGAGCAATCAATGCGCGCATATGACCTCCAGAAGCAACGTGGACTCGAGTGGGTTTCATGGCTGTACGTTGAACGCCGAGGTCACCGTGAACTGCAGCCGCGTTTCTGCGGCGAGCTTCAGGTGTTCGGTCCCGGAAGCAGACACAACGGCTCCGGCGCCCGCTCCAGCCGCCGCACCAATCGCCGCGCCGGCGCCGCCACCGGCGATGCCGCCGACGATCGCGCCCAGTCCGGCGCCGCCGGCAACTTTCCTCGTTGTTTTCTTGCCCTCGCCCTTCCCCTTCTGCTCGACCGGGCTCGTCACGACGTCGTATTTGCGCCCGCCGAAGCTGACGGTGGTCGCCTTCAGTGAAATCTTGTCGGCGCCTTTGAACTTGCCGGCCTGCTCGACGCCGGCGACCTGCAGCATCACAGCGGCGTTGCGCGGAACGACGACGTTTCCGGCGAGCATCACCGGGTCGTCGAGCAGTGCCTTGAAGGTCATGCCGGCCTTCGTCGCGTCGACGTCGATCGGCTGCGTCAGAAAGACGGTCAGCACAGTGCCCGCGGGAATGGTGACAGGGGCCGGCGCCTTGGCCGGGTCTGGCGGCGCGGGGGGCGGCGTCTTGCGCGCAGAGAATTCGAGGGCGCTGATTTCTTCGACGCGAAACTCGGCCACCGTCCCGTTATCGAGCAACAGGCGGACGATCTTCACGTCCGCGCTCATGAAGGACCCGGTAACGGTCTGCCCGGACCGGAGTTTGATGGTGTCCGCCAGCGGCGTCGCGCCGCTGGCGGCGACGATCACCGCAACTGCTGACATCTGCAAGAGCCGTTTTCGCATGGCGTCCACTCCGATCACAGGTCACTGAACAAGGGGCAGCGAGGCGGCAATCTGCAGGTCGAGCAGCAACAGCATCTGGTTCTCGACCTGAAGAAATCTGGCGGCGCTCTTCGCACCCAGCGCCGATTTGAACCGCTCGTAGTAGCGCAGCTTGAGGTCATTGCGGCGGCCTTCGACGTCGAGCGCGCCGCGGGCGAGCCGGTCGGCGACGTCGTCCGTCATCTTCGCGAAGTTGGCGGCGTATTCCTTGATCAGCGCGAGGCGGCGGTCGTTGATCTTGACCAGCTCCGCTTCATATTCCCGATAGATCGGCCAGAACTTCGCATCATCGCCTTCGGTGAATTCCATCAACTCGGTGAGGATCGCGCTCTTCTGCGCGCGGATGTCCGAGCGCAGGAGCTCGGCGTAGGCGCGCAGATTCGCTTCGCGCGTCTCTTCGGGCGAGGCCAGCTTCGTGTTTTGGGCCAGCGCGACCCGGGGAACAATACACGCGGCAAGCGCCACGACGAACGTGGCCGTACAGAGAGTCGATCGAACCATGGTGTGGCTCCTGAGGCGTTGACGCTCGCAGCAATCGACGCGTGAGAATCCCACGCAATGTCGTGGGTACCCGCAGTCCCGTCGTGTTGTCGCGGGCAAATGGATTCCGCTCTTTTGCGGATCGAACAAGCTCCGAGCGAACGCGTTGTCATCGTCTGGGTTCGAGGCTTGCATCGGTCGCGCACGTCATGTGCATACGCCCTGCCGGCCGCATCGTCGCTCTCCCGCTGTTCCTGATATGTCTGCTCAGTTCTGGTCGAGCGGAGGCTGCGGTTCTTCAAGCGCCGACGCAGGGACAGCTACCGGTGCCACCGAGAGCGCCGACGCAGCCACCAGCGCAGACGCAGCTACCAGCGCAGACGCAGCTACCAGCGCAGACGCAGCTACCAGCCCAGGCTGCGCCATCAGCGGAGGCGCTCGATCGCCTGCTCGCTCCGATCGCGTTGTATCCCGACCAGCTGCTCGCGCAAATGCTGCAGGCGGCGCAGAATCCGGGCAACGTCGAGGCATTCCGCCTCTGGCTCGACAAGAATCCGACCTTGAAGGGAACCGAACTGCAGGACGCCGCAGTGAAGCAGGGGTTCGATCCAAGCCTCGTCGTGCTGGCGCTGTTTCCCCAGGTCGTGAAGACGATGTCCGATCAGCTCGAGTGGACCACCAACATCGGCGTGGCGTTTACGGCGGATCGATCGGCGGTCTTCGCCAGCATTCAGCGCCTGCGGAAGCAAGCCAGCGACGTCGGGACGCTGAAAACCACGCCGCAACAGACGGTGCAGACCAAGGCGACGACTTCGGGTGAAAACGTGATCGTGATCGAGCCGGCCAATCCGCAGGTCGTCTACGTCCCGCAGTACAACACCACGACTGTCTATACGCAGCCGCCGACGACGACTGTGGTGGTGGTCGAGGACAACACCGATGAGGCCATCGCGGCCGGGATGATTGGATTCACGGCGGGCATCGCCATGGGCGCAGCGATGAACAACAGCTACTACCACGGTCCCTACGGCTGGTACGGCGGCGGCTACATGTACAACGATGCGTGGGACGACTATTACGACCATCGCGAGGACGCCCGTGAGGACTGGATGGATCACCGGGAGGACCTCGTCGAAGAGCGTGGCGAGCGTACCGGCGATGCGCGCGAGCAGCGAACTGAACGTCAGCAGACCCGGCAGGAGAACCGCCCCGAGGCGACGGGTACGCCCGCGGAGCGGGCCGCCAACGCACAAGCGAAAGCCGGGGAACGCGCCGGAACCGCACAGGCGAACGCCGCCTCACGTACGGGAAGCACCGAATCCCGCGGCTACGGAAGCGGACAGGACCGGCAGACGCGGCAGCGGAGCGCGACGAGCGCGGACGCATTCTCCGGTTACTCGAGTGGCCGATCCACGCGAGCGACCAGCCAGCGTGGCACCAGCAGCCGCAGCGGCGGCGGACGAACGCGCGGCGGCGGGGGACGACGACGCTGACGAAGAAGGTTGACGGGGTTGCCTGGGTAACTGCGGAAACGACAATGCTGAATCAAACGATGACACGTCGCCTCTCACGCAATTGTCTGCTGTTGGCAGCGCTGCTGGGCGCGTTGATGACGCCTCGGGCAATCGCCCAGGCGCCGCGCACCTTCGCATCGCCGGAAGAGGCCGCGCAGACATTGATCCGCGTCACGAAAGCAGGAAATCCCGACGAATTGAACGCGCTGTTCGGACCCGAAGGCAAACAGCTCGCCGAGCCGGATCCGGCCGCGGCGAAGAAGAACCGCGAGGTGTTCACGGTCGCGGCCGCCGAGGCGTGGCGTCTGGTTGATCGGGACAAGAGCAGCAAGACGCTCGTCATCGGCAACGAAGCGTGGCCGTTTCCGATTCCAATCGTGAAGGACGGAACGGCGTGGCGATTCGATGCGGTGGCGGGCAAGGAAGAAGTGATCGCACGCCGGATCGGACGCAACGAGCTGGCGGTGATCGAGACGTGTCGTGCCTATGTGACGGCGCAACGGCGCTACGCGGAGGAGGCACACGACGGCCGGCCGGCGGGTCTCTTCGCGATGAGTTTCCGCAGCGATCCGGGGAAGCAGAACGGCCTGTATTGGCCCGTCACTCATGGCGAGAAGCGAAGTCCGTTGGGGGATCTGCTCGCCGAGGCCGCCGCGGATCGATCGGGCGGTTCCAAGGACGCAGGGCCATCACCGTTCCAGGGCTACTATTTCAAAATCCTGTCTGGTCAGGGCGCGGCCGCAGCGGGTGGCGCGAAGAACTATGTGGTGAAGGATCAGATGTCAGGCGGGTTCGCGCTCGTCGCGTGGCCAGCCCAGTACGACGTGACCGGCGTGATGACCTTCATCGTCAACCAGGATGGCGTCCTACACGAGAAGGATCTCGGCCCGCAGACCGACACGCTGGCCAGGGCGATGACCCGCTACAACCCCGACAAGTCGTGGCACAGGGTCGAGGCAAACGCCAACTGACCCGCACTCACGTTTCACCCGACCTGAATCGAGGCCGAGCGATCTGGGGGCATAATACGTCGACATCAGGAGGCGCGGATGCCCCCGCCATTTATGCGTCGCGTTGCCGCCATCGGCTCGCTGATCGGCTCGTTGTTCGTCTTCGCCCACACGGCCGCCGCCCAGCCGGCCACCGGGACCGCAGACGGTGTTACGCCGTTGCATCAGGCCGTCCGCCAGAATGACCTCAAGACCGTCGACGCGCTGATCAAGCGAGGCGCGGCCGTCACCGCGTCGACGCGTTACGGCATCACGCCGATCGGCCTGGCGGCGCTGAACGGAAACACCGCGATCCTGCGTCGGCTGCTCGACGCGGGCGCTGATCCGAATACCGCCACCGCGGGCGGTGAGACCGTGCTGATGACCGCCGCGCGCACGGGCAATGTCGACGCCGTGAAGCTGCTCGTCGACCGCGGCGCAACCGTCAACGCGAAGGACGCCGCCCGCTCGCAGACGGCGCTGATGTGGGCCGTCACCGAGAACCACCCGGAGGTCGTCAAGACGCTCGTCGCGCGCGGCGCCGATGTCAACGCGCAGACGTCCATCAGCAAACCACGCGGCGAGTATGTGCCGGCGCGAGCCGGTGGTGCGGCGGGAAACGGCATCATCCGGCAGCGCGCGCTGCCGACGGCCGACGGCGGCATGACGCCGCTGCTGTTCGCGGTGCGCGACGGCAATGCGGCGATGATGCGACTGCTGCTCGAACTCAACGCCGATATCAACCGATCGTCGGGCAACCATACGTCGCCGCTCTTGATCGCGCTGCTCAACGGGCAGGTCGGGCTGGCCACCGAGCTGCTGCAACGCGGCGCCAATCCCAATCTGGCCGATGACTACCATCGGGCGCCGCTGTTTGCGGCGATCGAGCTGCGCAACTTCAATCACGAAAAATACCCGTTCCTGTACAGCGACGGCCGCGATCCGCTCGATCTGATCAGGTCCCTGCTCGAGAAGGGCGCCGATCCGAATGTCAAAACGGAGACAACGCCGGTGCACGGCCTGATGCAGTTCGACGGATCGTGGGTGAACTTTGACGGTCAGACGCCGTTCATCCGCGCGGCGCTCTCGGGCGACATCGAGGTGATGCGGCTGCTGGTGCAGCACGGGGCCGACACGAATATCGCGACGAATCAGGGGTCGACGGCGCTGATGGCCGCGGCGGGGATCAACTGGATTCCGGCGCAAACCTACACACGATCCGAGGCAGAGTACGTTGAAGCCGTGAAGCTGTGCCTGACGCGCGGCGCCGACGTGAATGCCACCAACTCGCTCCAGCTCGCCGCCATTCATGGCGCCGCGAATCGAGGCTGGGTGTCGATCATCCAGATCCTCGCCGACCACGGCGCCAGGCTCGACGTCGCCGACGCCGGCGGACGAACGCCGCTGACGTTCGCCGAAGGCACGTTCCTCGCCATCCGCCCGCCGGTGGCAAAGCCGGAGGCGATCGCGCTGCTCAAGGCACTCATGGCCAGGCAACCGGCGTCAGCCTCCGCGTCGGCGAAATGAAGCACTGCGTTGCTGCGACAATCGTGTTCGTCGCGCTGGCGTGGGCGGCGCTGGTGGCGCAGCCGCCGACGCAGGTGCCGACACGCGCGGCGGCGAGCGCCGGCGGGAGCGACAGTGACGTCGCCGGCTTCAGTCGGACCTACTGCGGAAGCTGCCACAACGACAGATTGAAGACCGGTGGAGTGTCATTCGACGGCATGACGCTCGATGGCGCTGCCGACGCGGAAACCTGGGAAAAGGTCATTCGCAAGGTGCGCGCTGGCCTGATGCCTCCAGCCGGCGCGCGGCGGCCCGCACGCGCCGAGCTCGACGCGTTTGCCTCGTCGATCGAGACCGCTATCGATCGGGCGGCCGCACTCAGCCCCAATCCCGGGCGCGCGCCTCTGCATCGCATGAATCGCGCCGAGTATGCGAACGCGATCCGCGATCTGCTGTCGCTCGACGTCGATGCGACGACGCTGTTGCCGGCGGACGATTCCAGCCGCGGCTTCGACAACATCGCCGACGTCCTCGGCGTGTCGCCGTCGCTGCTCGAGCGCTACGTCGCCGCCGCCGCCAAGATCAGCCGGCTCGCGGTCGGCGAGCGCGAGGCATCTCCCAGCCAGGTGACCTACACGGTGAAAGGAGATCTCAGTCAGAACCAGACGCTCGAAGGCCAGCCGCTGGGCACGCGTGGCGGAACGACGGTGCGACACAACTTCCCGGTCGACGGCGAGTATCAAATCCGACTCTCGCTGCTGAAGCTCAGTTTCGGCCAGGTGTTCGGCGAAGGCGCCGAAGGCGAAGAGCTCGAGGTCACCCTCAACGGCGAACGCGTCAAGCTGTTCAAGCTCGACGAGGTCCCCATGTTCTTCATGCGCGAGACCGCGGGCTCGCATCCACCGAAGGCGAAACCGACCGATCCGCTCGAGGAGCGGGTGAAGATGACGCCCGATATCCGCCTCGAGTTCACACTCAGGGTGAAGGCCGGGCCGCAGACCATCGGCGTCGCGTTTCTGCAGAAAGGCTTCACCGCGAATGAAGACCTCGTGCGGCGGCCGGTCTCGAGTACCTACGATGTCTTCATCGGCATGCAGTACGGCTACACGACCGCGCCGCATCTGTCGCGCGTGGTGATCACCGGACCCTACAACGCGACCGGCATCAGCGACACACCAAGCCGGCGGCGCGTGTTTACCTGCCGGCCGGTGTCCGGCGCAGACGAGCCCAGATGCGCGCGGCAGATTGTCTCCGCGCTCGCCCGACGCGCCTATCGCCGCGCCGTCACCGACGCGGACGTCGATCCGCTGCTCACCTTCTATCAGCAGGAGAAGGCGAGAACCGGCAACTTCGAAGCCGGGATCGAGATGGCACTGCGCCGGATCCTCGCCGACCCGGAATTCATTTTCCGGTTCGAGCCGATGCCGGCCGGAGTCGCCGCGCAGACGCCGTACCGCATCGCCGATACCGAACTCGCATCGCGCCTCGCGTTCTTCCTGTGGTCGTCGATTCCGGATGAAGAGCTGCTGACGCTGGCGATTGACGGCAAGCTGCACCAGCCTGCCGTCCTCGACAAACAGACACGGCGGATGCTCGCCGATGCCAAGGCGCGCGCGCTCGTCACCAACTTCGCCAACCAGTGGCTCTACCTGCGGGACCTGAAGAGCGCCAACCCTGACGTGACCGTCTTTCCCGATTTCGACGACAACCTGCGGCAGGCATTCCAGCGCGAAACCGAGCTGCTGTTCGACAGCGTCATGCGCGAGGATCGCTCCGTCCTCGACCTGCTCGACGCCGACTACACGTTCGTCAACGAGCGGCTGGCCAGGCACTACGGCATCCCGCATGTCTACGGGCCTGATTTCCGCCGCGTCCCCGTGCCTGGCGACGCACGCCGCGGTCTGCTCGGCCAAGGCAGTCTGCTGCTGGTGACCTCGAACGCGAATCGAACGTCGCCGGTGATCAGAGGCAAGTGGATTCTCGAGAACCTGCTCGGCAGCCAGGCGCCAACGCCGCCGCCCGACGTGCCGCCGCTCGAGGAGCGGCCGACTGCCACGGCGAAATCGGTGCGCGAGCGCATCGAGCAGCATCGCGCCAACGCCGCGTGCGCCGGATGCCACAAGATCATGGACCCGATCGGGCTGGCACTGGAGAACTTCGATGCCATCGGCCGCTGGCGCACCGTGGACGAGGGCGTCGCCATCGACGCGTCGGGTCAACTGGTTGACGGCACACCGATTACCGGTCCGGCGAGCCTGCGACAGGCGCTGCTGGACCGTTCGGATGTGTTCGTTGCCGCAATGACGGAGAAGCTGTTGATGTACGGAGTCGGTCGGGAGACGAAGTATTCCGACATGCCGACCGTCCGCGCCATCATGCGCGATGCGGCAAAGAATCGGTACCGGTTCTCCGACTTGATTCTCGGCGTCGTCAGGAGCCCGGCGTTTCAGATGCGAAGTGGGACGTAGGAGACCGGAGCGCGCATATGTTCATCACCAAAAAGTACCTGCCCCGCCGCACCTTCCTGCGTGGGATGGGCGTCACGCTGGCGCTGCCGCTGCTCGACTCGATGATCCCGGCGGCCACCGCGCTGGCGCAGACGGCGGCGCGCCCCAAGAGCCGTTTCTGCGGCATCTACATCCCGCACGGTGCGACGATGGACAAGTGGACGCCGTCGACGGAGGGCAGCGGGTTCGCGTTCACTGAAACGCTGAAGCCACTCGAGAAGCTTCGCGATCGCGTGACGATCGTCAGCAACCTCGCCCACCCGATGGCCGGCGGCAAAGGGTCCGACGCGGGCGCGGACCATGCTCGATCGGCGGCGGTATTCCTGAGCGGCGCGCATCCCGAGAAAGGGATCGTGCATGGCGGCAAGACGGTTGACCAGGTGCTCGCCGATCGCATCGGTCAGGACACGCCGCTGCCGTCCATCGAGGTCTGCATCGAGGAAGTGGCGCTGAATTGCGGCGCCGGCTACGGCTGCGCGTACTACAACACCATCTCGTGGCGGAACGACACGCTGCCGCTGCCAATGGAAAACAGTCCGCAGGTGGTGTTCGAGCGGCTGTTCGGCGATGGCAGCAACAGCGCGCTGCGGCTTGCCCGCAAGCAGCAGGACCGCAGCATACTCGATGGGGTGACCGACAAGGTCTCGCGACTGCAGCAGCGCCTCGACGCCGGTGACCGCAGACGACTTGGCGAGTACCTCGACAACGTGCGTGAAATCGAACGCCGCATCCAGAAGGCGACGCAGCAGTCGGCCAGCAATCCGGACGTCCCCGAAGCACCCGTCGGTGTTCCTGAGGCGTTCGAAGACCACATCAAGCTGATGTTCGACCTGCAGGTGCTCGCGTATCAGGCGGAAATCACGCGCATCTCCACGATGATGTACGCGCGCGATACGAGCGGCGCCGTCTATCCGGGCAGCGGCGTGCGCGACGGCTTTCACACCGCGTCCCATCACTCCAATGCGCGCGCCCGCATGGATACATTTGCGCAGATCAATCGTTATCACGTGCAGATGCTCGGTTACTTCCTCGAGCGGCTGCAGGCGACAGCGGACGGCGATGGCAGCCTGCTCGATCACGCCGTCGTGCTGTACGGCAGCAGCATGAGCAACGGCAACCAGCACGACCACGACCCGCTGCCGATCCTCGTCGCCGGCGGCGCCTCAGCGCAGCTCAAGGGCGATCGGCACATCGTCACACCGGCGCACACACCGATGTCCAACCTGATGCTGTCGCTGCTCGACAAGCTCGGGGTGCCTCAGGACAGCTTCGGCGACAGCACCGGGAAATTGGAAATCTAGACTGGGTGCGTTCGCCAGAGGAAGGAACACGGCGGAGGGAAGCGGTGATGAATAGTCAGAACAACCGGGCGCGGAGGTCGCTGCTGTCGGGGCTCGGAGCAGTCGCCGGATTGATGCTGGGCACACGCCCGGCGCAGGCGCAGACGCCGGCGCCGGGCGCGTTTCAACCGGCCCGGCATCAACAGGACGAATGGATGAACGCGTTGCCGGGTAAACATCGGACGGTCATCGACTGCGCCGCAGTCTCGGCCGCCGGCACCGGTGTCTTTTACGCCAACAACATCTTCACGGCGAACCGCAACGGCTATCAGCTCACCGACGGCGACGTCGCCGTGATCGTTGTCCTCCGCCACGAGGCGACCGTATTCGCCTACAACGATGCGATGTGGAGCAAGTACAGCGCGCCGCTCGCAACGCTGGCGCGGATCAGCCATCCGAAGACGAAGCAACCGCCGACGGTCAACCCGCTGACGTCGGCGGAGTTTGGTTCGGTGATGACCAGCCTCGGTGTCACCGCAACGGACATCGCCAAACGCGGAGCACACTTCGCGGTCTGCGACATGGCCACCAACCGGATCGCCGGTGTCATTGCCTCGGCGGTGGGCTCGACTCCATCTGCAATCTACAAGGAACTGACCGCCAACCTGCTGCCCAACGGTCGGCTCGTGGCGGCTGGGGTCGTGGCCGTAAACCGGGCGCAGGAATTCGGCTACTCGATGCTCACCGCCGGGTAGCCCCGCCGTCTCTATCGCTCTGCGACCACCAGGAGCCTGGCCCTGTTCGCGGCGGTCGGCGCGCGCACGCGAACCGCTCAGTTGTGTCGCGCGCACCGCAACGGCGCGACGGCCAGGACGGTTCCATCATGCGGCCGATCACGGAGCAGTACATGCTTCGTGATTACCCATGAGAATTACAACCATCATCGCCGTCGCGCTGGCCCTCACGACGATCACTGAGGCTCAGCGCGGCACCAGCGGCACCGCGCTCGATCTGCCACTCCGCATTACGGGCACCGCGATCAGCGCCGGCGGTTTTCGCAACCCTGTCGGCACGGCACGCGTCGAGATCAACCTGAACCGGCTCTCCACGCAGAATCAGCGTGACGGATTCCTGCAGAGACTGAAGGAGGATGGACAGGACGCGCTTCTCGAGGCGCTGCGGAAGGCGCCGTCGGTCGGCACCATTCGATTCAACACCAACCTCGCCTGGGATCTCCGCTACGCGTGGCTGAGCCACGGCGCGGAGAATACCGTGCAGCTGTTCTCGCCACGGATCGTCCGATGAGTTTCGCGGAAGTATGGAACCAACCGGAGTACTCCGACTATCCGTTCACGCTGATCAACATCGAGCTCGGCCCTGAACGCAAGGGTAAGGGGACGATGATTCTGGCCGGAAGGGTCAGCGCCGATGAAACCGGACGATTTGTCCACGTCGAGAACTACGGATCATCGCCGGTTCAGCTCAACGAGCTCCAGGCGGAACTCGCGCATTAGCCGGGGCCGAATCCCCGGCTGAAGCCAGGGAGCCATCAGACCAATGCGAACGGCTGGTGACGGGTCACGCACCCCGCTTTGCTGAAGAGTTCGAAAACGAAGACGTGACTGCACCGTGACGTGTCCGTGCGAGACTACGCGTTTGCACGCAGCGCGCACACGGCTGACCTGTGCGCGCTGCGTGAACATCGGAGGTGCCCCATGGCAGTTGCGACATCGACGTTGCTCGGACGACCGCTCTGGTACGAGTTGATGACGACCGACATGAAAGCGGCGGAGGCGTTCTACAGGACGGTCGTGGGCTGGCAGACGGCGCCGTTCGAAGGCGCCGGCCAACCCCATACGGTGTTCAACCGGGGCGGTAACCAATCCGTCGGCGGCGTCACGTCGAAGCCGGCGGAGGTGAAGGCACCACCGTTCTGGGCGATGTATGTCGGCGTGCCGAATCTCGAAGAGGCGGTATCGAAGATCACGCGGCTCGGCGGCAAGACGCACACCGAGGTGATCACGGTCCCCGAGGTCGGTCGCATGCAGATGATGATGGACCCGCAGGGCGCGGCGTTCTACATCATCGAGCCGGCCAGCGAGGAGCAACGGCCGGAAACGGCCGCGGCCGTCGGCGAGGCGTCATGGCACGAGTTGATGACGACCGACATGCCGGCGGCAATGAAGTTTTATCAGCAGGTGTTCGGCTGGCAGCCGAGCGAGACGATGGACATGGGCGAGATGGGCACCTACCAGATGTTCAATCGCCCGCACGGAATGATCGGCGGGATGATGAACAAGCCGCCGCAGATGGCACAGGTGCCGCCCAACTGGCAGATCTACTTCCGCGTTCCCGACGTGCAGGCGGCGGCCGAACGCATCACCGCCAACGGCGGCAAGATCCTCAACGGTCCGATGGAAGTTCCGGGCGGCGACTGGGTCGTGAACGCGATGGATCCTCAAGGCGCCGCCTTCGGACTGCACGCGAAGAAGGCATAGCAGCGAAATGCGCGTGCGCCACAGATAGGCGCCCTCGTCTATCCGCTCGCGCCCGCTGCAGACCGGCGCCTGTACGCGGTCGACGGTTCTCACGCCCGGGCGACGAGCAGACAACTGACGTGTGAGTCGAAGATGCGCGCGAAAGACAACGTCCGTACTGTCTATTCCACGGTTACCGAAGGCAAATGCCCGGTGTGTGGGTGGCCGCAGCGCTCCTGCAAATGCAGCAGCCAGAACCGTCCCGCCAACGAGGCGCTGCCCGCGCGCATCGTCGCCAAACTACGGATGGAAAAAAAGGGGCGCGGCGGCAAGTCCGTCACGGTCATCGACAACCTGCCTCGGAACGATGCGTTCCTGAAGGAACTGGCGGCGGCGTTGAAGCGCGAATGCGGCACCGGCGGTGCTGTAACAGAAAGCGGAATCGAGTTACAGGGTGAGCTTCGGGATCGCGTGCGGGTCATTCTTCAGCGGCTCGGCTACACGGTGAAAGGCTGATCGCCGCCCACCCTGTCAGTATCGGGCGACGACCAGTCGAACAGCCCTCGCCGCCGCGCCGTCTTTCACCTGTGCGACGAGCGAGAGCCGTGAGCCACGACGAACGAGCGGTGGCTCTTTCGGGATGAACGGCGTCGGCCACTCCGCTCGCGCGTCACGAACGTAAAGCAGAATATCGGTCGCGCCGTCGGGTCGTCGCGCGTGCAGTTCCAACGAGGTCACATCGACATCGATGTCTGGACGCACCGCCCAGACGCGCGTATCCGACATGACCGGCAGAGACGCGCGAAACAGCCCGCTCGCATCTCTCGCCGCCTGCAGCACGAGATCCGATGGCGTCGGCGTGTCGGCGCTCCCGGCGAGGAACAATCCGAGAGTGCCTTTGTCGACGACAGGCGCTGTCGTGCCGCGGTAGTACACGTCGGCGACGATGCGCGCGCCAGGCGGCAGTCGCAGCGCAACGCCCTTCGGCAGCTTGGTGAAGCCGTACCACGGCGTCCAGCTGCCAAGCCACTGCCCTGTCTGCTGGACGGTGAACACCGCGCCTCGCACGACGCGACGATCGCCGGGCAGATACTCCATTGCTCGAATCCGCCGCTCGGACGTTAGCCCTGAATCGATGACGATGCGGCGGACCGTATCGCTCTGGCGCGCGGCGATCGTCGTGGCGGCGAGGGGCCGCACGAGATCCGGTTCGCCCAGCTGCCAATGCCCAACGTGCGCCATCGCGCGCACCTCCTCGCGCGGCGCGGCCTTCGCATCGCTGACATTGAGAAAGACGGTGCCCGAATTCCGCGGGCCGAGCCCTTCGACCCATGACACCAGAAACTGCGTTTCGCGCAGCGTGAGGCCGTTATCGTTCGCGAACTCGCCGTACCCGGACACCGCCGGCCATGGCGGCATGTGCCGGCGCAGGATCTCGCTTCTGATCGATCGGCCGCGCAGCCAGGTCTCTTCATAGGTCGACAGCGGAAACGCCAGGCCGCCGTCGATGTGGCAGGCGACACAGCGCGTATTCAGAATGCGGACGATCTCGCGGTCGAACAGCACCGTGGTCGTCACGGAGCCATGCGACCGCGCCTGGCGCGGCAGCAACGTCCACCCGATCACCAGGCTGACGACGACGGCCACGGTGAACATCGATTTCACGGCTGACTCACCGTGAATGTGGACGTGAAGGTGTAAAGCGTGTTGTGCCGTCTGAACTGCGTCCAGGCGCGATAGCGGCCAGGCTTTGGCATCAGGCCGTCGAAGATCACCTGCGGCCCCCCTCGCAGCTTCTCGAGGTCGGCCCCCGGCGGAATCACGAACTGCGGCACCCCGTCATCGTCGGGTGTCGAGAGGATATCGAGCGGATGCGTGTGCACGTAATCGAGCATGTCCTCGCTCATGATTAGCGTATGCCCGAACGCACCGAGATACGTCTGCAGATCGGTGATCGGCCGGCCGGTGGCCGTATCGGCGAGGTTGAAGATCAGGTGGGCGTAGAGGCCGGCAACGGGCGTTGGCGGATCGTAGGAGACGGTTGCGGTGATGTCGCCGACGGTCTTGCGCGGACTCGCATCGGGCACGAGTACAGCGCCGTCATGCGCAAGATCGCGTGAGTATCCAGCCGTCACCAGCGGCCGCGCGATCAGCTGGGTGGCGCCGCCGCTCGGCAGAAAGTCTGACAGCACCTTGTAATAGCCTGCCTTCGGCAGGGTGACATCGATCGTCCACGTGCCGTCGGACTGCTGCTCAGGATGAATGTGCTGGAACTGCTCCATGTCCTGGCTGATGACGAACAGGTGGTACTGCCGTTCGTGCACCGTTTCGAACTTCATCACCTGCTGCCCGGTGCCGGGGTGGAAGATCGTGAAGCGCCACCGTGCCTTCTCCCCAGGACGCACGAGCGCCGGTGCGGTGGTGAATTCGAAGCCGTAATCGCGCACGTCGTACGGGGTGGCGCGGACGAGCGCCATCCCGCACCGCGGGCAGGTGCCGGCGATGTCGAGCGTGTAGTCGGGATGCATCGGGCAGACGAACGCGGTGGCCTCGAGATCGGCGGTCGCTTTCTGTTGTGCGTTGAGCAACAAGCTGGCAATGAGCGTGACGATCGCCGCCACGCCGACCGTCACGTGCCGCGTCGTCATGACTCGTCCGGCCGGCGTGAGATCGCCAGGATATGTGCGCTCGCGCCGATCAGGCTGGGCTCGCGCTCGAGGCGGCGCAGCACGTTCAGCAGGCGTTCACGCTGCACGAGGTCATCGAGCCATTCATCCAGGTCCGGCGCCACCCACCCAGGACCTTCGATGCCGACGAGATGATCGAATCGCAGGCCAGCTTCGTCGATCTCAGCCTGGATCTCCTCCGGCCGATGGAAGTACGCGGTGGTGAACCACCCCGTACGGCTCGTCGGGTTGCGATGAATCCCGTCTATCAGATCGCTTTCGACAATGGCTGCGAAGGTGGCGTCGCGCAGTGCACCTTCCTGAATGCCGTCGCATGCCGACGCGAATCGCGAGATGTACGCCGACAGCAGGATTCCACCGGGGACGAGCGCCCGGCGGGCCTCGGCGAGCGCCTGGATCCGATCACGGCGATCGATGAGGTGATAGAGCGGACCGAACAGCAGCACGGCGTCGTAGGCGGCCTCCGGCACCTGCAGGCTGCGCGCGTCGCCGAGATCGGCGCCGACGAGCGGCGTGGCCGACGCCTGCGACAGCGCTCGCGCACGCTCGACGTGCAGCGGCACCGGATCGACCAAATGCACGCGGTGGCCGCGCGCCGCCAGCGGCAACGCGTAGACGCCCGTCCCGCCACCAACGTCGAGCACACGGCATGGCGCGGGCGGCAGGTGCCGCCCGACGACCTCGAGTGTACGGAGCCGCTCGAGCCGACCGAGCGACGCATCCAGCCGCTGCTCTTCCTTTCCGAGACCGTAGAACTCGAGAATCTCGGGCGCGAGGCTATCGGTGCGGGCTGGTGGCGTTTCCTTCATACGTTCCCGAACCCGGACCGGGCAGTTCGTCGCGACGAGGACCGGTATAGCGCGCGACGTGCAGGCCAGTGTCGTTGTCGACCCAGTAGATCAGGCCGTCCTTGAACACCGGATAGGTACGCGCGACGCCCTGAGGCACCGTCAGCGCATGGCCGACCTCGCGCGGCGTGTACGGATTGGAGATGTCGATGACACGCAGGCCGTGGGCGTACCACGTCGTGAACACCAGGTTCTTGAAGACGGTCGGATTGTGGTTCTGCTGCGGATTGCGCCGCCGCGGCTGCCCGTTGGGCTCGGTCGTCGCCTGGGTCAGGCACTCGTCGATCTGGTTGTCGGGAATCGCGAACGCGCCGATCATGATCGGCGTCATCTCTGCTTCCACTGACACCATCCTGGCGTAGTTCAACGGGCAGCCGCCGACAGCCAGACGAACGCGGGTCGTCCTTTCGTGTTGCCGCGCACGCGCGCCGGGCGATCGGGAACGAACACGGCGCTGTGCGTACCGGTCGGCGACGCGTTCACCGGCGGATACACATCGAAGCGCGAACGCGTGAGCAGGACGAGAGAGCGATTGGCCTTCGTCTCCGGCGACGCAGTCGAGGCCAGGAAGGTTTTCAGACCGGCGTCATCATTGACCACCATGTGCAGACAATCGGCGGCGAGCTGCGGCAGCTTCGCCGCATCGATGGCACCATTCGCCGACACGATCGTCGATCGCTTGTTGCACCCGGCCGTGCCGGCCGCGAGCTGCGCGTCGGTGCTGTGCGCGATCGCTTCGGAATTGAGCACGTAGAATCCGGCGGTCGTGCCCGCCACGTAGACGCGCTCGCCGTCCGGCGTCACCGACAGCGAGTGCAGCCGGTTCTGCTCGCGATTCTGAAAATTTCCGGCCTGACCGAACCCGTTCTTCGAATCGCTGAAATCGAGGAACCGGCCGTCGGAAAAGAGACCGGTCGCATCGGGACGCTCGTCGATTGGCGGACCGCCGACTTCGGCGAGCGTAAAGCCGGCGAGCATGCGTGGCCGCGCCAGCACCTCGCCCGTCTGCTCGTCGGTCACCGCCATGACGATGGCGTCCGGCACTTTCAGGCCCGGATTTTCCGGATCGGGAAGACCGCCCGTCCAGTTCGTCATGTAGACCAGCACGCGATTCGCAGTGGCGGGATCGTGCCAGAGGAAGAATTCGTGCGACTGGGAGTGGAAGTCGATCGTCTCGCTCTTGAACGACGGCAGACACGTGTTCGGGTCGATGCGATAGGTTTCCATCCGTCCGATGGTGTTCGTCCCGGCGTTGCGCACCAGGAGATACCGGTCCTCGCCGCGCGTCGTGCGATAGACGAGCGAGCGGAGCTCGCGATCGTCGAAGCCTTGATTGCCTTCGGCCATCGCCGGGATCTCGCCGACCTGCACCGGCGCCTGCCGTGCCGGGTCCGCCTGAATTTTGAAGATGTTGATCGCGTGGCGCACGCCAGGTCCGTTGGAGTGGCCGACGAAGATGCAGTTGCCGGCGACGCCGAGGCCACGGCCGTCGCCGGCGCCGTCGAGGTCGCCGCCGCGCCACGCGCCGGTCGCCGGATCCTTTTCCGACGGCACCGTGATGACCCAGTGCAGATGCTCGAAGTTGCGAAACAGGTGCAGCTTTTCCTCGAGCGCGAACGCGCCCGCCTTGGCGTCGGCCTCAGACGCGGTCGGATCGATCGCCCCCTGGCGGTTGACGCGCACGGACGGCATCTGGGCGATCGGCGTGTCGAAGGTGCTCGGCTGACAGCCGGCGGGATCCTTCGAGTAGTCGACGCACTGCCCTTCGAGCACGCGCGCCGGCAAGAGGAGCGTCACCGACAGGGTCAGCAACGCACTCAGGGACCACCTGCGCATGTTCATCCCTTTCGTCTCGGGCACGGGGCGGATGATCGCGCCCGGCGCGCGCGCCTGTCAAACAGGGCGCGGCAGACGCTCTACCGGCGGGCGCGTGCGATGCGGTCGGCCAAGCCGCGAAGTTGAACGCGGGTGCGCCCGTGCGATTCGTCAGCCTTGAACCGGTAGGTCTTGGTCGCAGACTTCAGGATCAGCGTGTCGCCCTCCAGCGCGTGCAGGAATTCCAGGTAGTTGAGCGTCAACCGCTCGTCGGCAGCGCCTTCTTGACCCGCGAACGTCACGCCATCGCGCGTCACCTCCAGACGTCCGTGACAGCTGCCCAGCCGGTGCAGGTGCACCACCTCGAGTGAGGCCGGTGCCGGCAGTGCGGGTGGAGTCGTTGAACGAGGCGACGCGACGGTTGCACGCGGCAGCGGCGCGACCGACGCCGGGAGTGACGCTGGCGGGAGTGAGGGTGCCGTGGGTGGCGCTGTCTCGGCTGAGGCCGCCGGTGTCGAGGAACTCACCAGAGCTGGGGGCGCCGGCTCGCCGACCACTCTCATGAATCCCGCGGCGAACAGGACGACCGCGGCTGCACCCGCAACCACCACTGCACGACGATGGCTGCCTATGAAACGGCTGCCGCGTATCCAGATTGGCGGAACACGGTCTTCACTGTGAGGAGGTGTGGTCACGCCGCGACGACGGTCCGGTTGCAGCGTTGGGCCGGCTTTGACCAGTTCGGCGGCGCGCTCCGCGTCCAGCGGGGTCGCGAACAGGTTGCCCTGCCCGGCATCGCAGTGCAACGCGCGGAGCTGCGCCAGCTGGTCATCGTGTTCGATGCCTTCGGCAACGACATGCAGACCGAGTTGGCGCGACATCCCGATCAGGCTGGTGACGATTTCTGCCGTGTCCTTGTTGGTGACCATGCCGCGGACGAACGAACGATCGATCTTCAGCGCGTCGAGCGGGAACTGCCGCAGGTACGCCAGCGACGAATAGCCGGTGCCGAAGTCGTCAACGCTGATGCGGACGCCCATGGCCCGAATCCGCATCAGCAGCGTCGTGACCGCCGTCGGATTCGCCATCGCGATCCCTTCGGTCAGCTCCAGCGTCAGACGACGCGGTTCGAGCCCGGAGTCGTGCAGGGCGCTGGCGATCTCGTCGACGAGTGCCTCACCGCTCAACTGCAGCGCCGAGACGTTGACCGACATCGACAGGTCTTTCGCGCCAGGCAGCGCGATCTGCCAGGCGCTCAGCCTGAGACACGCCTCGCGGAGGATCCAGGTGCCGAGCGGCATGATGAAGCCGGTCTTTTCGGCGACCGGCAGAAATTCGGCTGGGGAGATCACGCCGAGGACCGGGTGGCGCCATCGTACCAGCGCCTCGAATCCCAGGAGGTCGTTCGACGCCAGCGAGACGATCGGCTGGTAAAAGAGCTCGAACTCGCCTCGCTCCAGCGCCGACTCGAAGTCGCCTTCCAGCCGCAATTCCGCCTGCTCGGACTGCAGAATGCCGGTGTCGAACACCTCGCAGTGCGACCCGCCCAGTACATGGGCCCGGTGCAGCGCCGTCTCAGCATCGTGGACGACTTCGTCGGCAGTGCTGTAACCGGTTGCACTGATGGCGATGCCGATGCTTGCTGACAGCCGGACCTCGCGTCCGCTCAGCGCGAACGGCTCGAGAATCTCGCGCAGGATGCGCTCGCCCACGATCTTGGCGTGGCTGATCTCCTTCAGGCCGTCGAGCAGAATCGCGAACCGGTCACCATCCATTCGCGCGACGAGATCGTTGTGGCGCAGGCTGGGCATGGTGTCGGGAATGCGCAGGCTCGTTTCCAGGCGCCGCGCGACGGCGGTGACGAGCGGGTCGCTTGCAGACTTGCCGGTGCGTCCGCCGGGATTGACCGGTCTGCCGAGATCGATGACCAGCACGGCGAAATGGAATCCCTTGTAGCGGCGGGAGCGCTCGATGGAATACGCCACGCGATCCATGAGCAGCAGCCGATTCGGCAGGCCGGTCATCGGATCGGTCACGGTCTCCACCGTGACGTCCGAGTGGGAGCCCGTCAGGCGGATCGCCCGTCCGGCCTTGTTCCGCACGACGGCGCCGCGGCACAGCATCCAGCGATAGGTGCCGTCCTTCTGACGCAGGCGGTGGCGCGAGGCGAACGTGGTCGAGTCGCCGGTGGAGACAGATTCAATCTCCCGGGCGAGTTGGGCGGCGTCATCTGGATGAACGCGCTGAAACCACTCCTCAGGCGTGGCGCCGATCTCGTGCTCTTCGCACCCGATGAGGGCAATCCAGCGCGGCGAAAAATGAATCCGGCCGGATTGGAGATTCCAGTCCCAGAGTCCCTCGCTGTCGATGCGAGTGCCTTTGCGACTTCCGTTATGCGCGCTCGAACGGTGTTGATCCATTTGGTCAGGGCCGGCGGTCTGGAGCAGAAGATCTGTCCGGCCACGCGCGCATGGCCGGACCGTACCTGAGAACGAGCGGAGGAGGACCGCCCTAGTTGTTTCGGCGGCAGCAATGGGGGCCGTTAATTTTAGCCGTCACGCACGCGCCAGGCAGCGCACCAGGCGGTCACCCGTGGGAAATTCCATGCAGGTTGCAACAGACAGGCGGCACCTGCGCCGCCTGTTGCAGTGACTTACTTCGCTAACGGGGAGTCGGATGTGTGCCACGAAATCAGCTTCCATCCATCAGCGGATCGCACGTAGACAGCGGTGCTCCGCAGATAACGCACGATCTTCTTCTTCTCGATGACAGATTCACGCAGCAGGGTTTGCGTGACGATCCCCGTGTCGCCGGCGACACGGAGCCGGGTCGACAGCGACTGCTGCGATGTCGGTACCGCGAATTCACCCAGGTCCTTGAGCAGTGTTTCGACGAACACTGCCAGCGCCGATTTGCCCTCGAGTTCGGCGACCTGTTGACTCATGCGAAAGAAGCCGAGCGCCCGCGGATGGATCAGCGCCGCCACGCGTTCGGCGTTGACCGTCGTGACTGCCCGCATGAGCGTTTCGTGTGTCGCCTTGAGCGAGTCCTCCGGGGAGAGTGTCTGGCTCCCGGTCGATGTGGCCGCAGCCAGAACCACCGCGACGGCTAACACGAATCGCATAGTCATGATCGCCCCTTGCCAGAAAATACGGACCCGCAGCAGGTAGCAAAATGCGAGCCGCCATGCCTCGTCACCGGTAGACGGCCGCGCAGAGCATTCCGGCGCCACTCGCGAGCCGCAGTGGCGGCGTGGTGATCTGGCGCCGCGACGACCCGTCGCCGGTCGCGGCGTCGCCCATCCCGGCATCGCAAGTTCATCCTGTAGGATCGTTTTCCAGTTGATGGTTGGCTCCGAGCGCCCCCAGCGGGCGTCCCTTACTGTGATCCCGGACGCCGATGGCGTGTTGCTTCACGATCCGCATACAGGAAGCACACACCGCCTGAACGGTCTCGCACAACAGATCTGGGAACTCTGCGACGGTACGCGCGACCGCGCCGGGATCGCCGAGGCGATTGCGGTCCGCTTCGGAATTGCAGCGGCGGACGCAGCCCCTGACATCGACTCAACGCTGTCGCAGTTCCGCCACGTCGGTCTGATTCGCACAACTGGCATTTCGCAGCGTGAGTGCACCGTGCTGACGCATGCAGTCGGCGCAGCCCTCGGCGTTCCAACCGAACTCCCGGCCGACACGGTCGCCGGTGTCGATTGGAATGCGGTCGTTCATCTCGCCGTCGATCACGGGGTGATGCCGCTCCTCCATCGCTGCGTGTCGACCGTCTGGCACAACGAGGTGCCAGCCATCGTCCGCGATCGTCTGCAACACCAGTACGACGCCAACGCGATCGTCATCGAGGGCTATCTCGCGGAGCTGTGCGAACTGGTTACCGAAATGGCGGTCCAGGATGTCGCCGCGCTGCCGTTGCGCGGGCCGGCGATGGCTCAGTCTCTGTATGGCTCGGCGGCAATGCGGCAGTTCGGTGATCTGGATATCTTCGTCGCTCCCGACCGGTCTGAACGCGCACGCGACATTCTCAAACAGCGCGGCTACGAGTTCCGCGCGTCCCGTCCAACAGACGTACTCGCGATGCGAACGTCGACGGTCGGCGAAATATGGGTCGACCTGCAATGGTCGATCGCACGACATGTCTTCCGGTTTCCGGTCACGCTCGAGCGACTGTGGGGCCGGTTGACGACGATTGACATTCGTGGCGTCGGCATCCTTCAGCCGGTTCCCGAAGACTACCTGCTCATCCTCGCCGCCCATGCCAGCAAGCATTGCTGGAGCGCGCTGATTTGGCTCGCCGATATCGTCGCGTTGCTGCGTGTGCACGGAGAGACGATCCACTGGACGCGGCTGCTCGATCGTGCCGCCAAGGCCGGCGGCGAACGGCAGCTTTTGCTGGCCCTACGCTTGGCTCGAGACGTGCTCCGTGCCGATCTGCCTGACGCCGTCGTCCGCCGATTCGATGCGCATCCAGCGTTGGATTCACTGGTCGCCGACGTCGAACGCAGCCTGTTCGTGTCCGTTCAGCAACGAAGCTTTCAGGGATCCTTCGGAGTGATTCGTGGCGGCTTGTTCTACGCGCGGACGCGCGAGCGGATGCGCGACCGTGTCCCCCATCTCGTCTACCTGCTCAAGGAATCCTTCACGCTGCTGGTCGACCTGACCAGGCCCAATCATCTCGATCGCGCGGTAATCAAACTGCCGGCATCGCTCGGGTTTCTTTATTACGGCGTTCGAGTCGTTCGTGTCACGCTGTCTCGCCTGTCCGCCATCGGCGGCCGCGCCCCTAAAGAGACGTCATAACGCCGCGATCTGGCGGACGGCGGATGCGGTGTCCGTCACGTCCAACTCGTAGCACGGTACGGCGCGGCCCAATGCGATGGCGGCGTCGAGACCATAAGCGGGATGGGCAAGGCCGTTCAGGACGTGCGCCATCAGACAGGTCGCAGCGGACGCGGTCGAGAGCGTTCGCAGCTCCTGAACGGGCGGCGCCGCGCGCCGTAGAAAGACAATCGCCGCCAGCGGCAATGCCTCGCGGCGCGTCGTCGTCGCCAGGGCTTCGACTGGAATATGAAACCGGTCGTTCACCTTGAGCGTCCCCTGCGGGAGCTCAGAGCGGAACGGCGGAAGAGACTTCAGGCAGATGGCGTGCGGAAACGGCTCAACCATCAGCGTCTGCAGGTCCACGGGTGCGAGCTCGTCGCTCAGATACTCGAGGCCGCTTTCGGCCAGCGCCAGCGTGAGCGTTGACTTGCCTGTGCCGGGGAATGCCGGGAGCGCAACGACGCGCCCGTTTACCCCGATCGCGGCTGCATGAAGGAAGAATAGATCCGGACGCTCTCGCTGTGCGGCGACGAGGATGCTTTTATCGATGTGAAAAACGAGGTCGTCCGCGTCGCGCAGGGACACGCGGTCTGTTCCATCCGACACAACGCACGGTCCGAACGCCTCCGCACAGTCGACAACGTACTTCCGGACGGGATCCTCTGTCGCCGGAGCAACGACTACCAGCGCCGAGAAGATACTCCGCAGCAGAGCCATCGTCTGCGCGCAGGAGCATTCGATGGAGAAGAGTCGATCACACGTGCCAAGGATTACTGAAGTGGGAGGAAGGGTTTCGCCCAAAAGGGAGTGAAGAACCGGCGTTCGCAAATCCGCAAACGCCGGTCCCAAACTTTCAAATGTCGGTCAGCTGACGAGATTAATTTCGGCCCGCCCTAGTTGTTGCCCGGGTTGCCCGGTCCCGTTCCCGGTCCGTCGTTTATCGGCGGGTTGCCCGGTGGCTGCCCGTCAATGCCGTTGCCAACGCCATTGTTTCCCTTCTGCGATGCCGCTTGCGCCAGCGCCGGAGTCGCCTTCAGCGTCAGGATCACGGGTGCAATGTAGGTCGCCGTCTTGATAAACGAGCGACGTGTCTGGTCGGGGGTTTCCAGGTTCGTCATCGGGTTTCCTCCTGTCCACCCTGGGATCAATCAGACCGGGCGGCTGGAATCCGTCCTAGCAATCCGCAAGCCGATCCTTTCCCAGGGCCCAGCCGTTCCAACCGGCCTGTATATATTGAGATTTTTTTCCCTGTCGCGCCACCCGCCTGGGCCGTCGGCCCATCCAAAATACCGAAGTGTTCGGACTTTTATCCACTTACGAAGGACTCCGGGCGCCTTGACACCTCAGGCGGCGCCTGCCATCCTGCGACCCTTGAAATACCCCAAAAGACGCGCGGATCTGGAAACGCGCACCGCAGATGACGAAGTCATCCTGCTGGACGTCGCGGGAAATCGCGTCCATCGCTTGAACCGCTCAGCGAGCTTCATCTGGGATTGCTGTGATGGCATGAATTCACCCTCTGAAATCGCGGCCCGGCTGGCGGGAACCTACGAATTATCAGCGGACGCCGTGATGAACGACGTGGACTCGGTGCTGGCCGAGTTTGAGCGCCTGGGTCTGCTGACGGACCGACCCTAGCGGACCGGCGAACCCGCGCCGATAAGACAGGCGGCACAGGCCGCATGTCCTCCTCTGCTGCTCCACGCAAATGTCCGTTCTGCCGTTCTACGCGAGGTATCCACCTGGCGTCGGCAGAAGAACGCGCAGCAGACCCGCCGATTCGTTGCCTATCGTGCAGGCGCTGGTCGCCGCGATCCTGGTGGCAATCAGATCCAGCAGGCAACGGCCACGATGCGGAATTCTGGGACCAGATCTGGATCCACGGTTAACGCGGTTCGTCCTGACACCATCCGGTCAGCGCGTCACCTGCTTCGATGACGCGAATCGGTCCGAATCTTCATCCGTAACAGCCGTTTGCGGTGTCTGCGCACTGACGGTGGTGCGGTGATAGTCACCGCGGCTGAAGTATTTTTCCAGCCAGACGTACATCATGATGAAAAAATAGCGGCTGCCCATTTCAGCCAGCTTGAGTTTGGCAACACCGGCGCGCCGATTGCGCCACGTGACCGGCACCACCGTCCATGAGAAGCCGCGAACCATCGCCTTCAGCGGCAGCTCAATAGTGAGGTTGAAATGCGGGGCGAGAAATGGCCGGCACCCGTCGATGACTTCGCGCCGGTACGCCTTGAACGCGTTCGTCGTGTCGTTGAACTTGATGCCGAATACGATCTGAATGATCCGGTTCGACAAGCGGTTGACGATCCGTTTTAGCCACGGGTAGTCGGTCACGCTTCCGCCGCGAATGAACCGGCTGCCGAAGACACAGTCCCAGCCATCGTTCAGTGCGTTCCAGTAGACGATCACGTCGCGGCAGTCGTCCGACTCATCCGCCATCATGACCACCGCCGCGTCACCACGCATCCGCTCAAGCCCGCAGGTGACGGCTCGCCCGAACCCGTGAAGTCCGTCGTTGCGAAGCGGGCGAAGCTCTGTCATGGTGGCGGCGATCTGCTGGAGCACTCTCCACGTCCCGTCGCTACTGCCATCGTCGACGACGATGATTTCGTGCGGCACGTGGTGCAGGCGAAGCTCCAGGTGCAGGTGCTCGACGGTGGCGGCGACACATCCCTCCTCGTCACGCGCCGGGATGATGATCGAGAGCAGGCGTAACGGCGGTTTCTGCTGCCGGGGAGGGCTAATCACCGGTCATTTCCAGCCATGACGGGTTCGCTTCCGCATGCGCCGCAATCTCCTCGAAGATCGCTTCTCGCGGCGTCTGCGGACACCAGGACCACTCGTCTCTCGCACGCCCGGAATCGAGGACCAGCCATGGGATGTCGAATGGACGCGGCGATCGGTCCGCTGTCACATCCCGGACCCCGAACCGATCGGTGCACCATGCGCTGCACTCCTGCAACGACACGGCGGATTGCACACCGCCGGAAATGTTGACGACCCGGCTACGCGATCCGGATGCGCAATTCATCTGGCGATCGAGCAGATCGATGAGATCGCGTGGATGGAGGCAATCGCGCACCTGGCAGCCTGTGCCATCGAACCCAAGGTAGGAGAGCGGCCGACCGCGGGCCCACGAATGGATCCAATAGGAAAAAATGCCCTGGTCTGCCCGGCCGAATTGACCGGCGCCGGCGAGGACTCCACAGCGGTTCACCCACACCGGAAAACCGAACGCCCCGCTGTACTCGAGCGCGAGTTGCTCAGACGCGCGCTTCGTCACCCCGTATAGCGACAGTGGCGGTTCGGTGGAAAAGGTCTCATCCACTCCGTCCGCCGTCAGGCCGTCGATGTTCTGCCCGTCTACCGGCCGGAACGCTCCACCGATCGCCTCGACCTGGATGTCCAACAGCCTGGCGATCGAGTACACGCGGCTCGTGCTCAGCATGATCAGTCCGATGCCGTGACGCCGACAGTGCTCGAGCACGTTAATCGTTCCAAGCAGGTTGTGCTCCACCAGCTGGCGGGAGCTGGTGCGGCCATCGAAGCCCGCCAGGACGCTGGGGTTGGCGGCGGCGTCGATTACCCAATCGATTGGTGGCAGCGGCTCGAAGTCGCTTGCGCATCGAAGATCGCCATGCACGACGGTGACGCCGAGCCGTCGCAGGGCCAGTCGATTCACCTCACTGCCGGGGCGGACCAGGTTGTCGAGCCCGATCAGCTCGTGTCCGGCTCCACGCTCGACCCAGGCACGTGCGAGTGTCGCGCCGACGAACCCGCAAACGCCGGTCAGCAGGATTCGCATCGCGAGCCGTTAAGGTTTGACCGCCACGACGAGGAACTGTTTGCCGACGAGAGGCCACAGCCAGGGCAGCTTCAGATAGATCGCAACGGTCCATACCGGCGGGCGAACCGCTCCGGCCATCGTGAAGGGCAGAAATCGCGCGACGCACTGCTCGACCCGGAACCCCGTGAGTTCGAGCACTTCGCGCAGCGACAGTTCGGTCAGTGGCACGAAGTGATCCCAGAAGTCCCAATACGCACCCGGCGCATGCTTGATGTTCGGACCGAGGCAGATCATCCGGCCACCCGGCTTCAACGCACGGAAGGCTTCGCCCAGTGTTGCCTGCAGCGCCGCTTTGTCAGGCAGGTGCTCGAAGAAATTGCTCGTAAACACGACGTCGAGCGACCCATCTTCCACCTGCCAGGGCGCGGCACAATCCTGGTGGAGAAAGGTCACGTCGCCGTCCAGATGCGATGGCGCGGACGGATTCAGATCCATCGCCAGCTTCCGCTGCGCACGTACCTGGTTGATGAATTCCCCCCATCCGCATCCGAGATCGAGCACCGTGGCCGCTTCGGGAACGAGCGGCTGAAAGAACCGTTTGACGAGAACGCTCCAGACCCGGATCCGGTACTGACGTACGGCGGCGAAGCGCCGGTCGTAGGTGCGCGCGAGCTCGACCGCACCCGATGGGTTCACGCGATCTGACCCTCGGTAACCGTGCGGCGCTGCCACGATTCGACGATTTCCGCGATCGTCGTCTGCAGGCTCCTGGCAATCGTCCATCCCGGATAGTGCGCTTTCATGCGACGCAGGTCGCTGTAGTAACAGATATGGTCGCCGCGCCGGGCCGCGTCCACGTAGACGTACCGCTGCGGCCGGCCGCTGTAGCGTTCCACGAGCGAGAACGCCTCGAGAATCGAACAGGAGTTCTCTTTGCCGCCGCCGATGTTGTAGACCTCGCCCTGGCGCGGCGCATCGATGAACGCGTGAATAAATCGCGTCACGTCATACGAGTGAATGTTGTCGCGGACCTGCTTGCCCTTGTATCCCAGCACCGCATACTCACGCTGCTCGACGTTGCACTTCACGAGGTAGCTGAGGAATCCGTGCAGCGGAACGCCTGCGTGGTTCGGGCCCGTGACACACCCGGCCCGCAGGCAGCACGTCGGCATTCCGAAATATCGGCCGTACTCCTGGACCATGACGTCGGCGGCAACCTTCGAAGCGCCGAACAGCGAATGCGTCGACTGGTCGATGGAAAATGTTTCGTCGATACCGTTGGCGAACACTGGATCGGCGTAGTCCCACCGAGTCTCCAGTTCGGTCAACGCGATGTTGTTGGGCGCATCGCCGTAGACCTTGTTCGTAGACATGTGGACGAAGGGTGATTCTGGACAGAAGCGGCGCGCAGCCTCGAGCAGATTGAGCGTACCTCCGGCGTTGGTGTCGAAATCGTCGAACGGGATGGACGCAGCTCGATCGTGCGACGGCTGCCCGGCCGTGTGCACGATGGCGGAAGGCCGGACGCGCGAGATCAGCTCGAGCACGCCCTGGCGGTCACGGATGTCCAGCTCGTGATGACGGAATCCATGGAGGGTGCGCTCGAGCCGCTGCTGATTAAACCGCGTGTCGCCGTCGGCGCCAAAGAAGGCGGCGCGCTGGTTATTGTCAACGCCGTGGATGGACGCGCCAGTCGCTGCGAAATACTGACAGACCTCGGAGCCGATCAGGCCCGACGAACCGGTCACGAGAACGGAGCGGGGTGAAGGCATCAGTCGCGGCTCCCAGTCCGGGAGGCTGGGAAATTGTACGCGGAGACACCTCGCAACCACCGTGTCAGCTCCAACGGCAGGTTCGTGCCGGGATCAACGCCTGCGGGCGGGTGTGTCGACCGGCTCCGCAGTGAAGTCGCAGGGAAACGTCAACGAGCTGTCATTGGCCCGGCGAATGGCGGATGACGAGGGTCGCAGTCCCACTGTTGCCGGCGGCATCAACGGCCATCACGGTTATCCGGTTGCGGCCTGAGTGGAGCGGTACGTTTGCGAGCCAGGTAGCGGTGCCTGTGGCTTGACCACCTTCCCCGCGTTCGTTCATCCAGTTCACGGCGACGACTCCAACGTCATCCTGTGAGACGCCGCCGATCGTGACAGATGAGTCGGCACTCGTCATGTACCCGGATGATGTCGGCATGGTGATTTGGACAACCGGTACGGTGACGTCCGTCGACGATGACGATGAAATCACTGTCCATGTGAATGTCAGGCTGCTGGTCATCGCTCCATTCGATGCGAACGCCACGACAGGATAGATTCCTCGTGTCACCGGCGTACCGAAGATGAGACCGCTGCCTGTGTTAATCGCCAGACCTTCGGGCAAGCCGGACGCACCGAACGTCAACGCGCCGCCGGATGAGTCGGTGGCGTGCAATTGCAGTGATGTCGGCTGCCCGACGACGGATGTTTGATTTCCCGGATCCGCGAGCACCACTGCGCTGGCGGATGCCGACACCTCGCTCGACAACGGCCCAACGACTCCGCCGACCGCGTAGGATGCGACCGCGAAGAAGTAGGTCTGCTCGGGAACCACACCGTAGACAAACGATGTCGCCGTGCCGACGTCAAACGTTTTGGTGTACTGCCCTGACTGCGTGCCTGCGTAAACCATATAACCGATGGCCGCCGGATCCGCGCTCGGGTCCCACGCCACCGTCACACTCTGTGCGCACACTGTATCCGCCGAACCAACCACGACCGCGACAAACACAAAGATCAACCACCGAAGACTCGGTACCAGTTGCATTGTTCACCCTATGGGAACCCGTGCTCACACCACGACGGACTGCGCGCACACCACGGGCACAGGACCGAAAACGGGAGAGCGGGATCAGTTGTGGAGTTGTGGCCAGACTGAGCGCCGGCCGGGACTACGCGGGCTGCAAGCGGTATTCCGAAATGGAACTCGACAGATGCGGCCGGAATTCAGCTGCTCTTGATCGAAGCCAAGGAAGCATTACCTAGTAAGCACGTAACTCTTACTTGCACGCACAATCACGTTGGGCGCGTCAGTGGCCAGCGCGCGTTGATCCAAATCAATTCGTATTCGCAGCCCCGTCTTGGTCGCGTGATCCAGTGCTCCGCGTCGTCGGCGCAGCACTGGCAGCGCGGAGCAGCGAACCGCGGAAGGGAGCGGATCGTATTCGGATCAGGAACGGAAAGGAGTCCAGCTCATGCGTCTGATCCGCAGGCTTCTCGTGTGGACGATTGTGGGAGTCGCCGGCGTGGCCGCATACGCCTACTGGTCCGACAACGGCGCAATGCTGCGGGCGAGGGCGGCGGCGGTCGCCGCAGATACCGCCAAGCGGGAGGCGACCGAGATCGCCAGCAAGGCAGCGGACAAGGCCAGCGCCGCCGCGGGGAAGCTGGGCGACACGGTGGCGGAGGGCGCTCTCACCGCCAAGATCAAGTCGAAGATGGCGCTCGACGATCACGTCAAGGCACGCGCCATCGACGTCGATACGTCAGGATCCGTGGCGACCTTACGCGGCGTCGTTGCCTCTGCGAATGAACGAACGCGCGCGCTGCAACTGGCCCGCGACACCGAAGGGGTCACGCGGGTGATTGACAAGCTGGAAATCAGAAAACCGTAGATTCATCCGCGGGGTGTGCCCCGCTGCTGCCGGCGCGTTTATTTGACCTTCGCGGCTGCGGCTCTGGCGAGAGCAACCAGCGTCGGACGGAGCGCGGCGTCGGTATCGGGTGCCTTGATATCCAGTTGCAGCACGAGATCGGTCGCACCCTTCTTCACATACAGCGGCGGCGTCCGCGAGAGCTTCGTCGCCGGACATACTTCGAAGAAGGCTGCATCTCCGACTCCCGCCACAGCTTCCTTCTTGCAGCCTTTGCCGATTGGAACGGTCTGCGTGTAGTTCTTGCCGTTGATCAACACGATGCTGAGCAGCGGTCCCTTCGGCGCGGCAATCGGGTTGCCCCTGGCGTCCATCGCAAACAGCGGAGCCTCGTACTGACACGACGCGCCGCCGCCGACTCCCTCTCCCGGCGGGTCGCCCGGCGACGGCTGGCGATATCCGGGAAATCCTGTAATTTTTTGTAGTTCGTCGATCGTGAATACGGCGCACGCCGGGTTGGTGCTGCGAGCACCCGACTGGACGGCTTGCGCCGGCACTGATGCTCCCATCAGGGCGGACACGGCGGCCGCAACGAGAACGGCGCGGGCAGAGCTCGTAAACGAAGTCATTTGCTGATTAACGCCCGATTCGGTACACGAGTCCCTCACGATGAGACGTCACTCGCTTTCATGACACGGTTCTGGTTCATCCAGGGACATCCAGATGACAGCCTCGACCGCCACGGCAGTGTGAGAAATCGCGAAACGTTCCAAGCGTCTGTTTTGGTGCACAATCAGCCGTGAATTCGGCGAAGAGGCGAGGAGAGCGCATGGCACCGAGGATTCTGCTTGCTGTCGCATTCGGCATTGTCGGCACCGCCCTGCTAGCGCAGCCGCAGACACCGACGACACCGTCGAACCTGCAGGCGGCGCAGGACCCCCGGTATCCAGACGTCATCGCAAAATGCAAGACGCCGCCGCCGGGCAGGGCGGGCGGTCCAGCAGGTGGCGCGCGTGCAGGTGGAGCAGCTGCGGCCGGCGGCGCCGGCCGTGCCGGCGCGGCGCCGACGCCGGCGTCCGCCGATTACGCGATCGCCGAGATTCCCGGCGTGATCGCGGCCGGCCAGCGCTGGACGACGGTCTACCAGACAACCGGCAACAATGCCGATGGTCCGATTGCCAGCGAAGACGGCGGGCTGCTGATTGCGCAAAACGATAACGGCGCGGTCGTCAGGATCGACAGCAAAGGACAGGCAACGACCCTCTATCGCGACACCAACACCGGCGGGTCCCTGTCGCGGAGCTCAACGGGCGCGCTCTTCGTCGCGTCGCGAGGCATCGGCAACGCGGTGCTGCAGCTCGCACCGCAGCGGCGCGTGCTGGCGAACAGCTACAACGGCGACGCGCTGGAGTGTCTTGGCGGGAACGTCAACGACCTGACCGCCGACAGTCGCGGCGGCGTGTATTTCACGCAAGGTGGCCTCTTCTATGCCGACCCGAAGGGTGTGGTCACGCAATACGGTACGGGGCTGCAGACAAACGGCGTCATCCTGAGCCCTGATGAGAAGACCATCTATGTCACCAACCGGCAGACGATCGTTGCCTTCGACGTGCAGCCGGACGGATCACTCACCAAGCAGCGCGACTTTGCCCGGCTGCCGGTCGGCAGCGGCGACGGTATGACCGTGGACTCTGCCGGCCGTGTCTACGTCACTGCCGGCGGTGGTGGCGGCGACGCGATGCCAGGCTTGTACGTCTTTAGCGCCGACGGAAAGCTGCTTGGGCACATTCCGTCGCCTCGTAACCTGATCACCGTCGCGTTCAGCGGCACGGACAAGAAGACGCTGTACGCGATCGCGAACGACCGAGTGCGAGTCGATGTCTATGCGGTTCCGATGATCGCGCAGGGCTTCAGAGGGCGCGCGAAGTAGCCATGCGTTATCCAGCGCGTTCCCTGCCGATCCCTGTCGCTCTTCTCGTCGCCATGACCGCAATGGTCTCGACCGCCAGGGCCCAGCTGCAAATCGGACGCGCTGGTGGAGGCCAGCAGGATCGGCAGATCGTGGCGCAGTTCGACGCAGACAAGGACGGGCGCCTCAACACGGCCGAGCGCGAGGCGGCTCGCCAGGCGCTCGGGACTTCCGGCGCCGGCCGCGGTCGCGGCTTCGGCAACCGCCCGCCGCCCAGTCCCGGCGTCCGCCTCACCTCGAGCGACGTCAAACACTATGCGGATGCGCCGCTCTACGATGCCGCCACACTCAGAACGTTCTTCATCGAGTTCGAGAATGCCGGTTGGGAGGCCGAGCTGGTGGCCTTCAACAACACCGACGTGGATGTGCCCGCGACCGTCACGGTGGACGGCCGCGTCTACCGCGACGTCGGCGTCCACTTCCGCGGCAACTCGTCGTTCGGCGTCGGCGACGGCTACAAGCGGTCGCTGAACCTGGCCTTCGACTTCGTCCACGACGATCAGGCGATCGGCGGATACCGCACGCTCAACTTCCTGAACGCCAACACCGACCCGACGCTGATGCGCACGGTGCTGTCGATGCACATCGCGCGGCAGTACATTGCGGCGCCGAAAGCCAACTTCGTCCGCGTGGTCATCAACGGTGAGAACTGGGGCGTCTACGCGAATGCGCAGCAGTTCAACAAGGAATTCATCGCCGACAACTTCGGCACAACCAAGGGTACTCGCTGGAAGATTTCCCAAGGAGGTCGCGCCGGCGGCGGATTTGCGTATCGGGGCGATGACGTGAGCCGCTATAACGGCGTGTTCCAGATCAAGTCGAAGGAAGATCCCAAGGCGTGGGCCGCGCTCATCGATCTGGTGAGGACACTCGACGCGACGCCGGTGGAATCACTCGAGGCGGCGCTGGCGTCACGTCTCGACGTCGACGCGTACCTTCGTTTTCTCGCGCTCGACAACGCCATGGTCAGCGGCGACGCCTTTTTCCAACGCGGCTCCGACTACTCGCTCTATCGACATCCCGACGGGAGATTTCATTTCGTCTTCCACGATGCCAACGAGATGTTCAGCACGGGTGCGGTGGAGCTGAGTCCGCTGGTGGCACAGAACGATACGACCAAGCCGATCATCGCCAAAGTCCTTGCCGTGCCGGCGCTGCGCGCAAAGTATCTCGACTTCATCCGCGAGATTGCCGAGAAGTCGCTGGACTGGAACGCCGTACGGCCGATCGTCAGCCAGTATCGCGAGTTGATTGCGGACGATGTCGCACGCGATACCCGCAAGCTCTTCTCCACGGACGAGTTCGTCAGGACGACGGCGGACGATCCGGCGTACGGGACTCTCCGCAGCTTCTTCGAACGTCGGCGCGCGTTCCTGCTGCGTTGGCTTGCGGAGAACAGTGCTGATGTGGTGCGCCAATGAATCATCCCCGCCACGAGACGCGGATGACCGTGCGACTGGGATGTCTTCTCCGGTGGGCAAGCGTCGCCGGTGTGCTGGCGACCGGGGCGTGCGGGTCATCCACTGGCACGACCGTCACGGCATCCGTCCCGGATATCTGGGGTGTGTGGATGGGGCTGGGCGGCGT
>Ga0111539_10000657_pt1 | contig 44621 bp, 34 predicted proteins | sample RhiMethybrSRZTD1_FD_79667 | JGI IMG/M metagenome (GOLD analysis project Ga0111539, IMG submission 79667) | Populus rhizosphere microbial communities from Tennessee, USA - Rhizosphere MetaG P. TD hybrid SRZTD1 (version 2) (version 2) | ecosystem: Host-associated > Plants > Roots > Rhizosphere >... | reverse complement strand
TCGGCGGCGTCCTTCTGCACCCAGTTCGACATCCGCAGCGCCTCGACCACCGCCTGGCGCTCGATCTCCTCGAGCGGGATGCCGGTCGGCGGAATCTTCACCACCGTCGTGCGCTCGCCCGACGACGACGCCGAGGTCTGCTCGCCAATCTGCAGATCGCCCACGACGACGACGCCCTGGTCGGCCAGCAGGACCGCGCGCTCGACGACGTTCTCGAGCTCGCGGATGTTGCCGGGCCAGTGATGACGCATCAGGACCTTCAGCGCCTCCGCATGCACGCCCTCGACCTTCTTCTTGAGCTCGCCCGAGAAGCGCTTCACGAAGAAGTCCGTCAGCGCCGGAATGTCGTCCTTGCGATCGCGCAGCGGCGGCGTCTCGACCGAGACGACGTTCAGGCGATAGAACAGGTCCTCGCGGAAGCGACCCTCCTGCACGAGCGTCGTGAGATTCCGGTTGGTCGCGGCGATGATCCGGACGTCCACGCGCAACGTGCGCGTGCCGCCCAGCCGCTCGAACTCGTGCTCCTGCAGCACGCGCAGGATCTTGGCCTGCGTGCTCTGGCTCATGTCGCCGACTTCGTCCAGGAACAGCGTGCCGCCGTCGGCCTGCTCGAAGCGGCCGATGCGCTGCTTGTCGGCGCTCGTGTACGCGCCCTTCTCGTGACCGAACAGCTCCGACTCGAGCAGGTTCTCCTGCAGGGCCGCGCAGTTGACCTTGACGAACGCCCGGGTCGCGCGATTCGAGTTGTGGTGGATCGCGCCGGCGATGAGCTCCTTGCCCGTGCCCGTTTCGCCGCGAATCAGCACCGTCGAGTTGCTGCGGGCGACCTTCTTGACGATGGTCAGCACCTGCTGGAGCGCGCCGCTCGCGCCCACGATCCGATCGAAGTCGTAGATGTCCTGCTGCTCGTGGCGCAGGTAGTCCACCTGATACTTGAGATGACGGTGCTCGATCGCCTTCTCGATCTTGAGCTCCATCTCCTCGATCTCGAATGGCTTCTGCACGAAGTCGAAGGCGCCGATTTTCATCGCCTCGACCGCCGTGTGGATCGATCCGAATGCGGTCATCAGGATCACCGCCGCGCTCGGCTGAATCGACCGCGTCGTCCGCAGCACGTCCATTCCGTCGGCGCCGCCCATCCGGAGATCCGTCAGCACGACGTCAAACTGGCTTTCCTGCAGCCGCTCGATCGCGATGGTCCCGTTCGGGGCCTCTTCCACGTCGTGTCCGGCGTTCGTGAGCGCCCGGACGAGGCCCTTGCGCAGTGAATCGTGATCGTCGACAACCAGGATGCGTCCCATTGCTTATCTCCCCACACTGCGTTCGTACGGCACGACCGGCAGCGTGACGCGAAACGTCGCGCCCCGGCCCGGTGCCGACACCGCGTCGATGTGTCCGTCGTGCGCGTCCACCACCTTCCGCACGATGGCCAGGCCGAGGCCCGTCCCCTGCGGCTTCGTGGTGAAGAACGGACTGAAAATGCGCTCGAGATCGTCGGGCGCAATCCCCGGCCCGTCATCCCGGACTTCGACGACCACGCGCGGCGGCTGCGGCTCCATCGTGCCCACCGGCTCGTCCTCCCCCGGAATCAACGACACGCGAATCTCGACGTGGCCTTCACCCCCCAGCGCCTCGAAGGCGTTGGCGAGCAGGTTCGAAAACAACTGGCGCAGCTGGTGCGGGTCGGCCAGCAGTTCCGGCACGTCCGCTTCCAGATCCGTATCGATCGTGACTGCTCCACGCCTCATCTTTCCTTCGGCAAGCGTGATGGAATCTTTAATCACCTCGTCCATCGCCGCGCGCTCGACCTGCAGCTGAATCGGCCGCACGAACTCCAACACCTCGACGACGATGGAGTTGGCCATCTTCGCTTCTTTGATGATGTCGTTCAGCGTTTCGAGCGCGTCGTCACGCTCGGTGAGCTGGCGCTTGAGGACGCCGGCCATTACCTCGATGCTGGCCAGCGGGTTCTTGACCTCGTGCGCGATCGCCGCGGCCATCTCGCCGAGCGTGGCCAGCCGGTCGCGCAGCCGTTCGCGCTCCTCGAGCTGTTCGACGCGCGTCAGGTCCTTGAAGAACAGCGTCGCGCCCACCATCCGGTCGTGATCGTCGTGAATGTGCGAGAGCGAGTAGCCCATCGCGCGGCCGGTCTTGCGCAGACGCATCTCGGCGCGGTTGGGGAGATCGTCGGTGTCGAACGCCTGCTGCAGCACCCGGGTCACCTCGGGGACGTCGATCAGCACCTCGGAGAAGTGGCGGCCGATGTCGTTCGGCTGCATCTGCAGGCCGAGCACGCGGTACGCGAGGTCGTTCATCGCGGCGAGCCGGCCGTCGCGTGTGATCGCGACAACGCCGGTGCGCAGGTTGAAGACGAGATGACGAAAGAAGCGATCACCCTGCACGTCTTCGATTCGCAGTGGTTCAGGACGACGGCGTGCCGCATCCAGACGCGCGTGATGCGTCTCCACTGGCTCCGGGCTGGTCGAGCTCGGCCGTCCCATCGTCACGTCCCGCTCCTCGCGGGGATGGCTCTCCTAAGGCAAGGCCCGTACCCGCCGCAATGCCGCGATTACCGACGAAAAATGTGTGCCACCCTGATCGGCGAGAGCAAGAACGGAGTGAATGATTACAGAAGACGCCCGCTATTACAAAGATGTAATGCTGCGATTAGCGTGAAGGGGTGTCGGAGTCGTCAGACTCGGCGAGCGCCTCCCATTGATTCATCAGGTCGCCCACTTCCCACATGAGCTGCTGGTGACGAATCACTAAGGATTCTGCGGATTCGCGCGCGTTGTAGAAGCCGGGCTCCGCCATTTTCGCTTCGAGCGCGCGCACTTCCTGCTCGCGTTCGGCGATGCGGCCTTCGAGCTCGGCGACGCGTTTCGCCCGCTCGTCGGCGCCGCGCTGCCGGCGCCGCGCTTCGGCGTCCGCGCGTTTTTTCTCGGCATATGCGGCGCCAGTGCCTCCCGCTGCGGCCGGTCGGGATTCCGACACCTTCGTCGGTGCGCCGACGGGTTTCGCCTGGGGTGTCGGCTTCTGGACCGGGCCGGAGGCCGCGCGTTTGGGTGTGTTCACCGGCGCCGCGACCGGCTTGACCGGCTTCGCCGGGGTCTGACCCTGGTCGGACCCCGGTCTGACCCCGGTCTGACCCCGATCCCCCCGCTCGTGCCGGCTCCACAGGAACTGTTCGTAGGTGCCGGGGTAGACCTCGAGTGAGCCGTGGCCGACGGCGACGATCTTCGTCGCCAGCCTGTCCACGAAATACCGGTCGTGCGAGACGAAGATCAGCGTCCCGCCGAAGTCTTCGAGCGCCTCGAGCAGCACGTCCTTCGAGTCGAGATCGAGATGGTTCGTCGGTTCGTCGAGCAGCAGCGTGTTCGCCGGCCGCAGCAGCATCCGCGCGACCGCGAGCCGCGTGCGCTCGCCCCCCGACAGCACGCCGGCCTTCTTGTAGATGTCGTCGCCCGAGAAGAGGAAGCCGCCGAGGATGTTGCGGATCATCGGCACCATCCCGACCGGCGAATCGCCCTCCATCGTCTGGTAAACGGTCTTCGCCGGGTCGAGCCGGTTCGCTTCGTCCTGGGCGAAGTACTGCATGACGACCTGGTGTCCTTCGCGCCGCGCGCCGGCGTCGGGCGGTTCGTCACCGGCGAGGAGCCGCATCAGCGTCGATTTGCCCGCGCCGTTGGGCGCGACGAGCGCGATGCGGTCGCCCCGCTCGATGTGCAGCCCGACCTTGTCGAGCACGACGTTCGCGCCGTAGGCCTTGCGCACGCCCTCGAGCTCGAGCACCATCCGCCCGCTCTTCGGACAGCTCGGAAACGTGAAGTGCACGCGCTTGCGCTCCGGCGGCACCTCGAGCGGGACGATCTTGTCGAGCATCTTGATGCGGCTCTGCACCTGCGCCGCCTTCGTCGCCTGATAGCGGAAGCGATCGATGAAGGCGCGCATGCGCGCGATCTCCTCGTCCTGCTCGTGCTTGCGCTGGCGGAGGATCTCGAGCCGCTCGTCGCGCACGCGCAGATACTCCGAATACGTCCCGGGGTAGTCGTCGATCTTCCGCAGCGAGATCTCCGCGATCCGCGTCACCACGGCGTCGAGGAAGAACCGGTCGTGCGAGACGAGGATCACCGCCTGCGACGACGAGGTGAGGTACTCCTCGAGCCAGTTGCGCGCGTCGAGATCGAGGTGGTTGGTCGGCTCGTCGAGCAGCAGGAGCGTGGGACGGCTGAGCAACAGCTTGGCGAGCGCGATGCGCATCTGCCAGCCGCCCGAGAACGTGCCGGTGGGCCGGTCGAATTCGGCGCGCGAGAAGCCGAGCCCCTCGAGCACCTGCGTCACGCGCAGCTCGATGGTGTGTCCTTCCTCGCGGCGGAAGAACTCGGTCACGTCGTGATAGCGGACGAGGAGCGCCTCGTGCTCGCCGTCGGGCAGGGCGGGATCGGCGAGCGCATGCTCGATGCGATCGATTTCCGCGCGCGCTTCGAGCAGCGGCTGAAAGGCGAGCGACGCTTCTTCGGCGAGCGTCCGCCCCGAGTACTCGAGGCCGTCCTGCGGCAGGTAGCCGACCGTCAGCGACGCGGGTTTGACGATCGTGCCCGAGTCCGGCTCGTCGAACCCCGCGAGCATGCGGAGCAGCGTCGTCTTGCCGGCGCCATTGGGCCCCGCGAGGCCGACACGATCGCCGGCGTTCACCTGCCAGATGACGTTGTCGAGGAGCACGCGCTCGCCGAAGGACTTGGTGAGACTGGAAAGCTGGATCAAACTTCGACGGCCGGCGTGGGTTCGCCGAGCGCGCGCGCGGCGACCGAGAGAATCCGCGGCAGCCGGAACGGCTTCGTCAGATAGCCGCACACGCCGAGGTTGATCGCCTCGATCGCGCTGGCTTCCGTGGAATATCCCGTGATGATGATGATGGGCAGCGACGGCGACAGGCGGCGCGCCTGGCGGATCACCGTCAGACCGTCCATGCCCGGCATGCGCAAGTCGGTGATCAACAGATCGAAGTCGGCGTCCTTGAGCGCGTCGAGCGCAGCCTGACCATCTGAGGCGGTGTTGACCTCGTAGTCGGCCATCGTCAACGTTTTGGCGATGAGGTCGCGGACGGCTTCCTCGTCGTCGACGACCAGGACGCGGGGCCGTTCGAGGCCGGAGGAGCGGGACGGGGCCTGCCCCTTGTTGCCGGCGAGCCAGGCGTCGATGTCGCGCTTGCGGAACCGCCACTGGCGGCCGACACGGATCGCGGGGATGCGGCCCCGCTTGATCAGGCGGTAGACCGTCCGGAGGTTCACCTGGAGGTAGTCCAGCACCTCCTCCGTCGTCAGGAAGTGGTCTTCACTCATGCTGAGCGGGGAGCCAACCGCGCGGCGCGATGGCCTGAACCGTCCCGCAGTGTACCACTAGTTAATGAGGCAATGGGGCAATGGGGCAATGGGGCAATACAGACGCTGGCTAGTCCACGCGTCGGGCGGGTCGTTCTCGGACCCGCCGCCGGCGTGGCTCATTCCCAATTGCCCCATTGCCCCATTGCCTCATTGCCCCATTAGTACAGACTAGACAGGAGTAGACCCAGTCTAATTGGAGCAGAACGGCCATATGGGCGCACGGGGGCGCCTGGCCGGTCTGGCGCCTCGAAATGACCCGGACGGATGAGGAGCTCGTCGCACGAGCCAGTGCGGGCGAGGTCGATGCCTTCAACCAGCTCGTCACGCGCTGGGAGCGGCCGATCTACGCCCTGGCGTACCGGACGCTCGGGCGGGAAGAGGATGCCCGGGACGTGGTCCAGGAGGCGTTTCTGCGCGCCTACCGCGGGCTCCGCGGGTTCAAGGGCGAGGCGAAGTTCTCCTCCTGGCTCTACCGGATCACGCTTAATCTCTGCCGCGACTGGATCCGGCGTGAGCGGCGGACGCCGCTCGTGCAGGTTCCCGAAGGCGTCGATCCGGTGGATCTGGCCGACGAACGGGTCGCGCCCCAGGAATCGGTTGAAGAGCTGGTGGCGCGGCGCGAGATGTCGGAGGCGGTGGCCAAGGCCATGGCCGAGCTGCCCGAGGAGCAGCGCACCGCGATCATGTTGAAGGAATATCACGGCCTGACGTTCCAGGAGATTGCGGACATGCTCGACTGTCCGCTAAGTACGGTAAAAACACGGCTCTATCAGGGGCTCTCGGTCCTCCGCCGGCGTCTGGAGCGGCGTCAGGCAGAGGAAGCGAGCCTGCGACGGGCGACGTGGGAGAGTAGTTAGGGGATGCCAGCATGTGTGACGAGAGAGAACGACTGATCGGGTTTGTGTACGAGGAGTGCGACGACTCCGAGCGGCAGCTCGTCGAGACGCATCTCGATTCGTGCTCGACCTGCCGGGCGGAGATTTCGGCGCTGCGCGACGTGCGCCAGGATCTCCTGGCGTGGCGCGTGCCGCTGCACGAGCCAATCTGGCGGCCACTGCCGGTCGCCGCGGCGCCTGCGCCGTGGTGGCGGCAGGTGCCCGCGTGGGCGCTGGCGGCCGCCGCGTCGGTGATGTTCCTCTCGGGGCTCGCCGGCGGCGCGCTCGCCTCGGCGTGGCTGCCGCGTGCCGGCGCCGACGCGGGGCGTCCCGCCGCCGCGCCGGCGCACGCGGTGACGGCGGCAGAACTGACGCAGACCGAGCAGCGCATCATCCAGCTCATGCGCCGCGAGCTGAGCGGCATCGATCAGCGAGTGTCGATGGTGTCCACGCCGTCGGCGGCGCGCGTCGTGAACGCGTCGTTCCCGACGGCGCTCGCCGCCGAAGTGCGCGGCCTGCAGGAGGTGAGCGAGGAACGCGATCGCAAGCTCCTCGAGGTCATCACCCAGACGAACACGGATCTGGCGCGGATGCGGTCGCGTTTGCGCGACGACGTGCTGGCCGAGTTGCGCGGGTCCGGCTCGTCGGGCGGCGGGTTGAACAAGTAACAAGTAATGAAGGGGTTGGTTGTGGTTTCACGAGCGCTTGTGTTCGGTGTCGTTCTCGCGGTCGCCCAGCCGGCGATCGCGCAGCAGACCGGTCCGGAGACGAACCCGGCCGTCAAGGATCAGGTGACGAGGTTCGAGGACCTCTTGAAGATGGCCGTCAAGGAAGCCGGCCAGCTCCTCGTGCGCCAGGTCGATGCGATGACGGCATCGCAAGCCCAGACGAAAATCCCCATGAATTTCGATGCCGCACCGATTGCGAGCGGCGTCGTCATTCCGGGGATCGGGCCGCACTTCGACGTTCAGATTCCCGGCATCCTGCCCTCGAACCTGCAGATCTGGGCGCTCTACAACGATCCGGTGTTCCGCAAGGTGGATCCGCGTCAGGGTGCCCGCCAGGTGGCGACCACTCCGCCGGACAAGGTGTCCGCCACGAATAACGCCCTCCCGAATGCCGACGCGATGACGAACTCGCCGGCGGTTGACTTCGATCCGACGCGCGCCTACACGAACTTCGCGCGCGAGAAACTGATCGAGACGCTCCTGGACTACTCGAAGGTCCTGCCGCTCAAAGGCGGTGAGAGCGTCGTGATCGTCGCCAAGGACATGGCCGACGTGCTGCCGGTGCCATTCACGCAGCTCTCGGGGCGGGTGCCGCGCCAGCTCATCCTGTCGATCAAGTCCGAGGATCTCATCGCGCTCAACGACGGGAAGATCACCCGCGACGAGGCCAAACAGAGGATAGTGGACACGCGTTTCTGATCTACAATCGCCGGACCCCATGCCACGCCGGCTGCTCGGCTCACTCGCGCTCGCGCTCGGCTTCGCCGGCGCGGCCGGCTGTACGGGCGACATCGATCTCAAGCAGGCGCTCGTCGTCACGGATGTGTTCTCCGGCTACTACGACAACGGCATCAAGGACACCCAGATCCACCTGGTCCCCAGTATCACGTTCCGCCTGAAAAACCAGAGCGCCCAGACGGTGCCCGGCATCGAGATCGACATTGCGTTCTGGGCGGAAGGCAGGGACGGCGAGATGGACTCGGTCTCGGTGCGCGCGCTCGCGAACGGGCTGGCGGCCGGCGCGTCCAGCGACTCGCTGACGGTGAAATCCAAGATCGGCTTCACCCTCGCAGGCACACGCGATGATTTCTTCGGCCACAGCCTGTTCAAGGACGTGACGGCCAGGATGTTCGCGAAACGATCTGGCCGGATTTTCCCGCTCGGTGAGTTCAAGATGGAGCGACGGATCATCCCTCACGCGGGCGCGCGTCCGTGAGGGCGCCGGCAGCCAACACCCCCACCACGCCCATCGTCCCGACGCTCGAGCGCAAGCTGGGCCCGCTCGATGCCGCCGCCATCGTGGTGTCGAACGTCATCGGCAGCGGCATCTTCTTCGTGCCGATCCTCGTCGCGGGGCTCGTCCCGAGCGCGCTCGGCATGCTCGGCCTCTGGCTGCTCGGCGGCGTGCTCGCGTTCGCCGGCGCGATGGCCTACGCCGAACTGGCCGCGCTGCGGCCGCGCGCGGGCGGCGAGTACGTATACCTGCGTGACGCGTACGGACCCGTCGCGGCGTTTCTCACCGGCTGGACGTCGTTCGTCGCCGGCTTTTCCGGCGCCATCGCCGCCAGCGCCGTCGGGCTCGCCGAGTACATCGGCCGGTTCGTGCCGGCCGCGGCCAATCGCACGCCGTGGCTGACCATTCCGCTCCCGTTCGCGCCGCTGGTGGTGACGCCGCAGTCGCTCGTCGCGATCACGGCCATCGTCGGGTTGTCGCTTGTGCATATCAGCGGCCTCGGACCCGGCCGGCTCGTCCACAACTTTCTTGCGACGCTCAAGGTCCTCGCGCTGGTGCTGTTCGTCGCGCTCGGCCTGTCGCTCGGGGATGGATCGTTCGCTCACCTGACGGCCACCCACACGGTGCCCGCGCCGGCCACGGGTTGGCTGGTCGCGCTGATCCCGATCATGTTCAGCTACTCGGGCTGGAACGCGGCGGCGTACGTGGCGGAGGAAATCAAGAATCCCGGCCGCAACGTGCCGATCGCCCTCGCGCTCGGCACCGGCGCCGTGGTCCTGCTCTATCTGGCGCTCAATGCGCTCTATCTGTACGCGCTGCCACCGGCCGAGCTGGCCGGCTTGTTGAGTCAGGGCAAGGGCCTGACCGACGTCGTCGCGCAACGGTTGTTCGGCGGCGTCACCGGCACGCTGCTCGCGCTGCTGACGATCGTCAGCATCGCCGCGAGCATCAGCGCCATGGTGCTGGCCGGCCCGCGCGTGTACTACGCGATGGCGCGCGACGGGGTCTTCCCGCACGCGGTCGCGCGCGTGCACCCCCGCTTCCACACGCCGGCGATTGCGATCGCCACGCAGGCGGCCTGGAGCTCCGTCCTCGTCTTGTCGGGCACGCTCGCGGGGCTGGTCAACTACACGGGCTTCGCCGTCATGCTGTTTGCCGGCGTCGCGGTCATGGCGGTGTTCGTGCTGCGCTGGCGCGAGCCGTCCGTGAGCCGCCCGTTCAGCGCCTGGGGCTATCCGTTCGCTCCCGCGATCTTCGTCATGGCCAGCCTCTTCATGGTCGGCTACAACCTCTACACGAACCAGTTCGGCGAGCGCTGGGGCCTCGCGGTCATCGCCGCCGGCCTGCCGCTGTACTTCGTCTTCGCGCGCAAGAAGCCCTGACCGAGAAAAAACTTCACCGCTTCATGATGGCGCTCTTGTCATGGTGAGGCTTTGGCTGGCGTCGCCACTATCTCCTGATCCACCGCCTGCAGCGCGATGTACGTCCACGCGGCGAGGCCGCCGTCGGTCAGCGTGAACAGCAGGAAGGACGCCGGCGATCCGCCGAAGAAGAACGACAAGAGGAACGTCAGCGCGCCGGCGCTTTTGAGGAAGACGCCGAAGATCCAGAGATACGGGCGGTGCGAGTCGGGGTTGAGGAGCGGTTGGTAGTAACCCACGCCCACCGCGATCAGGAAGAGCGCGGTGGTCTTGACGAAGATGACGGGGTTAGGAACAGGAAGGCCGAACCAGCCGGCGAAGGTAGCCGTGGCGAAGAGCAGCGCCAGGCCGGCGGTCAGGTCGTAGACGAGCGAGACGCCCGCGACGACCGACCGCATCCGCCTGGCGGTCACCCTATTTCTTCTTCAACGAGGCGCGGTGCGTGAGCGTCTTGCCGGGCTCGACCATGATTTCCGCGGTGTAGGTCGAGTAGCCGTCGGCGCGCAGCTCGAGCGTATGGCGGCCGCCGTCGAGCTCGAGGTGATCGCCGAGCCCGTCGAACTCATCGACGGTGCCGTAGAGCGCGCCGTCGACGTAGACCCTGGCCTCCTTCACGTTGGCTTTCAGGCGAATATCGCCCGTGGTCTTGCGCTCTTTCGGCTCGTCATAGCCGCCGCCACCGCCACCCCCGCCCTCGTAGAAGTACGGGTCGTAAGACGGGTAGTAGCCCCACGGGTCGTACCACATGCCATAGCGCCCCCAGCCCCAGCCGGTGCCGTAGTAGCGCCACGGGTCGTAGCCGATCAGCCCGAGATGCCAGCCGAACGCCGATCCGTACCACGGGTAGTAGTAGCCCCACGGTCCGTAGAGCGGGAACGCGACATAGATGTTGTCATTGAACGTGCGCGCGACCGCCGAACCGGTGACCGCCCGTCCGTCGCGGTTGCGTTCGCTGCGCGGGGCCGCGTAACCGACGGCGCCTGCGCCCGGCGCGACCGAGCTGCTCTCACCCGAACGGTAGCTGGACGATCCGCTGCCGGCGACCACACCGCCCGGCGCCACGCGCGACGCCGCGGCGCTCGACCGCGACGAGTCGGACGTCGGAATGCGGCTGTAGGTACGTGGCGCGGGATCGCTCGGCGTACGTGCGCTCGGAGAGGGCGCACTGGACGACGAGCTGGACGAGCTCGACGAGCCCGAGGAGGTTCCCTCGCTGCCCGAGCTCGAGGACCCGGACGAGCCGGAGGATCCCGACGAGGAGCCAGAGGACGTCGATCCGCCTCTGGGTATAGCCTGCGCGCCCGCGGCCGCCGGAGCGGCGAGCGCAAAAGTGACCATCAAGGACAGCGCGACCCGTGTCGACCTGACCATAGCTCGTCTCCCGAGGCCCCTGGGTGGACCTTCGACCGCTGGTTCTGGAACGCTGACAGTGCAACTTTACTGCCATTGGCCGGAGGCGCGCAATCGGCCAAACCCTTGCGACCTGCAGGTTTCCGGTCTGTCCTGTGTCCTCCGGCCTTGCCCTCCCGGGCGGACGGCACTACGATCCGAGTTCGGCCTGTTCGCGCTCGGCGCGCCGTCACCATGTTCCAGCAGCCCCATGCCACCACTGTGCTCGCCGTCCGTCACCAGGGCCGGGTCGTCATGGCCAGCGATGGCCAGGTGACGCTCGGCCAGACGGTCGTCAAGCACCAGGCGAAGAAGGTCCGTCGGCTGTACCACGACAAAGTGCTCGCGGGGTTTGCCGGGTCCGCCGCGGACGGATTCGCGCTGTTCAGCCGCTTCGAGTCGAAACTCGAAGAGCACCGCGGCAACCTCGACCGCGCCGCCGTGGAACTGGCGCGCGACTGGCGGACCGACCGGCTGCTCCGGCGGCTCGAGGCGATGATGCTGGTCGCCGACACCCGCGCGATGTACCTGCTGTCGGGCACCGGCGACCTCATCGAGCCGGACGACGGGCTGATCGGGATCGGGTCGGGCGGGCCGTTTGCGACTGCCGCCGCCCGTGCCCTCGTCAAACACAGTACGCTCGACGCGCGCGCCATCGTCGAGCAAGCGATGGCGATTGCGGCCGACATCTGTATCTACACGAACAGCCGCATCGTGATCGAAGAGCTGTGAGATGAGCCCTATCTATCTGCCTGAAACCACGCCGACGCTGGCGGCGTCGCTGACGCCGCGCGAGATCGTCGCCGAGTTGGACAAGTACGTCGTCGGCCAGACGGCCGCCAAGCGCGCCGTCGCCATCGCCCTGCGCAACCGCTACCGCCGCCAGCGGCTCGCGTCCGACATGAGGGATGAGGTGGCGCCGAAGAACATCCTGATGATCGGGCCGACCGGCGTCGGCAAGACGGAGATCGCCCGGCGGCTGGCGCGGCTCGCGCAGTCGCCGTTCATCAAGGTCGAAGCGTCGAAGTTCACGGAGGTCGGCTACGTCGGCCGCGACGTCGAGTCGATGGTCCGGGATCTGGTCGAAATCGGCGTGAAGATGGTGCGCGAAGAGCGCGAGGTCGAAGTGCGCGAGGCGGCGCGCAAGGCGGCCGAAGAGCGCCTCCTCGATCTGCTGCTGCCGCCGGTGAGCGCGTCGCCGCTCGGCGACGCGTCCACGGATGCGTCGATGGCGCGCGATCACGCCTCGAGCACGCGCGAGCGGCTCCGCGAACAGCTGCGCGCCGGCCGCCTCGACAGCAAGACGGTGGAGATCGAAACGCAGCAGAAGAGCATGCCGTCGCTCGAGCTCATCGCCGGATCGTCGGTCGAGGAAATCGGCCTCAACCTGAAGGACATGCTGCCGGGGTTCTTCCCGAACAAGACGCGCCGGCGCAGCATGCCGGTCTCCGAGGCGTTCGATCACCTCACGCAGGAAGAGACGCAGAAGCTCATCGACATGGACTACGTCGCCAGGGCGGCGATTCATCGCGTCGAGCAGGCGGGCATCATCTTCGTGGACGAGATCGACAAGATTGCGGGCCGCGAAGGCGCACAGGGCCCCGACGTGAGCCGCGAAGGCGTGCAGCGGGACATCCTGCCCATCGTCGAGGGCACGACGGTCAACACGAAGTACGGGATGGTGAAGACCGATCACATTCTGTTCGTCGCGGCCGGCGCGTTCCATGTCTCGAAGCCGTCGGATCTCATTCCGGAGCTGCAGGGCCGCTTCCCGATCCGGGTCGAGCTCGAAGCGCTCGGGCGCGACGAGTTCGTGCGCATCCTGACCGAGCCCAAGAGCGCGCTGATCAAGCAGTACATGGCGCTGATGGCGACCGAAGGCGTCACGCTCGAGTTCACGCCGGACGCGATCGAGCGCATCGCCGAGCTCGCGACCATCGTCAACGAGCGTACCGAGAACATCGGGGCGCGCCGGCTGCACACGGTTCTCGAGCGGCTGCTCGACGACGTCTCGTTCCACGCCCCGGAGCTCGGCGGGCGGTCGATCGTGATCGACGCGGCGTACGTCGACCGCACGCTGGCCGACGTCGTGAGGAGCGACGACCTCACGCGGTACATCCTGTGACGCGTCGCGGTGATGCCCGGGCGGCGGCCGCCGCTCTCCTCCTCGTGCTGACAGGCGTCGCCGGCTGCGGCCAGAAAGGACCGCCGCTGCCGCCGCTCCGTCCGCTGCCGGCGGCGGTCGGCGATCTGCGCGCGGAGCGGACGGCCGATCAGATCACGATCCAGTTCACGGTGCCTGCGACCAACCGCGACGGCTCGACGCCGCCGGCCGTCGACCGGGTCGAGATCCACGCGATGACCGCGCCCGAGGCGACACCGGTCACGCGCGAGCAACTGATCGATCCGAAGAACCTGGTGGCGACCATCGCCGTCCGCCCGGCGGACGCGGCCGCGCCGTCCGGGACGCCGTCCGGCACCGGCACCAGCGTGGCGCCGGGCGCGGCGGCGTCGCACGTCGAGCAGCGCCGGCCGGATCAGGAACCGCCGTCGATGGTCCGCCACTATGTCGCCGCGGGCTATGCCGGGCGGCGTCGCGGCGCCGAGACCGCGATGGTGTCGGTGCCGCTCTCCCGTGCGGTGCCTGCGAGCGGCCCGCTCGCGTTCACAAACGACGAGACGACGCTGAAACTGACCTGGCAGGCGCCGGCCGCCGGTCTCGCGTTCCGCGTCTACGAGGTGGCGAGCGGCACGGGGGCGGCGACGCTGCTCAACGCACAGCCGATCACGGCCACCGAGCTCACCACCCCCGTGGCGTTCGGCCGCGAGCGCTGCTTCGCCATACGCACACTGCAGGTGAGCGGCCGCGTCACGCTCGAAGGCGGGCTCAGCGAGCCGCAGTGCGTCACCTCGGCGGACACGTACGCACCGGCGGCGCCCACGAAGCTCGTCGCCACGCCGACCGACGGCGGCGTCGAGCTCCTCTGGTCCGAGTCGCTCTCGGCCGACGTCGCCGGGTATCTCGTCTTGCGCGGCGATAATCCGAATGCGATATTGCAGCAGCTCTCGCGGGAACCGGTGACCGAGGCGAAGTTCCGCGACACCACCGCGCGCTCCGGCGTGACCTACACCTATTCGGTCATCGCGGTGGACAAGTCGGGTAACCGCAGCGAGCAGTCGAATCGCCAGGAAGTGACGGCAAGACAGTGACGCGAATTCAGAGATTCCAAGATTCAGAGACTCAAAGGTTCGGTGCCACACGAAGGCTCCTCAGAATCCTGAATCCTGAATCTTGAATCTTGAATCGAGAATCATAAATTCAAGGATCGTCCATGCTTCGTTTGTACCGGATCGATCAGGAAGGCGTGCCCCGTTACGTCGCGGAACGTGAAGGACGGTGGCGTCTCGTCGAGGGGAACATCTTCGGCGAGTTCAAGGAAGGCGCTGAGGTGGCGTCGGACGGCGCGCGGCTGCTCGCGCCGGTCGAGCCGTCCAAGATCGTCTGTGTCGGGCTGAACTACAAGGACCACGCCGCCGAACAGCACAAGCCGCTGCCGGCCGAGCCGCTCCTGTTCATCAAGCCGTCCACGTCGGTCATCGGACCGGGGACGCCGATCGAGGTCCCGCTCTGGGCCGGCCGCGTCGATCACGAAGCCGAGCTCGGGCTGGTGATCAGGAAGCGCACCTTCAAGGTACCCGCGAACCGGGCCTACGAGCACATCCTCGGACTCATCGCGGTCAACGACGTCACCGCGCGCGAGCTGCAGAACAAGGACGGGCAGTACACCCGCTGCAAGGGGTTTGACACCTTCGCGCCGCTCGGCCCGGGTATCGCGGTCGGCCTCGAGGGACGCGATCTGCAGGTGCGCGGCTACGTCAACGGCAACCTCCGCCAGGATTCGCGGACGCGCGAGCTCATCTTCACGATTCCCGAGCTGGTCGAGTACATCTCGTCGATCATGACGCTCCTCCCAGGCGATATCATTTCCACAGGCACGCCCTCGGGCATCGGCCCGATCAAGCCCGGTGACCAGGTCACGATCCACGTCGAGGGCGTCGGCGCGCTCACCAATCCGGTCGTGGCGAGGGAGAATTAGTTCATTGTTAATGAGGCAGTGGGGCAATGAGGCAATGGGGCAATACGAGCACGTGTCTTCTCTGGACCAGCCAGGTCCCGGCGCGGCCAGCAAGACAGGCGCTTGTATTGCCTCATTGCCTCATTGCCCCACTGCCTCATTAACGAAGGCGAGGTTTTCATGAAATTGTTCATCGACTCCGGCAACCTCAAGGACATCCAGGCGCTCGTGCCGCTCGGCATCATCGACGGCGTCACCACGAACCCGTCGCTCATGGCGAAGGAGGGCGGCGATCCGCGCGCGATCACGAAGGAGATTTGCCGACTGGTGAAAGGGCCGGTGAGCGCCGAAGTGGTCGCCACCGACGTCGCCGGCATGCTCCGCGAGGGACGCGATCTGGCCAGCATCGACGAGCACATCGTCGTGAAGGTGCCGTTCACGCGCGCCGGCGTCGAGGCGTGCAAGGTGCTGGCGGGCGAGGGGCTGCGGGTGAACGTCACGCTCGTGTTCTCCGCGACCCAGGCGCTCTTCGCCGCGAAGGTCGGCGCGACGTTCGTGAGCCCGTTCGTCGGGCGGCTCGACGACATCGCGTCGGACGGCATGGGCCTCATCCAGCAGATCGTGGACGTGTACCGGCACTACGAATTCACGACCGAGATCCTCGTCGCGAGCGTCCGTCACCCGATGCACATCGTCGAGGCGGCGCGGATGGGGGCCCACATCTGCACGTGCCCGGTCTCGGTGATCGACGCGTGCTTCAATCACCCGCTCACCGACATCGGGCTCGCGAAGTTCCTGAAAGACTGGGAGAAGGCGCAGGCGACCCGTGTCTAAGACATCGGGTGTCTTTTTTTCGCGATTCTTGTAAAAAAGACACCCGATGTCTTTGAACCCAACGGAGCGCCTGGCTGAACTCGAGCGCCTGGCCGAGCTCGGCGGTGGCGAGGCGCGGCTCAAGCGGCAGCACGATACCGGCAAGCTGACCGCGCGCGAGCGGATCGATCTGCTCTTCGATCCCGGCACTTTCGAAGAGCTCGACAAGCTCGTCACGCATCGCGGCCGCGATTTCGGGCTGGCTGACGAAGGCGTACCCGGGGACGGCGTCATCTCCGGGCACGGCCGGGTGGAGGGCCGGCCCGTCTACGCGTTCGCGCAGGACTTCACCGTGTTCGGCGGGTCGCTCTCGGAGACCAACGCCGCCAAGATCGTCAAGGTGATGGACCTGGCCGTGCGCATGGGCGCGCCGATCGTCGGGCTCAACGACTCGGGCGGCGCGCGGATTCAAGAGGGCGTCCTGTCGCTCGGTGGCTACGCCGACATCTTCCTGCGCAACACGCTCGCCTCGGGCGTGGTGCCGCAACTCTCGGCGATCATGGGGCCGTGCGCCGGCGGCGCCGTCTACTCGCCGGCGATTACCGACTTCAACGTGATGGTCGAAGGCACGAGCTACATGTTCGTGACCGGACCGGACGTCATCAAGACCGTGACGCACGAGGAGGTCACCAAGGAGGAGCTGGGCGGTGCGATGACGCACAACGCGAAGAGCGGCGTCGCGCACTTTGCCGTCGCCGACGATCGCGAGTGCCTCCTGCTCCTGCGCGAGCTGCTCAGCTACCTGCCGTCGAACAACCTCGACGATCCGCCGCGGCGTCCGACGAGCGATCCGATCGACCGCGAGGACGCCGCGCTCGACACGCTCATCCCCGGGCAGCCCAATCAGCCCTACGACATGCACGACCTCATCCGCGCCGTCGTCGACGACGGCGGGTTTCTGGAAGTGCACCGTCACTTCGCGCAGAACATCATCGTCGGGTTCGGGCGGCTGGGCGGGCGGCCGGTCGGCGTGGTCGCCAATCAGCCGGCAGTCCTCGCGGGCTGTCTCGACATCGACGCGTCGGTCAAGGGCGCGAGGTTCGTGCGCTTCTGCGACGCGTTCAACATTCCGCTGATCACGTTCGAGGACGTGCCCGGGTTCCTCCCGGGCGTCCGTCAGGAGCACGCCGGCATCATCCGGGCCGGCGCCAAGCTGCTCTACGCGTTTGCCGAAGCGACCGTGCCGAAGATCACCGTCATCACCCGCAAAGCCTACGGCGGCGCCTACTGCGTGATGTCCAGCAAACACATCCGCACCGACTTCAACTACGCCTACCCGACGGCGGAGATTGCGGTCATGGGGCCGGAAGGGGCCGTGAACATCCTCTACCGGGCGGAGTTGGCGGCGGCCAAGGACCCGGCGGCGGAACGGGCGAGGCTCGTCGCAGAATTCCGGGCGAAGCTGGCCAATCCGTTCATCGCCGCGTCGCGCGGGTTCGTGGACGAGATCATCCAGCCGCGGACAACGCGTGCCAAGCTCGTCGCCGCCCTCGCCAGCTGCGACAACAAGCGCGACAAGAACCCGCCGAAGAAGCACGGGAACATCCCGCTCTGATGAAAGTTCTGATTGCCAACCGCGGCGAGATCGCCGTCCGCGTGATTCGTGCGTGCCGCGAGCTCGGCTTCAGGACGGTCGCCGTGTACTCCGATTGCGATCGGACGGCGCTGCACGTCCGGCTTGCCGACGAAGCGCACCATCTCGGCGCCAGCCCGGCCGCCGAGAGCTATCTGCACATCGACAAGATCGTGGGCGTCGCGAGGCGCTCCGGCGCGTCGCTCGTGCATCCCGGCTACGGGTTCCTTGCCGAGAACGAGGATTTCGCCCAGGCCTGCGTGGACGCCGGCGTGACGTTCGTCGGCCCGAGCCCCAGGGCGATTTCGCTGATGGGCAGCAAGACGGCGGCGCGTGAAGCGGCCGTCCGGGCTGGCGTGCCGATCGTCCCCGGCACGGAGGTGCCGTTCGGTGAGGACGCGGCCGACGCGGCGATTCTCGCCGAGGGCGATCGCATCGGCTATCCGCTGGTCGTCAAGGCCGTCTCCGGAGGCGGCGGCAAAGGGATGCGGACGGTCGCGGCTCGCGCCGACCTCGCGGCCGCGGCGCGCATCGCACGGTCCGAGGCGAAGTCCGCCTTCGGCGACGGCGCCGTGTACCTCGAGCGCCGGCTCATCCATCCGCGCCACGTCGAAATCCAGTTGCTCGGCGACGAGCACGGGACCGTCGTCCCGTTCGTCGAACGGGAATGTTCGATTCAGCGGCGGCACCAGAAAGTCGTCGAGGAATCGCCGTCGCCGGTGTTGAGCGCGGAGACGCGCCGCGCGATGGCCGAATGCGCCGCGCGCGTCGCCCGCACGGTCGGCTACACCAATGCCGGCACGATCGAGTTCCTGCTCGCCGACGACGGCCGGTTCTATTTCCTGGAGATGAACACGCGCCTGCAGGTGGAACATCCGGTCACTGAGATCGTGACGGGCATCGATCTCGTGCACTGGCAGTTGCGCATCGCGCTCGGCGAGCGCCTCACCATCGACGAGACGCAGGCGCTGACGCCGCGCGCGCACGCCATCGAGTGCCGCGTCTACGCGGAAGATCCGGATCTCGGGTTCATCCCGTCGCCTGGACTGGTCCGCGCCCTCTCGGTCCCGGGCGGGCCCGGCGTCCGCGACGACCGCGGCGTCGCCGCCGGCTTCGAGGTGCCGGTCTTCTACGACTCGATGATCTCGAAGCTCATCGTCTGGGCCGACACGCGGCCGGACGCGATCGCCCGGCTCACCCGCGTCCTCGCCGAGTATCGCGTGGTCGGCGTCAAGACGACGGTGCCGTTCTTTCAGTGGCTGGTGACGCAGCCGGATTTCCTGGCCGGCCGCTTCGACACGACTTATCTGGATCGCGTGCTGACCGAGCGCGCCGGCCGGCCCTTCGTCGAACCGAGCGAGACCGACGCGTGCGATGCGACGGTGGCGGTCGCGCTCGCCGCCTGGCTGCGCGCCCATCGCGCCGCCGCCGGCGAGGCGCCGGCGACCGGCGGCGCCTGGCGACAGGCCGCGCGGACGGAGGGACGCCGATCATGACGGTGCACTGTGCACCCGCCTCCCCATGACCTTCGAAATCGACGTCAACGGCGCCACGCGTGCGGTCGCGATCGAACCGGAGGGCGCCGCCGGTCCGGATGGCGGACGGTTTCGGGTGTTCGTGGACGGCGAGCTGCACGAGCTGACGCTGGTCAAGACCGATCTCGGGTTGTCGCTCGTCTACACCAACGATGGCCGGGTCGTCGACGTGGCGATCACCGAACGGCCCGGCGGCGAGTGGCTGCTCCAGTTCCCGCACGTGGCCGTCACGGCGACCGTGGACGGCCGCCGCTTCCGGCGCGGCCCGGCCGGCGGCGCGGCCGCCGCAGGGGAGCAGCGCATCACCGCGCCGATGCCGGGACGCGTGGTCCGCGTGCTCGTCAAGATCGGCGACGAGGTCGCCGCGCGTCAGGGGCTGGTGGTGGTCGAAGCCATGAAGATGGAGAACGAACTGGTGACGCCGCGGCCCGGCCGCGTCAAGGAGGTGTCGGTCACCGAGGGACAGTCGGTCGAGACGGGCCGCCTGCTTGTCGTGGTCGAGTAGAGTGAAGCTGTGAGCGAGGCTCAGGGCGACGCGGAACCCGTGACCGAACCGGTTGCCGAGTCTGCGGCGGACGCGCCGCCGCCCGCACCGCCCGCACCGCCTCCCCGTCGCCGCCGCCGCGCCGTCTGGCGCTGGACGCGCCGGCTGCTTGCCGTCGTCGGGGCGCTCATCGCCGCGGTCCTCGTCTCCTTCTTCTCAATCGATCTCGGCCGCTTTCCGGCGCTCAAACGGCTCGCCGAACAGCAGGCGAGCAAGTACCTCGAGCGCCCGATGCACATCGGCCGCATCTACGCGCTCGTCACGCCCGGCAAATTCGCGTTCGAGGACGTCGTCATCGAAGGGAAGACGGCCGACGGCAGGACGGCCGACGCGGCGCCCTTCTTCCGTGCGAAGCGGATCACCATGTACGTGCCGTGGTGGTCGCTCTTCAGCAAGCGGCTCGAGGTCGAAGTCGAGCTCCACGAGTGGAAGATGACGGTCGAGACCTTCGCTGGCGGCGCCGGGCACAACATCCCGAAGCTCGTGCCGAAGCCTGATCCGACGAAGCCGAAGCGGAAGCTCCCGTTCACGACGACGGTGCGGTTCGTGTACGCGAAGAACGGCGAATTCGAGTACATCGATCACGGAACGCCGTGGCGCGTGCGCGGCCCCAATCTGCACGTCGAGGTCGTCCGATCCGAGGCGCTGAAGACGTACGTCGGGAAGGCGCACTTCGAAGGCGGGACCGTGCAGATTCAGAAGTACCTGCCGATGAGCGCGGACTTCACGACGCGGTTCATCCTCGAGAACGGCCAGGTGCAGCTCCAGCACATCGATCTGATCACCGACGGCGCGCTCTCGCACGTCAACGGCGCCGTGGATTTCAGCAAGTGGCCGGAACAGACGTACAACGTCAACTCGACGATCGACTTTCCGCGAATGCGCGAGATCTTCTTCGCGAACGAGACGTGGCGGATCACCGGCGAGGGCGGGTTCGCGGGCGTCTTCCACCTCTTCAAGAACGGGTTCAACCTTTCGGGTCAGTTCACGGGCCATGGCGTCGCCGTGAACAACTGGGCGTTCCCCGAGCTGCACGGCGCGCTCGTCTGGGAGCCGAGGCGCTTCGTCGTGACGCACGCCGACTCGAGCTTTCTCGGCGGCGACCTGCGATTCACGTACGGCATGGAGCCGCTCGGCGTGCCCGGCGGCGCGACCGCGCGCGTGGCCGCCACTTACGAGAACGTCGATCTCCGGGCCCTGACGCGGCACCCGGCGATCAACTGGGACGTGCTCGAACCGGAAGGCCGGCTCCGCGGACGGATCGCCATGGCGTGGCCGAACGGCCGCTTCAGCCAGGCCGTCGAGGGCGACGGCGAAACCTTCATTACGCCCCTGGGTGGCCCGGTCGCCTCGCCGACGCTGCCGCCTCGCGAGGCGAAGGTGGAGCCCACGGAGACGAAGCCGGAGCGCACGGAGAAAAGCCAGGAGGGCGCGGAGAAGAAACCCGAGGGCACGGAAAAACCCAAGTTCGATCCGGCCGCCACGCCGGGCCGGTTTCCGCTGGCGGCCCAGTTGAAGTACCGCTTCAATGCCGGGTCGCTCGACTTCGAGTCGGGCACGGCCGCGACGCCGGCGACGTTCGTGCGGTTCAGCGGCCATGCGATGGGCGGCGACGTCCGGTTGCCCGTGCACGTCACGAGCCACGACTGGCAGGAAAGCGACCGGTTGTTTGCCGCGATCGTCGCCGAGTTCGGCAACCCCGTCGGCGCGATCGAGGTCGGGGGCCGCGGGACGTTCGACGGCGAGTTCCTGAACTCGTTTCGCGCACCACGCATCGTCGGACACTTCGGCTCCGAGGACATGCGCGCCTGGGACGTCACCTGGGGCCGCGCCGAGGGCGACATCGTCGTCGAGGGCGGGTTCATGGACATCACGAACGGCGTGATTTCCCGGCCCGACGCGGCGATCCGGACGACCGGGCGCTACGCGCTCGGCTTCAAGCCGGGTCTCGAAGAGATCCGCGCCAAGGTCGTGGTCTCGAACTGGCCGATGCGCGATCTGCGCCACGCGTTCGGGCTCGACGACTGGGCGGTGGACGGCGTCATGGCCCTCGCCGATCTCGACCTGCACGGGCCTTACCGCGAGCTGCTCGGGTCCGGCAAGCTCAGGATCGACAAGGGCGTGGCCTGGCGCGAGCCGTTCGATACCGCCACCGCCGATCTTGTGTTCGAAGGCGACGGGTTGCGTATCCGGACGATCGATATGACGAAGGGCTCCGGCCGGGTCTCCGGGGACGCCTGGATCGGCTGGAACAACACCTACGTGTTTGCCGCCGACGGCCGGCAGCTGCCGATCGAGTCGCTCACGAACTTCAAGGTGCCGCAGGCGCCGCTCTCCGGCATGTTGACCTTCAAGGCGCGGGGCGAGGGCAGCTTCGATCGCCCGGTGTACGAATTCGACGGCACCGTCGCCGACCTCTACGCCGCCGACGAGGGCATCGGCCAGGTGCACGGCAAGCTCACCGTGCGCGACAACGTACTCACGATTGATCAGCTCGACGCCGTCTCGAACCGTCTGCAGGTCACCGGATCGGGCAGCATCGCGCTCAACGAGCACTCCGACGCGACGCTGTTCTTCCGGCTGTTCGAAACGTCGCTCGATCCGTACTTGAAGTTCTTCTCGCCGGAGCTGTCGCCGTACACGCGCGCCATCGTCAGCGGCACGGTGGACATCAAGGGCGCGCTGGCCGATCCCGCGAATCTCGTCGTCGACGCGCGCATCGCGCATCAGGACGCGCGGCTGACGCTCTTCGCGTATCAGCTGCGCAACGAGGGCGAGGTGCGGCTGGCCTTCGAGGAGAACGCCTTCAAGATCGGCCGCCTCCTGCTCGAGGGGCAGGACACGTTGCTCGACGTCGGCGGGATCATCGATGTCGGCAAACAGACGGCGCGCGTCGAAGCGCAGGGGAACGCCAACCTGGCGATCCTGCAGGCGTTCTATCCCGATCTGAGCTCCGACGGGAAAGCGCAACTGAACGCGCTCTTCGACGGTCCGTTCGGATCGCCGGCGCTCACCGGCACGGCCGAGATTCGGGGCGGGCGCCTGCGGCACACGTCCTTGCCGCATGGGCTCATCAACATCAACGGGCCGATCCGGATCGAATCCGGGCGAATCACGGTGGACGGCGTCACCGCCACGATGGGTGAAGGTCCCGTCCGGTTCGGCGGAGCGATTCTCCTGTCCGGCGGCTACAAGCCCGAGGAATACAACCTCACGGCCGACGGCCGATCGATGCGGCTGCGCTATCCGGCCGGGCTGGTCTCGACCGTGGACGCCCGCCTCGCCCTCGAGGGACTCGTCTCGGCGCCGTTCCTCCGGGGCCGGATCGATGTGCTGGCGGCTGATTATCGGCCGCGGCTCGAGACGGAGAGCGGGCTGCTCGGACTGGCCGCCGGCGGCGCCGGCGCGGTGACGGTCAGCGCGCCACCGGTGGCGGGGACCACCACCGGCGTGCCGGTCGGCCTCGACATCAAGGTCGTGTCCGGGCTGATTCCTTTCATCAAGAACCGGCAGGCGACGATCGAAGGCCGCGCGACCGTCGAGGTCACCGGGACGATCGATCGGCCGGCGATCACCGGGCAAGTCACGATCGAGCGCGGCCAGGTGTTTTTCGGCGAGAACCGCTATCAGCTCGGACGCGGCACGATCGACTTCTCGAACCCGCTGCGATTCGAGCCGTACTTCGACATCACGGCCGAGACGCGGGCGCGGTCGGCCGGCGAGACGTTCCGCGTCAGCGTCCAGATCCGCGGCACGTTCGGCAAGTTCACGCCGACGCTGACCGCCGATCCGTACCTTTCGGAAGTGCAGATCCTCTCGCTCATCCTCGGCGGCACCCCTGACCTCGGCGTCGGCTCACTGCAGACCTCCAACGCCGTCGAGCAGGCGAAAGCGATGCAGGTCGCGAGCCTCGTGCTGCTCACGAGCCCGATCTCGTCCACGGTCGCCGGTGTGGTGCGCGACATTCTGCCCTTCGACGTCGTGCAGATCATGCCGCAGCTCACCAACCTCAACAACGAGATCGCGCTGCGCTCGCTTTCCGCGTCGGCGCGGGTGACGCTCGGCAAGCGGGTCTCGAACAACGTCTACCTGACCTACTCGCGCACGCTCACCGGCAACCAGGACGAGATCATCCTGCTCGAGTTCGATCAGAGCGATCGGATTTCGTGGGTGCTCTCGCGCAACGAGGACCGGACGTTCGCGCTCGATTTTCGCATCCGGCACGTCTTCTGATGGGCAACCTGGCCACCCGCGTCGTCGTCCTGCTCGCGCTCCTCTCGGGCGTGCGCGGCGTCGCGTCGGCGCAAGGCCAGGCCCCCGATGCGATGGATCGCATGCTGGGGAAAACCGTGAGCGCGGTCAAGGTCACGATCGAGGATCGGCCAGTCACCTCGGACCAGCTGCTCACGCTCCTCGACATCAAACCCGGCGACACCCTTCGCTTCGACAACTTGCGCCGGACGAGCGATCGATTCGCCAGCGATCCGCGGTTCGAGAACGTCGAAGTGCTGGCCGCCGAGACGCCGGCAGGGGTCGAGCTCACGTTCCGCCTGATCCCGCGCCATCCCGTGGACGACATCGAGATCCAGGGGAACGCCGGCCTCGATCCGGCCGAGCTCGAACAGCTGGTGCGCGAGCAGTACGGCGGCTTGCCGACCAACGCGCGGATGCGCGATTTGGAGGAGACCGTCGAGCGGCTGCTCCAGGGCGAAGGCTTCCGCACGCCGCGGGTCACGGCCAGCGTCGTCGAGACGCACAACCCGGATCGCGCGACGCTGGTGTTCCATGCGGAGGCCGGTCCCAGGGCGATCATCCGGAGCGTGACCGTCGAGGGCACGTCGCCCTATTCGAAGGACACCATCGTGCAGCGCACCGGCGCCCAGGCGGGTGCGCCGTTCCGCGAACGCGCGATTGCGACGGCCCTGGTCAAGATCCGCGACGACCTCCGGAACAAGCGCTTCTACGCCGCGATCGCGACCTACACGCCGCCGCCCGAGGAAGGCACCGAGATCGACCTCGTGCTGCGCGTGGAGGCGGGGCCCGAGGTCGATCTTCGCATCGAACCGGCGGACCACCTGCCCAAGGGCGGCACGGACCTCTACATTCCGATCCACCGCGAAGGCTCGATCGATCCCGATCTGCTCGACGACGCGAAGAAGGCGATTCAGGCGGCGCTCAAGAACGACGGGTACTGGAAGGCAGAGGTCTCGTACACCGAGGATCGGGTCGATCCCGCACGGCTCGTCATCACCTACAAGATCGGTCGCGGCAAGCGCTACCGGGTCGCCGCCCTCGAGATGCCGAGCGGGCTGCGGATCACGCCCGAGCTCCTGGCGAAGGAAAAAGCGCTCCTGGCGGGCGAGTGGTTCAGCGAGGCCCGGGCGACCGCGGCGCTCCACCGGCTCGTGGACCTCGCGTACGTGCAGCAGGGCTATCACCGCGCGCAGGTCGCGCCGGAATTCATCGGCACGCCCGGGCGGACCACGGACGAAGGCGGCGTCATCATGCGCCCGAACATCACCGAGGGGCCGCGCGCGACGATCGCCGACATCGTGTTCGATCTCGGCGAGAAGCCGATGGTCACGGAAGCCGAAGTCCGGTCGACGATGACGCTCAAGAAGGGCGCGCCTTACATCCAGGCGCAGGTGCAGGGCGATACCGAGGCGCTCAACGCGTACTATGCGAGCCGCGGCTTTGTGCCCGAGCTGCGCATGGACGTCCGGTTCAACGAGACGGCCACCGAGGCGACCATCACCGTCGTCGCGCGTGAAGGGCTGCAGCTGCTGGTTGGCGAGATCACGGTGGTCGGCAACGCGGGTATCTCGCGCGAGACGATCATGGAGGAGATCACGCTGCGCCCGCGCGAGCCATACAGCGAAGACAAGCGCCTCGAAAGCCAGCGGCGGCTCGGCACGCTCGGGTTCCGCAGCATCCGCATCGTCCCGGAACCGCGGCTGCCGGGCGAGAACACGGTCCGGATCACGATCTCGGTCGAAGAGCTGCCGAAGACGGCGATCGGCGGCGGCGGCGGTGTCGAGGTCGGAACACGCGCCCGCGCGGTGGCCGGCGCCGGTGCCGTGGACAGCCGCGAAATCTCGCCGCGCGCGTTCTTCGAGATCGGCCGGCGGAACCTCGGCGGCCGCAATCGCGATTTGAACTTCTTCTCGCGCGTCGCGCTCCGCTCGCGCACGGTGCGCGGCGACCCGAGGGAGAGCGACGACCTCAATTTCACCGAATACCGCGTGTCGGGAACCTATCGCGAGCGGTATGCGTTTCGCTCGAATACGGATCTGCTCTTCGGGTTCACCTCCGAACAGGCCGTGCGCTCGACGTTCAGCTTCCTGCGCCGGCTCGCGAGCGCCGATCTGCTCCACGCCGTCACCCCGCGCCTCAGCGTCTCGGGCCGCTACGCGCTGGAGTTCAGCCGCCTGTTCGACCAGCTGCCCGACGAATCGCGGTCGTTCGAGCTCGATCGCTTCTTCCCGCAGCTGCGGCTGTCCACACTGTCGGGCGGCGTCTTGTGGAACCGGCGCAACGACGCGGTCGCGCCGACCAAGGGGTTCCAGGTCGGCGCGGCCGGCGACCTCGCGCTGACGCAGATCGGATCAGAAGTGGGATTCGTCAAGGGACTGGTGGGGGCGCAGTACTTCCGCTTGCTCCGTGAGGCCGGGGCGAGGCGCCTTGTCCTCGCGACTCGCGCTGAGCTCGGCGTCGCGCGCGGCTTCGAGCGGCCGCGGACCCGCCTCGACGAGAACGGCAACGAGATTACCGAGCTCGTCAAGGATGTGCCGGCGAACCACCGGTTCTTCGCCGGCGGCAGCTCGACCGTCCGCGGATTTCAGCTCGATCGGCTCGGCGTCCCGGAGATCCTCACCGTCGATGGCCTCTCGAACGGCGGCAACGCGGAGATCATCCTCAATGCCGAGCTCCGCGCCACCGTCATGAAGCTCTTCGACCGCAACCTCACGGCGGTCGGCTTCGTGGACAGCGGCCAGGTCTTCCGCCTCGCCGGCGATCTCGACGTCGCGCGGCTGCGGGGGACGACCGGTGTGGGTGTCCGCTACGACTCCCCGCTCGGACCCGTGCGTCTCGATTTCGGCTTCAAGATGAGCCCGATGATCTACGCCAACCTCCGGCGGGAGCGCGGCTGGGAGTACCACTTCAGCCTCGGCGAGGCCTTCTAACTCCCCGGCGGCCATCCCGGGGCCAAGGCAGTATGATCGACATGTGGGGGGGTCAGTCATGCTGCTCCTTAGCGTCCTCGCCTTCGCGATGACCGGGCCGCAGGCCCAGAATCTGCCGCAGGCCCAGAATCTGGCGACCGTCGATCTGGACCACGTCATGAGCACGGTCCATTCCACCAAGATCTGGAAGTCGGACGTGCGCCAGGCGCGGATGCTGAAGCTCTGCGATCCGGCGGCCCAGTCGGACGAGGCGATCCTGACGGAGCTGCAGAACCGCGTGCTGATGCTGGCCGAAGTGGCCCGAGGCCAGACCAGCGAGCCCACGGCCGATCAACTCGCGGCACGCCGGCGCGACTGGGAGCAGGCGCTCGGCGCCGGCACCGGCGTGGACGCCCTCATGGCGCGCGCCGGCATGACCGCGCGCGACCTCCAGGGGTGGCTCCGCGACGACCTGCGCATCAGCAACTACGTGGATCAGCGATTCGGTGCGCTCCCGCCCCCGCAGCGCACCACGCGTGTCAAGGACTGGGTCGCCGATCTGCGGCAGAGGGCCGGTCTGAAATAGAGCGGGGTTCTCGGTTCTGGTTCGAGGTGCCGGTGCATGGTTCTGAACCGTGCCCGACCGCTGAACCCGCACCTGGACGTCGAACCGGAACGGTTGAACCGGAACGTTGAACCGGAACGTTGAACCTTGAACCAGAACTTCTGAACGTTGAACGCTGAACCTTGACGTATCACCTGACGAGTTTCATAACCCTTATCGTCGCGCCCGGGTGTTCGGCCGACGGGTTGAACGTCATGACCAGGTCCGTCGCCTTGAACAACTCGTTGTATTCGGTGATCTGACGGGCGAACCGTGAGGGGTCATTGAAGTACTTGTCGTACTCGGTCGAGGAGGCGACGAGGTACACCGTGCCGTCGCTTCGGTACTGGGCGACCGGGTACGTGATCAGACGGAGCACGCGCTCGTGTTTGAAGCGCGGCGGCAACTGCAGTGCCGCCTCGAACACGATGCGCTCGTTCGGCTTGACGTTCTCGGTCAGCCAGCGGCCCACCTGCTCCTCGGTCGAGACTCTCCGCTGATCGAGGACGAACGCCCGCGCCGTGAGGCCCGGCGGCACCAGGACGAGCAACAGCCCGACGAACACCAGGCGCGTCGTCCTCGGGGACGTACGGCGCGCGATCAGGTCGCGCACGGCGACAATGCCGACAGCGACACCGATTGAAAGCATCGGGACGATCGGCATCAGATAGCGGCCGAACTGCAGCGACTGGTTCGACACGAACCAGAAATACGTCAGCGGAAAGAGCAGCGCGGCGAGCGCCGGCCCGCGGCGGCCGGGCTGCCGCAGGTCTGCCAGCAGCATGAGCCCGCCGAACACGAAGAGCATCACCGCCGGATAGCCGATCCACCGCGGCAACAGGCCGGGATAGCCGAACCAGATCACGACGAACTTGAAGTACGTCGAGGCCATCTCCGAGAACGCCCGCGGCGCGTTGTAGTGTTGCATCAGCTCGGCGAAGCCGTTGAGGAAGCCCGGCAGGTCCAGGACTGAATAGGGTGCCGCCGCCACGAACCCGCCCAGCGTGCCGGCGATCACCGCGATGGCCGACATCACACGCGTCTCCGGCTTGGCCGAGAGGAACACGACGATGAACGGCATCAGCAATGCGATGGCGCCGTTGTATTTGGTGGCCATCGCGAGGCCCGTGGCGAGGCCGGCCACGAAGTACTCGCGGAACCGCCCGCCTTCGGCGGCCCGTTGCGAGAGCAGCAACGTCAGGGCGACGAAGAACGTCAGCGGGATGTCCGTCAGCGCGAAGTGGGATTCACGGACATGCTGCGGCTGCACGGCCATCGCGGCGGCCGCAATCAGGCCGGTGAGCGGTCCCCACCGTGTTGCCGAGCGGAACACGATGAACACCGTGAGCGTGCCGATGAGCGCGGTCACGATACGCGACCAGTGGTAGAACGCGCCCGGCCACACGTCGTCGTCCTCGAGCGACGCCCATTCCTTGTTCATCGCGCCGTAGAGAAACCGCACCGACGCGACCGCCGAATGGAGATAGATGGTGAAGCCGCCGTAGTCGAAGAAATGCGGGTGAAAATCACCCGACTTCACGATGTTGACCGACTTCTCCATGATCGCCGGCTCGTCCGCCGCCACCCGGTACGGCAATCCCACGCCGATCCCGGCGAGGCGCAGCCACATCGCGACAGCGAGTATCGCAACGAGGATCAGCTTCTGGAGGAGAGTCAGGGAGGTCGAACCGGGCACCGGACGAGCATTGTACAGGCCCATGGCCCAGGCCCTATGGCCCAAGTTGGTTCACGAGCGGGAGCGCGTCGGCGCGGATTCCCGGCCTTGACCTTGGGCCCTGGGCCCGTGGCGCTGGGCCTGACGGAGGGCTTTGTACATCTCGACGTGCCGCTCGGCGATGACCGGCCAGGCGAACTCCGCTTCGACGATCGCGCGGCTGTGAGCGCCCATGGCGGCGAGCTGACCGGCAGACGAGGTCGCGTCCACGATCGCCTGGCTGAGGCCGATCGCGTCGTCCGGCTCGACCAGCCAGCCGTTCGTGCCGGGGCGGACCTTGTCGGGAAGGCCGCCGGCGCGGGTCGCGATCACCGGGCGGCGATGCGCCATCGCTTCGAGCGTGACGAGCGAGCTGCCCTCGTAGCGAGTGGGGTGGACGAAGACGTTCGCCGCCTCGTACCACGCGTGCAAATCTTCATCCGGCGCGCGGCCGGCGAAGAGGACGTGGGCCCCGAGGCCGTGCGTTTCGACCGCCTGTTCGATCGTCCGGCGAAAGGGCCCTGCCCCGACAATGACCCACCGCCAGCCCGTGGCGGAGAGCGGACTGCCGGGCCGGGCCCCGCGTGCGAGCGCGGCGGCCATCACGTCGAACCCCTTGTTCTCTTCGAGGCGGCCCACCGAGAGGAGCACCGTCTCGCCCGTGCTGATGCCGTGCCGCTGGCGGATAATCGCGCCCTCGGCCGGTCCCGCGAACGCCGCCGCCTCCAGGAGATCGATGCCGTTCGGGATCGTCCAGAGGCGGTCACGGCCGAGCCGCAGATGACGCGTGACGGCCGGCTCCAGCGAGGCGTCGGTCGCGATGATGGCGTCGGCGGCCCGCGCGCAGCGCCGGACGGCACTCCGGAGCGGGGCGTAGCCGGCGCGCTTGCCCCACGGCAGGCCGCGCCCGGTTGCGCCGAACTCCTCGAGTCCCTGCGGGTTGAGCACGAGCGGCGCCGGCGATCCGCGGCGTCCCAGCGTGTAGCCTAGGACGCTGGCGCCGAAGCCGTGCACGATGTCGGCTTCGCCCGCGCGTGCGAGACGGCGGGCCAGCCGGCCCGCGCGCACGCCGAAGAGGAGATACGCCGTGCTGCGATCGAGGATCGTCGTGCCGCGCCGGTTCGCCAGCGGGAACGTGAGATAGGACACGTGCCGCACCTGGATGTTGGGCGAGGCGAAGGGATCGACCGTCACCCGTCGCGCGATGGACGGCGGCGGCGTGATGAGCGTGACGGCGACGTTCAGCCGCGCGAGATGGCGCACCAGATCGCGCACCGATCGCTCGAGCCCGCCGATGCCGTGCAGCGGCATCGTGGCGCGGGCGACGACGGCGACGCGAAGCGGCGCGGCGGGATCCGTCATGCTGCCCGGGGAAGGAGCAGGGATCGATACACCTGCTCGACGCGTTCAACCACCGACGGCGCGGAGAACCGGACGTGCACGTCGGCGCGCGCGGCGGCCCCGAGCGACGCCCGCAACCGGTCGTCGGCGGCGAGCCGCGCGAGATCGCGGGAGAATCCGGCCGGATCGGTCGAGAGCAGGCCGGTGAGCCCGCTCTTGATGATGTCGCGCGTGCCGCCGGTCGCCATCGCGGCAATCGGCACGCCCAGCGCCGCGGCTTCAATCAAGACGCGGCTGAGCGACTCGGGCCCGTACGAAGGAAAGGCCAGCAGGGAAGCGTGCCGAATCCACGCGAGCGTCGCGTCGCGGTCCTGCCAGCCGAGCATCCGGAGCGGCACTCCGAGCGACCGCGCTTCAGCCTCGAGCGACGCGCGGAGCGGCCCGTCGCCGGCGACGGCCAGCGGCCACGGGATATTCGCGTCCTTGACGGCCCGGATCAGGAACTGAACGCCTTTGTTCGTCGCCAGCTTGCCGGCGTACATCAGGTACGGCTCGTCCAGGGGGCGTGGGGCCGTGTCGTGCACACGGTCGACGTTCGACATGTCGACCGGATTCGGGATGGTGTAGAGCGGCGTCGCCGCGAGCTCGGGCGCGCGCGCGCGCAGGTCATCGGCGAGCGCGTGGCTTACGGCGATCACCGCGGACGCCGACGCCAGTGTCTGCCGTTTCGTCCGCAGATTGGATCGCATGTAGGGAATCAGCGACCACGCGGCAATGGTCGCCGGCCCGGCCCGCGGCCGGATGCAGCGCGTCATCATCGTGGCCGAACAGCGCGGACAGAGCTCGGGTTGCGCCGGATCGTAGATGAGGTCGGACCAGTAGCAGACGGGCCAGTAGTCGCGCACCGTGGCGACGACTGGCGTGCCGGACTGCGCGCCGGCACGAATCGACGGCACCGTCGTCAGGACGTGCTGGGCGTGAAGGATGTCGAAGTCGCCCGATTGCAGACGGCCCGTCAGGTATTCGGCGGCCGTTGACCACAGACGCTCGTTCTTGAGCACGTTGCGCACGACCGGCACGTTGACGGTCTGCCGGCAGAAGTCGGTGACCTTCAGCCCTTCGTAGGTCCGATCGAACACACCGGTGCGATCGCCCGCCTCGAATTTGACGACCTCGACATGGTGACCGCGTGTAAGGAGTCCCCGCGACAGTTCCCAGGTGCTCCAGCCGCTGCCGCCGCATCCCGGCGGAAAGCTGTCGGTCGCGATCAGGACGCGAAGCGGGACGCTCACGACGCCACCAGCGCACCGAACCGTGCGTCGAGCGCCCGGCAGTGCGCGGCCCAGCTGAAGTCGCGGACGACGCGTTCGCGCGCGGCCGCCCCCATCGTCCGGCGCCTGGCGGGATCGGCCAGGGCCTCCAGCGAGCGATCGAGGGCGCGCGGATCGTCAGGATCGTAGAGCCAACCCTCGCGCCCGTGCTCGACGAGCCGTCGCAGACGGGGCAGCGCCGGCGCGACCACCGGCAGTCCCACCGCCATGTACTCGAAAATCTTCAGCGGTGACCAGTAGAAGCCCAGTCGCAATGGCCGATGCCGCGACGGATCGAACGGCGCGATGCCGACGTCCGCCTGGGCGAGCCAGCCCGGCAACGCCTGATGCGGAATCGCGCCGGTGAACGTCACGGCCGGAACGCCGCGGGCCGCGCGCTCGGCGGCGGATCGCTCCGGTCCGTCGCCGATGAAGAGCGCGCCGAAACGGTGATCGCCGGCGGCGTGCAGCCTGGCGAGCGAGGCGGAAAGCTGCACCACCCCATGCCACGATCGGAAGGCGCCGGCAAACACACCGATCACGCGCTTGTGGTCGCGCTCGAACGGCGGCCGCGGCGCGTCGGGCGTGAAGTGATCGACGTCGGCGCCCCACTCGATCTCGAGCACCTTCCGCGCATCGATCCAGGCCGGGAGGATTTCAACGGACGGCGTGACGAACAAGTCCGTTCGCCGGCAGAGCCGGTCGCGCCACCGGCGCATCGGCTCGACGAGCAGCGCGCGATCCAGACGCGCCTTGGCCGATCCGGGGTAGTCGACGATCGGCGCGTTGACTTCCAGGACCGCCGGCACGTCCAGCGCATTGGCGGCCAGCACGCCTTCGCCGCCGAAGTTGTAGTACCGCTCGATGATGATCTCGGCGCCAATCTCGCGCGCGAGGCGCGTCACGGCCGGCCGGCGCGCCCACCGGAGGCCGGCTCGCCCGAGCGGCGGACCCAGCGGATGCCAGACGACCGTCCCCTCCGGCCACACCCCGCCCGGCTGGGTGGCGACGTGGACCTCGTGACCCAATCGCGCCAGGCCTTCCGCCACCGACTGGACGTGCACGGAGCCGCCGAGCGTGCCCGGCACCTTCTGGTCGAGGGCGACATACAGGATGCGCAGGGGTTTCATTCGAAACTTGTCAGGGCGCAGTCAGGGCAGAGGGCACAGGGCACCGGGCAGAGGTGAAGGCGCAGCCATCAAGGATGAAGGCTCGGATTGCGCGCTCCACACCTGTGCCCTTTGCCCTGTGCCCTCTGCCCTGATGAAGCCTTCCACCCTAATGATGCACCACCAGCCGGCCGACCATGAGCCGGCACCCCTCGGACGAATAGAGGACCAGACGGCGCGATCGACGGTCGGCTGATGCGCTGAGGGGCAGGGGCACGAGCCGCCACGCGTCAGCTGGCGCAGTCACGAGGTCGGCGGCCCGGCCGTTGATCTCGAACCTCACCTCGCAGGGCGCCCGAGACGCCGGATCGGTGCGCACCGGCACTTCGACCGCCCTGGCCGCGGCCGGGACGAACCAGCTCGCTTCACGTTCGGCGACACGATAGATCACGCCTTCGGGGCCCTCGCTCTCAGCCGACGCGCCGATGACGACGGCGTCGAGGTTGACCCAATCGCGCCGGGCTCGGACGCGCGAGGGCAACGTCACCGCGACGATCGCGACGACGAGGGCCACGGTGACAACGCGGATCGTTCGCCATCGCGACGAGGTGGCCGCGAGCGGTTCCGCGCTGACCTGGAGGCCCGCAGCGAGTCCCAGCGACAGGAAGAAACACAACCGGACGTGATCGGTCAGGAACGGATGGCCGGCGAGCGCGCTGACAGCAAACGCGAGGACGCCGCCGACGAGGCCAGCGTGCGCGGCCGTCCGGATCGCCTCGCCGGGCGGGCCCACCGAACGTCGAATGGCTGCGGCCAGCATCCACACAAAGGCCACGAGGGCGGCGGGCCCGAGCTCGGCCAGCAGCTGCAGAAAGTTATTGTGCGCGTTTTCGCCGACGTACAGGCTCGGGTACTTCGCCATGATCTCGGGGCTCATGAACCTGGGCGACTCTTGACGGAATCGCCCGAGCCCCACGCCGAAGACGGGTTCGGCTGCGCTCATGCGCAGGCTGACCCGCGCGAACTCCTGACGCAACTCCACCGTATCGCCGAGCGATGCCGATCCGCGTTTCAGCATCGTAGGGATGAGCACCGCAAAAGCGACCGCGGCGACCGCGACAACGCCCCACCTGGAGTACTTCTTCGACGGCGGCCGCGACAGGATCCACGACACGCCCAGCCCGACGGCGACGCCGGCGACGGCGGCTCGCGATCCGGACAGCCAGCAGGCGAGCGCGAGCAAACCCGCGGCGGGCCACATCAGGCGATACCGTCCGAACGCCGCCAGCCAGATCGCGGGCACGGCGAACAGCGCATACAGAGATCCCGCCGCGTTGATGTCGGTGTAGAACGGATTGAACCGGATGCTCGTGATGACGCGCCAGGCCATGGCGAGCGGCTCGGGCGCGCGCCACGAAACTTCGACGAGCCGTCTGGCCGAGAAGTAGGCGAGCACGGCGGCGCCGACAATGGCGAACTGCACGGCCAGCTGTCCCGCTCGCGGGTAGCGGCGCACCACCGATTCGGCGACGACCGCCAGTCCCAGCGCTTCCAGCCAGGTGACCGCCAGATGCAGGTCGCCGAAATCGTGCGAGTCCACAAAGTACTGGAACACGTAGTGCCGACAGATGTCGGCGATGTAGCCCGAGAGCGAGATGAACGAGGCTTGTGTGCCCGAGAGCAGCACGACGCCGCTTGCCGCGGCCAGTGTGCCAAGCACGATCGCCGGCGCCAGGAGGCGGTTCGCGACGGGACGCCGGAAGGACAGGTGCACGATCGCGCCGCAGAGAAAGCCCAGCGCGAGCAACTCGCCAATCACGGGGCCGTTCATCTCCGTGCGTGCGAACATTCGCAGCGGAAACGACATTGGCAGGAGTCCCGCGATCAGGCAGAGGCCGACGGCCGGACTGACGGCGGCGATCGCGAGGAGGACCGTGGCCGCGAGCTTGATGCGGACCGGAATCGCCGGCTCGTGCCAGGCGGCGACGAGCGGCAGTCCCATGGCGACACCCATCGCGGATCCGAGGATCCGCCGGACGATCACCAGAGCCATCAGCGCACCTGCGTCCGTCCTGCCGGGGATTTTCTCAGAAGCGCAAAGAACGGCCCGGAGCGGATCCGGCCGAACAGCCACACATCCAACCGCATGAGGGTGGATAGTATCCGCAGCGTCCGGAAGGTCGCGCCGCCTTCCCGCACGCGCGCTTTGGCGGAGGCGCGCACGGTCCTGACGGCGGCATCGGGATCGGCCGGCGCCCCGGTGGCGCGCGTCCTGGCGTCGATCGCGCGGGCCGCGCGACGGATCATCGCCCGCTCGGCGATGCGCACGAGGACGTTCTCGATGAAGGCGCCGACGACGGGCGTGTAGTAGGTGATGCGCTCGATCGCGAAACCGGTCTCGGCGGCGACACGTTCGAGATCGTCGTGATCGGCGAGCGGGTTCACGTGATCGGACTTGCGCAGCCGTTCCTGCCGCAGATCGATCAACCCGATGCGTTCGCATACGCGCGCGAACGAATTGACCGCGCGGGTCCCGATCGCGACCCACCCGTTTTTCCGCACGTGCGTGTAGACGAACAGCCCGCCGCCGTCAGCCAGCACACGGTTGGCCTCGCCGAGCATTTCGACGAGCGCCGGCCGCGACAGGTGCTCGAGCACGTCGAGCGACCAGGCCTTGGTGAAGGCGCCCGATCGCAGCGGCAGCCGGCGCAGATCGCCCATGACGAGATCACAGCGCGCGATCGCTTCCTGCGCAAAAAACGGCGCGATGTCGATCCCGGCCAGGGCCGCTCCGGAGTCCGCGTTCCAGAAGAGTGTTCGGCCGCTGCCGCAGCCGAGATCGATGGCCCGGTCGGCCGGACTCAGGGCCAGGAACGAGCGCAGCATGTCGTTGCGTACTTTTGATCCGAGGAGCGGCGGGGCAATCGACTCGTGCCGCCGATCGACGTGCAGCGCGTCGTCGAGGTACTTGGTCTGCTCGGCGGCGGCGTCACGGGGGCGCAGATCAAGGGCGCCCGATTCGCCCGAAAACGTGCGGCCGCAGCCCGCGCAGCGGAACCGGCCGCCCTCCGGCGCAACCGAACCCGTGCAGTCGGGACACCGCACGGACGTGAGCAGCGCCGACGAGATCATCCTCGCTGAGTATCGCTCAGCCGGCGCATCGGCGGCTACGAATGCGAGGCTCGGGCCGCGGCCGCGAGCGCGGGTTCGAGACGCGCCGCGCGCCGCTCCCACGTGTAGTCGTCGGCCAGCGCCGCGGCCGCCTCACCGAGCGCGCGCGCGAGCGCGGTGTCGCCGGCGAGACGCTCGAGTGCCGCCGCGAGCGCGTGGGCGTCACCGGGCGGCGAGAGCAGGGCGGTGACGCCATCCGTCAGGATCTCGCGCAGCGCCGGCAGGTCCGACGCGACGATCGGCCGGCCGAGCGTCAGGTACTCGAAAAGCTTGAGCGGCGACGTGTACCGCGCCGAGATCGCCGACAACGTGTTCGGCAGCACCAGGACGTCGGCCACGGCGAGCCGCTGGCGGACCTCGTGCGGCGGCACGAGGCCGGTGATGGTGAGGCGGCCGCCAAGACTGAGCTCGCGCGCAAGCGACTCGACGCGTGCGCGATCGGTTTCGCCGGGGTGTCCGCCGACGATGAGCCCGCGGACGTGCGGCGCGAGCGCAAGTGCGCGCACGAACACGTCAACGCCCTTCCAGGGATAGAGATGTCCTGCATATGCGGCAATGATCGACACGCCAGTGACTAAGGAGTCTGGCCCCGCCTGGTGTAAGCCGGGCCTGAGCCCTGGTTCTTGCCGCAAGGAAGCCGGGCTGTCGGCCGAAGGATCGGCTGGCGGCTCGCGGCGAAGGCCAGGGGTCAGGCCCGGCTGACGCCAGGCGGGGCCAGACTCAGGGGTCAGGCCCGGCTTACGCCAGGCGGGGCCGGACCCCGCGCCGTCGGGCACGACGAACAGATTGGGCCGCGGTCCATAGCGGCCAGCGAGGTCGTCGGCGAGCGCGCGCGTGATGGCGACGTACGCCGGCGCGCGCGCCCAGACGCGCCGTTCCTGGCGATCGAGCCGGCGCAGCTTGCGCGCCGACGGCGCCAGCTCGGGCTTGCCGAGCAGCCGCGGCATCTCCTCGCTGACCGTCGTCGCCACGCCGTGCGATTCGTAGACGAGCCGCGGGCGCCGGTCGGCCGGGAGCTGCAGCAGAAACGCGGCGAGCCCCAGGTCGCGCGTGTATACCACCGCGTCCGGCTGGGCGCGCGACCGCCGCAGCGCATCGAGCAGATAGCGAATCCGCCGGCGGCGCGGACCCCGTGAAGTCGGCACCTGCACGATGTCCAGGCGCGGCGTCGCCGGCCAGCCGTAGAACTCGAATGGATCGCGCGGCAGCGGCGCCGTATCGGGCCGCACCACCAGCGTGACCGCGTGGCCGCGCTCGGCCAGCGCCCGGCAGGTCGCCATCGTCTGCACGCCGTTGGCGCGCTCGATCGGGAACCGCGTGTCGGCGAAGTACAGGACGGTCACGCGCGCGGCGGCCCGGACGGCGCTAGCGGATCGGCCGCGTCGGCCGGTGCCACGGGGTCCGTCCCTCGGCGAGGTTGGCCATCGTCCAGCTCGGGCTGAAGAGCATGCGGACGCTGGCGCGGAGGAAGGCATTGCCGGTGTGGCGTTCGACGAACTGCACGAAGTACTTGTCGAGCGCGTCCTCGGCGACGGTGAACGCGAACGCCCCAGCCGGCGTGACGACGTGATCGACCCAGCCGGTCGTACCTGGCCGCATGCCGACGTTGCCGATCGACGCTTCGCTCACGGGGCCGAACTCGAACTGGATGCTGTAGATCGCGCCGAACGCCGCGGCGCGGCCGCGCGACGCCCAGTACGACGGCGACAACGAGAGCTCGAGTTGCCGTCCCTTGACGCTGTGATCGAGCCACACGCGGCTGGCGGCGGCGCCGTGAATCGGATGGCCGAGGTAGTTGACCATCCAGTTGTCGCCGTCTTCCCAGGTGCGCGGGCCGTGGATCGATCGCAGGTAGTCGCGGACAAATGGACCGCGGAGCTCTACGCGCGTCCTTTCCTGGAACAAGCGAATGCCGTGCTCGAGCGCGAGCAGCCGCAGCGAGTCGGCGAGCGCCCCATGCCAGGCCGGCGAGTCGGACGCGCCGCTCGCGCGTGCCGCCGGCGGCGTCAGATCGACGCCTTGCGCCGCGGCCGGTGCCGGCGCGCCCGCGAGGACGAGCGCCGCAGGCAGAAGCGCCGCGGCCAGGCGGCGAGCGACCGATCCTGACATGCGCTTAGTGCCGTTCCAACTTGATGCGCGCATAGGGTTCCGGCCTCCACTTCCGCCTGACCTGCACGTCGAGGGTGCGGGCTCTTGGCGGAACAAGTTGGAACGGCACTAGGGTACCGCAGCGGCGGTCCGGCCGCTATCCCGGATCGCCGCGGCCGCCACCCGCGTCAATCTGGTACGATCGCGGCCCGTGGCAGCCACCACACGCCCATGCGCGCGCGAGCTCCAAGGCGACTGATCTTCACGGTGGCGCTCGTGGCGGTCTCGATCGGCCTCGCCGCGATCGCGGCCGAAGTCGTGCTCGAGCTCCGGGAGGCACAGCGTCTCTACCGCGAAGCGGCCAGCCGGTTCCACCCCTTCGTCCAACTCACGCCGTCCGCGCAGGTGCTCGACGGCGTCAACCGCGATCGATTCCGCGGCGATCCGATCGCGCTCGAGAAGCCGGCCAGGACGCTGCGGATCTTCACGCTCGGCGGATCGACGACGCTCGGGGTGCGCAACTCGTTCGAGTCGTCGTACCCGCGCCTGCTCCAGCTGCGGCTGCAGCAGCAGTTTCCCGGGACCCGGATCGAGGTGCAGAACGCCGGCGTCGATTGGTATACGACGGCGCACCTGCTCTCGACGTATCAGCTTCGCGTCCGCCCGTACCGTCCCGACCTCGTGATCGTGATGATCGCGATCAACGATCTGGCGCGCAGCTTTGCGCCGCCGTGGCTGGCGACCGGACCGTTCCAGCCCGACTACTCGCACTATCTGGGGCCGCAGATCGCGTTCGTCGGGCCTCCGGTGGGACTGCAGGACGGCTACGAACGCGGCGGCTGGATGCTCACGCGCGCGATCCGCCACGCGCTGCGCCGCGATCCGTCGCCGCTCGACCTCTCGCCCGAGGGCGTCGCCCGCCTCCGCGCGCGGCTGCGCGAAGCGCCGGCGTCCGCGTTCAAGAGCCTCGACGTGTATCGCGCCAACTACGACCTGCTCGTTCGAATGCTCCAGGAGGACGGCGTGTCCGTTCTCCTGGGAACCGAAGCGTCGCTCTACCGGCCCGACCTGACGCCGGACGAAACCCGGGTGCTCTGGTTCGCCCCGGTCCTGTGCGCCGAGCGCGGTGCCTACCCGGCGACCGCCTCGATGCTCGACGGCATGCGACAGTTCAACGACGCGGCGCGGACGATCGCGCGTGACCGTCACGTGCCCGTGCTCGACTTCGAGGCGGCCGTGCCCAAGTCGCTGAAGTATTTTCAGGACGACGTGCACCTGACGCACGAGGGCAACGACGTGCTCGCGCGGACGGCGGCGGCCTGGATCACCAGCAACCCGCTGCCGCCGCTGCAGACGTCCCCGCCGGGCGCGGCGACCGGACGCGGACCGCGCCGGCCATGACCGCCCGGGCGTGGGGGCTCGCCGTCCTGCTGACGGTCGTGTTCGGGTTGAATCTGCGCGCGATCGGATCGCGCGACACGCACGTCACCGAGTTCGTCGCGCTGAGCCTGGCGGCCCAGGGCAACGCCAACCTCGATGAATATCCGGCGCTCGTCGAGACCGGGCTCGCGCGCGGCTACCTGACACGCACCACCGGCGGCCACGTCCTCTCGAACTATCCCATCGTGCCGGCGCTCGTGGCGGCCCCCGCTTACTGGATCGCCGTTCGAAGCGGCTGGCTCGATCCGGCCAACCCGCTACCGGCGCGCGTGGAAGCCATCGGGAAGCTCGTGGCGAGCGGCCTGACGGCGCTCGCCTGCGCCGTCCTGTTCATCATCGTCGAGCGCCGTGTGGGCCGGCCGGCGCTGGCGGCGGCGCTGGTGACCGCGCTCGGCACGCCGCTCTGGTCGTCGGCGTCACAGGCGCTGTGGTCGCACGGCCCCGCGGCGTTGGCGCTGGCTGTCGGTTTGTTGCTGACCGAGGATTCGGGCCGCGATCGCCGAAGTAACCGCGGAGCTGGTGTGTCGTTCGCCGCCGGTCTCGGCTTCGGGCTGGCGGCCGCCTGCCGTCCGCTGCTGATCTTTTTCCTGGTGGCTGCCGCCGTCGACGCGATCTGGCGGAAGGATCGCCGCGTGGTCTGGCTCGCCGCCGGCGCCGTCCTGACGCTTGGTGCGGTCGCCGCCTACTACGTGCTGTCATTCGGCACGCTGCTGGGCGGGCAGTCGGCTCTGGAATCGGCAGTGGTCCATCAGCAAACGCATCTCGTAGACGGGACGTTCACCGCGGTGCCGCTGGCCGGCCTCGCCGGCATCGCGATCAGCCCGAGCCGCGGCGTCTTGATCTTCTGTCCGATTGTCATCTGGGCCGCGGTCGGCGCCTGGCGCGCGAGGCACGACATGCGCGCGCTCGTCCGGCTGACGCTTCCCATCGCGGCGTTCATCCTCGCCTGGTCGCAGTACGCCGTCTGGTGGGGCGGACACTCCTACGGCCCGCGTTACCTGAGCGACATCGCGATACCGCTCGGTGTGCTGCTCGGGCACGGGCTGCTGCCGCTCCAGCGTGGCTGGGGGTCGCTGCGGTCAGCGCTCGCCGGCTGGTCGATCGCCGTGCAGCTCGTCGGCGCCGTGTGCTATCCAGGCGGCGCGTGGAACTCGGTCCCGGCTGACGTCGATCGCGCGCACGCGCGGCTCTGGGACTGGCGCGATTCGCAAATCGTGCGGACCGCACGGGCCGGCCCGTACCGGCGGGCCGGCGCCGTCAGCGACGAGGCAGCCCGTAAAACGACGAGCGGTCAGTGAAATAGCGGATCACGATCCCGGGCGCTTCGCGCGGCAGTACCACGAACGTGTTCCAGGCGTTTTCCCGAAGCGTCAGTCGCTGGCGATCCATCAGGTGCAGACCGAATTGTGCAATCAACCCGGCGTTCCACCAGATACACAGCACGACGGCCGCAGCGAGGGCGACGCGACGAAAGACATCGGGAGTCGTTTTCTCGCGCGTGTTCGCGAAAACGACTCCCGATGTCTTTAACAACACCGCCAGGCCGAGCGTCAGCAGCGGCGTGAGCGCGATGAAGCGGCGCTGGCCGAAAGATCCGGCGAGCGTCCAGGATTCGACCGCGCCGGTCACATAGACCTGCGCCGCGATCATCACGAGCGCGACGACTCCGATCCATCGAGCGTCGGGCGCGGCGGCGCGCACCCGGCCGAGCGCCAGGATCACCACACCGGCGATCGCCAGGACCGCCAGCGGCGTCCAGGCAAACAGGCCGTGCTCGGGCGAGAACAGCACCTCGAGGGCGTGCGGCGACGTCCACGCCATCTTCCGCTCGACGAGCTCGGTCGGCCGCGGCCGGCCGTTGAGCGCGTAGTAAGACAGCACCTGCGGCGCGTAAGCGAGCGCGAAGACCGCGGCGGCGACGAGCACACGAGCCAGGACGGTGCGGAAGGTGCCGAGTGCCGAGTGCCGGGTGCCGGCGTCCCGAGTGCCGAGTGCCCAGTGCCTGACAAAGTCCACCGCGGGCCCGGCGACGAAGAACAGATCCTGCTCGCGCACCATCGCCATCAGCGCGCCGGTGAGCGCGAGCAGCGCCACGCCGCCGATCGTCCACCTCTCACGGACGCGGAGCCAGACGTACAGGAACAACGCCACCGCGAACGCCGAGCAGGCATGCGAGAACGGCGGGGTAATGTACATGTAGTAGACCAGCGGCGTGCCGATCCAGACCGCAATGGCCGCCCCCAGCCCGCGACCGACGATCCGGCGCGCAATCGCCGCCGAGATCAACACCGCCAGGAAGCCGTAGCACGCCGATCCGTAGCTCACCGCTGCGATGTACGGCGCGCTCAACCCGTTGGCCGGCGCGCCGGTCGCGAGCGCGGCCACGTGACCGACGGCGTAAAACGGAGCCCAGAGAATCGCGGTGCCGATGGGCGCGAAGTTGATGCGGCGGCCCGCTTCGTTGGTCTTCTCGAGAAACGTCTCGTGGAACGCCGGATTGCCGGCCGCGCCGGTGTCGTAGAAGTACCGGTACTCGTTCTCGAAGTCGATGTCGCGGTCGAATGTCCAGGAGCGCAGCCACGAGAAGTATTCGATCTCATCCGACGCGTAGATGCGCGTGGTGACGGCCGGCAGCGACAGGAGGAAGACGAGCGAGAGAAGAAGAATCGATCGGGAGGCCGTCACATCCCGAGCATGCGCGCGATCACTTGCTGGCCGACTTGTGCCGCGTTGAAGCAGGCGTGATTGGTCATCTGCATCACGGCCGATCCGCGCTTGAGGTAGAGGACGCCCCAGAGCAGACCGAGCGAGCCGACCGCGATGGCGACGTCGAATCCCTGGTCGAAGTGCAGCGCGCCAAACAGCAGGCTGTAGCCCGCGAGCCCGAGCATGAGCCCGACGCGGAGGAAGCGGGCGCTGACGGCGAAGCCGGCCAGCACCTGCCGGTACCGGTGCAGGAAGAACGTGCGCTGGAGCTCTTCCCGGACGCCGCCGGCCAGGATAACGACGATGAAGAAGATGGCGCCGTCGAGCGGCGTGCGCATGAAGCCCTCGATCGGGCTTTCCTTGACCGTGTGCAGCCACGGCGCCACCGCGCGCAGCCCGAGGACGATGGCGGTCACGCCGATGAGGACGACCGGCACGAGGGCCAGCCCGCGCCAGAGCTCGCCCCAGATACGGCGGCGTCCGAGGAAGACATCACGCGATTCTTCGCCGCTCAGAATCAGGAAGACGCGGATGAGCAGCGCGACGAGCGCGGTGTCGAACAGGCTCAGCGTCGCGAAGAACTGCAGCGAGATGTTGCCGCCGTCGTCCAGGATCGGGACGTCGAGGGCGAGCACCATGATGGCGGCGATGAAGAGTTGCGTGGGGAGGGTGCCGGAGACCAGGACGGTCTGGATGACGGCGAACCACCACGGCAGAAAGGGCGATCGCGCGAGCACGATCGGCGGGGCGCCGGACGAATCCGTCAGCGGGATCGCAGCCGGGGCCTGCTCCACGGTAAAAGACTATCAGGCCCGCTAATCGGGCACTAGGCGGGAGCCATCGGGGTGAGAAAAAGTGTGAAGAACGATTTTGAATCTTCGCCTGGCGTTTTAAAAATAGGTCAAGTGAAAGAACCGCAATACGTACCGCGCGATTTGTCAATATCTGGCGTTCAGCCAAGAATCGGGACACAATATGAAGTGGTTCCGTCTTGACAACAAGGTAAACGAAGCGCATATTCGTTCGCCGGCAAGCGATCAGCCGATGGCGAAACCCTCCCGGCGTTTCGCCTGAGACACGCCGCGACCCGACGGGGGCAGGCAGCTAGGGTCAGTTGCGGCGTCCGAACCGAAACAGACGGTCCCAGCGATGGCCGTAAGGGGCAGCGCGCCGTCGTGTACGAAAGGCGAGAAAGACATGCAGCACGGGCAACACACCGAGGGGGCAAGAGGGGAGCAGGTCGGGCGGACGTTTGGGCCGGCACAAGGAGGCGCCGGGCTCGAATTCGAGCGGTATTTCGCCAGGGAGGGCGTGGATCCCTTCGACGAAGTCGAGTGGGAGCTGCGCTCGGCGGTCATCGCCAACGAACGCGGCGAGGTCGTCTTCGAGCAGCGCGACGTCGAGTTCCCCAAGGCCTGGTCTCAGCAGGCCACTAACATTGTCGTCTCGAAATATTTCCGCGGGCAGATCGGATCCCCCGAGCGTGAGCGCTCCGTCAGGCAGCTCATCGGCCGGGTCGTCGACACGATTAGCCAGTGGGCGCGCGCGCAGCACTACTTTGCGTCCGAGGACGATCTGCAGGCGTTCAGCGACGACCTGAAGCACCTGCTCGTCTATCAGAAGGGCGCGTTCAATAGCCCGGTGTGGTTCAACTGCGGGTTCGAAAAGGCGCCGCAGTGCTCGGCCTGCTTCATCAACTCGGTACAGGACACGATGGACTCGATCCTGACGCTGGCCAAGACCGAAGGCATGCTGTTCAAGTTCGGGTCGGGGACCGGGTCGAATCTTTCGGCCATTCGCTCGTCGCGCGAGATTCTCGCGGGCGGCGGCACCGCGTCGGGCCCGGTGTCGTTCATGAAGGGCTTCGACGCGTTTGCCGGCGTGATCAAGTCGGGCGGCAAGACGCGGCGCGCCGCGAAGATGGTGATCCTCAACGCCGATCACCCCGACGTCGTCGAGTTCATCAATTGCAAGGTCGAGGAAGAGAAGAAGGCCTGGGCGCTCATCGACGCCGGCTACGACGGCTCGTTCACGGGGCCGGCCTACGCGTCGGTGTTCTTCCAGAACTCGAACAACTCGGTACGGGTGACCGACGAGTTCATGCGCGCCGTGCTCGATGACGCCGAGTGGCAGACGCGCGCGGTGCTGACGCCGCACGGGGTCATGGACACCTACAAGGCGCGCGATCTCATGCGGCAGATCGCGGAGGCGACCTGGATCTGCGGCGATCCGGGCATGCAGTTCGACACCACGGTCAACGACTGGCACACCTGTCCCGAGACGGCGCGCATCAATGCCAGCAACCCGTGCTCCGAGTACATGTTCCTGGACGACTCGGCGTGC
>Ga0111539_10000654_pt1 | contig 44760 bp, 53 predicted proteins | sample RhiMethybrSRZTD1_FD_79667 | JGI IMG/M metagenome (GOLD analysis project Ga0111539, IMG submission 79667) | Populus rhizosphere microbial communities from Tennessee, USA - Rhizosphere MetaG P. TD hybrid SRZTD1 (version 2) (version 2) | ecosystem: Host-associated > Plants > Roots > Rhizosphere >... | reverse complement strand
GCTGCTCGAGGACGTGGTGAACCTGTCGCTGGGCGACAAGGAGCGGCTCTTCGGCTTCCTCGAGGGCGGCGGGCGCATGATCCTCGCCGAGGCCGAGGCGCTGCTCACCGAGACGCCGAAGCTGCTGGGCCTGGACGGGCAGAAGATGTCCAAGAGCGGCGACAACGCGATCATGCTGCGCGAGAAGCCCGAGGCGGTGACGCAGAAGATCCGCAAGATGCAGACGGACCCGGCGCGCGTCCGCCGCCAGGATCCGGGCAACCCGGAGAAGTGCCCGGTGTGGAACCTGCACAAGGTGTATTCCTCGCAGGAGACGCGGGATTGGGTATGGCAGGGCTGCACCACCGCGGGCATCGGCTGCCTCGAGTGCAAGCAGCCGGTGATCGAGGCGATCAACGCGGAGCTGGCCCCGATCCGCGAGCGCGCGGCGCAATACGAAGAGGATCCCACGCTGGTGCGCAACGTGATCCAGGACGGATGCGAGAAGGCTTCGGACCTCGCCGACGAGACGATGCGCGACGTGCGCGCGGCCATGGGCTTGAACTACACATAGGGAGGCACCCCAGATGAACACGGATAAACACAGGTTGGCGGGTTGGTTCGTGATGCTCGTGGCGGCCGTGGCATCTTCCGCGGCCGTGGCGGCGACGCCGGTGCCCTCGGGCCGGTGGAGCTTCATCTTCACCGACCAGAAGGGCCGGCCCGACCGGCCGATCCGGGTGTTCACCTACCGGCCGAAGCAGTGCGACACCACGTGCCCGATCGTTATCGTGCTGCACGGGGCCAAGCGCGACGCCTACCCGTACATGAAGCACTGGGGTTCGATCGCCGACGAGCACAAGGTGATCGTCATCGGCCCGCAGTTCGAGGCACGGCACTGGCCGAAGGCCGCGGCGTACAACGAGGGCGACGTGAAGGCGCAGCCCGGCCGCGAGGGCTGGGCCTTCGCGGCGATCGAGCACCTCTTCGACGAGGTGCGGGACGGGCAGAAGGACTACGTGCTCTTCGGCCACGGCGCCGGCGCACAGGTCGTGCAGCGCATGGCCATCTACCGCCCGGACAACCGCGCGCGGGTGATGGTCGCCGCCAATCCCGGCTGGTACACGATGCCCGAGTGGCGCAAGGACAAGGTGAAGGTCGGCGACAAGGAGGTGGAAAGGAAGATCAAGGACCCGTTCCCCTACTCCATGATCGACTCCCCGGCGGGCGAGTCCGAGCTCAGGACAGCGTTGCAGAAGCGGCTCGTGCTGATCGTGAACGAGAAGGACGCGGAGCCCTCCGACGACGAGGCCCTGGAGAAGGGGGACCTGGTGAAGAAGCAGGGCGACTCGCGCATGGACCGCGCCGAGAACTTCATCAAGGCCGCGACTTCGGTCTCGCAGGAGCTGGGCGTGAAGCTCGGCTGGGAGCTGAACGAGGCGCCCGACAAGGTTAACGAAGCCTATACCGCGAGCGAGTACGCCGCCGCGGCGGTGTTCGGGAAGCGATGACCGGAAAGCATAGCCGCGCCGCGGCCGACCACATCTTCGGAAAGAAATGAGCACTCGCGCCGCCAACGATCCCGTGGACGTCGACCAGCAACCGACACTGGACCTCGCCATGCCGCTCGCCAAGGTGCGCGGCGAGCCATTCACCGAGATGCCCTCGGACCTCTACATCCCGCCCGAAGCGCTCTCGGTCTTCCTCGAGACCTTCGAGGGCCCGCTCGACCTGCTGCTCTATCTCATCCGCCGGCACTCGCTCGACATCCTCGACATCCCCATGGCCGAGCTCACGCGCCAGTACATGGACTACGTCGAGATGATGCGCACCTCGCAGCTCGAGCTCGCCGCCGAGTACCTGCTCATGGCGGCGCTGCTGATCGAGATCAAGTCGCGCATGCTGCTGCCGCGCCCGAAGCGCGAGGACGAGTCCGAGGTGGACGACCCGCGCGCCGAGCTGGTGCGGCGCCTGCTCGAGTACGAGCGCATGAAGAAGGCGGCGCAGGGACTGGGCGAGGTGCCCGTGGCCGGGCGCGATTTCTCGCTCGTCGAGGTCTACATCGAGCAGGCCGTGGCCGAGCGGCTGCCGAACATTGCCGTCGTGGACCTCTCGGAGGCCTGGCGCTCGATCCTCGCGCGGGCGAGGATGACCCGGCACCACCACATCTCGCGCGAGCAGCTCTCGGTGCGCGCGCACATGAGCCGCATCCTCAAGCACCTCGCGCCGGGGCAGTTCGTCGAGTTCTCCGAGCTCTTCCAGCCGGATCTCGGCGTGCCCGTGCTGGTGGTGAGCTTCCTCGCCCTGCTCGAGCTCGCGCGCGAGTCGCTCGTCGACCTGTCGCAGAAGAGCCCGTTCGACCCGATCTACGTGAAGTTGAAGAGCGAGCGGCCCACGCTCGCCATCGCCTGAGAAGACCGCCATGAACGAACAGACGAATCCCGAGATGCTGCCGGAAGAACCGGAACAGGAAGAGCCGCAGGCCGAGGGGGTCGAGGGAGTGCTTCCGGCTTTCGACATAGGCCAGGTCAAGCGTGTCCTCGAGGCCGCATTGTTGTCGTCCACGGAACCCCTGACGGTGCTGCAGCTGAAGCGCCTCTTCGGCGGCCAGGTGGACGCGGACAACCTGCGCAAGGTGCTGGACGAGCTGAAGGGCGAGTGGGCCGAGCGTTCGATCGAGCTCACCAGCGTCGCCTCCGGCTGGCGCTTCCGCGTGAAGCCCGAATACCAGGAGTTCCTCGACCGCATCTCCACCGAGAAGCCGCCACGCTACTCGCGCGCGGTGCTCGAGACGCTCGCCATCGTCGCCTACCGCCAGCCGGTCACGCGCGGCGACATCGAGGAGATCCGCGGCGTCGCGGTGTCTCCCCCAACGCTCAAGGCGCTCGAGGAGCGCGGCTGGATCGAGACCGTCGGCCACCGCGAGACCCCCGGACGCCCCGCCCTTTTCGCGACCACGCGAAAATTCCTCGACGACCTGAACCTGCGTTCGCTCGAGGAGCTACCGCCGCTCGAGGAGCTGCAGTCCGCGCTCGAGCCGGCGCCCAACCTTGTCCCGATCGAAGCGGCCGCCCAAGGCTCGCAAGCGCAGGACTCCCTGATCGGGGACGAGCCCATCGAAGGCAGCGACGACACCCAGGAGCGACAAGCCCATGCGGGATAGACCCCACCCGAACCACAAACTCGAATGGCCCGGCGGCGTCGTGCCGGAATGGGCCAAGCCCCAGGGCAAGAAGCGCTTCGGCAAGGGCCGCGGTGGCGGCGGCGGCAAGGGGGAGCGCCAGGGCGGCTCCAGCCCCTCGAAGCGCGAGCGCCTGCAGAAGGTGATGGCGCAGTCGGGCTACGGCTCGCGCCGCAACATCGAGATCCTGATCGCGCAGGGCCACCTCACGATCAACGGCACGGTCGCCAAGCTTGGCGACTCGGTCGGCCCGGGCGACAAGGTGAAGCTCGACGGCAACGTGATCCAGTTGCGCTTCGGCGTCGACCGGCCGCGCGTGCTCATGTACCACAAGCCCGAGGGCGAGATCGTCACGCGCGACGACCCGGAGAAGCGCCCCACGGTGTTCGACAAGCTTCCCAAGGTCCATGGCGGCCGCTGGGTGTCGGTCGGGCGCCTCGACCTCAACACCGGTGGACTGCTGCTCTTCACCACCAGCGGCGACCTCGCCCAGAACCTGACCCACCCGCGCTTCGAGGTGGAGCGGGAATACGCCGTGCGCGTGATGGGCGAGATCAACGACGAGACGCGCGAGAAGCTCCTCAAGACCGGCGTGGACATCGACGGCGAGCTCTGCACCTTCGATTCGATCGAGGATCGCGGAGGCGAGGGCTCCAACCACTGGTACCACGTGGTCCTGCGCGAGGGCAAGAACCGCGAGGTGCGCCGCATGATGGAAGGCGTGGGCCTCATGGTGAGCCGCCTCATGCGCGTGCGCTTCGGCTCCGTGCCGCTACCCGGGTTCCTCAAGCGCGGGATGCTGCGCGAGATGGACGAGGACCAGGTGCTGGACCTCATGGCCTTCGCCGGCGTGAACGAGCCGCCGCCCGCCGCCGCAGAGGACGCGGAAGTGGAGGACGAGTACGACAACATCGGCAACCGCATCGACCCGCGCGCGGCCTCGGGGGAGAGCGAACCCGACGACATCGACGACAACGTGGGCAATCGCGTCCACGCGCCGGCGCCCGAGCGCGAGGCCGATGGCAACCGCGGCACCTACAACCCGATGGCCTCGGGCGATGCGCCACCGAAGGGAGGGCGCCAGGGGCCGGGTCAGGGGCGTGGCCAGGGACACGGCCAGGGGCAGGGGCGCCGGCACGGCAAGCCGCACGGCGGCAAACCCTTCGCGTTCAACAAGAAGAAGGGGCACGGCCAGGGCGGGCAGGGACACCAGGGCCAGCCGCAGGCCCAGCCGGGCCAGGGCCAGCCGCGCCAGCAGGGACAGGGGCAGGGCCAGGGACAGGAAAAGGGCAACGGCCAGGGCGGCCAGCCCGGGCAACCGGGGCAGGGCAAGCGCAATCGCAACCGCAACCGCAATCGCAACCGCAATCGCGGCGGCGGAGGTGGCGGCGGCGGCGGTGGCGGACAGGCCCACCAGGCGGGCGGCGAGCAGCAGCCGCAGTCGAACGGGAACCGGGATCCGTCCTAGCGCCTGAGCTCGTCCTTCACCCACTGCTTGAACGCCTTCACCTTCACGGTGTCGACGGTCTCCTTCGGGCAGACGAACCAGTAGCGCTCGCGCGCGGGCACCCGCAGGTCGAACAGGCGCTTCAGGGTGCCGCGTTCGAGGTCCTCGTAGACGATCGATCGGCGCGCCAGCGCGATGCCCTCGCCGCGGGCCGCGGCCTGCAACGCGTAGGTGGAGTCGTTGAAGAGCGGCCCGCGGGCCGACTTCGCCTCCTCGATCGGGACGCCGGCGGCGTCGAACCACTGCTTCCAGACGTCGCGGTCCTCGCGGATGATGCGGGCCTTGAGCAGGTCGCGCGGCGTCTTGAGCTTCGCCTTCCTGGCGAGCTCCGGGCTCGCCACCACGAAGTACTCGTCCTCGAGGAACACCTCGCAGTGGTGCGGTGGCCACGGGCCCATGCCGAAGCGGATGGCGACGTCGACCTCGTCGTCGCGGAAGTTGGCGAGCATCGTGCTCGCGATGACGTTCACCTCGATCTTCGGGTGCGCGTCCATGAAGCGGATGAGGCGCGGCATCAGCCAGCGCGAGGCAAACGAGGGCAGCACGCTCACCGTGAGGCGGTCGTCGCGGCGCGAGCGCAGCTGCTCCGCGGCCTGGGCGATCTCGTCCAGGGCCCCGCGCACGCGCTCGGCGAAGGCGCGGCCGGCGGGCGTGAGCGCGACGCGCTTGCCGTGGCGCGCGAAGAGCGGCGCGCCGACGTAGTCCTCCAGCGCGCGCACCTGGTGGCTCACCGCCCCGTGGGTGAGCGCGAGCTCTTCGGCAGCGCGGCTGAAGCTCTCCAGGCGGGCGGCGGCCTCGAACGGGCGCAGCGTGGACAGGGGTGGGAGGCGGCGGGCCATATGTGAATTTGGTTAGCAAGGACAGGAAAAGATATCGTTTAGAGATCGCCCGCGCAAGTAGCAATATGGCTCACATCCAAACGCAATACCGGAGGTGAACATGGACTCCCCCTTCTACGGCGACCCCGAAATGGCGCGGCGCGCACGCGGCCCGGTCGCGATCTGGATCCTGGCGGCGGTGATCGGCGTGGTGCTGGGCTCGATCTCCCTGCTGGCGGCCTTCTCCCACGACACGCGGGATTTCGCCCACCGCCACTCGACGGTCCTCGAAAGCCGCGCGCTGTGAGGCCCGCCCTTCGCATCGAGGCCACACCCTACCGCGCGGCCCTCGCGGCCGGCGAGCTCCTCCGGCTGGAGGGGTCGCGCGGGCGGGAGGTGACGGTCGAATCGGGACACGTCTGGATTACCGAGGAGGCGCAGCCGTGCGACGTATGGCTGGGCCCGGGCCAGCGCGTGCGCCTCGTGGGCGACGGCCTCGCGGTGCTGGAGGCGAAGGGAGAAGCGCGGCTGCGTATCGACTAGCGCGGGCGTCATAATGGCGGCCTCCCGCACGGAAGGTCCGCCCCATGAGCCGCTCCCCGCTTTTCATCGGCCGCATCGTCGTGCTGGCGCTGGCCGTGCTGGCGCTCGCGATGATGCTCTCCTCGGGGCCCGCCACGCGCGCCGAGATCTGGTCGTGGCAGACCGGCATCGCGATGCTGCGCTGGGCCACCTACATCGGCCTCGCCGCCGGCGTGGGCGCGCTGATCCTGCTGGTGACGCTGGCCGTGCCGGCCTTCCGCATGCACGCCTGGGTGCCGATCGCGGCGCTCGCCATCGCCGCAGTCGCGGTCACCCCGCCCCTGATGCTGCTGTCCACCGCCAAGTCCGTGCCCCGCATCCACGACATCAGCACCGACCTCGCCGATCCGCCCGCGTTCGTGGCGCTTGCGGAGGCGCGCAAGGCTTCGCCCAATGGCGTGGCGCACGGGGGCGCGCTGGTGGCCGAGGAGCAGCGCAAGGGCTATCCCGACATCAAGCCGCTGGTGCTCAAGACGCCGCCCCCGGAAACCGTGCAGAAGGCGATCGACGCGGCGCGCGCCATGGGTTGGTACGTCGCCGCGACCGATGCGGCGGGCGGGCGCCTCGAGGCGACCGACACCACGTTCTTCTTCGGCTTCAAGGACGACATCGTCGTGCGCGTCCGGCCCGAAGGCACGGGCAGCCGCGTGGACGTGCGCAGCGTCTCGCGGGTGGGGCTGTCGGATCTCGGGGCGAATGCCGCCCGCATCCGCAAGTTCCTCGACAAGCTCGGCTAAAATCACGGGTCCATTCCCGTCGGACTCCCCCCAATGGCATCGAACGACCGCGACGTGGTCGCCACGCTGGCGAGCGTCACCACGGCGACCCTCACCACGCTGCTGCTGAAGAAGGGCCTGCGCAATGTCTGGATGCGCGGCACGCGCCCGCTCAATCCGGGCCAGCCGCGCCTCGTGGGCCGCGCCTTCACCCTGCGGTTCGTGCCGGCGCGCGAGGACCTCGCCACGCCCGAGTCGTGGTCGAAGCCCATCTCCACCCGCGCGGCGATCGAGGCGATGCCGGCGGGCTGCATCTGCGTGGCGGACGCGCGCGGCGTGACCGATGCGGGGATCTTCGGCGACATCCTCTGCGCGCGCATGCAGAAGCGCGGCGTGGCCGCGCTCGTCACCGACGGCGTCGTGCGCGACCTGGCCGGTGTGCGCGCAACGAGACTCCCGGTGTGGTGCCAGGGTGCGGCGGCACCGCCCTCGGTGGCGGGGCTCACGTTCGTGAACTGGAACGAGCCCATCGGCTGCGGCGGCGTGGCGGTGTTCCCGGACGACTGGGTGGTGGTGGACGACGACGGCGCGGTGCTCATCCCCGCGGCGCTGATCGAAGACATCTGCGCGGCCGCGCCCGAGCAGGAGCGCCTCGAGGGCTGGATCATGTCGGAGGTGGAGAAGGGCGCTTCGCTTCCAGGGCTCTATCCGCCCAACGCCGAGAACAAGGCGCGCTACGAGGCGACGAAGAAGAAATGAAGCCGCACATCGACGCGAAGGGCGTGTACGTGATCGTGCCCACGCCCTTCCATCCCGACGGCCGCATCGACGAGTCCTCGATCGACCGCATGACGGACTTCTTCGTGAAGGCCGGCGTGGACGGCATGACGGTGCTGGGCCAGCTGGGCGAGGCGCCCAAGATGGCGCACGCCGAATCGGTCGGCATCGTGCAGCGCGTGATCCAGCGTGCGGGCAAGCTCCCGATCGTGGTCGGCGTCTCGGCCCCCGGGTTTGCGGCGATGCGCGCGCTGACACAGGACGTGATGGCGCTGGGCGCCGCGGGCGTCATGATCGCCCCGCCCAACACGCTGCGTACCGACGACTCGATCGTGCAGTACTACAAGCAGGCCTCGGAGGCGATCGGCGCGGACGTGCCCTTCGTGATCCAGGACTATCCGCTCACCTTCTCGGTCCAGATGGCGCCCGGCGTGATCCGGCGCATCCACACCGAGAGCCCCGCGAGCTGGTTCCTCAAGCACGAGGACTGGCCGGGCCTGGACAAGATCTCGCAGCTGCGCGCGTGGGAGAAGGACGGGTCGCTGCGGCGCCTGCCGATCCTCACGGGCAACAACGCGCTCTTCCTCGACTTCGAGATGGAGCGTGGCGCCGACGGCGCGAACACCGGGTACTGCTTCCCCGACATGCTCGTGGACGTGGTGCGCCTCTCGAAGGCCGGCAAGCGCGACGAGGCGCACGACCTCTTCGACGCGCACCTGCCGCTCATCCGCTACGAGCAGCAGCCGGGGCCGGGGCTCGCCGTGCGCAAGTACGTGATGATGCGGCGCGGGATCATCGGCTCCGACGCGCTGCGCAAGCCGGGCGCGGCGCTTTCCCCCGTCGCGCGCGCCGAGGTCGATTACCTGCTCTCGCGGGTCGCAAGGGTCGACGCGCGCGCCCGGGTATGAGCGGAAAGGCGGGCATGACCTCAGCCGACCGGCGGGTGCTCAAGGGCATCGCGGTGCTGCTGCTGGGCATGGTCTTGCTGCTCCACGGCTGCAGCCGTTTCCTTCTCGGGGGCGGGCCCGTGCTTGGCGCGGAAGTCGCCGAAGGCACGGTCGTGGAGGTTCGCACCGAGACGTGGAATCGCGGGCGTGGGGATTTCCAGGTGAAGCACGTGTACGTCGAGTATCCCATTGGCGACCGGCGGGTCCGCGTGCGCGACCAGCTCGGTGCAACCGGTGACGATCCCAAGATGGGCGACCGCGTGCCGGTCTATTTCGATCCGCGAGCTCCCGAAACGGCAATGGTCGGGGGCAATGAGCGGATGACCGGGATGCAGTACCTGGCCGAGTGGCTCGCCGGAATCGCCATGGCCGTCGGTGCCGTGGTCCTGATCATCCGGGCCGGTCGCCTCAAGAAGAGGGAAGCCAGGGCAATCGAGGCAAACGCAAAGGAAGGCACGGAAGCGACATGAGCAATCCCCTGATTCCCAAATGGACCGGCCCGTACGGCGGCGTTCCCCCGTTCGACCGCGTGAAGGTCGAGCACTTCAAGCCCGCGCTCGAGGCGGCGATGGCCGAGCACCTCGCCGAGGTCGAGCGCATCGCCGCCGATCCCGCGGCGCCCAACTTCGAGAACACCTTCGCCGCGCTGGAGCGCGCGGGACGCACGCTCGATCGCGTGATGGCGGTGTATTACGTCTTCGCGAGCACCGTGCGCACCCCGGACTTCCAGGATGTCGAGCGCGAGATGGAACCGAAGCTGGCCGCGCACCGCGACAAGGTCGTGCAGAACGCGCGCCTCTTCAAGCGCATCGCCGCGGTCTACGAGGGCCCCGAGCGCGCGAGGCTCGATGCCGAGCAGCAGCGCCTGGCCTGGGACAAGCACACCGACTTCGTCCGCACGGGCGCCCGTCTGGACGATGGCTCGAAGAAGAAGCTGGGCGACATCAACCAGCGCCTGGCGTCGCTCTACACGCAGTTCAGCCAGAACGTGCTCGCCGACGAGGGACGCTACGTCCTGGTGGACGCCGAGGGCGACCTCGAGGGCCTGCCCGAAGCCCAGCGCGCGACCGCCGCGGCCGAGGCCGCGAGCCGCGGCCACGAGGGAAAGTGGGCGATCCTCAACACACGCTCTTCGGTGGAGCCCTTCCTCACGCTCGCGGCCAACCGGAAGCTGCGCGAGAAGGTGTGGCGCGAGTTCACCCGCCGCGGCGACAATGGCGACGCGCACGACAACAAGGGCGTGATCGCCGAGATCGTGCGCCTGCGCCACGAGCGCGCGAAGCTATTGGGCTACTCCACGCACGCCCACTGGCGCCTGGAGAAGAGCATGGCGCGCACGCCCGAGCGGGCGCTCGAGCTCATGCAGGCGCTGTGGAAGCCGGCGCTCGCGCGCGCGCAGGAAGAGATCGCCGACATGCAGGCGCTCGCGGACAAGGTGGGCGACAGGATCGCGATCGAGCCCTGGGACTATCGCTACTACGCCGAGAAGGTGCGCAAGGCGCGCTTCGACGTGGACGACGACGAGGTCGCGCCCTACCTGCAGCTCGACCAGCTGCGCGAGGGCATGTTCTGGGTCGCCGGAGAGCTGCTGGGCCTCAAGTTCGCGGAAGTGCAGGGCGTCCCGGTGGTGAACCCGGACATCCGCGTGTGGGACGTGCGCCGCGGCGACAAGCACGTGGGCCTGTTCTACTTCGACCCGTACGCGCGCCCGCACAAGGAATCGGGCGCGTGGATGAACGCCTACCGCAGCCAGGAGCGCTTCGACGGCGAGGTCGCCACCATCGTCTCGAACAACTGCAACTACATGAAGCCCGCGCCCGGCAAGCCCGTGCTGGTGAGCTGGGACGACGCGGTGACCCTGTTCCACGAGTTCGGCCACGGCCTGCACGGCCTCGCTTCCAGCGTGCGCTACCCGTCGCTCTCGGGCACCAACGTCGATCGCGACTACGTGGAGTTCCCGTCGCAGCTGCTGGAGAGCTGGCTGCCGACCCGCGAGGTGCTCGAGCGTTTCGCGCGCCATTGCAGGACCGGCGAGCCGATGCCCGAGGCGCTGGTGAAGAAGATCGAGGCGGCCTCCAAGTTCAACAAGGGCTTCGACAACGTGGAGTACCTGTCGAGCGCGCTGGTGGACATGCGCCTGCACCTGGAGCCGGGGAAGGCGCGCGACATCGCCGCGTTCGAGCGCGAGGCGCTCGAAGCGATCGGCATGCCGCGCCAGATCGTGATGCGCCACCGCCTGCCGCACTTCGGCCACCTCTTCAGCGGCGATTCCTATTCCGCCGGCTACTACAGCTACCTGTGGGCGGACACGCTCTCGGCCGATGCTTTCGAGGCGTTCACCGAGGCGGGCGGAGCCTACGACAAAAAGGTGGCATCGCGCCTGCTGGAGAACGTCTTCGCCGCCGGCAACACGCGCGATCCGGAGGAGGGCTACCGCGCCTTCCGCGGCCGCGACGCCGGCATCGAGGCGCTGATGAGGAAGCGCGGGTTCGCTCCGGGCGAGCGCGCATGAGCCGCCGCCTGATCTCCTCGGGCTCCACCTTCGAGAAGGAGATCGGCTACTCGCGCGCCGTGGTGGAGGGCGACTGGATCTTCGTGTCGGGCACCACGGGCTTCGACTATTCCACGATGACGCTCGCCGATGGCGTGGTCGCGCAGGCCGAGCAGTGCCTGCGAAACATCGAGGCAGCGCTCGCGCAGGCCGGCGCGACGCTGGGCAACGTGGTGCGCGTGCACTACATCCTGCCCGACCCGGACGAGTTCCCGCCCTGCTGGCCGGTGCTGCGCAAGTACTTCGGCGAGGTGCGGCCGGCGGCCACGATGTTCTCCGCGAAGCTGCTCGATCCGCGCATCCGCATCGAGATCGAGGTCACGGCGCGCATGCCCGCCGACCTGGGCGCGGGAGGCTGACGGCATGGGCTACGAGCTCGCGCAGATGAACGTGGCGCTCCCGGTCGCCGCGCTCGATTCGCCGGTGATGGCCGAGTTCATGGGCAGCCTCGACCGCGTCAACGCGCTGGCCGAGGCCTCGCCGGGTTTCGTGTGGCGGCTGCAGGACGACGGCGGCAACGCGACGTCGTTGCGCCCCATGGGCCCCGATGCGCTGGTCAACATGTCCGTCTGGCGGGACGTCGCGGCGCTGAGCGACTACGTCCACAAGTCCGGCCACGTCGAGTACCTCAAGCGGCGCAAGGAGTGGTTCCGGCGCGTCGCCGAGGCTTACGTGGTGCTCTGGTGGGTCCCGGCCGGGCATCGGCCCACGATGGAAGAGGGCATCGAGCGGCTGATGTGGCTGCGCGCCCACGGGCCCACGCCGAAGGCCTTCAACTTCCGGCAGCTCTATCCCGCGCCCGCCGGCGTGGCCGCGTGACCTGCGTATGACCGTCCACATCGTTCGCCTCGGCACCCCGCGCCACGCGGACGAGGGCCCGCGTCTCGGGACGGTCCGCCGCCCGCCGCGCGGCGTGCCGAAGAGCGAGTTCGCGAAGCGCGACTTCTACGACGTGTGGTACCCCAACCTCGCGCCCAGCGTCGAGACGATGAAGCTCGGGCTGGGTGCCGGGACGCCGGCGCAGTGGAAGCGCTTCGAGAGGGCGTACAAGTCGGAGATGGCGGCCCCGGACGCCGCGCGCACGATCGAGGTGCTGGCGCTCCTCTCGCGCCACGCCAACTTCTCGGTCGGTTGCTACTGCGAGGACGAGTCGCGCTGCCACCGTTCGCTGCTGCGCGAGCTGCTCGCCGCAAGCGGGGCGCGAATTGCCTAGCCAGGCGAAGCTGCCGGCCGGCCGTGGCGCCGCGGAGGGGGTGCTCGCCGCGATTCGCGAGGGTTTCCGGGCGCGCGACGCGGCCAGGGTCGCGAGCGTTTATGCCGAGAACGCCGTCTGCACCATCGTCAACCGCAACAATCCGCCGTCGCGTCCCATGGTGCTGCGCGGCCGCGCCGCGCTCCTGGAAGTCCTGCGCGACACGCTCGCGCGCGAGATGACGCACGAGATCACGCACGTGACGACGGGCGAGGCCGGCTTCGCGTGGCGCCTCGAGTGCGTCTATCCCGACGGCTGCAAGGTGGTGGGTCTCTACATGTCCTCGTTGGAGGGCGGCCTCGTCGTGAGCGAGTTCAGCGTCGACTGCTGGGACGAGTAGCCCGTCTGCCCGAGGATCGCGTGGCCGCCCGCGAGCCACGCCTTCAGGATCGCGGCGGTGCGGCTCTCGACGCCGATCTTCTGGAACACGTGCTCGAGGTGCTTGGCCACCGTCCGGCTGCTCGCGCCCAGGATGAGGCCCACCTCGCGATTGGTCTTGCCCTGCGCCACCCAGCTCAGCACCTCGGCTTCGCGCGCGGTGAGCCCGAGCGCGGCGAGGCTCGCGGGCGGGGCGCTGAGCGCGAATTCCTCCAGCCGCATCAGGTGCAGGTCCTTGCCGTGGTCGACGAGAAGCGTCGCGACCAGGCACCGGTCGGCGCTCGAGCGCACCAACGGATCGCGGCGCACCTCGCGCAACCGGCGCCCCTTGCCCTCGCCCTTCAGCCGGTCGAGCGCCCAGTCGAAAAGCGCGGCGGGCAGGGCGACCGGGCCCATCGCGAGGCGCGCGCCGAAATACTGCTGCAGCCAGGTCCGCGCGGGCTCGGTGCAGAGGACGACCTCACCCGAGGTCCTGATGATGATCACGCCCGAAAGCGGATTGTGGTCGGGAAGCACCGGTCCCGGCCCCTTGCGGCTCGCAGCCATGGCCCGGAATGTACGCCGACATGCGTATTTCGTCCCGAGGGGATCCGTCCCATCATCGCGCCACCTCGACAACCGGGAGCTCCCATGAAACGCATTCTCGCCATCGCCGCCTGCGCCCTCTCGACCGCCTGCCTGGCCGATCCCCATTCGATGACCTCGCCCGACCAGCTCAGCTGGGCCGACGTGCCCTCGATGCCCACCGGGGCGCGGATCGCCGTGATCCAGGGCCCGATGAGCGCGCCGGCCCCGTTCACGATCCGGCTCAAGTTCCCGGCCAACTACCGCATCCCCGCGCACTGGCATCCCGCGGTCGAGCACGTGACGGTGCTCTCCGGCACGTTCTACATGGGGACCGGCGACGTGCTGGAGGCGGGACAGGCGATGGCGCTGGTTCCGGGAAGCGTGGCGATCATGCAGCCCGGGACACGTCACTACGCCCTCACCCGCGGCGAGGAAGTGACGGTCCAGGTGCACGGTGTCGGCCCCTGGGGGCTCACCTACGTGAATCCCGCCGACGACCCGCGCAAGAAGTGACGGTGGGCCGCCTCAGGCGGTGGCCAGGCGCGCGCGCACGAGACCCGCGAGGTGCTCGACGCGTTCATCGCGAATGCCGTGCTCGCGCAGGGTCTCGGTCGTCTTGAAGAGGTAGTCGTGCGCCGGGCCGTAGCGGCCGCGGGCGCTGGCGATGGCCTCGACCATGACTTCCACCGGGATGCGACCGGCGTAGCCCGAGCATTGCCGGTTCACGGTGAAGACGAGCGCCGGGATGACCTCGTCGCCCACCACGCAGTTGAGCCACTTCGGCCGGTACGAGCCGAAGGTCATCTCGCGCTTCCAGATGCGCGCCATCTCCTCCTGCACGCGATCGGGATGGATGCGGTAGACGAGGCCGCGGCAGCTGCCGCCGCATTCGAGCGTGAGCACGAGGCCCGGGTTCTCGGGCGTGCCGCGGTTGATGCGCGACCAGATGCGGAACGCCCGGTGGTAGCCGCGCACCGTGGCCACGTGGCGCGCGTCCCAGGTGAACTCGGGATTCCACATGAGCGAGCCGTAGGCAAAGATCCAGAACGGCGCGCCCGGCTTCCACGGCTCGAGCGCGTTGCGCAGCGACGCCAGCAGCTCCGTGGGCGACAGGGGCTTGGCCGAAGCCGCCGGAGGCGCGAACGCCTCGAGGCGGGTCACGGCGCGAGCCTCACGATCTCCCACGCGTTGGCGAGGCGCGAGTACGCGATGCGATCGTGCAGCCGGCTCATGCGCCCCTGCCAGAACTCGATGTGCTCGGGCCTCACGCGGTAGCCGCCCCAGTTGGCCGGGCGTGCGGGCGTCGTGCCATGTTCCACGGCGAGCGCGCTCCAGCGTTGCTCGAGCCACTCCCGGCTCTCGATCGGCGAGCTCTGCGGGCTGGCCCACGCGCCCACGCGCGAGCCGAGCGGCCGCGTGTTGAAGTATTCATCGGACTCGGCCTCCGACACCTTCTCCACGTCGCCCTCGATGCGCACCTGCCGCTCGAGCTCCTTCCACATGAACGTCAGCGCCGCGAAGGGATGGGCGGCCAGGTCGCGGCCCTTGCGGCTCTCGTAGTTGGTGTAGAAGACGAAGCCGCTCGCGTCCACGCCTTTCAGCAGCACGATGCGCCCGGCCGGGCGCCCGTCCTTGCCCACCGTCGAAAGCGACATCGCGGTCGGCTCGGGCACCTGGGCGTGGATCGCCTCGACCATCCAGACGCCGAACTGCCTCAGGGGGTCGCGATCGACCTGCGACTCGTCGAGCGTCTTGAGCGCGTACTCGTTGCGGATGGAGGCGAGGTCGGGCAGGGTCATGAGCGGGCGGCGATCGGCTCGCCTTGGGCCTGGATGAACACAGTATTCCATGCGAGGCGCCCGGACGGGTCCCAGTGCAGGCGCGCGTCGAGGCCGGGGATGTACCACGCGTCCTTGCCGACGGGAAACGCCGTGTAGCCGACGCCGGAGGGAAGGGTGACGCGCAGGCGCGCGCCGCCGCCGGGCGCGATCGCCACCTCGCCCACGCCATCGACTCTCCAGCGCGAGGCGCCAGCCGGAGCCGGCACGGTGGCAGGAGCCTGCAGCGCGGGCACGGGTCCCCCCTCGAGGACAGCGACCAGGCCACGCGTGACTCCTGCCTCGAGCCACGACGGCAGGAGCTGGTTCACGACGAAGCCGAACGAGCGGCCACGACCCGCATCCCAGTAGGCGACCGCATAGAACCCCTGGTGATGGCCGGTGTAGTAGTGCCGTGAGGCTGCCGTGTCGGAATACCAGCTGGAGAGGCTCAAGCCCGTGCTGCGGCCGTCGTCGAGGCGGGCGCGCCGCTTCGCCTCGCCGCGGGCGGCCGCGACTGCCGGGTCGCCGCGCGCGAATGCGGCGGCCCAGCGCTGCAGGTCGGCAGCGGACACGTACACGTTGCCGCCGCCGTGGAAGGCCTCGCCCTCGATCGCGTCGTAGGCCTCGAGCCCGGCCGGGCGGCGCCGGTAGCCGCGCGTACGGGGTTGCGCGAAATCGGCGAGGTTCGCCGGGCGCACGAAGGCATCGCGCATGCCGAGGGGCGCGAAGAACTCGCGCTCGAGGTATTTCGCATACGGGACGCCGGCAACGGCCTCGATCACGAGGGCGGCGGTGTCGTAGGCCGCGTTGTCGTAGTTGAATGCGGAGCCGGGTGCGAAGGCCGGTGCGAGCTGCCCGCTCGCCACCGCCTCGAGTTGCATCGCATTCGAGCGCAGCTTGCCAACGCCAAAGCGGCGGTCGAACGCGTCATAGTCCGGCAGCCCCGCGGCGTGCGCGATGAGGTGACGAACGCGCGTGGCGGCATGCGGGTAGGCCGTGACGTACTTGCTGACCGGCGCTTCGAGGTCCAGCCGCCCCTGCGCCGCGAGCTGCAGCACCGCGGCGGCCGTCATCGTCTTGGCGATCGAGCCGCCGTCGCTCGGCGTGCGCGGCGTGAATGCGATCGCGCGCTCGACGTCCGCATGCCCATGAGCTCCCTCGCACGGCGCGTCGCCGCCCAGGTCGATCACGAAGGCGCCCTGCACCAGGCCGCGCGCGGCGAGGTCGGCGAAGAACGACTTCGCGGCCTCGCAGCGGTCGTCGGCGGTGGCCAGGGTGGTGCAGGCGAACGCGAGCAGCGCGACGCCGGCGCGACGCATCATTCCGCCGCGGCCCCCGCGTAGTTGGAGACCTCGACCAGGTTGCCGTCGGGGTCGCGGAAGTAGACCGAAACGATCGGGCCCATGGCACCGGTCTTGTCCACCGGTCCCTGGATGATCGTTACGCCCTGCGACTTGAGGCTCTCGATCACGTCGGCGAGCGGGGTCTCGGTGATGAGGCAGAAGTCCATCGTGCCGGGGGCGGGCTTCAACGCCTTGGGCTCGAACTCGCGCCCGGCCTGGTGGAGGTTAAACTTCTGGCGCCCGAACGCGAGGCCGCGGCGGCCGCCGGCGAAGGTCACCGCCTCCATGCCGAGCACGCGCGAGTAGAAGTCGATGGTGCGTTCGACGTCGAAGACGGTGAGGACGACGTGGTCGATGCGGTCGATCTTGAGCATGCGGTCAGGGTTGGGTGGCGATGTGCTGGATCCGGCCGGTCCCGTCCCAGGTGACGCGGTAGCTCGTCAGGCGATCGTGCCAGTAGGTCCAGACGGGCGCCTCGAGGACCGGGGTGCGATGGGTCGCCGGATATCCGGCCGTGACCAGCGCCTGCTCGCGCGTCATGCCCGGCGCGAGGCGCCCCAGCCGGACGGCCTCGCGGACGGGATCGGGCCAGGCCGCGACCTTCGAGCGCGGATCCTCCCTCACCACCAGCTTGGCGACGAACTGGTCGAGCGGCTCCTGCGCGCGGCCGTAGTCGTGGCCGATGCGGAAGGTCTTGCCGTCGATCTCGACGTAGGCGCGGTTGGACCCGTAGCCCACCACCTTGATCGGCGTGCCCGCCGGGATGATGGGGAAGTCGCCCCAGTTGCCGTCGCTGATCCAGTCGTCGATGTAATGCAGGTTGCAGCAGGTGTAGCCCTCGGGCATGGGCCCGAAGCCCACGGGGGAAACCTGGGTGACGGCACACCCGGCGAGGAGGGAGAAGCTGGCGACCAAAAGATGTTTCAAAGGGCCCTCCCGGAATAAATGGGGTCAGACTCCAATTAAGATAATCCTCGAGTTATCGGTACGCGAAACTCCGGAGTCATCTTAATTGGAGTCCGACCCCCATGCACGCCGATCCTGCCCTGATCCGCTCCGCCAAGGCCCACGTTTCACCCGAAGAATGGGCCATGCGCACCGACCTCGCCGCGGCCTATCGCGCGGTTGCGTTCTACGGTTGGGACGACCTGGTGTTCACCCACATCTCGGCGCGCGTGCCGGGCCCCGATCACCACTTCCTCATCAACCCGTACGGGATGATGTTCGAGGAGATCACCGCTTCCAGCCTCGTCAAGGTGAACCTGGCGGGCGAGAAGGTGATGGAGTCGCCCTTCGAGATCAACCCCGCGGGCTTCACCATCCACAGCGCCGTGCACGAGGCGCGCGCGGATGCGATGTGCGTGATTCACCTGCACACGATCGAGGGGGTGGCGGTGTCGTGCCAGAAGGAAGGGCTGCTGCCGATCTCGCAGCAATCCCTCTTCCCGCTCTCCAACCTCGCGTACCACGACTACGAGGGCGTGGCGCTCAACCCCGAGGAGAAGGTGCGCCTCGTCGGCGACCTCGGCGATCGGTACAACCTGATCCTGCGCAACCACGGCCTGTTGACGTGCGGGGCCACCGTGGCCGACGCCTTCCTCTACATGTACATCCTGCAGAAGGCGTGCGAGGTGCAGATCCGCGCCCAGGCCGGCGGCGGCGAGCTGATTCCGGTGCCCAGGCCGATCGTCGAGGGCATCCAGAAAGCCGCGAAGGTCGTGCTGCGCCAGTCGGGCGGCAACATCGCGTGGCCCGGGATCCTGAGGAAGCTCGACCGGATGGACCCCAGCTGGCGCAACTAGCTTGCCGGCTTGTCCTTCACGCCGTTGGTCCGCTCGACCTTGCCGTCGCCGCCAAAGTAGACCTCGAAGCGACCCGCGCGCGACTGCCAGTGCTGCCAGGGCGTCGCATCGAGCGTGGCCGTCTTGTGCGTCGGCGGATAGCCCACCGAGACGAGCACCTGCTCGCGCGTCATGCCGTTGACCACGATGCCCTTGGCCACGGCGCTGCGCACCGGTTCGGGCCAGCCGCCGATCTTCCCGCGCGGGCTCGCCTTCACCACGATCTTCGACACGAACTGCTCGACCGACTCCTGCTTGCGCCCGTACTCGTGGGCAATGACGTAGGGCTGCCCGTCGATCTCGACGTTCGCCTCGTTGTTGCCGTACGCGAGCACGCGGATCGGGGCGCCGGCGGGAATCATGGCCGCGTGCGTCCAGTTGGCGTCACTGATCCGGCCCTTGTCGTGGTGCAGGTTGCAGCAGGTGAAGCCCGAAGGCAGTCCCTGCGCGGCGGCAGCCTGGGCAAGGCAGGTGGCGATCACGGCCAGCTTCTTGTTCATTGTTCTCTCCCTTATTGTTCCAGGGCGAATACTACTTCGAACGGCCTCAACTCATGTTCGGCGGCCAGAGCCCGTGCATGACGGCCGGAATCCACACATTGCCGGAACGCGCGTAGATGGTGCCGAAGAGCAGGCCGATTCCGAATATGGCGGCCAGGCCGCCCCAGCGCACACCGGTGGGTCCGCCGAGGTAGTCGAAGTGCAGCGGCCCGAACGTGAAGACCAGGTTTGCGACAAGGAGCCCGGCGACCGCGCCGAAGCGCCGGGTGAGCTCGGTCTGCAGCCAGCCGCGATAGATGAGCTCCTGCCCGATTCCCCAAACGAGTCCGCCGACGACGGAAAGCAGGACAAACCCCGCCAGCCCATGCCGATCATGCAATGCGACGAGATGATCGCGGAACAGCACCGCAAAGCCCAGTGCGGCGACCGGGACGACCTGGGCGAAGTAGAGCCGCTCGCGCCGCGTCCAGCTGCCAGGCCCACGCGGGCCGACAGCCGCCATCGGTAGTCGCACGAACCACCGATGCACGAGAAAGAACGCCGCAAGCCATGCAACGACGAACCCCAGGTTTGCGCCAGGGGACCCGCGCACGCCCGTCGCGTCGAAAGCGAAGCGCAGCAGGAATGGCAGGCCGATGCCGACGAGGATGAACGCCACCAGGACGCGAAGGCCGGCGCCGTCATCGTAGGCGGGCGCCAGGGGCTTCTCGAAGCGCAGCGCGTGCGCGTTGAGCGAGTCAGTGACGAGAGACGGCATGGTCAAAGTCGCCGAAGTGCTCTCTCGATGAAGGGGCCCTTCTCTTCGGTGTAGCGCTCACGATCGTTGCGATGGGCGGCGGCCAGGCGGTATTTCAGCGCGGCGTAGTCCCTTGCCACTGACGCATCCGAGGCGAGCAGGTCCCGGAAGGCGAGGCGTTCGACCCAGAGGCGACTGTCCAGCGGAACCAGGTGCAGGTGGTGTGTGCGGTGCCCGGGATCGGGTTTGCACAGCCAGTGCTCGACTTCGGCCTTGTAGGGCGAATGGCAATAGCCGATGGCTTCGAGCGCGGCCAGGGATGCGTGCGAGGACTCCAGGTCCTTCACCGGAGCCATGATGTCGATGACCGGCTTCGCGGCCAGTCCAGGCACTGCCGTGCTTCCGACGTGCTCGATCGGGCCGACAAGCCATGGCGCGAGTACCCGGGTGAGCAATTCGCGCTCCGCCAGGAATGCCTCGGGCCAGGCCGGGTCGTACGGTTCAATCTGAACAGGCGCGTCCACCGCGGTGACCATTTCCTGGGCTCTCCAGCCCCGGATGCTCGCACGCCCCATCTGTTTGCGGAATCTCGATTCCGCTGGTCGGAATCGACCGATCGTTGATAGTCTCGGAGGGGTCACGCTAGCATCCACCACCACCACCGCCGGAGTGCAAATCCGCATGTCGGGACACAACCCATGAACCTCGATCTGACCCCCCAGGAGGAAGCGTTTCGCCGCGAGGTGCGCGCGTTCGTCGACGCCAACCTGCCCGCCGCGATCCGCGACAAGGTCCTGAATGGCGTGAACCTCGAGCGCGAAGAGGTCGTCCGCTGGCACAAGATCCTGCACGCGAAGGGATGGGCGGGAATCGGATGGCCGCAGCGGTTCGGCGGCACTGGCTGGACCCCGGTGCAGCAGCACATCTTCGACGTGGAATGCGCCGATGCCGGCACGCCGCGCATCCTGCCCTTCGGCGTCAACATGGTCGGCCACGTGATCATGGCCTTCGGGAGCCCCGCGCAGCAGCAGCGCTTCCTGCCGCGGATTCTCTCCTTCGACGACTGGTGGTGCCAGGGGTATTCGGAGCCGGGCTCCGGCTCGGACCTCGCGTCGCTCAAGACCCGGGCCGAGCGCCGCGGCGACCACTACGTCGTCAACGGCCAGAAGACCTGGACCACGCTCGCCCAGCACGCCGACTGGATCTTCTGCCTGGTGCGCACCGCCTCCGAGGGGCGGCCCCAGGAGGGCATCTCGTTCCTGCTCATCGACATGAAGTCGCCCGGCGTCACGGTACGGCCGATCCGGATGCTCGATGGCGAGCCGGAGATCAACGAGGTGTGGTTCGAGGACGTGAAGGTCCCGGTCGACAACCGCGTCGGCGAGGAGAACAAGGGCTGGACCTACGCCAAGTACCTGCTGGGGCACGAGCGCACGGGAATCGCCGAGGTCGGGCGCAACAAGCGGGAGCTGGAGCGCCTGAAGCACGTCGCGCGCACCCAGCGCTCGTGCGGCAAGCCCCTCATCGAGGACGCGCGCTTCCGCGACCGCATCGCCGAGCTGGAGATCGACGTCATGGCCCTCGAGCTCACGGTGCTGCGCGTGCTCTCGGCGCCGGCGGGCGACAGGAAGCCGCGCCCCGAGTCGTCGTTCCTCAAGATCCGCGGCTCGCAGATCCGCCAGGACATCTCCGAGCTGATGATGCTCGCGGTGGGCCACGACGGGCTCGCCGACCTGCCGGACCGCCGGCCGGCCGCGCACTACCTCAACGACCGCAAGACCAGCATCTACGGTGGATCGAACGAGATCCAGAAGAACATCGTGGCGCAAATGATCCTGGGACTCTGACCATGGACTTCGAGCTGAAGCCGGAACAGGAGCAGCTGCGCGACATGCTGCAGCGCTACGTGCGCAAGGACTACACGTTCGAGGCACGCCGGAAGATCGTCGCCTCCGACGAGGGGTTCTCGCGGGACGCCTGGAAGACCTTCGCCGAGCTGGGCCTCCTGGGCATCGGCATTCCCGAAGAGCACGGCGGCATCGGCGGCGATGCGGTCGACACGCTGGTGGTGATGGAGGCGCTGGGAACGGGGCTCGTGGTCGAGCCGTACCTCGCCACGGTGGTGCTGGGCGCGGGCCTGGTGCGTGATGCCGGAAGCGCTGCGCAGAAGGCGGAGATCCTGCCGGCGGTCGCCGGCGGCGAGATGCTGCTGGCGCTCGCGCACTACGAGCCGGGCGGACGTTACGAGCTCGACCGCGTTTCGGCCACGGCGCGCCGTACGGCCAGCGGCTTCGTGCTGAACGGCGCCAAGACCGCCGTGCTGAACGGTGCCGCGGCGGACCGGCTGATCGTCTCGGCGGGGCAGTCGCTCTTCATTGTCGACGCCAAGGCTCCGGGGCTGGCGCGCCGCAAGCACGTGAATCGCGACGGACAGGCCGCCGCCGAGGTCACGCTCACCGACGTGGCGGTCGAGCGCCGGGCGCTCCTGGGCGAGGAGGGCGCGGCGGCTGCGATCCTCGAGCGCGGCATCGACCGGGCGATCGCCGCCCTGTGCGCGGAGGCCGTCGGCTGCATGGACGCGCTCAACGCCCAGACGCTCGAGTACCTCAAGACCCGCAAGCAGTTCGGCGTCGCGATCGGTACCTTCCAGGTCCTGAAGCACCGCATGGCCGACATGTTCATCGCCGCCGCCGAGGCGCGCTCGATGGCGTGCCTCGCCGCCATCCGCGCGGACACAGCCGATGCCGCGGTGCGCCGCCGGGCGATCGCCGCCGCCAAGGCGCTGATCGGCAAGTCCGCGCGCCTCGTGGGCCAGCAGGCGGTGCAGCTGCACGGCGGCATGGGCGTGGTGGACGAGCTGATCGTGAGCCATTACTTCAAGCGCCTCACCGCCATCAACGCCACCTTCGGCGACGCCGCCCACCACCTCGCGCGCTTCAGCGACACGATGGAGGCGGAGGGGAAGGAGCAGCGGCAGGCGCCGGTGAGAGTGGCGCGGTGAGCCGCCGATGAACGAGGGACGCGAGCGCCGCGACCTCTTCGACGTGTCCGGCCGCGTCGCCCTCGTGACCGGCGCCTCGCGTGGCATCGGCGAGGCCGCGGCCCGCACGCTCGCCGCCTACGGCGCGAAGGTGATCGTCGCCAGCCGCAAGGCCGATGCCTGCGAGGCCGTCGCCGCCTCCATTCGCGCCGCCGGCGGCGAGGCCGAGGCGATCGCCTGCCACATCGGCGAGATGGCGCAGGTCCAGGCGATCTTCGAGGCGATCGACCAGCGCCACGGCCGGCTGGACATCCTGGTCAACAACGCCGCGACCAATCCGTACCACGGGCCGATCGTTGACACCGACCTCGCGGCGTTCCAGAAGACCGTCGACGTGAACATCCGCGGCTACTTCTTCATGTCGGCGCTGGGCTCGAAGCTCATGGCGCGGGGCGGCGGCGGCAGCATCGTGAACGTGGCCTCGATCAACGGCGTGGTCCCGGGGCACCTGAACGGCATCTACTCGATCACCAAGGCGGCGGTGATCTCGATGACCAAGGCGTTCGCGAAAGAGTGCGGGCCGGCAGGCGTGCGGGTGAATGCGCTCCTCCCGGGCGCGACCGACACGAAATTCGCCGCGGCGTTGATCCACAGCCCCGACCCCGAGGTGCAGGCACGGCTGAAGAAGATCCCGCTGCAACGCGTGGCGCGGCCCGACGAGATGTCGGCGGCGATCCTGTACTTCGCCTCCGACGCGTCGAGCTTCGCCACCGGCTCGACGCTGCTGGTGGACGGAGGGTTCCTGGTGGGGTGATGAAGCTGGCCGCACAACATCCGTGGTTGAAGAACTATCCGGACGGCGTGCGCTGGGACGCTCCGCTCCCCACCCTGCCGATCCCGCAGGTGCTCGACGAGGCCGCCGGGCAATGGGCGAACAACGCCGCGCTGGAGTTCATGGGGCGCCGCTACACGTATGCGGAGTTCCGGGCGCTGGCAGAGCGCGCCGCGGCGGGCCTCCAGCGCCTGGGCGTCGGGCCCGGCGTGAAGGTGGGCCTCTACCTGCCCAACACGCCGCACTACCCGATCGCCTTCTTCGGCGTGCTCAAGGCCGGCGGGGTCGTCGTCAACTATTCGCCGCTCGACACCGTGAAGGCGCTGGAGCTCAAGATCGAGGACAGCGAGACCGACGTCATGCTCACCCTCGACCTCCCGCAGCTGCTGCCGCAGATGCAGGCCATGATGGGCAAGACCCGGCTGAAGCACCTGGTCGTGGGGCAGGTCGCAGAGCCGGTGCCCTTCCCCTCGCTGCTCGACAACGACGGCCGCTTCGCCCGTCACCCGCCCGGCGAGCTCACCGAGGAAGTGGCGGTGATCCAGTACACCGGGGGCACGACCGGCACGCCCAAGGGCGCGATGCTCACGCACGCGAACGTCACCGCGGCGAGCCACCAGTTGCTGGAGGCCAAGCGGTCGATGTTCCGCCCGGGCGAGGACCGCATCCTCGTGGTGCTCCCGCTCTTCCACATCTACGGGCTCTCCGCCGTCATGGTGCTGGGAATGCGCGTGGGCGCGGAGCTCGTCCTGCACGCGCGCTTCGACCCCGAGGCGGTGGTGAGGGACATCGCGGCCAAGCGGATCTCGGGCTTTCCGGGCGTGCCGACCATGTTCGCCGCGCTGCTGGCACTCCCGGGGCTCGGGAAGCTCGACCTCACGTCGCTGCGGTTCTGCTCGTCGGGCGGGGCGCCGCTGCCGGTCGAGCTGGCGAACGCGTTCGAGCAGGCCACGGGCTGCGCGCTCACCGAAGGCTGGGGCATGACCGAGACCTCGCCTACGGGCACGTTCACGCCCCGCGAGGCGGCGCGCAGGCCCGCTTCGTGCGGCATGCCCGTGCCGGGCATGTCCCTGAAAGTGGTCTCGATCGACGACCCCGCCCGCGAGATGCCGCTGGGCGAGCGCGGCGAGATCTGCGTGAAGGGCCCGAATGTCATGAAGGGCTACTGGAAGAATCCCGCCGCCACCGCCGCGTCGATGACGCCCGACGGCTACTTCCGCACCGGCGACGGCGGGTACCTCGACGCCGACGGCTATGTGTACATCGTCGACCGCATCAAGGACATGATCCTTTGCGGCGGCTACAACGTGTACCCGCGCAACATCGAGGAGGCGATCTACGAGCACCCGTCGGTCTCGGAGGTGATCGTGATCGGCATCCACGACGCCTACCGCGGCCAGTCGCCCAAGGCGTTCGTGAAGCTCAAGCCCGGCGCGGAGGCGTTCACGCTGGACGAGCTCAAGACCTACCTCAGGGACCGGCTCGGCAAGCACGAGATGGTGCAGGCGCTGGAGATCCGCGCCGAGCTGCCGAAGACACCCGTGGGCAAGCTTTCGAAGAAGGAGCTGTACGCCGAGGAGGCGAAGAAGCGCCGGGAGTGATCCTTCAGCCCAGGAACACCCCGTCGCGCTCGAGGCTCGCCCTGAGCTCGAGGTAGGGAAGGTCGCGTGGCGCGATGTCGCCCTGGAGGGCGAGCGCGGCGGCCGTCCCGGCCGCCTGTCCCATGGCGAAGCAGGCGCCGCTCACGCGCGCGGCCGACTGGCCCTCGTGCGTCATCGAGGCGCAGCGGCCGGCCACGAGCAGGTTCGCCGGACCGGAGCGTGGCACCAGCATGCGGAAAGGCAACTGGTTGTAGCCGCGCGAACCCTCCGCAGGCCACTCCCAGCGCACGTCACCGGCGACATGGTTCTCGATCGGCCAGCCGTTCACCCCGATGCTGTCGTCGAAGCCGGCGCATCCGAGCACGTCTTCGCGCGTGAGCTGGTACTTGCCCGTGAGCCGGCGCGTCTCCCGGATCCCGACCTGGGCCGCCAGGTCGAGGATGTAGGCCTGCTCGAACCCCGCGACGCGCAGCCGGAGGAATCGCAGGTATTCGACCGCCTGCCGGCGCCCTTCGGTTTCCGCGGCGGAGAGCGCGCTCGCGTCGGTGCCGTCCACGGCGCTGCCGTCGGCATTGCGCAGCTGCGTCACGTTCACGCGCCACTCCCCCGCGTGCTTCTGTGGCCGCACGATCACGCTCTTGCGCGGAAAGCGGAAGTCGCCGGCGCGTTCGGCGGCGTCCATCAACTCGGGAATCGAGCGCCATGCGTCGCCCGCGCGTGCGTTGTCCACGCCGCCCACGCGGTACATGAGCGTGGGATAGAGCAGCGCGCCGTGGCCGTCGCCCTTCTCCATGGGGGCCCCGGTCCAGTGGGCGAGGTCGCCGTCCCCGGAGCAGTCGATGAAGGTGTTGGCGCGGACGGCCTGGCGTCCCGATCGCGTCTCGATCAGCAGGGAGTCGATGCCCGAGGGAAGCGCCATGGCGCCCGCGGCCACGGCGTGGAAGAGCACCTGCGCGCCGGCCTCGGCGAGCAGCCCATCGGCGGCGCACTTGTACGCCGGCACGTCGTAGGCCTGCGCGTGGATGCGCCCGAGCACAAGGTGGGGTTCGGAGAGCCCGTCGAGGGCGGCGATGCGAATGAGCAGGTCGTCGACGACGCCGCGCACGACGCGCTCCTGCTTGCCGCGCACGTTGGCATGCAGGCCGCAGAAGTTGGTGACGCCGGCGGCCGTGCCCATGCCGCCCAGGAAGCCGTAGCGCTCGATGAGCAATGTCCGGGCGCCGTGTCGCGCGGCGGAGGTCGCGGCCGCAATGCCCGCGGGCCCGCCGCCCAGCACGGCGACGTCGAACTCGCCGAAGAGCGGTGTCTTCCTTGCCGGTTCGACGATCAATCGAGCTTGATGGAGTTCTTCTCGATCACGGGTTTCCAGCGCTCGACATCCGCCTTCATCGCCGCCCGGAACTCGGCCGGAGTGTTCGCGACCACGTCCATGTACTGGGCGCGCAGCTTCTCGCGCACCTCGGGCTCGGCCAGCACCTTCGAGATCTCGTCGTACACGCGCGCGACGAGGGCATCGGGCGTGCGCGCGGGCATCACGAAGCCCATCCACGCGTCGGCGAAGACGTTCTCGATGCCGGCCTCGCGCAGCGTCGGCAGCTCGGGCAGCGCCGGCGAGCGCTTTTCGGTCGCCACGGCGATCGCCTTCAGCTTCCCGGCCTTGATGTGGCTCATGACGGCGGCGGCCGGCAGGGCGGCGACGTGCGTGTCGCCCGCGAGGAGGGCCGCGACCGCCGGCCCCGAGCCCGCGTACGGCACGTGGACCATCTGCGCGCCGGAGCGTGCGGCCAGCGCCTCCATCGCGAGGTGCGAGATGCTGCCCGCGCCCATCGAGGAGTAGTTGTACTTGCCCGGGTTGGCCTTGAGCAGGGTCACGAGCTCGGAGGCCGTGCCCACGTTGAGCGAGGGGGAGGCCACCACCACGCTCGCCTGTGTTGCCGCGATCGTGACGGGTGCCAGGTCCGCGGGGTCGTAGGGCATCTTGCGGTAGAGCAGCGTGTTCACCGCGAGCGGGCCGGCGATGGAGATGCCGATGGTCTGCCCGTCGGGCGCGGCCTTGGCGACGGCGTCGGTTCCGAGCATGCCGCCGGCTCCGGGCTTGTTGTCGACGAAGAAGGGCTTGCCGAGCTTCGCGGAGAGCCGGTCGGAGACCACGCGCGCGACGATGTCGGGGGTCGAGCCGGGACCATACGGAACCACGACACGGACCGTGCCCGTCGGCCATTCCTGCGCGAAGACCCCAGGTGCTGCGGCCGCCACTATCAGGAGCGCCACGCGTCGTTGAGCGGCGATCAGTCCGCTCCAACGACCGCCCCGCAGCCACTTGATCATCTATCGTCTCCCTGTGTACTCCGAGAACATCCCGATGGCGACGCTTCTCTTCGGCGCCGCGAATCCCGCGCGTTGCAGCGCCGCCAGCACGTCCTCCGGCGGCACGCACGCCTCTATCGTGTCCCAGTAGAACCGCATGAGATCGCGCGCCTGCTGCCGCCGCCCGAAGAACCAGGCCAGTGCCGGCACCCCGCGTGTCATGAAAAAGCGCAGCGGGCCAGCGAGCCGCGACGGCCGCGTGAGCTCCAGGATGCACGCGGTGCCGCCCGGCTTGAGCACGCGATGCATCTCGCGGAAGAGCCCTTCGAGGTCGGCGACGTGGCGCAGCGCAAAGCCCATGCTGACGAAGTCGAAGGTCGCGGTGCCGAAGGGAAGGCGCTCGCCGAAGCCGCGCACCAGCGGCACTTTCAGGCTCGCGGCCTGTCCGAGCATGCCTGCGCTCGGATCGAGGCCCACCAGCGTTCCGGTGGGGCCGAGGATGCGCAGCGCCTCGCGCGCGACCAGGCCGGTGCCCGTGGCGACGTCGAGCACGCGCATGCCGGAGGCGAGGCCCGCGCGCGCAAGGGCCTGGCGGCGGTACCACGGACCGGTGCCCAGGCCCAGCAGGCGCTCGACGAAGTCGTAGTCGCCGGCGGTGCCGTCGAAGAGGGCGTCCGTATACCGCCGGCGGCCACTCTCGTCGGACCAGTATTGCTTGAGCAGTGTGATCGGCGCCCGCGGCGCGGTGCGCGTGGCGTTGGAATCTTCGGACACGGTTCCGCTACATTACCATTACAATGTTTCCGGCCACCGGGTGGAGAGACTCTTGCAAGGCGATTGCGACGTCGTGGTGATCGGGGGCGGTCCCGCGGGATCGACCGCCGCCGCACTGCTCGCGCGCAACGGGCGGCGCGTGGTCCTGCTGGAGAAGGAAAAGCATCCCCGCTTCCATATCGGCGAGTCGCTGCTGCCGGCGAACCTCCCGCTGCTCGAGAAGCTGGGCGTCATGGAGCAGGTCGAGGCGATCGGCATGTACAAGCCGGGCGCGACCTTCGTCTCCCCATGGCACGACCACATCGCCGGCTTCCGCTTCAAGGACGCGGTCGACAAGAACCTCGACCACGCCTACCAGGTACGCCGCTCCGAGTTCGACGAGATCCTCTTCCGCAACGCCGCGAAGTGCGGCGCCGATGCGCGTGAGCAGGTGCGCGTGCGCGAAGTGAACCTCGGCGACGACGGCTCCGGGCCCATGGTCACCGCCACCGACGCGGCCGGCAACGAGCTCGTCTTCCGGCCGCGCTTCGTCGTCGACGCCACCGGTCGCGACACGTTCCTGGGCAACCGGCTGAAGAACAAGCGCAAGAACCCCGACCACGCAAGCGCCGCGATCTTCGGCCACTTCCGCAACGCGCGCCGCGACCAGGGCGAGGACGGCGGCAACATCATCATCACGTGGTTCGAGCACGGCTGGTTCTGGTTCATCCCGCTGAAGGACGGCGTCACCAGCGTGGGCGCGGTGGTCTGGCCGTACTACATGAAGGCGCGCAAGAAGCCGGTGCGCGAGTATTTGCTGGACACGATCGCGCTTTCGCCCACCCTCGCCGAACGGTTGAAGGACGCCGAGCTGGTCGAGGAGCCCACCGCCACGGGCAACTACTCGTACATCAGCGATTCCTGCCAGGGGAAGAACTACATCATGATCGGCGACGCCTTCGCCTTCATCGACCCGATGTTCTCCTCCGGCGTGATGCTGGCGATGAACAGCGGCTTCGCGGGCGTCGACGTGGTCGAGGCGCGCCTGGACGGCGACAAGGTGGCCGAGGCCAGGGCGCGCGCGCGCTTCGACTGGGTGATGATCCGGGGACCGAAGGAGTTCTCCTGGTTCATCTACCGCGTCACCAACCCCAACCTGCGCGACATCTTCATGGAGCCGCGCGAGGATTTCGGCATCCGCGCCGCCGTGATCTCGGTGCTCGCCGGGGACCTCTTCCGCGGCACCGCGATCACGCGGGGCCTCATGATGTTCCGCGCCATCTACTACCTGACCTCCATGGGGGACATCAAGCGCACGTTCGCGGCCTGGCGCAGGCGCGCGTTCAACATCCGCGACGAGTCCGAGCTTCCCATGCAGCGGGGATAGCCGGGTGCGCAAGACCGCCCTTCCGCTGCTCATCGCAATGACGCTCGCACCCGCCGCCGTCCGCGCCAAGGAAGAGCCGCTCTGGGAAGCGGGCTTCGGCGTGGCCGCGATCCACTTTCCCTACTACCGCGGTTCCTCCCAGGAGCGAACCTACGCGCTGCCGGCACCGTACTTCGTCTATCGCGGCGACTTCTTCAAGGCGGACCGGTACGGCATGCGCGGCATCTTCTTCAAGACCGATCGCCTCGACCTCAACCTGAGCTTCGGGGCGTCGCTCCCGGTGGAGAGCGAGGACATTGCGGTGCGCCAGGGCATGCCCAGCCTCGAGCCCTCGGTCGAGATCGGGCCTTCCCTCGACGTCACGCTCTGGCGCTCCGCCGACCAGGACACGCGGCTCGACGTCCGCACGCCGCTGCGCGCGGCCGTCTCGGTCGAGTCCCATCCGCGCTACATCGGCGCCCAGTTCTACCCGCACGCGAACCTCGACTTCAGCAACGCCTTCGGGATTCCCGGTTGGAATTTCGCCGTGCAGGCGGGCCCCGTGTTCACCAACTCCCGCTACAACCGCTACTACTACGGGGTGCCCGCGGAATTCGCCACTGCCGCGCGCCCCGCCTACGATCCCGGGGGCGGCTACGCGGGCGTGCAGTTCCTCACCGCGCTCTCGAAGCGCTTCCCGAAGTTCTGGGTCGGCGGGTTCCTGCGCTACGACACGCTTTCAGGGGCGCAATTCGAGGCGAGCCCGCTGGTCACCTCGAAGCGCTACTTCGCCGCCGGATTCGGCCTCTCCTGGATTTTCGCCGAGTCGTCCACGCGCGTGACCACGCCCGACGTGGGGAAGGCGCGATGATCGCGCGCGCCTGCAACGCCTTCGTGCTCGCCTTCGGCGCGCTCCTGCTTGCGCTGATCTGCTTTTCCTGGGCGATCGTGGCGGTGGTCCTGCTGCCCCTGACCACCATCGGGCGAGGCCGGCGCGCCGGGCGCCTGGGCGCGATGTACTGCTTCCGCACGTGGCTCGCCACGATGGAGGCGCTCGGCGCCTTGCGCCTGGACCTCTCCGAGCTCGATACGCTGCGCGGCAGCGGCGCGCTCATCCTGGCGCCCAACCACCCCAGCCTTCTCGATGCCGTCTTCATCGTCTCGCGCCTGCCCGACGCGCTGTGCGTGATGAAGGGCTCGCTGCTGCGCAACTTCCTGCTGGCACCGGCCGCGCGCCTGGCGCGCTACCTGCCCAACGATTCGCTGCGGCGCCTGATCTCGCGGGCCGCGCGCGAGCTGGAGCTCGGCGGGCAGCTGCTGCTCTTCCCGGAGGGGACGCGCAGCGTGGGCACGCTCGGCCCGCTCACCGAGGCGGTGGGCGCCGTGTCGCGCGGCACGCGCGTGCCGGTGCAGGCGCTCGTGATCGAGGACGAAGCGCGCTTCCTCGGCAAGGGATGGCCGCTCACGCGGATCCCGGCCTTCCCGCTCTCCTATCGTGTCCGCCTCGGGCGGCGCTTCGATCCTCCGGCGGACGTGCGCGCGTTCACGCTCGAGCTCGAGCGCTACTTCGCACGCGAGCTCGCTGCCGCAAGCACCGCGCAGGTTTCCGCAATGCCCAACGTGGAGAGCGCGACCCATATCCGTGGTTGAACGCTCCCGGACGCACCTCGTCCTGATTCCCAGCTACAACCCCGGCCCCAAGGTCTACGAGACGGTGCAGGGCGCGCTCGCCTACTGGAGCCCGGTGTGGGTCGTGGTCGACGGCAGCGACGACGGCACGCCCGCGGGCCTGGAGAAGCTCGCCGAGGTCGAGGCGGGGCTGCGCGTCATCGTGCGCGAACGCAATTGCGGCAAGGGCGCGGCGGTGCTGCACGGCTGCGAGCTGGCCGCGGCAGAGGGTTTCACCCATGCCCTCACGATGGATTCCGACGGGCAGCACCCGGCCGACAAGATCCCGGAGTTCATGGCCGCGTCGACCTCGCGCCCGGGCGCGCTGGTGCTGGGCCTGCCGATCTTCGACGCGAGCGCGCCGGCGGTGCGCGTGCAGGGCCGCAAGCTCTCCAACATGTGGGCCCACCTCGAGACCGCCGGCGGCGGCATCGGCGATTCGCTCTACGGCATGCGCGTCTATCCCATCGCCGACCTCGTTGCGGTGATGCACGCCCAGTCCTGGATGCGGCGCTTCGACTTCGATCCGGAGGCGGCGGTGCGCCTCGTCTGGCGCGGCCTGGTCCCGGTGAACATCCCGGCGCCGATCAGGTACCTGCGCCCGGACGAGGGCGGGGTCTCGCACTTCAACTACATGCGCGACAACGTCCTGCTCACCTGGATGCACGCGCGGCTACTGGCGGAGTTCGTGGTGCGCATCCCGTGGCTCCTGTGGCGCAAGGTGGTGCGTCCCGCCTAGCCAGTGGCGCAGGAGCGGGGTGGTGACCACCGTGCTCAGTACCGCCATCAGCACCAGCATGGTGAAGAGCGGCCGCGAGACGAGCCCCAGGTCGTAGCCGATGTTGAGCACCACGAGCTCCACCAGCCCGCGCGTGTTCATCATCGCGCCGAGCGCCGCGGCGTGCGGGTGCGCGAGCCCGGACCATCGCGCCGCCGCGTAGGTCGCGCCGAACTTCCCCAGCGCGGCCAGCGCGATCACCGTGGCGCACCATGCCCAGGCCGGGGCGCCGTCCAGCGATCCCGCGTCGGTGCGCAGCCCCGTATAGGAGAAGTAGAGCGGCAGGAAGAGCAGCGCGACGAGCGGCGCCATGCGGGCCTCCCAGGCGGCCACGAGGCCGCGGCGCCGGTGCAGGAGGATGCCGGCGCCGAAGGCGCCGAGGACCGCGACCGTTCCCAGCGGAGAGGCCGCGAACGCGCTCACGAATGCGAGCAGCACCCAGCCCGCGAGGTCGATGCAGGCCGCCGCGCTGATGGCGATCACGCCCAGCTCGGTGCGATGCAGGCCCAGCTCCGCGAGGATGCGGGCGAGGACCGGCAGCGCGGTGATCGAGAAGGCGGTCGCCACGAACAGGGCGCAGGCGAGTGGGTCGATGCCCGGCGAGAGGGTGGGCGCGGTGAGATGGCCGAAGGCGAGACCGATCGCGAAGGGCACGACGAGGGCCGCCGCCCCGACTGCGGCGACAGTCTTGCGCGCACGCGCGTGCGCGAGGTGCGAGAGATCGAACTCGAGGCCCACCTGGAACATGAGCAGCAGCAGTCCGGCCCGGGCGAGCCATGCCAGCGGCTCCCCGGGTCCGGGACCGAACAGCGCCGCGAACAGGCCCGGCGCGAGCCAGCCGAGGAGCGAGGGTCCGAGGGCGAGGCCCATCAGCATCTGGGCCACCGCCGCGGACAGGCCGCAGCGCCGCGCGATCGCGGCGGCGACCCAACCGGCGGCGACGATCGTCGCGACCTGCGCGAGCAGGCCCGGCATCAGGTCATGCCGCCGTTCACGGGCACGACCTGGCCGGTGATGTAGCCGGCCGCGTCGCTCGCGAGGAACGCCACCGCGGCGGCGACGTCCTCGGGGCTGCCCATGCGCTGGAGCGGGATCATGCGCTCGATCGCCGCGGGCTCGAAGGCGCCGGCGCTCATGGGCGTGTCGATGAGGCCCGGCGAGACGCAGTTCACGGTGATGCCGCGCGGCCCGAGCTCGCGCGCGAGCGAGCGCGAGGCGGCGCAGAGCCCGCCCTTGGCCGCGGCGTAGTTCACCTGCCCGCGGTTGCCGAGGTCCGCGGCCACCGACGTGAGGGTGACGATGCGTCCCCAGCGCGTGCGCACCATCGGCATGACCAGGGGCTGCGTCACGTTGAAGAAACCGTTCAGCGAGACCGCGAGCACGTCCTCCCATTGCTCGGCGCGCATCGCCGGGAACGCGGCGTCGTCGTGGATGCCGGCGTTGTTCACGACGACCTGGATCGCGCCGGACTCCACCAGCGCCTCGAGTGCCGCGCGCGCGGCGGCGCGATCCGACACGTCGAAGGCGATGGCGTGCGGCGAGCCGATCTCGGCGGCGATGCGCCGGGCCTCCTGGAGCCGGGTGTTGGCGTGGACGATCACCTCGAGGCCACCGGCTGCCAGCGCGCGGCAGATCGCGGCGCCGATCGCGCCGCTGCCGCCCGTCACGAGCGCGCGCCGCTTCACCGCGCGAAGGCTACCGTGAGCCGGCCGCTCGCCAACGGCTGCCCGGCCGACGACACGTCGAAGCGATAGATCACGCCGGACTCACCGCCCCCCAGGGGCTCCACCGAGATGTCGAGGGCCGCCGCGGTGTCGTCCAGGCGCGTGGCGTGGAATTCGACACCACGCACCGCCACGAGCATCCCGGGGCCGGAGGGCGCCGCGGCGATGAGCGCTCCGTGCGCGGCCGCAGCCTGCGCGGCGTACTCGATCGCGCAGGCGACCGGCAGCTCGTCGCCGCGGCGCAGCGGGTGCGCGGGAGAACGATGCCCGCTCGCGACCGCGCGCAGTCCCGCGTCGTTCCAGTCGACGATCTCGTCCAGCAAATTCATCGCGCCCTGGTGCGGGAGGTTCGCCGCGAGCCAGTCGCGCCCGAGCGGCGCGCTCAAGCGCGCACCTCGACAGCGAGGCCGAGGTCGTCGAGGTATTCGAGCACCACGCGACCGGATGTGCGCGCGGCGATGAGCTGCAGCAGGGGAAGGGCGCGCGCGGCGGGAATGCCGCGCCGCACCTCCTCGAGGCCCGCATCGGCCATCGGAGTCGGCGCCTCGCGCGTGAACGCGGCGTCGAGGAGCAGGCCCTCGGCGCAATGGGCGCCTGCGAGCACCAGCCCCAGCCCGAATGCGTCCTCGATCGCGCGCGTCGCCTTGAGCGGCTCGGGATAGGGCGCGTCGTAGGCCACGAGCAGGATCGCGCGCGCCGGGTCGGTGGCGAGGCGGCCGAAGGCCTCGACCAGCCCGGCGGCGAAGCTGCCGTCGAACGCGGCGAGGCTGTCGGCTGCCGCCATCGCGCCGGTCGCGATGCCCCAGTAGCCCGCGGGCGCGTTGTGCACCGAGTTGTGGAAGCGCGTGGGCGAGATGTCGCGGTCGCTCGAGGCGAGCGCCTCGCAGATCGCGTGCTGGTTCTCGCCGTCGCCGGTGGACGAGGTGAAGACCGCGGCCAGCTCCTTCGCCGCGCGCCCGGCCTCGTTGCAGGCGGCGAGGCCCGCGGTGAGGGCGAGGCGCACGCTCTTGCCCGCGCGGCGGCGCTCGGTGGCGGGCAGCGCTTCGGGAGCGGGGATCGAAGTGGCCGCCGGCACGTAGGGCGCTTCGCCCGCCAGCGCCGCGCGCGATTCGCGCCAGCCCGCGAGGCCGGGTCCCACGAGACCCACCCCAAGGACGCGGCCGGCGAGGCTCATGCGCGGCCGAAGACGAGGCTGCAGTTGGAGCCGCCGAAGCCGAACGAGTTGCTGAGCACGCGCGCGAGCCGCGCCTCGCGCCCGCGGATGGCGTAGCTGGCGCGCAGCTTCGGGTCGAGGATGCGCGTGCCCGGGCTTCCCGGAATGCGCCCTTCCTCGAGGGCCAGCACGGCGACGAGCGCCTCGACGCCACCCGCGGCGCCGAGCGTGTGCCCGGTCATGCCCTTGGTCGAGCTCGCCGGCACGGCCTCGCCGAAGAGGCCCACGACGGCCTGGTCCTCGGCCGCGTCGTTCGAGGGCGTTCCCGTGCCGTGGAGGTTCACGTAGTCGATGTCCCTTGCCGAGAGCCCCGCCGAGTCGAGCGCCGCCTGCATCGCGAGGCGCGCGCCCAGCCCCTCGGGGTGCGGAGCGGACATGTGGTGCGCGTCGCACGACTCGCCCGTGCCCAGCAGGTGCACGGCGCCGTCTTCCGCGCCGCCGGCGCGCTCGAGCAGGCAGAAGGCGGCCGCCTCTCCGATGGAGATGCCCTGCCGCGCGGTGTCCCACGGCCGGCAGGGCTCGTTGCCGAGCAACTGCAGCGAGTTGAAGCCGTAGAGCGTGGTGAGGCAGAGCGTGTCCACGCCACCCACGACGGCGGCGTCGATCGCGCCGGCCTCGATCAGCCGTGCGGCCGAGGCGAACGCCTTGGCGCTCGACGAGCACGCGGTCGAGATCGCGGCGCAGGGACCGGCCAGGCCCAGGCGCGCGCGCACGTACTCGGCGATGGAATAGGTGTTGTGCGTGGTGCGGTACTCGAAGTCCGCGGGCAGCTCGCCATGTTCGCCGCGGCGGCGATACGCGAGCTCGGTCTGCAGGATGCCGGCGGTGCTCGTGCCCATGAAGACGCCCACGCGCTCCGGCCCCACGTCGCGCGCGGCGCGCCCGACCGCGTCGAGGAACCCGTCCTGCGCGAGGCCCAGCTCGGCGGCGCGGTTGTTGCGGCAATCGAAGCGCGCCAGCTCGCCCGGCAGGGCTTGCCCGTCCACGCCTTCGATCTCACCCACGAACGTGTCGAGCTTCACGGTCTCGAAGCGGCAGGGGGCGAGGCCGGTGGCACCGGAACGCAGCGCCGCCCGCGCCGGGGCGAGGCCATGGCCAAGGCAGGTCGTCATCGTGTAGGAGGCGAGGCGGATCGGCTTCATCGCGCCTCATCATAACGTGCGACCAGCAGCACGTTCGCGAACAGCGTGCCGGTGCTCATCGGCACCGTCTCGACGTCGAATCCCATGCGCTCCAGCTGCTTGCGCCAGTCCGCCACCGGCCGGCACCACAGGCGCGGCAGCTTGTGGCCGCGGGCGGCCATGACGAGCCGGTCGATGAGCAGCGTGTAGCGGAAGCTCATCGACGTCGACTCGTCGCCGACGCGCAGCAGCAGGGTGCCGCGAGGCATGAGCGCGGCCTTGACGCGCTTCAGCACCGCCTCCTGGGCCTCGTAGCCGACGTAGTGCAGCACGTCGAGGATCACCACGACGTCCGAACGCGGGAGCTCGGTATCGCGCATGTCGCCCACGACGAAGTTGCGCGCCGGCTGTTCCCCGGCGCTCCAGTGATCGGCCATCGCACGCGCGCGTTCCACGTCGCGCGCCATCAGGTCGATGCCGGTGTAGCGCGCAAGCGCCGGTGGCGCGGGCCAGGCCGCGTCCCACTCGCCGCGCGCGTGGCGTGCCTCGGCCGCCGCGAGCAGCGCGCACAACAACCCCTGGCCGCAGCCGATGTCGAGCAGGCGCGAGCGCGCGGGGATGCGCCCGGCGCGCAGCAGGTGGGCGAACGCGGGATCGCCGCGCAGCTTGCCGTAGGCGAAGTGGCGCGCGAAGCGCTCGCGCGGGGGATACGCCGCCGCGGCCTCGCGCGCGAGCGAGCGGAAGTGCGCGTCGCTCACGAGTCGATGGCTTGGTCCAGCGTGACCGGCTTGAGTCCCTGGCGGCGCAGCGTTTCCAGCAGGCGGGGCAGGACCTCGAGGACGACGGGCTGCCCGGAGGGCGCGAGCGCGGCGTGGCTGTCGTGCAGGACGAGGATGTCGCCCGCGGCGAGGCCGCGCTCGAGCAGCCTGGCCACGCGCGCGGGTTTGCCTTGATCGGTGTCGAAACCGCGGCGCGTCCAGGTGACGAGCTTCAACCCCATCTCGTGCAGCACCGGATCGAGCAGCGGGTTGCGGAAGCCCATGGGGGCGCGGAAGAAGCGCGGGGAGCGCCCGGTGAGGCCCGCGAGCGTGGCCTGCGCGTTGGCGAGGTCGCGGCGCAGCCCCCGCAGGAGCAGGAACGCGAAGGTATGCGGGTGCGAGTGGGAATGGTTCTCGATGGCGTGCCCGCGGCGCACGATCTCGCGCGTGAGCTCCGGGTGGCGCGCCGCCTTTTCGGCGATGCAGAAGAACGTGGCGCGCGCCCCGTGCGCCTCGAGGACCTCGAGCACGCGGGGCGTGAGCTCCGGGTCCGGGCCGTCGTCGAACGTGAGCGCCACCTCGCCCTGGGCGATCGAGGCGGGCGGGAGGCGAACGAGATTCGGGCCGAGCACGCGGCTGCGCGGCCACAGCCCCGCGGCGGTGAGCACGAACTGGTTGGCGGCCACGGCGCCGAGCGCCAGCGTCCACTCGTGCGGCTGCAGGATCGCAAGCACGAGCGCCACGACGTGCAGCGCGATCGAAGCCTGGATGAGGAGCGTGGGCCGCCAGCGCGATACGGTGCCCCGGTGGACGATGGCGCTCATTGGAGCATCGCCCCGCGGTCGGCGAGGAACGCGTCCCAGAGCGCCCGCCACGCCGCCCAGTCATGTCCCCCGGGCAGCTCGCGCGCCGCGCCCTTGGGAAGCGCGTCGGCGATGCGGCGCTGTCCCTCGGCGAAGCGGTCGCCGCTCGCGAAGTAGCAGTGCACCGACGGCGCCCCGGGCCCCCGGCGCGCGAGCCAGCGCCACGCCTCGCGCTCGACGTCGCCGCTCTCGGGAATCTCCGGGTCCCAGTTCGCCAGGCCGCCCGCGGCATCGACCTCGTCGAGCACCATGCGCGTGGCCGGATAGGGTGAGATGAGGGCGAGGCCCTCGAGCGCGGCGCCGTGGCGCGCGGCGTATCCCAGCGCGGCCAGCGCCCCCAGCGAGATGCCTCCCAGCCAGATGCGCGTCTGGCCGCGCTCCCGGGCCGGCGCCATGATGGCGGCCTCGATGCGCTCCACGATGGAGCCGTCGGCGACCCAGCTCGCGCGGAGCTCCGCCATGACGAGCTCGGTCGCGAGTCCGCGGGCGCGCAATGCCTGGGGGAAGCCCTGGCGGAGGAAATCCTCGGGCTCGCTGAAGGTTGCGGCAAGGAGCGCCACCACCACCGGTGGCGATGCGCCTGCCTGCGCGGAATCGATGATCGTCCGCATCGTTATCTTGTCCCTGCGGCGATTGTACCGCCGGGGCGCGCGAGCACCGCGGAAAACAGCAGCACCGCCACCGTGCCCAGCGCGACGGTCGAGCCGATGGCGCGCAGCACCGGGATCTCGGAGACCGCGAGCACGCCGAAGCTCGCGACCGTGGTCGCGTTGGCGAGCGTGAGCGAGGCGAGCGTGCGCGCGGCCGTGGCGCCCGCTTGCGCGAGCCGGTCGAAGAAGAGCGCGTAGTTGGAGCCGATCGCCACCACCAGCAGCAGGCCCACGAGGTGCAGGAGGGTGAGGCGCGTTCCCGTGAGCGCATGGAAGGCCGCGACCGCGAGCACGGCGGCCACCACCGGGGCGAGCACGCGCGCCACGCGGGCCGGGGAGCGCAGCGCGAAAGCGAGAAGCGCCACGATCACGGCGAGGCCGACAGCCGACATCGCGAGCGCGCGGTCGAAGTAGCCGCCATAGAGGCGGTCGGCCTCGGCCTTGAGGTCGATCACGAGGGCACCGCTGCCCGCGAGCGCCGCCCGCACCGCGTTCACGTCGACGCGGGACCCCTCGGCCGGTCGCAGCCCCACGATCGCCGTCCAGCGTCCCCCGGAATCGGCGAACAGCAGCCCGTCGAGGGCGGACTCGAGGGCGGTGCCGGCGAGCGCCTTGCGCGTGAGGGGTGGCTGCGTGCGCGCGCGCTCCACGTCCTCGAGGAAAGGGCCCAGCCGCTCGGCGCGCAGCGGCGACTGCGCCAGCGCCTGCGCGAGGCGCTCGCGCAGCTCCGCGGTCGACGGCAGGCTTTCCTGGCGCGCGCGCTGCGCCTTGAGGCTCGGCAGGAATCGCGAGGGCGTGTCGTAGCCGCCCAGCAGGCGCCGCTCGACCAGGGCATCGAGGCGCCCGGCCACGTCCTCGGCCGCGGCGAGCGCCGTGTCCGCATCGCGCGCGCGTACGGCCACCACCACGCGCGCATCCGCGGCGCCCAGGTCCGCGCGCAGCTTCAGGTCGATCTCGCGATCGTGCGTGGAGATCGGGTTCAGGCTCGCGAGGTCGTGGTCCCACAAGCGCGCGTGCACCGCGACTACGACGAGGGCGCTCGCGGCCGCGGCCACGGGCACGACCCAGCGCCGGCGCGAGAGCACGACGACCGCGCGCATCAGCCGCTCTCCGAATCCGGTGAGGTCGTGGAGCTCCATGCGCTGCGGCAGCAGCCCGGGCAGCACCCAGCGCGTGACCAGCGCGGCGGCCACGAGGCCGGTGATGGAGTACAGGCCCAGCTGCGCGAGCCCCGGCAGGCCCGACAGGAGCAGCGCCGAGAAGCCGGCGATCGAGGTGTAGAGCCCCAGCCGGATGGTGGGCCAGAACCCCGCGACCCACTCGGGGCCGCCGACGTCGCGCCGCTCCGACTGCACGAAGAGGTAGATCGAGTAGTCGATCGCCTCGCCGATCAGCGCCGTGCCGAAGCCGAGCGTGATGCCGTGCACCCCGTCGAACCCCAGCGAGACGGCGGCCACGCCGGCGAGCGCGCCGCAGGCGACGGGAACCAGCCCGAGGGCCAGCGCCAGCGGCGAGCGGTATGCGGCGAGCAGGATGCCGGCCACGAGCACCAGGCTTGCGATCGCCAGGCGCTCGATGTCGTGCTTCACGAGCGCGCGCGACTTGACCGCGAACACCGCCGGGCCCGTGAGGTACAGGCGCACCGCGTAGCCGGCCTTGCCGGACCTCACCACTTGATCCACGGCCTCGGCCTTGGCGCGTTCGACCGCGGCCACGGCCTGGGCCTGGGCGTCGGTGTCCGAGCCCCGCGCGCGCGTGCGCGCGATGAGCAGCGCCCGCTGGCCGTCGCGCGAGGTCCAGACACCCTCGGAGACCGGCGGCGCGCCCTCCGGGCGCAACGCCTCGATGACCGCCAGCATCTCGCCCGTGGGATCGCGCGTGACGAGGGACTTCACCAGCATCCCGGCGGGCGAGGCGAGCAGGTCCACGGTCTCGGCGACGGCGCTGCGCAGGCCCTCGACGGTGAAGCGTTCGGGCGTCACGTGGGGGCTCAGCAGGTAGCGGCGGGCGAGGAGGAGGTCGCGCTCGCGCTCGTAGCCGCCACCCTCGCCATTGGCCACGGAGACGAACTCCCCGCTCGCCTCGAGGCGCTTGCGCATGCCGCGCGAGACGGCGGCTCGCGTCGCCGGGTCCGCCTGCGAGCCTTCGAGCCCGATGAACATCATGCGGGTGAGCGCGCCGTCGCGCAGCTGGTCGACCAGCAGGCGCTGCTCCTCGGTCGGCGCATCGGGCAGGAACATCGACAGGTCGGCGACGAAGCGCGCCTGCGAGAGCTGCCAGAGGCAGAAGGCGAGCGCCGCGAGCCAGGCGACGAGCGCCAGGCGGCGCGCGCGCATCAGCGCGCCACCGGCGTGATCGTCATCACCGAACGGTCGCCGTCGGCCTGGCGGATCTCGACCCCTCGCACGACCGCGTGCGTGCCCTCGATGTCGATGCGCTCGACGATCTGCGCTCCGGTGGGATCGAGCGGCCGGATGGTGAGGCGCCAGCGCTCGGGCGTGCCGTCGAGGCCGACCGAGTAGGAGCGCGTCACCGCCGCGAGGTCGCCCGCGAGGGTCGCGCGGATGCTCTCGACCAGGACCGCGACCGCGGGGTTCTCGCGCAGGCCGAGCGTGTATCGCTTGCCGCCGCGCTCGAGCGTCACGCGCTCGCTGTCCACGACGACGCGTTCCGCGCGCGGGCTGATGGTGCGCTTCTCCATCTTGTCCGGCGGGGTGAAGGAGAGCTCGCCCGTGGACTCGAGCGGGCGGTCGAGCAGCGCCATGAACTTGCGTTCCTGGAAGGTCGCCCGGCCCGGGCGCTCCTTCGCGAGCGCCTGGAAGAGGTCGGTCACGCCCCACGCGGCGGCCTGCGCGGATGCCGTGAGGCCCAGGACGAGGGCGATGGCCCGGATCACGGTCGGCGCCAGAAGTCGAAGAAGTTGAACCAGTTGAGCGGCGCCTCGCGGCACAGGCGCTCGAGGCGCGCGGCATAGGCGCGCGTGGCCTGGGCCACCGCCTCGTCGCGGTTGCGCGAGGTCGCGGAGAAGTCCCACAGCGGCTCGAACACCACGCGATAGCGGTTGCCGCCGAGGTAGAGCGCGACCATGAGGAAGACGCGCTGGCGCAGCGCCGCGGCCATGCGCATCGGTCCGGTCGGGAAAGCGGCGTCGTCTCCCAGGAAAGGCACCTGCAGCGTGGACTCCACGCCCAGGGTGCGGTCGGCGAGCACTCCCACGAGGTCGCCGGCCTCGAGCCTTTCGTTCAGCTCGATCATCGAGCCCACGGTGCCCAGCGGGACGATGTCGTGCGCGCGATCGGGCGCGACCGCTTCCAGCACGCCGTTGATCTGCCGGGCGTTCTCCGCGTACATCGCCATCGCGACGCGCCGGTGGCCGTGGTGGATCCCGGTCGCGCGCAACGCCTCGAAGCTGCCCACGTGCGCGCCGAAGAGCAGGGTGCCTTCCTTGGGGATCGATTCGGCGCCGACCACCTCGACGTCGAAGACGTCCTGCGCGCCGTTGAGGAAGTAGAGGCGATCGTGCACGGTGGTCGCGAAGGCCATGAAGTGGCCATAGCGCTCGGCCAGCCGCGGCTCGCGGCCCAGGCAGCGGCGCAGGTAGTCGCGCGAGGCGTTGCGTGCCGCGGGGCTCATGGTGAGGTAGTACGCTGCGGCGGCGTGCAGCAGGATGCGCGAGGGCCCGCGCCCGACGGCGAGCGACAGCCACGCCATGAAGCGCAGCAGCGGCAGGCTGCCGCGCTCCGCGCGGCGCGTCCAGTCGGCGGCGGCCTGGTTCGAGCCCAAGCCTAGTCGCGCGGGGCGAGCGTCCCGCTCGCCACCACGCGCTCGCCCGCGCGGACCTCGAAGCGCACGCCGCCGTTCTCCGACGTCACCTGCGCGAGAGTGAGGGCGGTGCCCGGGGCGACCGGTTGCAGGAACTTGGCGTTCGCGAGGCTCCAGCGCGCGGCGCCGCGGCCGGTGGCGCGCTCGACCGCGTGCATCACCTCGGCGAGCAGCACCACGCCCGGCAGGATGGGATGCCCGGGAAAGTGGCCTGCGTATGCCGGATGGTCAGCCGCGACTTGCAGCGTCGATTCCATGATCGCGCGCGAGGGCACGCAGGGCTTCACGCGGGAGCTTGCCGGCGAGGCTGCGCGGCAGCCGGTCCACCAGCACCAGCGGGCGCGGCAGGAACACCGGGTCCAGGCGCTCGCGCAGCTGCGCGAGGAGCGCCGCCGCGTCCTTGCCCGGCGCCACGGCGAAGGCCACCAGGCGCGTGACGCCGTCGGCCTCGGCCTCGTCGGGCAGGAAGAACGCCGCGTCCTCGACGCCGTCGATCGCGGTGAGCTGGTGGTTGAGGTAGCCGATGGAATTGCGCTTGCCCGCGATGTTGACCAGGTCGGCGGTGCGCCCGTGCAGCAGGAAGCGCCCGTCGGCGCGCAGCTCGATCACGTCGGCGAGCGGCGTGGGCCGCTCGACGTGGCCGCCGGACACCATTGCCTGCTCGCCCTGGTTCCAGACTCGCAGCCCCTCGAGCGGCTGCCATTCGGCGCCCTCGCTCGTGCGGCGCGTGGCGACCTGGCCCGCCTCGGTGCAGCCGTAGATTTCCAGCAGCACGCCGCCCGTGGCGCGCTCGGCGCGGCGCGCGAGCGACTCGGAGAGCGGTGCCGTGGCCGACACGATCGTCTCGATCGCGGGCACCGGCTCGGCCGAGCCGTGGCTGTCCAGCCACGCACGCAGGTGGAACGGCGTGGTGAACATCACGCGCGGGGCCGGCATGCGCGTGATCGCCGCGTCGATGTCGCCGGGGTAGTAGAGCCGCTCGGCCGTGAGCGTCGCGCCGGACAGGAGCGGCAGCAGCACGGTCGATTCGAAGCCGAACATGTGCTGCGGAGGCACCGTGCCCAGGATCGTGTGGCCCGGGCCCACGCGCAGGCGCTGCACCTCGGCGCGCACGTCTTCGACGAGCGGTCCCCAGTGCTTGTAGTTGGGCTGCGGCTCGCCGGTCGAGCCCGAAGTGAAGACGCACGCGACGCGCTGGCCTGCGGGAGCCTCGGGCACTTCGAAGGTCGCGGGGAGCGCCCCGTCGCTCTCGGCCTCGAGATGGTGCCGGGGCAGGTCGACGGCCATGGCAGGGTCGTCGGTCACGTAGTAGGCGTCGGGCGCGAACTCGCGCATCGAGCGGATCACGTTGGGCGTGGTGGTCGGCGGCAGCAGGGTGAGCTGCCCGCGCGTGATCGCGGCGGCGAGCAGCACCGCGAAACGGTACCGGTCGGCGCAGAAGTTGAGCACGTGGCGCGAGTCGGGCAGCGTGGCCGCGGCGTGTGCGACGTCGGCCACGAATCGCGCGGCGCTCACGGGACGGCCCCGGCGCCAGGCGAGGATCGCGCGCGCGTCGCGATGGGCGATGAGCGGGTGCGCGCTCTCGGTCGAGCGCGGCGCGGGCGAGCTCAAGGCCGGGCCTGGCTGAAATGGCGCGAGAACGCGCGCACGCCGCCCAGGATGCCGACGCGCTCCCAATTCGGCAGCACGCGGTGGCGCACCACGTACTCGATCGCGAACATGGCGCCCACGCCGACCGGCGTGGCGAAGTTGGCGAGCATGGACCACGCGGCGCGCTCGCCGGTGAGGTAGAGCGCGCAGGAGGCGACGAAGAGCGCGGCGAAGAAGAGGGTCCACGCGATGGTCACTTGGCGCGTGTAGCGCAGGACCTCGGGCGGGAGGTTGCCGTGCACCAGGCGCGCGAACGTGGTGATCAGCGGTTCGCGCCCGCCCGTCAGCGTGCGCCCGAAGAGCGCGGCGAGGAACAGGTTGCTCGCGGCGTGCTCGACGAAGAGCAGGTCGGGGAAATGGCGTTCGAGACTTCCCCAGCCGAGCCAGAGGGCGAGCGCCACGGCCGCCGCGACGATGACGAGCGCCGCGCGGTGGTGCGTGCGGCGCGCGAACCACAGCGCCAGCAGGGCCAGGGGAATGGCGGAAAGGGCGGCGCCGACGGCGGGCGAGACGCCCTCGACCAGGGCGGCGTGGGCCAGGACCGCGAAGGCGGCCGACAGCGCGATCCCGACGGCGATGCAGGCGCGGCTACCCGCACCCGACATCACTGCGTTCTCCGCTCCGCGACGTGCGCCGCCAGGCTCTCGAGCGAGCGGAACACCCGCACGTTGTCCTGGTCGTCTTCCTTGAGCTTGAAGCCGTAGCGCTTGGAGACCACGAGCGCGACCTCGAGGATGTCGATGGAATCCAGGCCGAGGCCTTCCTTGTAGAGCGGCGCCTTGGGGTCGATCTGCTCGGCCGTGATCTCGAGGTTGAGCGCCTTGACGATCAACCCGGCGATCTCGCGCACGAGCGCCGGGTCGTGCCCGTTCGCCGGGACGTTTTCGAGTGGCTGTGACATGAAAAAATCATATCACGCGCCCCTCGTAGGCCCCCCGGAGCCCTAGCCCGCGAGCAGGGCCGTCCGGCGGCCCGCCGGCACGGGCATGCAGAGGGCGTCCAGGTCGGAGAGCTCGGGAGTCGCGGCGCCGTCGGTGTCGAAGTGCGCCACGGCCCGCGCGAGGGCGTCGGACTGGCCGGCCATGCGGGTGGCGGCCTGCGCGGAATCCTGCACCAGCGCCGCGTTGCGTTGCGTGACCTCTTCCATGCGGGCGATGGCGCGACTCACCTCCTCGATGC